>Ga0163150_10008034_pt1 | contig 12132 bp, 12 predicted proteins | sample OliLakLV19P2IB_FD_148628 | JGI IMG/M metagenome (GOLD analysis project Ga0163150, IMG submission 148628) | Freshwater microbial mat bacterial communities from Lake Vanda, McMurdo Dry Valleys, Antarctica - Oligotrophic Lake LV.19.P2.IB | ecosystem: Environmental > Aquatic > Freshwater > Lake >...
GCATGGGGGCCGTGTCGGAGGCTATGGCATCGGCCGCGCGGGCGGCTGGCGCTGAGATTCGAACCGAGTCGCCGGTGGAGCGTCTGATGGTGCGCGATGGCGTGGTACGGGGCGTGGTGGTGGGCCGTACCGGAGAGGAAATCGAGGCGCCAGTCGTGGCCAGCAACCTCGATCCGAAGGTCACGTTCCTGCGGCTGCTGACCGCTGCCGACACGCCAGACGACTTCCGTCACAGGATTGCGGCGATGCGGTGCGAAGGCACGTCGCTGAAGATCAACTTTGCTCTGAATGGGCTGCCGGAGTTTCGGTCGATGCCGCCGGGCCGTGGACCGCAGCACGGCGCCACCATGCACATCTGCCCGTCGGTGGAGTACGTGGAGCGCGCGTGGGACGACGCGAAGTACGGCAAACCGTCGCGCTCGCCACTGATCGAGCTGACGATTCCGACCTACTACGACGATTCGATCGCGCCGCCGGGTAAACACATCATGGGCGCGTTCCTGCAGTACGCGCCATACCGGCTGGCCGAGGGGTCATGGGACGACCTGCGGGAGCCGTATGCGGACCGGGTGGTGGACCTGATCGAGGAGTATGTGCCAAATATTCGCAGCATTATCGATGCGCGGATGGTGCTGACCCCGCTCGACATGGAGCGCCGGTTCGGGATCACTGGCGGGAATATTTTCCACGGGGAGATGGCTCTGGATCAGATGTTCGTGATGCGGCCGCTGGCCGGATGGGCTCGGTATCGCACGCCGGTGAAAAATTTGTACCTCTGCGGGTCTGGCGCTCACCCGGGGGGCGGCGTGATGGGCGCACCAGGCTACAACTGCGCACAGGTGATTCTGGGCGACACGAAACTGTAGCCTGCATTGCGAACCTTACATGCCGACCCACACCTCGCGGTCCGGGGTCGGCCTTTTCCTTTGGCAGTTCGAGGCTGCGCCAGAGATACCAGGCCGCAACCGAGCAGTATGGCCGCCACTTCAGCGCCAGTTTCTCCATCTCTTTGGGCGTTGGCAACTCTTTCAAGCGATAGATTTTCTGGACTGCCATGCGCACGCCGAGGTCGCCTACGGGCAGGATGTCCCTGCGCTTCAGGCCGAACATGAGGAACATGTGCGCGGTCCAGGTGCCAATTCCCTTCACCTGAGTGAGGCGCTCGATCACCAGATCGTCGGTCAGTTTTGCGAGGCGATGGAACTCGATTTGGGCCTCGCGGGCGGCGAGGTCGCGGATGTAGGCGGCTTTTTGCTTCGACAGGCCGCAGCCGCGCATGGCCTCTTCGGTGAGGGCGAGGATGGCCCCGGGCTGAAGCGGTTCGCCGGCGAGGGCCGCGAATCGGGCGAAAATCACCGCAGCCACTTTCCCGCTAAGCTGCTGGTAGACAATGGAGCGGGCCAGCGAGTGGAACGTCGGCTCCATATATTTCATTCGGAAGGGCCCAACGGCTTCGATTACGGCCCCCAGCTTCGGATCGGACGACTTTAGATGCTCAATTGCTTTGCGCATGCAACCCTGTGCGCCCCCGGGCGCATCTCTCAGTGTATGAACCGAGTCGTGCTTGCGCTTGCGATGTCTGCCGCGCTGCTTTTTTCCCAACAGCCAAAGAAGCCGGCGGCGGCGCCTCCGGAACAGCCGGAAGAGGCGCTGATCAAGGTAGATGTCGACCTGGTGAGCATCCTGTATTCGGTCCGAAACAAGAGCGGCGGGCTGGTGCCGAACCTCGGAAAAGACGATTTTACTATCTTCGAGGACGGCAAGCAGCAGACGATTCGCAATTTTGCCCGCGAGACCGATCTGCCGCTGACGATTGGGCTGCTGATCGACGTGAGCCGCAGTCAGGAGAACCTGATCGGGGTGGAGAGACAGGCCGCCAGCCAGTTCTTCTCCCAGGTGTTGCGCCAGAAGGACATGGCATTTCTGATCAGCTTCGGGTCCGAGGCGGAGTTGCTCCAGGATTCCACCAGTTCGGCGACGATGCTGAAGAACGCGATGAACGATTTGCGGGTGAATACCACCTTCACTGGAATCGCGGGAATGCCGGGTCCGGTGCCGACCTCGAGGCTCAAGGGCACCATCCTGTTCGACGCGGTGTACCTGGCGGCCAACGACAAGCTGAAGCGCGAGGTTGGCCGTAAGGTGATTGTGATCATCAGCGACGGGGTGGACGTGGGCAGCAATTACGATATTAAACAGGCAATTGAGATGGCGCAAAAGGCCGACGCGATTATCTACAGCGTGGAGTATGTGGACGAGCGCGGTTACGGGATGCTGGGGGGCGGGGGTGGAGCAGGCACGCTGCGCCGCATGTCGGAAGAAACCGGGGGCCGCATGTACCGCGTCGACCGCAAGCACACGCTGCACCAGATTTTCGAGGACATTCAGAATGAAATGCGTTCGCAGTACGCGATTGCGTACACGCCTGTAAATTCAAGTCGAGACGGAGCCTTCCGGCGGATCGAGGTCAAGGTGGCGAACAAGGACATGAAAGTCCAGGCTCGCAAGGGCTACTACGCCACCGCCAACTCCGGTCAGTAATCCGCGCCGGGCGTTACTGCCGGGCGGTGCGGCCAGCCATATACGCGCGCACGGTGTCGCGCAGAGGCATCACGGGAGCCACGCCGAGACGCTCCATTTTGGCATTCGACAGCGCTGAGAATCGGGGGCGCCGGGCGGGCGTACGGTACTCCCGGGCATTGGTCGGGCGCAGTTCGGGGTTCAGGCCGGCCTCTTCGAAGATGGTGCGGGCAAAATCGAACCAGGAGACGGGAGTTCCTCCGCCCACATGGAAGATACCGGTGGCTCCCAGGGTGGCGAGATCTACCGCACAGCGCGCCAGTTCCGGTGCGTAAGTGGGTGAGGCGATATAGTCTTCGACCACGCGGATCGGATCGGGGCGCGTGGCAAGCCGGAGCATGGTCTCGACGAAATTGCCTCGCGCTGTTCCCACGCCGGCCAGTCCGAAAACGCCGCAGGTGCGGATGATGAGGGCATCGGGCGTGTAGGCGCGGGCAAAAAGCTCGCCCGCGAGCTTCGAAACCGCGTAGGCCCCGAGGGGGTGAGTTTCGTCGTCCTCCGAATATGGGCGGTCCGTTTCTCCGTCGAAAACGTAATCGGTGGAGAAATGGACAAATTTGGCGTCGGCGTTACGGCAAGCCATCGAGAGATTTCTCACCGCCAGCACGTTGCCCGCGAAAGCGGCTTCGGGCTCCCGCTCAGCGACGTCGACCATGTTGTAGGCTGTCGCGTTGTAGACCAGCGTCGGCGTGTGCCGGATGACCAGTTCTTCCACGGCCGCCGCGTTGGTCACATCCACATCGCCACGTCCGAACGCGTGCGTGACGCAGCCCCTTTCGGTGCACAAACGAACCAGTTCCGTGCCGAGTTGTCCTGCCCGGCCAAATATCACCACTCGATCAGCCATTACCGCCACGATAACACCTGGGCTACGTTATACCCCCCACAACGGATCCGGGCATGATAGAGTCTCGACTGATATGTTCAGGACCATCGCATTACTGCTGTGTGCCGGGGCTGCTTACGGGCAGCTTTTCACGCTCGACAAGGCTCAAATGGAGCGGCTTACGGCCAAAAATCCGTTCGGCCGTTTCGAGGATGGCCGGCCGAAGGTGCCGGATAATCTGCTGGAGGAGATGCGCAAGAACTCCTCTGAAGACGTCTGGACGGTGCTTCCAGGCAAGGGTTTTACCAATCAGTACGAGGGCAACTTCAAGATCACGGTGCCTGAGAAGAAGCTGGTGGGCCGGGTTGTGACCGCGCAGTTCATGCCGATTCGCGCCGATCTGAATCAAATCATCACTTCTGAGGGCAAACAAAAGGGCTACTTCGGGGGCCAGAATCAGTGGGTCATCGACAAGCTGCAGCCGGGCGACGTGCTGGTGGTGGATCTGTTCGGCAAGGTGGAGGGCGGTACGTTTGTCGGCGACAACCTTGCGTTTTACATCAGGGAGAAGACAGTGACGGGCGGCCTGATCGTGGACGGTTCTGTGCGGGATCTGGACGGAATCACGGAGTGGAAGGTGCCGGTTTACCACCGCGGTCAGCACCCGACGCCGATCGGCAATGTGATGCTGACGGGCTACAACGTGCCGGTTCGCATCGGGAACGCGACGGTGATGCCGGGCGACGTGGTGCTGGGCGACCGGGAAGGCGTGAATTTTATTCCGCCCGAACTGGTACAGGCAGTGGTGGACAGAGCGAACGACATCAGGATTCACGATGACTGGACGAAGATGAAGTTCCGGGAGGGCAAGTACAAGTCGAGCGATATTTACGGTAGTCCGCACGAGAAATCGCTGAAAGACGAGTACGACGCCTACCACAAGAGCAAATCGGGAAAGTAAAATGAACACCTTAGTCACGGGCTCAGCGACAGGCTTTGGGCGGCTGATTGTGGAGCTGCTGGCGGCCGAAGGCCATCTCGTGTTTGCGACAATGCGCGGCACGGCGGATCGCAATTCGGTCGTCGCTGCCGCGCTGGGCGCAATACCGGGTGTCCATGTACTGGAGCTGGATGTCACATCGGAGGACTCGGTTGGAGCTGCCGTGGGCCAGGCGCTGTCGATTGCAGGGCGGATCGACTGCGTGGTGAACAATGCCGGGTTCGCTGGGTTCGGCCTCACCGAAGGGTTCAGCATGGACCAGTGGCAGGCTCTGCTGAATACCAACCTGCTGGGGTGCGTTCGGGTGAATCAGGCGGTGCTGCCGTCCATGCGTGGGCAAGGCGGCGGTTTGCTGATCCACATCTCTTCGATTGCCGGGAGACTCGCTGCTGTGTACATGGCTCCGTATGCGGCGTCGAAATGGGCGCTGGAGTGTTACGCGGAGGTGCTTCGCCTGGAGCTGGCGCCCCTGAAGATCGATTCGGTGGTGGTGGAGCCGGGCAAGTACCTGACCGACATTCTGGCGAAGGCGGACAACGGGGGTGACCGGTCAGAACTGAGCCTGGCATACGGGGACGCCGACATGTCGGGCCGGTTCATGGACTGGTTTGTTGGGAGTATGGAGCAGGTGGGCCGGAATCCTGGTGAGGTAGCGGGCAAGGTCCGCGATTTGATGAACCTGCCGTTTGGCGCAAGGCCGTTCCGGACGCTGTCGGGTGAGGATGCGGTCGGCTTACAGCCGTACAACGACCATGCCGATGGGATTCGGCTGTCGCTGGGAGATTTGACGGGGCTGCATGAGTTGATGCAAACCCCGCCTAAGCAGAGCGAATAGAGGCAGATACTAAGCGGCGTAGTGCTGCGGAGCTGGCAGGAGCACGCGCAGATCCTTGTGCATCGCTTCGATACCTGCGACGAGGCCGGTGACGTCCACCTGGCTGAGTCCCAGATCGTGCAGCAGAAGCCCGAAGCGCACGCGAAAGATGGCGCGGGTGAATTCCATCTTGACTACCACCAGCCGCGTTGCCATCTCAGGCCGGTCTTCCTGCGAGGCCAGCAGGAGCATTCGAGCGGCAAGGTGGAGCCGGTGGAAGTCGCGAACCAGGTTCTTAAGGTAGGTATTGAAGATTTTGCGCCGTTCGGTACGGAGGCGGCGAATGGAACCCTTGTCGAGGCCCTGGCTCGCCAGCCAGCGGTAATCCTCTTCGGACAGCATCCGAAGCATGGGTCGGTATTTTGCTACCGAAAACGATCGCAGCCAGTCAGCTTCCGGCAGGCTTCGGACGCCAGCGGAGCCGAACCACCATACAGTTGCGGCAAAGCAAGCCGCCAAAAGCAGGAGACCGACAATGACCAACGGAAAAATCAGCATAATCGGGTTCCAGAATAACCGCCCGCGAAACAAAATGCAACTCAGATGAACCCTTAGTTCTCGTACCCCCTCGAGTCTATTTCCTCAGCGAACCGGCCAGAGTTTCGTTCAGTGCGTTCAGTTGTTGCATCAGTCGGGCCTCCTTCGCGGGATCGTGGGGAACTCCGGACCGAACAAGGCGGGATTCCTTATTTTCGACCAGGAACACCAGCCAGAGGCACAGACACAACACAACGGCACAGAGCAGCCCGATATTGCCGGCGCGGGTGAAAGAGACGCCAAAAAGGTTTCGGCTGAACAACATGGCGGCTTTAGCGGCAAAAAAGAGCGAGAAGATGATGACGTGCGTGAGGGCATTTCGGTTCAGTTGCACCGGAAACCAGGACAACAAAAGCGTCAGCGCCAGCACGAATACGACGAGGCTAAGAACCACAGTCCGTTCCAGCAACAAAAAAACCTCAAGGAACTGATAAGGTCCATCCGGCTTGCTGAAGTCGATTCCGACCGTGGCAACGGCGATCACGGCGGCTACCACGACAGATCCAGTCAAGGCCTTACGACTGAGACTGTAAATACCTGGAAATTCGGCAAAAGCACCCTGGAACACCTCAAGGGTGATCAGAACATAAAGAATCCACACGAGGGGCTGGGTTATGAAATAGTAATAACCGTATGCGTCTGTGTCTCGAGGGAATGCCGCGGCGATGCCCATTCGGACGGGCTCAAAGATACAAAGGACGAAGAACCAGCGAAAGGTGGAAGCCAGGCTGAGCCGGACGAGCCGAAATGCGAGCACGGAAAACCCGAGGCAATGCAGGGCAACGAAGCTAAGCGAGAAAGCGTCCACGTCTCGTTATTACCACAGTCTGTAGCGGGGCGCGACACTGGAATCAGGTTAATGAAAACGGAGTGGTTGGATGAGGTCCGCACGATATGGCAATCCACGAACCTCAGTCAGAAATTTTTCTCAGCGAGTATGCCGAGCTTACTTCTACTACTTGCCGCAGGGAAAGCACGAGGGCATTTCGAGGTCAGCCTTGGCGGTCGGGGCGACGGCGGCGAACTGCAGCGCGAGCAGGGCGACGAACAGGATCTTCTTAATCATTGGTTTGGGTCTCCTTGGTGGTTGGTGCTACGAAAACAGAGTACGGACAAAACAGGGCGCAGGGGCAGATTCGTCTGGAAGTTTTCTGGTTTCAGAACGTTTCGGAAGAAAATGGTTAGTGCGGCGAAACAGGTTGGGCAAAACACGCGCAAGTTGGATAAACTTACCCTGGTAGGCAATGAAGCCCGACGGAAATGACTTCACGCTAGAGCGGGGCGCACCGGCTGATCTGTGGCGGCGCACCCTGTCCCAAATACCGTCCACCTTTGGGCGGCTGATCTATCTGTCGTCTCTGCGGAGCCCTAACGGCACCTACGAGCACTTCGGGTTTGCGCAGTCACACGGGATGGCAGTGGCTCAGGCGGCCATTCAGCAAAGCCACGAAGAATCGTTTGCCACCTGGCTCAGCTTTGATGTCGAGCAACAGAAGGCCGATCTCGATCTGTACCTGGCGGACTTAATATCGGAACGCGAAGCCGTGGTGGACACGTGGCTCCGCCTGACACCGTACCGCAACCTTGTTCCCGCTTCGGCGCGGGAATCGGAACGGCGACTGTTTCTGGCTGAGTTTGACGCGCTGCTGGAGTTGTTGCGACTGCAAAACCGCATTGAGCGCCCCGATCCGGAGCGCTAGGCATCCTCGTCAGGTTTTGCCTTTGCGGCGTCGTGGCTCGAGCCGCATTGCCACTCCCGCCACCTGTCCAAGGATGTCGACCTCTTCCGGATACTGAAAGATTCTCGCCGGGCTCTCCGACGACGGATGGGGCTGCAGGATGATGTGGCGGTCCGTCTGGGTACACCAGCCGAGGTGGTAGCCGTCGCGGTGCTCAAGAAAATAGATCGGCCGGTCTTCCTCGCCCGTCCAACCTGAGGACTGGATCCGCCGGCGGGTTTCATCAATCAGCAGCAGCGCACCAGGCTGAAGAATCGGATGCATCGACCAGTCGTCAGCACCTACGTAAGCATACCGGTAGGTCCTCGGATCGGTCTGGTTCATCAGAAGCAGCGGCATACGGCCCCAGCGCTGAATCATGCGGCTTAGAAACGTGGTTTTGCGCATGTCGAGCCCGGGGTCCAGCGCCAGCGGGAACGGTACGGTTGCGTTCACGTCGACGTTAAATTCCACGGTGTGGGTCCGGCCCGGGGTGACGACGTTGGAATCGGAGGGCAGCAGAGACAGGTCGATCCCAAACCACTCGAGGACCTCCACAAAATCGAGACGGTAAATGGCGCAGAGCGAATAGAGCTTAAATATGGACGGTGTCGCGTTTCGGTTTTCGATCTCTGAAAGCCGGCTGAGCACGATCGTAAACTCGTCGCTGCGGCGGCGCTCGGCTATGACGTTACTCGCTTCTTCCACGTCACGATACCGCAAATCGAGCTCTTCGCGACGTTTCTTTAACTTCTGCCCCGCGTCCTCCATGGTAAGATTCGTCCCTGGACCGCTGTTTTTTCGCAGTCCGCCGTGGCGTGAGTAAGGCTTGCTGGGCGGTTAATGCACCTTGATTATAGCCGACCTTGCCGTTCCGAAAAACGAACGTGCGGGCGCGCCCCATCCTCTGTTCCGAATTCAGAACAGACGCAGCACTCTGGAGGTAAATCTGAAACTGGTAGTAGGTGTCTCAGGAGCAAGCGGGTCTGTTTACGGTTTCCGCCTGCTGCAAAAGCTGCGGGAGCGGGGTGGCGTGGAAACGCACCTGATTCTGACGCGCACCGGCGAACGCACCGGATGGATCGAGATGGGCATCCGGGCCGCGGACTGGTACAAAATAGCTGATTTTCACTATCCTCCCGAGAATGTCGGATCGCGACTGGCGAGCGGGAGCTTCCCGGTCAGCGCGATGGTGGTGGCTCCGTGCTCCATACATTCCATGTCGGCTATTGCGGCAGGAATCAGCGGAAATCTTTTGGTGCGTGCCGCCGATGTCAATTTGAAGGAGCGGCGGCGCCTGGTATTGATGGTTCGCGAGATGCCATTCCACCTGGGACACCTCCGAACCATGGTCTCGCTGACAGAAATGGGCGCAATTATCGCGCCTCCCATACCAGGCTTCTATCACAAGCCACAGACGGTGATGGACATTGTGGACAGCAGCGTGGAGCGTGTGATGGATCTGTTGGGAGTTTCGGCGCCGGACGCGAGGCGCTGGGAACCTGAGGAGGCGGGAGAATGAAGAAGTTGCTGTCCGTGGCGTTTCAGGGCGAACCCGGCGCTTTCAGTCAAATGGCAGTCCACAAGCTGCTGGGGGAAGACGGTGTTCGGATCATCCCCTGCCAGCGGTTCGAAGATGTGTTCCGGCGGCTGACGGACAAGCAGGTGGACACGGCTGTCATCCCGATTGAGAATACGCTGCACGGCTCGGTGCACGAGAATTACGATCATCTGCTGCACTTCGACCTCGAGATCGTGGCCGAGACCAATGTGCGGATCTCGCACAATCTGATCGCGCCGCCAGGCGTTCCGGCCAAAGCCGTTACGCGCGTGTTCTCCCACCCGGTGGCGCTGAATCAGTGTCTGAAGTTTTTCAGCGATAACCCGCAATTCGAGCGGGTGCCGTTCTACGACACCGCCGGCAGCGTCAAGATGATGATGGAAGAACGCCCGGAAGGTGCGGCGGCGATCGCGTCGACCATGGCCGCCGAGATCTACGGCGGGAAGATCCTGAAGCGCAACATAGAGGACGATCCGAGCAACTTCACGCGCTTCTTCCAGCTGCGCCGGCAGGGTCGTAAGAAAACGGAGCCAGAGGCCAGTACGGTCTGGAAAACCTCGCTGGTCTTCACGATCCGCAACGTGCCCGGCGCGCTGTTCCGGTCCCTCAGCGCACTTTCCCTGCGCGACATCAACTTAATCAAGATCGAATCGCGGCCGCTGCGCGGCAAGCCCTGGGAATACCTGTTCTATCTCGATTTTGAGGGTCGCACGACGGATCCGCGCGTAGAGAAGGCGCTCGGCCATCTGTCGGAACTGGCCGACTTCATCCGCGTTCTCGGCTGCTATCCGCGAGGCACTTAATACTTACAGGGTCACCCGGTTCGAGGCGGCGAAGGGGGATGGTTTCGACCATCCCCCTCTTCTATTGTCAGAACGACAGTTTCAGAGCGAGCTGAATCACGCGGGCGGCTCCCGCACCGGTGATGCGGCCCGTGTTGTTCCCTGCGTTCAGGTTCGCGTTGGGGTTGTTCAGGTTGACCTGATTCAGCGCGTTAAAGAACTCCGATCGGAACTGCAGGCGCATGCCCTCGCGGAGGGGCAGGGGGAAGCTGCGGAACACGCCGAGGTTCAGCACGGCGTTGCCTGGGCCGATGAGCGCGTTGCGTCCCACGTTGCCCTGGGTGCCGGTGGCGGGCTGCGTGAAGGCTGTTCGGTCGAACCAGGCGTCGATGAGCTGCGCGCGCGGCCGGTCGCTGGCGAGCACGGGATTGCCGGTCACGTTTGGACGCTGGCTGGCGGAGCCGCTCAGCATGTTGTCGCGGCCCGAGACCACATTGATCGGCAAACCGGTGCGCCAGGTTGCGAGACCGTTCAACTGCCAGCCTCCAGTGACGAATCGAAGGAAGCCAGATTTCGAAGCAGCGGGGATTTCCCAGAGCCACGAGATGTTGGCGACGTGCGCGGCATGGAAATCGGAGAGTCCGTATTCGGTTCGGAGATTGAAGACGTCCGGTGTGGCAGCGCCGACGGCGGCGAGGGAGGAGCGCATGTCTATGGCTCGCGACCACGTGTAAGCGCCCTGAATGGAGAAGCCGCGGCTGTATCGTTTGGTGGCTTCGATCTGCAGGCCGTGGTAGTGCGAGTTGGCGAGCGAGGAGATGGATCGCACGTTGCCGAAGCCCTGGTAGACGCGGCGCGAGTTGAGGTTGGCGAGCGTCGCGCCGGGACCATAGATGGCCGGGTTGGCATCAAGGCCCATGATCAGTTTGCGCCCGAGGCGTCCGACGTATCCAACCTGAATCGCGAGGTTGTTGCCGACCTGCCGCTGGATATTCATGTTGAAGTTCTGCACGTAGCCGGAGCGGAAGTTCGGGTCGGCGAAGGCGAGATCCTGGATGCCGGTGAAGATCGGGTTGTTGCGGTTGAGACCAGCGGGAATCGGAGTCTGGCCGCGGAGCGGATCGGTGAGGCTGAACGGCGTCGGGATGGTGAACGTGTAGCGCCAGGGCTGGCCGGTGTTCTGGATGATGTCGGCCGTGGTGCCTTCGTAGAAGATGCCGTATGCGCCGCGCAGTGAGGTGCGGCCATTGCCGGTGAGGTCGTAGGCGAAGCCGAATCGGGGAGCCCAGTTGTTCTTGTCGGTAGCGATGAGGCCGCGCGACACGCCGGCGTCGCCTGGGAAGAGGATGCCCCTGGGAGCCTGGGGGTAGACCGTGGACTGCACACCCGCCTTGAAGGTGGTGACCATGTCATTGGGCTGAACCCAGGGCAGCGGGAGTTCGTAGCGAACACCGAGGTTGAGGGTCAGGCGTCGGCTGATACGCCAGTCGTCCTGCAGGTAAAAGAAGTAGTTGCCCTGCAGTCCGGCCTGCTCGATGGCAGGGCTGGCGACCTGGAGGTTCGAGGGTCGGCCGAGGAGGAAGTCCGATGCCACGCTGCCGCTGATCTGACCGCTGAAGGTGAAGACTCCGGCGGATTGCCAGTAAGCGCGGTTGAGATAGCGGAGGTGCAGCATCTCAAAGCCGCCCTTGATGGTGTGATTGCCGCGCGTCCAGTTCATCGATTCATTGAGGTGGAACGACTCGTTGACGTTGAGGCTCTTGAGGCCGGAGCCGTCGCCGAGATTGACGCGTCCGGTGAGGACGATGGCGGACGGGCCGTTAGTCCCGAGGATCGGGAAATTGGCGCCGAGCGAGGAGAGCGGAAGTTCGAGAGGCACGTCGATGTCGTTGAAGTTTCGGGTGAAGCTGACGCGGAACTGGTTGATGAGGGTCGGCTTCATGACCCAGGTATCGCCGATGTTCCATGCCTGCGTCGTGTTGCTTTGTACCTGCGGGAAATACTCTGGGATTTGACCGCCCCAATTTTGATTGCTGGTCTTGTTGTAGTAGTAGCGGCCCTCGATGGAGTGAAGGCCGAGCGTGTAATCGAGGCGCGTGAGCAGGCTGTTGTTGTCGAGCGGCGACGGGTAAGTGGACACGAAGCTGCCATCCGCGCGATTCGGAAGCGGCATCTTTCCCAGCAGGTTGGTGGCGACCTTATCGAAGCGGTCGGCAGGGATGCGGTTGTTGGGGAACGGCTGGTTCGTCAGCGG
>Ga0163150_10008035_pt1 | contig 12131 bp, 15 predicted proteins | sample OliLakLV19P2IB_FD_148628 | JGI IMG/M metagenome (GOLD analysis project Ga0163150, IMG submission 148628) | Freshwater microbial mat bacterial communities from Lake Vanda, McMurdo Dry Valleys, Antarctica - Oligotrophic Lake LV.19.P2.IB | ecosystem: Environmental > Aquatic > Freshwater > Lake >...
CTGTAGCCGGGGTCACCGCCCCCGGCTACAGCAGAGGGCGGAGGGCGGAAGCGGAAGCGGTCGTGGGCCGGTCTGTTGTAGCCGGGCGCGGTGAGCCCGGTGCTCGCGTGGCGTGGATCGGGCAGGGCTCGCAGAACGGGGTCACCGCCCCCGGCTACAGCGGATGGCGGAAGCGGAAGCGGTCGTGGGCCGGTCTGTTGTAGCCGGGCGCGGTGAGCCCGGTGCTCGCGTGGCGTGGATCGGGCAGGAATCGCAGAACGGGGTCACCGCCCCCGGCTACAGCGGAATGCGGAGGGCGGAAGCGTCGTGGGCCGGTCTGTTGTAGCCGGGCGCGGTGAGCCCGGTGCTCGCGTGGCGTGGATCGGGCGGGAATCGCAGAACGGGGTCACCGCCCCCGTCTACAGCAGAAGGCGGAGGGCGGCCGCGGAAGCGGTCGTGGGCCGGTCTGTTGTAGCCGGGCGCGGTGAGCCCGGTGCTCGCGTGGCGTGGATCGGGCGGGGCTCGAATCTGCTCGCCCGGTTCGATTTCGGCCCGGACCAACTCATCTACTCCATCCCGACTCTCAATCCCATCAGCACCCAGCACGTCACGGTCAACCTGACCAGCGTTCCGCAATCCAATTTCTCCTCAGCCGGCAATCTCGTGGGGCTGGTTTTCAATATCAACGAGGGCGTTAACATCCCAGCCGGCACGGTTTTTACCTTCAACTCCACCATTCCGGAACCCGGCTCCGTCGCCCTGCTCGGTCTGGGCGCCCTCGTCGGCCTGGCCTCGCGGCGTCGGAGGATGGCCAAGCCGTCGTCTCGTTCGTGAACTCCGCGAACTTGCCATTCGCCAATCGCGGGATGGCATCGCGGTACCCGATCACGACTTGAAGGGGGGCGCCGAGCGCGGCTCGCGCGGCCATCAGGATCCGCTCCTCCTCCTGCGCCGTCAGCGGACGTCGCACCACGAGGCGCAGCTCCACCCGGTCCGGCGCGATCTGGGCGACCTGGTGCTGCAAGATTGCAGCCACCCGCATGATCTCCCCGTGCCCGTAATACGGGAACCGCCGGGTTCCGTCCGGCATCGACAGCATGTCGCGCGCCCGTCCCGGGATCGCCGCCAGCACCGGCAATGAACGTCCGCAGGGGCACGGCTCCCCTGCATCCCGCGGGCGATTTCCGGACGCCCAAGTCGGGGATGCGGGGGGCGGTTTTTCCCGCCGTGCCCGGTCCGGCGGCCTCCGCCATGCTCGCCGTGCTGCACCAGCTCCGCCGGACCGAGCGCCTCAGCCCGCTCGATCTGCAGGCGCTCCAGCGGGGTCAAGCCACGGCGCTGATCGAGCACGCGCTGCGGACCACGCCGTTCTACAAACAGCGTTTGAGAATGACCGGGTGGGAACCCGGGAAGAACCTCACGGGGGATCAATGGCGCGAAATCCCCATCCTGAAACGCGAGGAGGTCCAAGCGGCCGGCGCGTCCCTCTATTCCAGCGACCCTCCCCCTGCGCACGGCTCCATCGCCGTCGCCACCACCTCCGGGACCAGCGGGCGCCCGGTCACCATTCGGAAAACGGCGTTGGCCCAGTTTTTTTGGCAATGCTTCGTGATGCGCGAACAGGAGTGGCGCGCGCGGGACCTCGGACAGTCCTGGATGGTGCTGTTGCGGGATGAGGAACGGAAGGACCTGCGTCGGACGGTCATTCAAGCGGCTTATCCGCGAACGCACCGGACAGGAGGGGCGGTCTCGGAGTAGATCCGGCGGATCATGTCCTCGATGTCCGGTTCCTGCACGCTCAAGCCTTTCGCCCTTCTCCATGCCATGTTCAAAGCCCCGCCCCGACGTCCGCTTCGTTATCGTGCCGGGTCGGCCCCCTCAAAGGTCGCCACTCCACGACCTGCGGGATTAATTCATCGCGTCCCGGCGCAAACGATTCCGCATGGAACCGACAGCTTTCAAACTCGCTCAATGGGATAAATTGTCACGTCCACACCAGGCGACATGGCGATGTGGTCGGGCGGGCGGCCAGTGGGCGTAAAGCCATTCAGCGCAGACAAGCGCTCGTCCCACGCCGTCACCTCGGCGCGGTGCAACGGATACGGTTGATGAAAAACCGCGCCTCGCCGGAGACCATCGGGTGCGTTCGAATAAAGTCGGTACCGCTCGACGAGAAAGAACTCCAGCGAATCGGGCGCAGTCTGCGGCAGATCCGCGCCGGGCGCGTAATCAAACACGCAACTCTTGCGCTCACCGGTGCGCAGCGATTCAAAGCGGATGTGGCGATCCGCCGTGCGGCTGGCTTGCATCCTCGCGTGCTCGTAAGGCAAATGGAAAAACCGCCGCGCGAGCTTCACCGCAAGCCATTGATTCGCATCGAGCGAGTAAAACCACACGCCCGGAACGCCTGCCCGATCCTGCACGTAGGTGCGCAAATTCAGCTCCATGAAATTCGAGATGCCCGGCACGGCGGGCAGGAAGCGTGGCCGGATGTTGTGCATGAAAAACGGGACGACCCCGAGATAGGCCTTGCCGTCGAAAGTATCCGCGAACAGCCCGTCCGGCAGGGTCGCTTGAATCGCCGCCACAGGATATTCCCAATGCAGAAAGAGCAGATCGCGCCACTGTTGGTACATAACGGGCTGGCCCGCCGGACGCGCCCGCGCCGCGAGGCGCTGCGACACGTTGGGACCGGGCGGTGGTGGGTCAACGGCTGCCATTGCCGCAAAGTTACAGATGGAAGGGCGAGTGTGAACCCATTATCGCGTGGATGGCCTTTCAATGCGCCTGGTATTGTGGCCCGCGCGAGAATAGGGGAGAATGAATCCCTACATGCACGCTACTGCGCAAAACACAGAAGTGCTGGTCATCGGCACTGGAATGGCCGGCTTGACGGCGGCGGCGGCGTTGCAGCGTGCGGGTCGCCGCGTGCTTGTGCTGGACAAAGGTCGTGGCGTCGGCGGGCGTCTCGCGAGCCGACGGATGGATGGGGCGACGTTCGATCATGGGGCGCAATTTATCACCGCGCGCGACCCGCGTTTCGCTGCCGTGCTGGAGCAGGCGCACCAAGCCGGCGCGGTCGTGGAATGGTGTCGCGGTTTTGCGGATGGCGCGGACGGTCACGTGCGCTGGAGGGGAAAAGCCGCAATGACTGGTGTTGCCAAGCACCTGGCGGCCGGCCTCGACCTCATTATGGGAACGCAAGTAGCCGCCTTGCGCCCTGCCGGGAATCGATGGTGCGCGGTGACCACGACGGGCGAAACGTTCTCCGCCGAAGCCGTCCTCCTTACGCCGCCAGTGCCGCAGTCGCTCGCGATGCTGGACGCGGGCGGCCTCGTTCTTCCGCCGGAACTGCGGACGCGACTTGCCGCCATCGATTACGAGCGGTGCCTCGCAGTCATGGCCGTTCTTGAGGGTCCATCGCAGGTTCCGCCTCCAGGGGGTCTTGCGCCTACGACGGGCCCGATCGCATGGATTGCGGACAATCAGATGAAAGGAATCTCCGCGGAGCCGGCGGTCACCATTCACGCCACGCACGCCTTCAGTTTGGAGCATTGGGATCGCGACCGGCAGGAGAGCGGCCGTTCCCTGCTCGCCGCCGCCGCGCCGTGGCTTGGGGCGGGGGTTAAGACGTTTCAGGTCCACGGCTGGCGCTACAGCAAACCGTTGCAGGTCGATGAAGAGCGGTGTGTGATCGTCAGTCACGCTCCTGCGCTGGTGCTCGCCGGCGACGCCTTCGCCGGACCACGGGTCGAGGGGGCCGCGCTCTCGGGCTGGGCGGCCGCCGATGCAATCCTGGCAAACGGCTCATAAATCCCCGCTCGGGCACCTCTGCTGCGCCAGCCCAGGCAGCCGCTGTGAGATCGGAACGTGTTCGACCCAGGCAGGGAAATGCGGGTCGAAGCCGATGTTTTCCGACGTCCGAAGTGCGCGTAAGAACGTATAAGATTGGCATGAAGCCCACCTTCAAATGAACGAAACAACAACACCCTCGCGCGTTTGGCTCATCACGGGATGCCCAGGCGGCTTCGGCCTGGCACTGGCCGAGGCGGTTCTCGCAGGCGGGCAGCGTGTCATCGCCACCGCGCGCAAGCCGGCGGCTCTCCATGAACTGGCGTCCCGTTACCCCGAGACGTGCCGCGTGCTCGCGCTCGATGTCACCGATCATGATCGGGTAAACACTGCGGTCGCCGAGGCGGCTGCTGCATTTGGCCGGCTCGATGTCGTCGTGAACAACGCGGGCTACGGTCTCGTCGGTGCCTTCGAGGAACTCGGCGTGGAACAGATCGCGCGGAACTTCGACACGAATTTCTTTGGCGCGCTGGCAGTCATTCGCGCGGCGCTGCCGATCCTGCGGGCACAGCGGAGCGGCCACTTCGTGAACGTCTCCGCCGCCGCGGTGATCTCGAACTACGCCGGCTTTTCCATCTACGGTGCGACCAAGTGGGCCCTCGAAGGTGTGTCGGAATCGCTCGCCGCCGAACTGAAGCCGCTCGGGATCAAGGTTACCATCGTGCAGCCCGGTCCGTTTCGCACCGGCTTCATTTCGCGCTCCCTCGAGCGCGCGGCGGGCCACGTCGCCGATTACGACCGCACGAGCGGCAGGTTTCTGCGCTTCCTCGAAACGATGGACGGCAAACAGCCCGGTGATCCGGACAAAGCCGCCGAGGCAATCATCGCGGCGGTCGAATCCGACACGCCGCCGCTGCGCCTCGTGCTTGGAAAATACGCGACCGACAAAGCACGTAAGAAACTCGCCTCGGCCGAGAGCGAACTCGCGGCATGGGAGCACATCGGCCTTCCAACCGATTTCACCGCTGTTTCATGAAACGCATGACCAATCCTGCGATGCGCGCGTGCGACCCGCGAGCCGACGCAGGTCCGTCGCTCCGTTGTAGCGGCGGCTCTCCCGAAGGGGTGCCGCCGGACGCGCGTCCGCACACCGCCTGCCCGGTGGCACGTCCCGGGCTGCGCAAGGCTCCGCCAGGGACAGAGCCACCGCTACAACAGAACGGCTGAGAGGCGCGGGTGGGGCACTCGATCCGACAAGGAAATGCACCGCTACGCCGTTTGGCGGGATCATAGCCAGAGGCTATCAGATCCAGACCGCTCGCGATGCGGCCGCCAGAGTGGCGTTGGAGGGGACGTGTTTGCGCATGTCTTCGGGCTATGAGGAATCGCCGGGGAGGTATTGGCGGATCGCGCGCAGCGCGCACAACGTGTGGCTGGCCGAAAAAAGGCCCCGCTGGACCCGTCCATCCCTTCCCCCCCTGATCACCCCCGAAGCATCATGACGATCTCCAAACGCAAACCCGCCCTTCTGGCAAAGCTTCCCAGCGGCATCGAGGGTTTCGATGACATCACGTCCGGCGGATTGCCACAGCGGCGGACAACCCTCCTCATGGGGGGGGCCGGTTCAGGGAAAACGGTGCTGGCGCTCCAGATGGTGACAAGCGCGGCCCTGCATGGGGTTCCCGGAATCTTCGTGGCGTTCGAGGAAAACGCACTCCAGGTCTCGGCCAATGCCGAGACGTTTGGCTGGAACTTGCGGAAGCTGCAAAAGAAGAAGCTGTTCTTCATGGACGCCTGCATGCGGGCCGACGTGGTGAAGTCGGGTCCATTTGATCTGACCGGGCTGCTGGCGGGTCTGGGAGCCAAGGCGGACGAGATGGGGGCGAAACTTATTGTTTTCGACGCAATCGACGTGCTGCTCAGCCTCCTCGACGACCCGGCGGCCGAATGCCGCGAACTCAGCCGGCTGCACGAATGGCTCATGGACAACGAACTCACGGCCATTCTCACCACCAAAGTGGACGATGACCGGCCCTCCTCGGCGCAACGCTATGGATTCATGCCCTTTATGGCCGATTGCGCGGTGCTCCTGAGCCAGCGCATCCTGGATCGCGTCGTGGTGCGCGCGATGCGCGTCCTCAAATACCGCGGCTCGTCTCACGTGCTGAACGAGGTGCCATTTGTCATCGGGCCCACCGGCGTGGAGGTCGGGGCCTCAAAGGGCGTGCACCCGGAGCCGCAGCCCTTCACCGAGCGAATCTCCATCGGCAATCGACGACTGGACGCCATGCTCGGCGGAGGCCTCTATCGCGGCACCAACGCGCTGATCACCGGAAGTTGCGGCACCGGAAAATCCATGCTCGCCGGCAACTTCATCGAGGCGGCCTGCCAACGCGGCGAACGATCGCTGTTCATCGCATTCGATGAGAACGCCCGGGACATTGCCCGGGACATCGGAACGCTTGGCATCCATCTCGGTCCTCATCTTTCGAGCGGTCTGCTGCGGATGGAGTCGTTGCGCTCCGAGTCTGCCTCTTCGGAGGAACATTACATGCACCTGAAACGCGTCATCAGCGCGCAACAACCGGCCTGTGTCGTCATCGATCCCCTCTCGGCGCTTGCCCGCGTGGGGGGAGCGCCGGCTGCCCGGGCCGTGGCCGAGCGGCTCATCTATCTCTGTCGGAACGCGGGCATTACCGTGCTCTTCACCAGCTTGGCCGAAGGAAGCGATCCGCAACTTGAGACGACCGCGCTTCATGTCTCCACGCTCGCCGATTCCTGGATTCAGCTCTCCTACGCCCTCATCGACGGCGAACGCAACCGGGCAATTTCCATCATCAAATCCCGCGGCTCGAAGCATTCCAACCAAATGCGCGAATTGGTGTTCAGCGAGACCGGCATCACGCTTGCCGATGCCTACAGCGCGGATGGAAAAGTGCTGCTGGGCACCCTCCGAATGGAAAAAGAGCAGTCCACACGAAGCGCGTTGGGCGGTAACCACCGGCCTTCCACAGCCAAGGGGGGGCGCCGCAAGTGAAACGCGAGCCTGCCGATGCCGTCCCCGCCCACGGGGCCTACGTGTTTCGACTCTACCTGGCCGGTGGAGCGCCGAACTCCGTGAGAGCTCTCGCGAACCTCTACTCCGTGTGCCACCGCCATTTTCCCGGGTGTCACCGGATCGAGGTGATCGACGTGCTCAAGGATCCCCTGCGGGCTCTCGCGGAGGCGATTCTCGTCACACCAACCCTGGTGAAGGTCTCCCCCGCACCGACGCAGCAAATCATCGGCAACCTCAGCGAGGAGGAGGAGGTCCTCCGCGCACTGGGATTGCCTCAGAAGGAGCATGCATGAGCGCCATGCCCGTTACCACCGCTTCCCGCCTCGCTTCCCTCAGCGAAAAGGCCATCGCCCTCGCTGGGTCTCGCGCATGCGGAGAGCGCTCTCGAAGAGTTCGGTGCAGGCCAATTGGACGCCATCGTGGATCCCAATGGGAAAACCCACCTCCTGCGGGGTGCCCAGGAGCAACTGCGGAGGAATGAAAGCCGCCTCCAAGCGATGCTGAAGGCTTGTCCGGATGTCATCACCACGGTGGACAGGGTCGGAATCATCCTGTCGCAAAACCCTGCAGCCCAGCGCGTGTTTGGCTTTTCTCCGCGCGAATTGCTCGGCCACAACCTCTTCGCCTTCGTCCACGAAGCGGATGTTGCAGCGGTGGGTCGGGATTTTCTCAGTGTGGTGGAGGGAGCCAGCGAGCAGGCCACCGTGGAATTCCGCCACCGGACCGAGAACGGATCCTATCAGCAGATCGAGGCGGCGATCGGGAGAGTCCGGGATGAAACGCCTCTGATCCTCGTGCTCAGCCTGCGCCCGCGGGCAGCCCGGCAGGACGCACCCTGCGCACCTTAAACGTGGTCACGATCTAAACAACCCTCACGCGAATTGAAAATCTTCAGCCTCAGCCACCTGGTGGAAATCGCCCGTCGACTGCCGAGCCCGGTCTGGCCCGCCGACACGGAGGATGCCCACCACGGCGTCATTCGCATTCCGATCCGGGACTGGGACGCGGTTCTCGATGCGGAGCATCCCGAGCGTGAGTTCGAGGTGCACGCGAATGACTACGTGGAATTTGAACTGATTCCATGGAAGGACACCAAAGGGACCCTCAATCCGCGCTGGGTTCTCCGGGGGCTTGTCGCCATATGAATACCACCCACCGCACCTGCGCAATCGTCACCGACGCAAACTCGCCCCCGGTTGAGAGCGTACGGGAGCCCCAGGCGCCGCTGCATCCCGACGGCCAGGACCCTCTGGGTGAGATCAACGACGAGCGACTCATGCTCATGATTCAAGCGCACTGCACCCAGGGACTCGCCCTCCTGCACCAACGCTACGCCCGCCTTCTCACCGGACTGAGCATGACCGTGCTCCACAATTCCGCGGACGCCGATGACCTGATCCAGGAGGTCTTTATGGAAATCTGGGAACGGGCCGCCGGCTATGATCCGCTCAAAGGGCGCGCCCTCTCGTGGATTGCGACGATGACGCGCCGTCGCTCCATCGATCGTCTGCGGCGTCGCGACACCTGCGTGCGCATCGAGGAACGCTTTGCCGAAGAGCATTTCGACCAGGGCGATGGATGGGCGCATGTCCACCAGGAGGTTGCTGACGCAGAGCGAAGCGCCTGTTTGAACAAGGCCATCGCCACCCTGCCGGAATCCCAGCAAACAGCCATTCATCTTGCGTATCGCGAAGGGCTGACCCAGCGGCAAATCGCCGGCCAGACCGGTGTGCCCCTGGGCACCATCAAAACGCGCCTCGACCTGGGACTCCGGAAACTGGCGGTCAGCCTCACGGGCCTCGAGGACTTGCTCTGGGTGGAAAACCGCGCGTCTCATTCACGGATACGTCGCGATGCCATACGGCCAGACGCCTGCCCCAGCCGATAACATTGCGAGGAAACCCAAACCCGACCCTCACCGCGGTCGTTCGATTTGCGTGCTTAACCCCACGGTCATCGCACGCCTCCACCATTCCCATGAAAACACTCCAAAATCTTTTCCTGAGCGAACTTGCCGACATGTATGACGCCGAGCATCGAATCGTCAAAGCGCTGCCGAAAATGGTGAAGGCGGCCAGCGCCGAATCCCTGAAAGCGGCATTTCGGGCTCATCTCAAGCAAACCCAGGGGCACGTGAAGAAGCTGAAACAGGTGTTCCAATGCTTTGACACGGCGGCCACTGGCAAGACCTGCGATGCCACGGTGGGTTTGCTGGAGGAGGGGGACGGACTGGCTGCGGAATTCGAAGGATCCCCTGCCATCGACGCCGCGTTGATCGCCGCCGCGCAAAAAGTGGAACATTATGAGATGGCCTCCTATGGCTGCCTGCATGAATGGGCCGGTTTGCTCGGAAACGAGAAGGCGGCGGCAATCCTCGAAGTAATCCTCGACGAGGAGAGGGCGGCCAATGCAGCTCTGACCGGGCTGGCCCGTGCGAACAGCAACAAAGCCGCGCTCAACGGTCATCATGCGAATGGCTCTCAGAAGCCCCTTGCGAAGCGGCTTCACGCTGCGAATCGCATGCGCCTGGGCCTGCTTGTCCCATGGGTCTGCCTTGCACTGCTTCCCCTTGCCCCGTCGCATGCGGCGTCCGACAAAGCGGGCGGAACGTTCTCCCTGTACCTGGAGAACGATCTCTTCGCGGGCACCGACCGCCAGTACACAAGCGGGGTGAAACTGGGGTGGAGTTCCGCGGACCTCAGCGACTATCGTGAGTCGGCATATGCCGCCCCCTTCCTGCCGGTGTTTGACCGCCTGCCTTACATCAACGACAAATCTTTCCAGAAGAACCTGGTTTTTGCTCTCGGCCAGAACATTTACACACCGGACGACACGGAGACATTCGACGTGGTCAAAAACGACCGTCCCTATGCGGGATGGCTTTACCTCGGTGTGGGAGTGGTTTGGAAAAATGCGTCCGTCCGGAATTCAGTGGTGCTCAACGTGGGGGTGGTGGGTCCGTGGTCGTACTCGCAGGAGTCCCAGCGCGCGGTGCACGATCTGCGCGGGTTGGGCCATCCGAACGGATGGGACAACCAGCTCCACAACGAACTGGGGGTCGTTCTGCACTATCAGCGCGAATGGCGGTGGCCGGAGCATACCCGCCGGGTGGGCCTTGATTGGGAGTTGATTCCCCACGCTGGGATCGCGCTCGGGAACGTCCTGGATGGCGCAAACCTGGGGGGAGAGCTTCGCGTTGGCTGGAATCTACCGGATGACTTTGGAACCGCGGTGATTGATTCCGCCTCGACCACCTCCACCCCGGTGGATGGGCCGCAGGGAGCCCAACGCTCACGCTTTGATCTCGGGGCCTACCTCTTTGCCCGGGCGGACGGCCGCCTCGTGGCGCACAACATTTTCCTGGACGGAAACACCTTCGGGAATAGCCCATCCGTGGATCATAAATGGCTCGTCGCCGATCTGAGCGTCGGGGCTGCGGTCAACTTTAAGAACACCAAATTCGCTTACGCCTTCGTGTATCGGACCCCGGAGTTCGAGGGACAGGAAGACGGGCAGGTGTTCGGAACTGTGTCGGTGAATCTTACCTTTTGACGAGTCGGAACACGAAGCCGGACCGGCAGCGCGCGATCAGTAGAAAATCATCCGGGATCGAGCGCCCGATTTCGCGGACGGCCCGGACCACGGAGAACGCGTGCGAATCCTCGCTGGCAAGGAAGGAGGGGCGAAGGAATGCTTTTGCACGGAGCGTTTTGGAGTGCGGCGGCTTGACGCCGCTTTCGAGCAGCGTGGCCTGCCGAATACAGCGGCCGCCTTGGGGAAACCGAACCAGAACCCGACCGGTTCACTCGCAATTCCCGAACAGCATTGTCCGTGGGGCACCCCGATACCCGCATGCACCGAAGGGTCGGTCCAGGCCGCCCCTGTATGAAAACCGTGGTTGCTCGCCTCAAAGCCGCCCACCTCCAATCATTGCACCTGGGAACGACGGCGACGGAACGCAACCGCACCCAAAGCCAGGAGCAAGGAAGCTGCTGTGCTCGGTTCCGGAATGAACGTGGCACCGACCTCGAAATCCGTGAACTGAACTTCGACGGCCGACCCATTGCTGGAGCCCCGGCGGTCCCGGTAAAATCCGACAGCCGTGATGTTGGAAAGCGTGCTGTTCGTCACGTCTCCACTACCAAGGCCTGTGAGCCACGTTGCGTTGTGGCTGTCAGTCGTGAGCGTGCCATTTGTGAAATTGCCGCTTATCAGTGCCCAATTCAGCGCGGTTACGTTGGCCGTGCCGGTTGTCGAATAGGTGGTGTCGCTCGTCAGATTCGAGGCGGAAGAGCGATCGGGCCAGCCGTCCGGTTTGCCGTGGCGTTGTCGTACCGGATGGTTTGGTTTGAGGAAACGTAGTTGCCGCCCCAATCGACGATCTAGGCTGCGTGGGCGGCTCCGGCGATCGCCAGGGAACAGAGCAGGGTAAATATCGGTCTGGGTTTCATCTTCCGAACTGGGCGGGTCTGATTTGGGTGGGATTACAACAATCCGGAGCGCCAACCGCCGTCAAGGTTTGTGCAGAGATTGGCGAGCGGCCGACACCCAGGCAGGGGTGCCGCGCGCCGGTGGCCCGGATGTCCGGTGGTGGCGCGTTGTATCCCGAGGGATGTGGGCGCTTCGCCGCTGGGGATCCGAACCGCATCAACGAGACGGCTAAGGCTGACCGATGAGGTCCCGCTCATTCCTGCCCGGCCTCCCCGCGAGCCGGCGGGCGTTTGCCGGAGGAGAGATACTGTTCGACCAGAAGCAGGTTGGTCTCGCCGGCGCGCTCGACAATCTTGAGCAGTTCGTCCATCGAAGCAGCTTCCTCGAGCTGCTCGCCGATGAACCACTGGAGCATATGTTGGGTGAGGTGATCCTCCTCCTTCACCGCCTGTTTCATGATGGCATTGATGGCGGCGGTGACCTTCAGTTCGTGCTCGAGCGAGGCGCGGATTGCGTCCTTCGCGAAGGCAAACTGGTTGGTCGGCTCCTTGATCGCCGAGAGCACGACCCTTCCCCCCGCGTCGGTGACAAACTTCATGAACCGATGGGCGTGGTCGCGTTCCTCCGAGGCCTGGCGGGCGAAATGGGCGCTCAAGGCGGGGAGCGCTTCCGCCGCGAAATGGGCTGAGATCGCCTCGTATTGCATGGAGGCCCCGAACTCCATGGCGATCTGTTCGTTCACGGCGGCGATGATTTCTTTGGAGACAAGCATAGACTGCAGAGTATACCCGCGTTCGATCCTGGATCAACAGGAAGCGCCACTCGGGGCTGATCTCCATCGTTGTGTGGGCACGCACGACCTGCCAAGAGT
>Ga0163150_10008037_pt1 | contig 12128 bp, 16 predicted proteins | sample OliLakLV19P2IB_FD_148628 | JGI IMG/M metagenome (GOLD analysis project Ga0163150, IMG submission 148628) | Freshwater microbial mat bacterial communities from Lake Vanda, McMurdo Dry Valleys, Antarctica - Oligotrophic Lake LV.19.P2.IB | ecosystem: Environmental > Aquatic > Freshwater > Lake >...
ACATGTGGGGGGTGAGGCTAACTCTCGGTCGCGCCTTCTAGTTGACACTGCCAGTATCAACGGATACGGTGGCTGCGGAGGTTCTAATATGCCCGAGGCCCCGCCCGCGCCGCCCGCGCCGCCCGCTGCCGGTGGTGGGAAGCCTCTGGGTGTGTGGCACTGCGAAGAGACCGAGTGGAAGTGCGAGACGTGGGCGGCGCCTCTCGACGATCCGCCGCAAGACTGCCCGTCCTGCACCGGGCCGGTTGGCCGTGCCGTGGGTATGCAGTCTGGCGCCCCGATCCGGTACCTAGGGACCCTGACCGAGATTCGGGCGACAGAAGCGGCGCAGGGGATTGAACTGTATGACTCTCCGGTGCGCATCCCGAAGCCACCTCCGTTTGATCTCGTGCCTCTGACGAACGTGCCGCGAGACATGTGGTTGGGCCTGCCGGTGTTCAAGCCCACCTGGCAAGCCGGGATTGGCGCCGACGCAGTGTGCAGTTGGTATGGGTGGGATGTTGGTGTGATCGCCGAAATTTACCCCGACCCGAATTTCGAGGGTGAGACCCAGGTTCACTTCATCGACGCCTACCAGGGTCTCCACTACGACCCCCGATGGCTGTGGGTTCCGAAAGGTCTGGCGGATCGGTTGTCCAGGTCCATAGAATAGAGACCGCGATAGTTCTTCTATTCGGCGGGCCGCGTCGGCCCCCGTCCGCGGGCGGGTTCGGCCGAGGTCGGCTTCGGCGCGACCGGAAGCGGCTGCCGTGCCTTCCACCACTCGAAACCGAAGGACGCGACCCCGCTCGTGATGACGCGGGTGATGCAGATCGTCGCCCCGATCATCGGGAACGGTACCGGCGTCACTCTCGCCGTGGATCGCGGTGACATCACCCCGTGGCCCCACTGAGGACGACGCCCGCGTCAAGATCAAGGTCGCGGCGGAAGCTATCCGGAACTCCGCCGTGTTACGATTTCCGCCATGTCCGACCACCTCTCCGTTCGCATCGACGAGGACAAGAAGATCATCCTCGCAGATCTGGGCCGGAGGCTCGGCTACCCGGACACGTCGAAGTTCGTGAACGCCGTCATCGAGGGACTCATCGAGCGCTACGACGGGGAGGAATGGGAGTCGGGGCTCGTGCACCTCGACGGGGACAAGGTCACGGACCGACCCGACCAGTCCGCCGAGCCCTCCGACATCTACGCCTTCCCCATCGTGGCCCCTGCCCGCTTCTGGCGGTACCTGCGCCGGGAACGGGACAAGGAGGAGCCCTGAACCGTTGACACGGCTGGTGACAACGGATACGATCGCGATATGCGCATCCAGCACCTCGTGAAGGACGTGGCCGGTCTCGAACTAGCCGTGGCGCGCGGGTTCCGGTACTACCGAACCCGATGCAACCAGACGGCCCTGCTCGCCCAGCTCCACCCCGCGTCGAACCGGGACGCCGTCGACTGCGGCAGCTGCCTCTCGATCGAGGAGGCGGAGCAAGGGCGGCCGGCCGAGGCCCAGCCGCCGGGTCCGCCCCCAGTCGTCGGCGCCGTCCCCGCCGACGAGGTGGCCGACCTCTCCGACTTCGACGCGATCGAGGAGGAGATCGACGACGCCTCGTTCGCCGTGCCGGAGGTACCCCGCCGGGCCGAGAGCGGGGCCCCGTACCCCCTGCCCGACCCGATGCCGACGGCGGAGATCTGCGCCCGGCTCGGCAAGGACCCGGCGACCGACCCGAAGGGGAAGATCGGCAACCTCGACGTGGACATCCGGACGGTGCTGTCCGACGGAGAGCGCCAGGCCGCGGACCTCATCCTCGGGATGGTCGGCGGCATCCCGATGGCAGATTCCCTGGTCCAGACGGTGTACCGGCTCTGCCACCGGCTCGCGTGGTACGAGTCGGCACCGGGGGGGCGGAGTGCAGCCGAAGAATGAACTCGAGGCCGAGATCGGCAGACTGTCGGTCTTCGACACCCTGGCGATCCGGGTGTCCTCCGACGCGCTGCTCCTCGGCATGATCCGGAACCTTGAGGAGGGCCACCGGGCCTCGGGCACGCCCCTGCCGATGCCGTTCGACGGCCGGGATGCGACCGAGGAGGTCCCGATTCACATCGCCGAAGCTCTGGTGCACAACCAGAAGCTCCTTCTCGAGGTCCCGGCGCAGAACCGACGGACGGACGGGACGAGGGCCTCTCCCCGGCACGTGCTGGCGGAGTCCAAGATCCGCGAGCTCGACGTGGCCCTTCAGGTGGCGCTGCGGGCCTCGATCGAGGTCCACCTGCTGCTGAATGGGGCCGGGTAGGTGGCCAGGAAAGCACGGGACTACCGCTTCCGCGGCCGGCCGGTCGACGGCCGTGGACGGTCGCTCGAGGAGGCCCTCGACAGCCTGTCCGACTTCTGGAACTCGAGGCCGTCGCTCGTGATGCATGACTACGGCGTCATTGAGCTGCAGATCTCCATCGGGGGCACGCTCACGGTCGTCGAGGTATCGGATCGGAAGGTGATCGACCGGGTGACGGGTGGCGACCTGCAGGCCCTCGTCGACCACCTAGCCAGCAAGGCTGGCGTGTCGTCTCTCGAGATGAAGGCGATGCTCGACCGGGTCGACGAGGTCGTCGCCACGGTCGACCGCATCCGGCCGCCGACCGACCCGGACTACTGGAGGGCCTCGCCGGGGACGGAGCCCGAGGTCGTCCTGCCGACGGTGGTGTCGGCCTGGGCCGCCGAGGCAGCCAAGAGCAAGAAGGTCGACGCGGCGGACCGGCGCCGGCTCACGGCCCTGGTGGCGGTCGTGGGCCACCAGGAGGGCAAGAGCCTGGCCCAGATCTCCGCCGAGTCCGGCATCCCCCGCAGCACGCTGCGGGACGCCCTCATCCGAGACCGGCGGGAGCGAGAGGAGATCGTCCTCGTGAGGCCCAAGGGCGGCAGGCTCACGGACAACGAGCGGACCACGGTCGTCCGGCTCTACGCCGAGACGGAGAACGCCGCCGAGGTCGGCCGCCGGCTGCAGATGTCGGACCGGACGGTCCGCGGCATCGTCGGCCGGGAGAAGGAGGCGGTGCGCAAGCTCCGCAGGTCCTCGCTGCAGGACCGGCTGCTCGAGTTGGTCGAGTCGGGGACCTCGGCGTCGGCCGCGGGCCGGCAGATCGGGATCCCGGAGCGGACGGCCCGGTCCTGGGTCAGGAAGATGATGTCGTTCGAGGAGGAGTAGCCATGTCCGAAGAGAAGAAGAAGGAGAGGACCGACCCGATCGTGGTCAAGGTCCGGGCGTCGGGAGCGCCGCCGGGCAGCCGGATCGTGACCATCGAGTGGCCCGACAAGACGCAGGTCGAGGTCACGGCCGGGAGCGACGGCGACAAGAAGTTCATCGCCTGCGACCGGCTGGTGGACGTGGGTCCGGGGATGGAGATACCGGCAGGGGCCCGCATCTTCGTGCCGCCGGCACCCCGCCAGACGGGCTAGCCGACGACGTCCGGCTCCTGCGAGCGCCTGACGGATTAGCTCGCTCGCTACCACCGGACACTCGGGCTCGCAACGGAAGATCGGGTTGCCCCACGACGGGACCCGAGCCTTCGGGCTCTGGCGCACGCCTCGATGAAACGTGAATCTACGGCGGTGGAGCAGCTTTGCCTGTTTACTACCGCTTAGAGCAACGGTCGAGCTCGAACGCGTCGAGTTGCCGAATGGTCCTCATCCGCCGTCCCGGCCGAGGCGGTGGCCGCGGGACTTCACCTTGAGCCGGACGGGCCGGAGCAGGCACTGGATGGCGGCGACGGGCAGGGGTTCCCGGGGCGCGTCGAGTTCGACGGAGCCGAGGACGAACTCCGGCCACCCCTTCAGCGCCACCTTTCTCGAGAGCCGATCGAGCGCTGCCCACTGCGACGGCCACTCGCCTTGGAGGAGCAGCCTGTGGCGGGTCGAGTCGGGGATCTTGAGCTGCCGGCAGGCGAGGGAGGCCTCCTCGTAGGAGACCACCTCGAGCAAGTTCAGCCCCTCGGTCCGGAGCGCCTCGAGGACAGGTCCGGTCTCGATGGCGCGCCGCTCGCACAGGGACGAGAGGAAGTCCCTGCCCCGCACCCGCTCGCAGATCCGGTCGAGGGACGGCAGCGGGGCCGGGTAGCCGAACCAGGAAGAGCGCCACGATCTGGGGGTCCTGCGTCCGAACGGGTCCGTCGGCCGGGTGTCGGCCCACCTCGACACGGTCGCGATCCCCACGTCCATGATGCGTGCGGCCTCGTTCTGCGTGCCGATCGCGTCGAGGATGAACCGGAAGGCCTGCCGGCCGGCGGAGCTGAAGGCGTCCTCGGTATTCACGGGGCGCTCCGATCGGGCGGGGGTGGTGCCAGCTCGGCGACGCCCGCACCGGTCCCTGGCCCGAATACCACGAGGAGGAGATCGCCATCGCCGCAGCCAGGTGCTGGTACCCGTTGCTCTAATCGGTAGTGATCAGACAACCTTCAGATTCACGTTTCACCGAGGCGTGCGCCAGAGCCCGTGGACGCCCTGCTCTTCAGCCCAGGTCGACAGTTTCTTGCGACTCTCATGCAGGTATGTCTACTTGAGGGTGCAGTTGTCAACCCCCGCCGCCGATCTGCCGCCGCCCGCCGGCCGTCCGGTTCCTCCCTCTGAACCGGGCCACCAGGCGGCGGACCTGAATGAGCCAGGAGCGCGCCGTCCGCTCGTCCTTCTCGGCCATGGCGGTCTGCGCCTCGTACAGGGCGCCCTTCACGAGGCGGCGCACCTGCAGCGGGAGCTTCTGGGCCTCGGCGAGCACCGCCTCGTCCTGCTGCCGGAGGGCGTCGAGGATGCCCTTCCTCCACGCGACAAGCTTCGCCGTGACCTCGACACCCGACGACTCGCCGATCGTCGTGAGCGCCATGATCGCGAGGCCGTGCTGCTGGTCGTTCCCGCAGACGTAGTACAGGATGCCGCGCTGCACATCGGGGTCGAAGCGGCCGATCGTGGTGGTGAGCAAGATCGACAGCTTCATGCCGTAGACCTCGGAGTGGGTCCGGGCTCCCTGGGCCTTCGTCCGGATGGCCCGCTCGACGAGGACGCGGGTCGCCCCGTCGGGGGCGGCCCGGAGCACCCGCCTGGCGATCGTGAAGAGGGCCTGGGGTCCCACCCGTTCGGGCCCGGCCTTCCCCGACTCGAACCGCTTGGCGAACCTGCGGCCGTCGATCGCGAGAAGCCGCTTCGCCTCCCCGAGCAGCATCAGGTACTCCCCTGCTTCTTCTTCTGTGGACCGAGCGCCCGCTCCGCGATGACGCGGACCGACTCCATGAAATCGCCGTCGGAGGCGAAGGTCCGGCGCCAGATCCGGAGCACCCGCTCGAGCAGCGCCCGGGTCGTGGTCGTGTGCGCCGCCACGAGCATCCGGTCGTAGGTGACCCCGATAGCTGTGTACTGGGGGTCGTACTCCCCGTTCACGGCGATCCCCGAGCGCTTCGACAGCCCGCCGACGAACTCCTTCCACACGTCGACGACCAGCTCGAGCGGCAGCTCCGCGACCTTCCCGGTCCGGCATGACAGGCCCCAGAGAAGCTCCTTCTCCTTGTCTGGGAGCTTCTTCTGCAGCGTCGCCCGGCCGAAGTTCTTGAGCAGCGCGAAGTGGCGCTGCGTCGTGAGCTTGCGGCGGGGATCGTTGGCGAGGTCCGACATCTACTTCTCCGCGTCGAACATCATCACAGCCCCTGCTCGGCCAGCCTGCGGTTCCGAACGTCGGAGCACACGATGACCTCATACACCGGGATGTGCTTCTCCTCCTCGGCAGGCCTTACCGAGAAGATCGCGTGGTACGTCCCGCGCAGGACCACGTTCTCCTCGTGCTTCGTGTACACGGACCGGAGCACAACGTCCTCGCCGTCGATGATCCAGCGGTCGACGAGCTGCTTCCACTGGAGCTTCGGGACGCGGACGAACTGGTCCTCGAGGCCGAACCTGAGGTGCACGTCGAACATCTCGGAGACGTCGACCGGGGCGATACGGCGCTTGCGCTGCTGCGGCTGCTTCCCTCCCCTGCGCTGCTGCTGTGTGCGATCGGGCAACGTCCTCGTCCTCCCAAGAGTGCGGAAAATGTAATACATGCTACCATCTGTGTCAACGGGGGCCCCAGGTGTCCATCACCGTCTCGTTCGGCAACGACCACGCAGACCTCGTCGTCGGGTTGCTCGACAGCGCCGGCATCGAGCACTCCTGGTTGGCCACGGACCGCGCAGAGTGCCGGCTGACCGTGACCGGATCCGACGACCACGGCCGGTACCTCCTCCGACTCCTCGACCGAAGGCGCATCCGCCACCGCATCGCGGCCGTCGACGGGAGAGAGCTTCCATCGGGTACCCAGCATCTGGACGAGGGGCGATTCTGCGGTACCTAGCTCACTACTTAAGGTACTTTGCGCCCATCACGTTGCTTTTTTCCGCCATAGATGTAGGTTCATGGCGGAGGATCTTCATCATGAAGAACATCAAGGGAAACTCGCGCATGAAGAAGGTGCGGGTCAAGGTCAAGGCCTACACCGCCGTCCGCTACAAGGTAAAGCCCAAGACCCACAAGAAGAAGTAGGGCCTGCGGCCTACACCGCCGTCCGCTACGTCCGACCCCTGGGAACAGGAGCCGGCCTTCGTCTTTTCCGGGCCCCTTGTTCAGAGCGGAGACCGGTTCCCGTTCGTCTTCCCGGTCATGTCGGGGGCGGTCGCACGGGACGGATCTTCGATCTGCCGCATGTACTCGGCCATGCTCGTCACGGCCGCGGTGACGAGCGGCGGGTAAACGGCCAGGTCGATCTGGGCGGCCGGCCCCGCGTACTTCGTCGCGTCCGCCTCGAGGAGCCACGTCTTCGCCGCCGCGAGCGCGTCCTTCTGCTCCTCCGGGGTCTTCGCCGTGTCGAGCTTCCGGATGACCTCGCCCATCGACTTCTTCAGCTCGTCGTCGTCGGCCTTCCGGTCGGCCTCGGCCTTCCAATCTGCCTCGGCCTTCGCGTCCTTCGCCGCCTGGGGCTCCTCGGTCTTGACCTCGTCCATGGTACCTCCCATCGTGTTGGCGGAAGCACCGTATGCCGATGGAGATCGAACCGGCCGCGGACGAGAGATCACCTGCGGCGTCGGCCGCTGTCCTTCTGCCAGTCCCTGAACATGAGCCGGACCGAGATCAGGATGCCGGTGACGGATATGCCGAACGAGATCCAGGGCGACGGGAACACCTCCTGGATGTTGACCGCGACGGGCTCTGGCTCGTTGCTGTGCATCCGGGTAAGCTCGTCGAGGGTCTCGATCGTCGGGGCCTCCGAGGCCTGCGGCTCGAGCAGGTCGACGAGCCCCTCCCGCCAGGCGTACCGAAGGCGCTGCCACGACGAGCAAGTCTCCTTCCAGCCGACGGGCATCAGCTCGTCCCGGGTGGCCCGGCCCTTCGGACCGAGCGTCCTCTCCGCGTCGGCCCGGGCGACCAGGCGGGCGAGGAGGAGCAGGGAGGACTTGAGGCGGCCGTCCTTCGTCTCGTGACCCTTCGCCAAGATCGCGCACCCGAGGAGGACGGAGGCGGACGCCGGGTCGTTCGGGCCCGCCTCGAAGGCCCGCTCGAAGAGCACCTCCGAGCCGAACGACAACTCGTCGCCTGAGAGGTTCGGGGCCTCTTCCTCGGACAGACCCATGCGCGTCGCCAGCATGCCCCCACCTATCACGTCGTCCGGAGGTCTCCCTCGTTTGACACTAATGGTGTCTACGTGGTACGACCAGCGGCGGAGGTTGGGTCATGAGTCGACCGGGTGATGTTCGCCCGGATGGTCCTCGGCGACCCGGGCCGGGTCGAGATCGCGTTCGCCTACTCGGACGTCGATTTCGGTCCGACGAGAAGGGACATCTCCTTGCCGAAATGTTGCGTTGACACAGATAGTGACAACCGGCTAGGGAGATGTCCAGTCGATCAGCGCCCACGACGAGGTGTAGGCCGTGGAGAAGAAGAGGGCCGTCCAGCGCGAGCAGCTCTACGTCGTCGGCCGGACGAGGAAGGCGTTCCTCGTGGGCGCCGAGCGTCACGACACGCTGCCATGGCACCTCCTCAGGGGCTGCCACATGTACGCCCTCGACGGGGATGTCCTCGAGGCGATGCTCGTCGACGCCGCGGTCCACGGCCACCAGGTGAGGGACGGCAGCGTCTCGGACCGCCGCGGCATGGGCGGCTTCGAGGTCTGCATAGGCCCGCACGGCGTGGGCGGCCACGTCGCCTGCAGGAAGATCGACGCCTGGTCGATCGAGCCCGACTCCCTCCGGAACCTGCCCGCCGACCGGGAGCTGCTCGCCGCCCACCTCCAGGCCCAGCTGCGGGATCTGTGCGACCGCCTGAACGAGGAGATGGTCGGGTTCCGACCGACGGCGATCGGCTTCCTCCGGAGCCTGTACGACCAGTACGGCCGGGTGCTCGAGCCGAACGAGAGCTACCCTCCGCCGCTCCCGGAGGAGGTCAGCAAGCTCTGCCGCCGCGCCCACGTGGGCGGCCCGGTGCTCCACGTCCGGACCTCGCTGGCCCCCTTCGTGAGGCTCGACCGGACGCGGGCCTACGGCGGGGCGATGACCGGCGACGTGCCGTCGGGCACCGCGGTCGCCCAGGACGACCCCATGCAGAAGTGGGTCCCCGGCAAGCTGATGCGCATGCTCGGGGTCGCCGACGCCACCGTCGTCGTCGACGCCGGCCCCGTGGTCCCCCTACTTCCCGTGCTCCGGTGGAACGCGGCGTTCGACCGGACGAGGGCGCTGTACGCTACCGGCACGTTCCGCGGGGCGTTCGTGCTCGAGGAGCTGGCGGAGCTCGAGAAGACCGGCCGGGGCAGGGTGGTCGAGTTCCACAAGGCGTACGTGTTTGAGCGGTCGATGGCCCTGGCGCCGGTCGTCCGGTGGATCCGCCGGCTCGAGCCAGACCTCGAGCACCTCGTGATAGTCAAGCGCCTCGAGCACGTGCTGTACGGCACGCAGAGCCGGTCCCTCACGTTCCGTCGCTTCGGCAGCGTGCCGTCGTACCGCGAGCCCGTGCTGCAGGACATCCTCGACAGCCGGACCCTCGAGCGGGTGAGGAGCCGGGTGTCCCTCTTCCGCATGCCCGTGAAGACCGACCCGGCGCTGCCGATCTTCGAAGTCAGAGGCACCTACTCGATGGAGGCGCCGCACGGCACGATGGACCGGCCGGACCGGTCGGCCTGCATCACCGCCCGCAACCGGATCGAGGTCTGCCGCCTCATCGCCCTCCTCGACGCCCAGCTGAAGCCGGGCCGATCCGGCGAGTACGTGGGCCGGGTCCACGTCGACGGCATGGACATCGAGGCGACCCGGGCGGCGGTCGGGAAGCTCCCGGAGGGGTGGTCGGTCCGGGACGAGGGTCGGCGCATGGATATCCACCGGTCGAACGTCCACGTCGCCGTCCGGAACGACGGCTCAGAGGAGGTCGACGATGGCGGGCTGCTCCGCGGAGAAGCTCCTTCCCGGAAGAAGCTGATGGAGATCTTGGCCATCACCGCCGACCCGGAGGGCGGGCCCCTCGCGTCCGGCCGCTATTGGCCGGTCGAGTTGGACTCGGACGTGGATCCGAGGCTCCTGCCGAACAGGCGGTCGGAGCCGATCGACTTCGCTCCCGGCGCGTTCGACGGGCTCGGATTCCAAGAATGACGTCCAGAGGCTAGTCCTCGGGCCCATATCGCACATATTTTTATGGCTGCACCTTGTTCGGTAGATCGTTCGGATTAGAATCGGGATGCACGGCGCGGGATCAGCGTCCATAGCGACGGTGCTGGAGCGCGGAGGGTGGGGTCCCTCCGCGTTCGCAACCGTAGCCACCTGGAAGCGCACCGTGTCGGATGGCCGGCGCCCTACCGGGGCGACGCCAGATCTTCGAGCCAGAGAAGGAGCTTCTCCTCGGGCCACGTGAGGGGCAGCTCCTCGCCGAGCAGCCGGAAGAGCTCGACTTCCTCCGGGCTCGGCAGGATCTACTCGCCGCGGACGACGTGCTCGGAAACTCCCATGCCCGACGCATCGAGACGGGCAGGACGAGTTCGTCGTCCGCCCCGCCCGACCATCCGGCGTGGACGCAGAAGTACCCGCCGTCGGGCCAGCGGTACGCGTCCTCGATCACGGTTCAGATCTCGGCCGCTCCCGCAGCCACTCGGCGAGCTTGACCTGTGGCCACCAGAACGGCAGCGGCTCTCCGAGCAGCCGGAAGAGCTCGACCTCCTCCCTGGTCGGGAGCAGGAGCGTGCCTCGCTCGACGTGGGCCGCCTCCCACCCGGCCCGCTCCGACTCGGGCAGGATCATCTCCCAGTCGAGCACCCGGTCGACGACGCCCTCGAACGAGTCCGACATCGCCGACCTCTTGAAGTACGCGACTCCGTCGAACCAGGCCCGATCCCCGTACATGGGCGTCGGCACCGTGGAGCTCGGCCAGACCGGCACGTACACCATCGACGTGTACCACATCGCCCGCCAGGGCTGACCATAGCCGAGGCCCAGGTTGGCGATGTGCAGGCACCGTATCTCTCCGAGGTAGGGCTCCGCCTCCAGCTTGGACGGCGACCAGGGCTGCGACTCGGTCCTCGGCACCTCCTCGTAGCGCCTCGCCCACAGATCGTCTGGAATGAAGCGTGGATAGGGGACGGACGGCGCGTTCCCGGCCTGGGTCGACACGAGGTCGGAACTGCTGCAGGGCCGGCCGACGCCCAGGTCCAGAAACAGCCCCAGGAGCTTCTTCCGGAGCGCCGTCGGGAAGGACTGGACGAGGTAGTAGACCAAGATCTGCCTACCCCGCATCTCGCCCGGTTCGTCGCGGTTCTCGAAGGGGTTGAACGCGAAGATGATGTCGGCGTTCTGCCCCCGCCAGCGGACCACGAGGTCGGCGGCGCCGCCGACCCTCTGAAAATTGTCGAGACGGACGACGGCGTAGCTGCCGTCCGCCCACTCGTAGATCTTCCGCTCGTAGTGCCGAAGCCTCCAGCCTCGGCCGCTGTCCTTGAACGTGTTGTACGCGGGGTCGAACCAGCGCGGGTCGTCCTTGATGGGCGGCAGCGTCCTCAGCTTGGTCAATCGAGCCTCTTGCCGGAGAGCACGCTGCGACGTCGGCGGCCGGCCAGAAGAACGGCAGGAGGTCGCCGAGGAGCCGGGACAGCTCCTCCTCGTCTTCGGAGGGTAGCACGAGGGTCCCACGCTCCGCCTCCCACCCTGGGCGCCGGGACTCGGTCACTGGCAGCCTCGGCCTCCCGATGAGCCGGACGACCGACCCGTCCGGCCACCGGTAGACCTCGGTCCCCTCCTCGCGTCGGGCCAGCGGTACGCGTCCTCGATCACGGTTCAGATCTCGGCCGCTCCCGCAGCCACTCGGCGAGCTTGACCTGTGGCCACCAGAACGGCAGCGGCTCTCCGAGCAGCCGGAAGAGCTCGACCTCCTCCCTGGTCGGGAGCAGGAGCGTGCCGCGCTCGACGTGGGCCGCCTCCCACCCGGTCCGCTCCGACTCGGGCAGGATCATCTCCCGGTCGAGCACCCGGTCGACGACGCCCTCGAACGAGTCCGACATCGCCGACCTCTTGAAGTACCACCTCGCCCGCAAGGGCTGACCATGGGACACCGCCAACCTCTCGAAGTTCCAAATCGCCCGCCAGGGCTGAACATAGCCGAGGCCCACGTGGTTGGCGATGTGCAGGCACCGTACCTCTCCGAGGTAGGGCTCTTGGAGCTTCTCGAAGTCCGAGATTACCAACCGGGCCTCCTCGTAGCGCCTCGCCCACAGATCGTCGGGAATGAAGCGCGGACAGGGGACGGTCGGCTCGTTCCCGACCTGGGTCGACACGAGGTCGGGACTGCTGCAGGGCCGGCCGACGCCCAGGTCCAGAAACAGCCCCAGGAGCTTCTTCCGGAGCGCCGTCGGGAAGGACTGGGCGTAGTGGTTGGCCAAGATCTGCCTATCCCGCATCTCGCCCGGTTCGTCGCGGTTCTCGAAGGGGTCGAACGCGAAGATGGGGTCGTAGTTCTGCCCGTTCACCGGATCAACCCCGAGGCCTCGCCAGCGGACCACGAGGTCGGCGTCGCCGACGGCCCCCTGAAAATTTTCGAGGCGGACGACGGCGTCGCTGCCGTCCGCCCACTCGTAGATCTTCCGCTCGTAGTGCCGAAGCCTCCA
>Ga0163150_10008040_pt1 | contig 12126 bp, 16 predicted proteins | sample OliLakLV19P2IB_FD_148628 | JGI IMG/M metagenome (GOLD analysis project Ga0163150, IMG submission 148628) | Freshwater microbial mat bacterial communities from Lake Vanda, McMurdo Dry Valleys, Antarctica - Oligotrophic Lake LV.19.P2.IB | ecosystem: Environmental > Aquatic > Freshwater > Lake >...
TGCACATATTATACTAGTATTAACAGTAATCCGGAGGGTGTTATGCCAAATATGACGTTAGCTTTGTCTGCAGATCTTAAAGAGAAGATGGACCAATTTAAGGAGATTAATTGGTCAGAGGTGGCGCGGCAAGCAATTCGAGAGAAAACAATGATGCTTGACCGCATGAATCATCTACTGGCTTCGAGTCGATTAACTGAGCCTGAGGTTGAATATAATGCAAAGAAGATTAAAAAGGCCGTGTTAAAAAGGCATAAAGCACGTTAATTCATGCGGCTTGTGATCGACGCTAATATTCTATTAGCAGCCTTTGGAAAGAATGCGTTCACTCGAGAACTACTTGCTGATCCGCGCTTGCAACTCTTTGCACCCGATTGTTTATTGATTGAAACTCGCAAGCATCTTCAAGGAAATGTCGCTTTGCAAAAACGGATTGGTTTGGAGCGGGCTCAAATTCAAACGATTCGCGAGCTTTTGACACAAGAGATTGCAACCGCTGCATTTTCTTAATATGCACTCATGATGAGTGAAGCGAGTCGTCTTGCAGCTCATGTTGAAGATGCACCCTATCTTGCGTTAGCCCTTTGGAAGCGCATTCCTCTTTGGTCCAATGACAAGGGGATGAAATTACAAAGCAGGGTGAAAGTTTTTACAACAAGCCAGCTTATTGCCGCAATGGCTCGATAGGGTAGCCGGAATCACTGCCGTTGCCGTGTCGCAAATAATTTCCCAGCAACCTAGACGCCGGGCGTTGGGCAGGCAGCTGCATTATCTTTTATTTACAGTCTGTTATAAATTCCGACATGAAATTACACGCGGATTTGGAAGCATTGTTAATTGAAAAAGGATCGGTTCATGAATCTCAACATTTTCAGCTTGCCGCGGGGCGATGGAGCCAATTGTCTTTTCTCGAGCAAATGGCCAATATGGCAGCGAAGTTGAACGCGGCGTTAATTGGCGCGCTAAAAATAATGAAGCTTATGCCATCAAAGCTTTTGAACGGGCGCTTGAACTTATGGATTTGACTTTAGCGAGCACTTTAAAATTTTCACGACTAAAAGAGATTGCTTGTGCGCGGGAAGAGGTTGCAAATTTTTTATGGGAGATCAAACAGCTACTTTAAACGGGGAAAGCCTCAAAAAATGTTTTTTCCATTTCACTTACGCTGCACGTCGCAATAACTGAGATCTCTTAAAAACCACCGCACTTCCGGGAAACCACTCCGGGAAACGGGTTCCAGGAGTGGTTTTGAAATTATTGGCTATCACGTTCGCGGATGGTTTCGGCGAAGGCTCTTTGAATTTGTGAGAGGCCGGCTTGCCCTAAGTCATTTTGTTCGGCAATCGTTTTATAAATCACTTGTCTGTCGTGATTTTCGGCTGAGCAAAGCGCCGAATTTGCTGAGCAATCAACGTATCCCTGTTCATTTTCTTTCGCCATGCCTGAACGCTTAGCCGATTGAAGTTCGCTATAACGCGTTTGTCGACCCGCAAGCGCATCGCGCACCGCTGGTGTCATCTCTTTGATATCATAGTTCGCCGCGTACGCCGCAAAGGACCAAGAGCCAAGAAGCAAGGACCAAGACAGAAAATAAAAAATACATTTGCTTTTGATTCTTAGTTTGCGATTTTTGATGCTTGCCTGGTTCTTGGTTCGTGGTTCTTGGTTCATTTTGCACTTCCTTTCGCAACCATATCTTCAATGTTGGTAGCGGTTTGTTTTAAGCCGCGAATATCGACAACGACATTGGCGTTAATGGTGATAGGACGGTTCGGATCTCCGACCGCCTTGACAGTGCAGCCACTTAAAGCAAGCAGGCCCGCAAATAATATAAACAGTTTTTTCATTTTTTTTACCACCTCAACCGCGTAGGTTGTCTCCCTTAGACAACCTACGCGGTTGTTTAGGTTCTTATTTTAAATAGTCCAAGTAATTTGAAGACGCGTACAAATGCGCGCGCTTCATCCACTAATATCGTCAGATTAAGGTTCAAGTTAATGTTTTGTTCGGGGAAAAGCATTTTGATTTGAGCCGTGATCTTGCCTGGCTCAGTGAGATAGGCTTGAATTTGCCCCTGAATAAACGGCACGCTTTTTTTATCAGCGATGAGTTTCGTCAAACCTTTCGTGTTTTGGGCTTTGGGTAAATAGGGTAGTGCAAATTCCAAAAATTTTGCGGGAACTTCTCCGCCTGCTTTTTCAGAATTGACATTGAATGAAAATTTGATGTTGTCTTGCGTATCCGTTTCGAGTTGCAGTGTGCCTTCGATGAATCCGCTGAGCCCCTCAAAACTGTGCGGATCGAGCCAAGCATAATCCTGAGTTGAAAGATGGCTAAGCTTGGCTTTGATGCGTGTGACAGGATTGGGGCCGAGTTCAAGTTCGATGGTCCCTGAAATGGGGTTGCCAACAGATTTCAGCGGGTGAAAATTTTGAAAAGTAAGTTCACTGCGACGAGTACGCAGAGTTTGCAGAAGTGATGTTTTCATTTCGATGCGTTCTAACTGTACCGAGGTTTTATTAGTGTCTGTTTTCATTTTTCCTTCGATTCCTGTGATCGCGATGCGCCACCCATCAAGCATATCCACGCTCGTAAGACGCAGGCTTCCTTCAAATAATTCATTCGCCGCTTGGTTGACTACTTTTTCTGTGAGGGGAACCCGCTGGGTCCATATGTATAGACTAGCGCCGCCCAGAAGAACCAAGGCCAGCAAAATAATTGAAACTAAAACTTTAAAAACCCTCATAAGTTGCCCAAAAGCTTTGCTCCTTGTTCTTTGTTCATTGTACGACTATTATACCCGCCGATTTCTTCACTTGGGACAGAGGCGTTTTGCTCTGTCCCAAGTGAGAGAAAGATTGTAGCTGATATTTTTTATTAAGACGAATTTCAATTTGATCATTGGGGACAGAGTAAAACGGTTCTGTCCCCAATGCGAAGTTAATTGGCGGTTGAGCCGTAAGGTTCAGAGCAAAAAGGAAAACTGTGCCGGTAATGCTTCAGGTTCAAAACCTGCGAAAAACTTATGGTGCGCGCGTTCTGTTGGATGATTGCTCGGCTTCTTTTGGAAGCGATCAGAAGATTGGTGTCATTGGTCGCAATGGCGCGGGCAAGTCCACACTTTGTAAAATTATTTTGGGTCAAGAAGAACAAGACTCGGGGCAGATTATTCGCAACTCTGATTTGCGAATGGCTTACCTTGAGCAACATGATCCCTATAAATTAGATGAGACAGTGTCTGACTTTTTAGTGCGTTACACCAGTCGTGAAGAATGGGAATGTGGCGAAATGGCGCATCGGTTTGAAATTGATTATGACCGTTTGCATATGACCTTGGGGCAGCTTTCGGGTGGATTTCGAACGCGCGTTAAACTTGCCGCGATGCTTCTCAGAAATCCCAATTATTTAATTTTGGATGAACCGACCAACTATCTCGATCTTTCAACTTTGATTTTGCTTGAACATTTCTTGCAGGAATTTCGCGGCGGCTATTTGGTGGTTTCGCATGATCGTGAATTTTTGAAAAAGACTTGTGACCATACGCTGGATATTGATATGGGACGCGCGACGCTTTATCCGGGCGATGTGGAAGCTTATTTTGAATTTAAAGCTGAAAGTCAGCGCCAAGTCGAAGTTTATAACAAGAGCATTGAAAAGAAAAAAGCCGAGATGCAAAGTTTCGTGGATCGATTCAAAGCCAAAGCTTCAACGGCCGCGCGCGCTCAATCGCGTATGAAAGCGATGGGCAAATTGAAAACGATTGAAGTTGCGCAAACGGCAGGCAATGTCAATATTCGAATCCCGCAAGTTGACTTGAAGGGTGGCGTTGCATTGGATTGTCAGGAGCTTTCCATTGGTTACCCAGACAAATTGATTGCATCAAGAATTCACTTTGATGTGGAGCGTGGCCAGAAAATCGCAGTGCTCGGAGATAACGGACAAGGTAAAACGACTTTTCTGCGTACGATTTCAAATGACCTTGCGCCGAAGACCGGGGCATTCAAATGGGGCTATCAGCTTAAAGTCGCAACTTACGCGCAACACGTTTTTCAATCTTTGCATAAAGAAGACACAGTGATTTCACATTTGTCCCGCCACGCTGCAACGGGTGTGAGCATGCAGGATATTCTTGATATGGCAGGCTGTTTTCTTTTTAAAGGCGATGATGTTCAGAAAAAAATTCCTGTGCTCTCAGGCGGCGAGAGAGCGCGTGTAATTTTGGCGGGGTTGTTGCTCGATAAAAACGACGTGCTGCTTCTCGACGAACCGACCAACCATTTGGATTTTGAAACCGTCGAAGCTTTAGGCTCGGCGCTCAAAAAATTTAACGGAACACTTTTTTTTATCAGTCACGATCGTACGTTTGTGAATATGGTTGCCGATCAAATCATCGAAGTCAAAGATGGCGGCGTGCGCAAATATCCGGGCACTTACGAAGACTATGTTTATTCGCTCGAAACCAAGCATGACGGCGACGCTTCCTTTTCATCACCGCTCCCGGAACCCGTTTCCGGGAGCGGTCCCACGCCTGGAAACGGGTTCCCGGAGGAGGTTGGTGAGGAAGGTGAGCAGGAAGAGACTCCGGCCCGCAAGGAAGTTCGCAAGCAAATGACGGCGAAAAAAATTTTGGCGAACAAAGCTGAAAGTCGTATTGAGCGTCTGCAAAAAGATAAGCAAAAGCTCGAAGAGGATTCGCTTAATTTTTCTCCAGATAAATCGAAGAAGCTTAAAGATCTCGAGTCTCAGATCAAAGAGGCGGAAGAAGATTGGATGAAGCTGAGTCAGGATTTAGAAAAGCTTGAGAAAAAGCTGACGATGTAACCGTCATTCCTGACAAGCCATGAAAGGGCGCGATCCGGAATCTAGATCCCCGCCTGCGCGAGGATGAAAAACATTTTATATTAACGGGCGTTATTGAGTTTTTCACATTCGAAAATATGGCCGCGCTTGTCACTTTGACGGTGCTTGAGATTGTGCTCGGGATCGATAATATTATTTTTATTTCGATTATGGCGGGCAAGTTGCCACCCGCAGAGCGCCAAAAAGCGCGAGTTTGGGGGTTGGCGCTAGCGATGATAACGCGCATTGGTCTTTTATGTTCGCTTGTTTGGGTGATGAAATTAACTCAGTCTCTTTTTTCCGTTTTAAGTCATGAAATCACGGGCCGTGATTTAGTTTTAATCATCGGCGGACTTTTTTTGTTGGCGAAAAGCACGCATGAAATTCATGACACGCTTGAAACCCATGAAGCGGAAGAAATTAAGAAAAATGCTGCATCCAAGTTTTTAGAAGTGATTACGCAGATTGCAATTTTGGATATTGTTTTTTCTCTTGATTTAGTGATTACAGCCATAGGGATGGCGGATCACGTGGGGATTATGGTTGTTGCCGTCATGGTGGCAGTCGTGTTTATGCTTTTCTTTTCGAAAGCCATTGGCGAGTTTGTTGAACGGCACCCGACAATTAAAATGCTGGCGCTTAGTTTTCTTTTGTTAATCGGTTTGTCACTCGTTGCGGAAGGTTTCCACACACATGTCCCGAAAGGTTATATTTATTTTGCGATGGCCTTCTCGGTTTTTGTGGAGATGATGAGCTTGCGATTACGCAAGGGGTCAAAAGTTAAAGCTTAAAGGTTAGAACCATAGCTGAAAACCAGCCAACTATTCGATCATTCCGCCTAATATGAATTTCAAGCAGTTAACTGAATCACTAACCGGTTTAAGCCTATAGTTCTAACCTTCTAGATTTAACCTTTAACCCAGCAGCGGCCTATCAGCTGTAGATAAATTTCACAGGCACTTCAACGCTCGGATGCAAGCTCTTATGCACCGGGCAAGTTAAAGCGGCGGTTTCGAGGGCTTTGCGTTCAGCATCCGAAAGCCGCTTGGGCATTTGAAAATTGACAGTGAGCTTTGCAATTCTGCGTGGTGGTTCGGTAGTCATTTCTTTTCCGACTTTTCCTTTGACTCCTGTGAGATCAATTCCTGTGCGTTTAGCATAAATCGCCATAATTGTGAGCATGCAAGAAACCAGCGCGCCTGCCACCATGTCGGTGGGTGAAAAATATTTTCCTTCGCCTTGATTGTCCTTGGGAGCATCTGTTGATAAAACCGCGCCTGAGGGCCCATGCGTGAGCTTGGTGCTTAAGTTTCCTGTGAATTCGACTTGAATATCGACCATTGAAATGCTCCTTTTTAGGTTTAAGGTCTATTGTCTGTAGTCAATCGTCTCGAGTCTGACTATAATGCCGCACCATCGCCGCGCCATAATTTGCTTTTTAGCGACGCGGCATAGTCCTGAGTATTCATATTGAAATAACTTCAGTAATTTCAGCTTTGACGAAGGCCTAGTTTATGAGAAAGTTCTTAAGCGTACTAGGTTTGTTTTTTTGTTTAATCAGTTGTGCTAAGCCGGTCAAAATTCCTTTACCGGAAGATCATCCGGCTTATGGTTTTTATCAAACTGCGAATGCATTCAATGTGTCCGGACAAGAATGCGGCAAGTTAAAAGGAAGTTTGGAAATTCGACCCGATAAAATTGGCCCCGGAAACGAATACGAAAAAGTCAAAGAACTCGCGCCCGGTCTTTTTATCGTAAGAAATAAATACGGGCAAGAATGGGTCACCGTTTTTTTTATGGAATACGGAATGGCAACGAGTATTCCGAAAGCCTGCTCGTGGGACCTTGCGCAATTTCCAATTTTACAAGCAGATAGCCAACAGCATAGAGCCGAAAGCCAAAACAATTAATTTTTGTCTGGCTATTTGCTTTGAGCTATAAGCTGTAGGCATTATTTAAAGGAGAATAAGATGTCAGTCATTGAAGAAGAAATTCGCGGCAAAACATTGCAAACGGCAAAAAGTTATAAGGCTTCTTGGATTGAACTGGGAAGTTATCTCCAAACCATTTACAAAGACAAAATGTATAAAAACTGGGGCTTTCTTGCTTTTGAGACATATTGCAAAAAAGAATTGGGGATGAAGGAAGCGATGGCTTCCAAGATTATCAAGTCTTTTGCTTTTCTTGAGGCTGAAGAACCCAAGCTCACAAAGCCTGAATTTTTTCAGGAGGAAAAATCGCAGCCCGTTCCTGATTTGGATGCGCTTAATACTTTGCGACTTGCCAAACAAAATAAAAATATTCCCGAAAAAGACTATGACGATATTCGTGAGTCTGTGATCGAAAAAGGCGCAGGTCAGCAAGAGATTCGCGCGAAGGTAAAAAAAATTATTGAAGAGACACAAGATACTGAAAGTCTTGATTTTAAAAAATCGAAACGCAACGCTGTGCTGCGCAGGGCTTTATCATCACTGATTGCTGTTCAAAGAGAGTGTGCTCAGACAAAGCTTGTGCCCGACTATTTGATCAAGCAAATTTCAGATCTAGCCGTTAAAATCGAAGATCAGCTAAACGATTAATTTTATCCGCCACACTTCCCAAAAATCCCGAGGGCTTTCGGGAAGTGCAACGGCCAATCTCATTGATATGAAACTTCTTTTCCGCTTATTTTTATTTTTAGTGCTTTCCATTTTTGTCTTGGCCGTCATTTTGGCCCTTGCCTTGATGGTGCTTAAGCCGCAAATAGATCAAGAGATCGGCAAACTTCTTCTTCAATCAAAAAACCGCAGTGTTCAAATTGATTTTTTGGATTATGGAAAGCCTCGCCTCACTTGGAATGGAATTAAGACAGGCCCGATTCGGGCGCGCGGAGTGACTCGAATTAAACATCCCTATTTTGAGCCGCGAGAGTTTGATGTCACGATTAAGCAGGCCCGAATTCTTTTAGAGGGTTTTAATCGGAAGTCGTTTCAAGTCACAGCAAAAATAACCGAGATGAATGCCGTTGGCGGACGAATTTTAAACGAGGACAAAAAAGGCCATGAACGACTGGAGTCTGTTTCAAAGTTTAATTTTCAAACTTCGCTTCGTTTGGGACATCCTTTTTCCTGGAGGGCGCAAATTTTAAAAAAGGCCAGAGAGTTTAAAGATTGGGCATTTGCTGCCCAGCCCATTCAAGGTTTGTCCGCTCAAGGGGTTGCGGTTTTTATTGTGGATGATTGGCCGATTACGGTTCACTTTCGATCTGTTGAAAATCAAAATGGAGACGTGCATTTAGAGGGCCAGCCTGAAGACTTGCGCGTGATCGCTGAAATGATCGAAGTTAAATTTACAGATTCCGACGTGCAGCTTGCGGCTAAAAACTTATTAAAGACGCCGCTTATTTTAAAAATCAGACGAGATGCCGAAGCGCGGGCGATCAAATTGAAGGGGCGTGATCCCGAAATTAGTTATGACATTCCGCGGCATATTTTTTGGAGTTACTGGCTCGCAAAAGCTTTCGGCGGAGAGTTTGCAAGAGAAGCGACCAATGCACATGAGACTGGCGATGCACTTAATTCGGCAACTGAAAGTGAAAAAGACCGTCACCAGAATGCGCTTGGAATTGAGTATGCCAAACGAAATTTATCCGAAGCAGAAGTGGAGAAGCTCATCTTCACGGATCCGCGCGTTTCAAGAATTAAAAAAAAGCCCGCCGCATCTTCTGGCGCTCGCGCGAAGCCTGATGCCGCATGACCGCCGACCCTCTCGATCCGCCTGTTGTTAAATTGCCCGACCCGCTTGCTGTGCCGCAGATTTATGCGCTTTTATTACAATCGGGTTTGGATTGGAAAGACATGCAAATGCTTTGGATGGGAAGCCATGGTCTTTCGCAGCGCTATCATTTGATCGATGCGGAAAATCAAGTTCATCCCGTGGAAGTTATTTCTTTTGTGCAAGAAGACGAAAAAATTATTTTCCGTGCTTTTCAAGATTGGTTTGCTGGCGCTATCCGCAAGTTTGCAGAGTCTGCACGAGGGTATTTTACTTTTGATGTGATTCAGTTCGAGATGGGTAGCGCGCCATGGTCTTGGGCGGATTTAACAAGCCTTTTGCTTGCGCATTCAAAAAAACTAAATGTCGGGGAGCGGCGGTTAATTCAATTTGGCCCGCTTTGGGGAGTCTTGCATAAGCGAACCGAAGCGGATTGGGGGAAAGTGGAGTCGAAGTTGGAGTTAGCCTTTTGTAAGTTTTCGGTTGAGGCATTGGCCCGGTTTATAAAAAAACAGATTTCTCGCCCAGGTTTTGAGACCGTATCGAGCCTTGTATTGCGTGATTTAAGCCAAGCTTCTTTCTGCGAAGACCCCACCGCAGTTGAATTTTTATCGAATGCCTTGCGTCCAAAAAATAGCGTTAACGAGGGTGGATGTAAAATCTTTTATTACCATTCTCGGTCAAAGCGGCTCGTGAGCGTTTAATTGCATTCATCGAATAGACATAGTATATTTGTTGCCTTCCAAAACCATTTTACAGAGAGTGTATGACTGCTGAAGCAAATAAAAGATTAACGATTGGGCTGGTCGGCGCGTTTACGCCGGAGCTTTTTAAGGGTGATTACTTTACGCAAGTACTCATTGGCGTCACCAATGCCTTGGTTGGAACACCGCATGATCTTCGTTTGATCTTGGTTAAAGACGAAGAGTATCGCAATCCTGACTTTAAGCTTCTCGATCGTCATTCAGTGGATGCGTTGATTCTTATCACTTGGCGTATTCACGATCGTTATATCGCAGAAGCTTTAGATGAAAAGAAAATTCCTGTCATGGTCATTAATGACCCCATCCCAGATCTTCGCGCGAGCATTGTTTATTGTGACAATAAGGAGGGCGTTCATCTGGCCATGCGCCACCTTCTTTCGCGGGGTTATCGCAAAATCGGAATGCTGCATGCTCCTGACGACGCCTCGCTTGATGCTCGTCAGCGTTACGATTTATTGCGCGAACTTCTTGGACAATATCAGCTGACCTTTGATCCCGAGCATTACCGTAAATGTGATTATTTTTTTGAAGAAGATGGTTATTTGAAAATGCTCGATATGATTCATCAAAGCGAAAAGCTTCCGCGCGCGATTATTTGCGTGAACGATGACATTGCCATTGGTGCCATTCGCGCTCTTAAAGAAAACTGGATTCGTGTTCCTGATCAAGTTGCCGTGATTGGCTATGATGGTATTCGTAAAGGCAAATACACAGAACCATCACTCACGACGATTGGACAGCCCTTGGAATTGATGGGGCGCGAAATGGTTAAAATTCTCATCAAGCAAATTGAAGATAAATCACTTGCTCCTGTCACACGAGTTGTTTCTCCCGAGCTGATTATCCGAAAATCCTGCTAAGGTTAAGTCCGGCTCAGAGTTTCGATTTTATTTCTAAGTTGATCGTTTAAAATTCTCTCCGTAACTTTTTGATTTTGATCTTCTTTTATTAAGCACTCGAAGCAGTTTGGTTTTTAACTTTAGATTAAAAAGAAACAGGCCGATAAGCTCTTAAGATCAAAAAATGCTTAAATCATTTCATCATTTTAAAACAAGGCTCTTTTCTCGCCGCCCTGTGCTTTTAAGCATGGTTTGTGCGACTTTTTTTCTTTTGTTTGCGACCCCTCTCAAGGCAGAAGGTTTGTTAAGCAGAATTTTCTTTTTTCAGCGCCCTGTGGACGCTGCGGCCCAAAAGGAACGAGCTACGAAAGACTTGTTAAGTGTGGCGATTGATCGGGCGGTTTATGAGTCGAGTCAAGTGAATGGTTTTTACCATGAACCCAATCTTAAAATTAAAATCCCCGACCAGATGAAGAAAATAGAAAGCCTGTCCAGGAAATTTAATGTCGATTTATTCTGGCACGATATTGAACTCGGGCTTAATCGTGCGGCAGAAAAAGCAGCTCCCAAGGTGGGGGTGTTAATGAAAAGCGCGCTTGAGGATCTCAAGTTCGAGAAAGATCCAGAGAAAATTTTAAAAGAAGAAGGGTCGATGGCCGCATACTTTCACCGCAAGATGCAGGTGCGGTTAAGTGAGGATTTTAAACAAGAGATTGAACGCTCGGTCGGCAATGAAATCGCGCTGGCACCCTATGTTGAAATGAAAAATATTTACAGCGCAATTCCTTTTGTGAAAAATTCGGATCAAATTTTCATGCTTGAAGATGCGGTTTCACGAAAAGCCTTGGAAGGTATTTTTTTGCGGATCAAAGAAGAAGAAAATCGTTTGCGCTCGGTGCGCACAAAACTTTAAAAGGAATATTCCCATGCGTTATGATCTTTTTCTCGAAGAGTTAAAGAAATTTCCCAGTCTCGAGTTACGCAGTGACGAGCCAGCGTGTTTTGAGTTTGTGGTTAAGACGATCGACTTAGCCAAGGTGAATCCGGTGCTTGAAACTTTTTTTGGAAAAGCGATGAAGCCGGCTGGCACCAAGCCAAGCTCCGAAGATAAAAAAAAGACCGAGGCTTTTGGCGGCATTCGTGAGGATCAAACGCTTTACTATCTTGAGTCCGAAGAGCTTTATTACTATTCGTTGATTTGGCCTTGGGCGAATGGGCAATCCGTTACGGTCAAAGTGATCCGCGCTTCTTAATTTCTGTTCGCTTCGTCCGCATTCGCAATCTCCCGGTAATTTTGAAGTCAAATCTGAATGGGTTTGAGCTCCAGAAAAAGGATTCAAATTTTCTCAAACAGCATCGGCTGCGCGGGGTAAATGATTACTCCAAAGATCAAATCCACTCAATTTTTTCATCTCATAGAATTAGCGTTCTAGTTGTGAAACATGATCTAAAAGGTATAATGCCCCGGTTTTTATACGACAATCATTCAATTGTAGGATGTTTATGAAATCGGTAAGTTTGATCGCGATGCATTTTTTTGCAGCCATGCTTTTGGTGGTGACTTTATTTTTTTCAGGGTGTACAAAATCTTCTACCCCCAAAGAAGCCATCACTTCGAATGTTCAGATGGCTCATCCGGCCCGCGGCCCCGAAAAGTCTGCTTTGCAAATCGAACAGTTTTCTGATTTCTTTTGCCCTTATTGCATACAACAAGCTCGAATTTTAAAAGAAGTCGCGACGAAGTATCCTGAAAAAATTCGAATGATCTTTCGGCATTTGCCGATTTCTGGCGAGCCGGGTGTGGGATCTTTTCCTGTGCATGAAGCATCGATGTGCGCTGCCGAACAAGGCAAGTTCTGGGAGTTTCATGATGCTGTTTATGACGCTGATAAAAAAGTTGAGCTGAAAGAAATTTCAGAAGCGATTCATTT
>Ga0163150_10008041_pt1 | contig 12126 bp, 7 predicted proteins | sample OliLakLV19P2IB_FD_148628 | JGI IMG/M metagenome (GOLD analysis project Ga0163150, IMG submission 148628) | Freshwater microbial mat bacterial communities from Lake Vanda, McMurdo Dry Valleys, Antarctica - Oligotrophic Lake LV.19.P2.IB | ecosystem: Environmental > Aquatic > Freshwater > Lake >...
GAATGTCGCCACCGAGAGCAACGATGCCTGCGACGCGATGAGGGTTGCGGAGCGCCGCGCGGTAGGCCATCGCGGCGCCCTGGGAGAAGCCGACGAAGACAAGGACTGGGTGGGCAACCGGGGTGCTCGGAGGGGTGATCGGGCGGGTGCTCAGCGAGGTGCTTGAGAGCACCTCGGACAGGACCGACTGCACATACGCGATGTTGTCGGCGATCGCGAGGTCGCGATCCTGTCGGGTCATCCAGTTGGCGACGACCTTGGAATCCCCGCGGATGTAGAACGGGTGCAGCGCTTGGATGGACACACACGTCCAGCGGTCTGCACCGGGAATCTGTTGCAACTCCGCCAGCATGTCCTCGGCTGTCTGCGCGTAGCCGTGGAAGCCGACCAGCAAACCGAGGGGCTCGGCTGCTCGCTCGACGAGGACGCGACCATGAACCGTCGCCGGGGGATTGAGTGTCTCCATGTGGTTCCGGGTTGATGGTTCTGGGTGCAGGGTGCTGTTTCTGAGATTCTGGGTTCCGGGGTTTCGCACCAAGAACCCCAGAACCCAAGAAACCTCAGCCCGGCGTTCAGCGAACCACGGGCGGCACCGTGAGCGTGACGCCGTGTTTGGCGAGCGCCTGACTGAGTGCCATCGCACGCGCGAGGAACGCGTTTGCCTCGGTCACCGCGCGCGGCAGCGAAACGCGAACGTCAGTGTAGTCCGCCATCAACGCGTCACTGGGCATGTCGTAGAAGGACATGATGCGGCCCTTCACCGTGCCCGCGCGTGCGAGCAGGTTCGGAGACGGCGCACCCGCAGCACCGCCACCACCGAAGCCGCCACCACCGCCAAAACCGCCGGCGGCCGGCGGCACACCGAACTTCGCCCGCACCGTGTCGAGCTCCTTCTGCACGGCGGCAAACTGTGTCTTGACCGCCTCGGGCACGTTGGTCATGCCGGGAAGTGTGGTCGCCAAGTCGGTCATCTGTGTAAAGAGCGGAGTCAGTGCGCTGGCCACCGCCACACCGCGCGTCTGCAACCGATGCAGATCCATCGCGATGTCGAAGTAGCGACGACGCTGGGCATCGGTGAGCGGATTCGCCGGGTCGAGCAGCAGGCTGACGGGCTTGGTCCCGACGCTCTGCCCATCGACGATCAGCGACACGTTGTACGAGCCGGGGAGGACCCACGGTCCCTGGTTGGCACCACCGCCACCAACGCCGCCGCCACCACCCCCGCACGGATTCCACGCGCCGGTCCCAGGTTCAGGAACGGCCTGCGGCACACCGGGCACCGCGCTCTGGCCGCCACCACCGCGTCCGCCGCCACCACCGCGACCGGCTGGGGGCGCAGGCGCCCCGGCCACTGCGGGCACCGGATCCACGCGCATATCCCAGCACACCGCCTGAATCCCGACGGCATTCCGGTTCGCCGGTACATCAATCGTCCTCACCGTGGCACCGGCCGCATCCGTGATGCGCAACGCCAGGCTGCCCACGGGTTTTTTCAGGTCGAACTGGATGACGGTATCGGCCGCAGGGTTCTCGCCGATGAAGTTGTTGTGGCCCCAGAACTCGTCGTTCTGGTTGTCCATCATGCGCCACTGCAACGTCGGACTCACCGAGAACAACGTGGCCGCCGCCGCCGACGCCTGCGCCGCCGCGTATTCCTGCACGGGCGCCAGATTGTCGAGAATCCACACGGCACGACCGTGGGTGCCCACCACCAACGCGTTGTCGCGCGGGTGGATCACCAACTCGTCGATGCGCACGGTCGGCAGGTTCGCGTTCAGACGACGCCAGTTCTTCGAGCGGTCGAACGAGACAAACAGCCCCGTCTCCGTGCCGGCGTACAACACATCACCGTTCCTGGTGTCTTCGAGCACCGTGCGCACCACCTCGCCGTCCAGGCCGGTGGTCGCCGCGCGGAAGGTCGTGCCGTAATCGTCGCTCACCCAGAGATAGGCCTTGTAGTCGTTGAGGCGATGCGCGTCCACCGCGACGTACACCGTGCCGGCATCAAACTTCGACGGCACCACTTCCGACACCCACGCACCCGCAGGGAATCCGGGAAGATTCTTCGTGATGTTCGTCCACGTCTTGCCCGCGTCACGCGACATCTGCACCACGCCGTCATCGGTACCGGTGTAGTAGACGCCGGGCGTGTTGGGGGATTCGGCCAGCGACACAATCGTCGGCCATGACGTGATGCCGTCGTTGGCGGCAATGCGGACTTCGTTGCCGCGTTTGCCCATGATCTCGATCTCGCTGCGGTCCGCGTTGGTCGTCAGGTCCGGGCTGATGACAGCCCAGGAGTCGCCACGGTCGTTCGAGCGGAACACGCGGTTCGCGCCGACGATCAACGCGGTCGGGTCATGCGGCGAGAAGATCATCGGCGTGTCCCAGTTCCAGCGGTACGGCAACGCACCTTCCCCCGGGCCCGGTCGCACGGTCTCAAAACTCGGGCGGATGTTGGTGGCTTCACCGGTCAATGCGTTTTTGCGCTGGATGTTGCCGTTCTGCGATTCGCTGTAGACGTAGCGAGGATCGTTCTTGTCGATGAGCACGACGAACCCGTCGCCACCCTGCACCTGATACCAGTCGCTGTTCAGGATGCCGCGCGAGAAGCGGGTCTTGCTCGGGCCACACCAGTTGTAGTTGTCCTGGAGACCGCCGCACACACGGAACGGCAGCGAGTCGTCCACACTCACGTGGTAGAACAGCGCCAGCGGCAGGTTGTTCATCTGCTGCCACGTCCGGCTCATGTCGTACGACACGGACATGCCGCCGTCATGACCAATCAAAATGTGATCCGGATTGGCTGGATTGATCCAAATCGCGTGCACGTCGTCGTGTGTCGCCTGCGCCGCGTCGGTGGCGACCGAACGACCGCCGTCGATCGTCATCTGGAGCCCGACACCACCGTAGTACACGCGATCGGGATTGTCCGGATCGATGTTGAGCTGGCTGAAGTACATCGGACGCGGGTTGGTCATGCTGACCTGGCGGAACGAATTGCCCCCGTCGTCAGAGCGGTAGAGACCGGTCTGCGACGGGAAGGTGCCGGCCGGAGCGGCGGGTTCGGGCGCTGCGCCGCCACGGCCCCCACCACCGGGACCGCCACCACGCGCGGCCGACGGCGCCTCAACGAGCACGTACATGATGTTGGCGCTGCGGCGATAAATGTCCACCGCCATACGGCCGAGGTCACCCGTCGGTAAACCGTTTTCGACCTTGGTCCACGTCTCACCACCGTCGGTGGACTTGTGGAGACCGGAGCCGGGGCCGCCGCCGTTGAAGCAGCACTGCGACCGGCGACGCTGATACAAGGTCGCCCACAGGAGGTTCGAATTGGACGCGGCCATCGCGAGGTCGTCGGCGCCGGTGTCGGCGTCGCCCGTGAGCACTTTGCGCCACGATTTTCCGCCATCCGTGGTCTTGAATACCCCGCGGTCACCGCCGGCACCAAAGGTCGAGCCGACAGCCGACACAAACACCACGTCGTTGTTGTCGGGATGAATCAGGATGCGGTTGATGTGGTAACTCGTGCCCAGCCCCATGTTGGCCCACGTCTGGCCACCGTCGGTGGATTTCCACACGCCGTTGCCCCACGAAACACTCTGGCGGTTGGCCGCTTCACCCGTGCCGACCCACACCAGATTGGGATTGGTCTGCGAGACGGTCACGTCGCCGATCGACATGTTCCCCTGGTTCTGGAACAGGGCATCGAACGTCGTGCCGTTGTTCATCGTCTTCCACACACCACCGTGGCCGGTGGCGACGTAGTAGATCGCCGGATTCTTTTCATAGACCGCGACGTCCGACACACGACCGGACATCGTCGCCGGACCAATTGACCGGAAGTGCAGTGTGTCCAGCGGGTCTGCTGACTGGGTCGCGGCCGGCGCCTGGCCTCGCACGATCGAACCGGCAAACGCCACGCCAAAGACGAGCGCGGACAACACAAGAATACGTAAGGACCTGATCATTCAACCTCCACGGGCAAACGAGATGTCTGGGCGCGGGAATTATAGCGCGACGGGTATGATCGGGAACCATGACTCCGCCCGTAACGCCTCGATCCCGCGTCCGCACCGAAATCCCCAGGGAATACACTTGGAACCTCGAGGACATTTACGCAGGCTGGGACGCCTGGGAGGCCGACCGAGAGATCTTTGAGCAGCGAATCGCCGAATACGATGCATTGAAGGGCACACTGGCCCAGGGTGCGGGCCAACTCCGCGCAGCGTTTCAGCTCAATGACGCCATGGGCCGCCTGGCCCACATGGTCTACTTCTATCCGTCGCTCCGCTACGACGAGGACCAGCGCGATAACACGATCAACGCGCGAAAACAGCAGGTCGAAGCCCTGTTTGCACGCTGGCAACAGGCCTCCTCGTGGCTGAGCCCGGAACTGCTGACCATCCCGCTCGACATCGTCCGTCGCTGGATGGATGAAGACGAGGCGTTGGCGCTGTACAGGTTTGTGATCGAAGAGGTGTTCCGTCAACAGGAACACGTGCTCGACGAACCTGGCGAACGCCTGCTCTCGCTGGCCGCACGCGTGACCAATGCGCCGAACGAAGCGTACTCGGCACTCTCAACCGCCGACGCCAAGTTCCCGGAGATCACGCTCTCGACTGGAGAAAAACAGACAATGTCGTATGGTCAGTACCGGGCGGTGCTGGCGACCAACTACAACCAGGACGATCGACGCCTGGCGTTTCTCGCGCACTACGGCACGTTCGCCGCGAACCTGAACACCTATGCCTCGCTCTACCACTCGGTGTGCCAGCGCGACTGGTTCCAGGCTCGTGCGCGCGGCTACACGAGTTCGCTCGAAGGTGCGCTGCACGGCAACGCGATCCCCACCTCGGTGGTGGAAAACCTGATCGAAACCACTCGTCGCGGCACAGCGCCCCTTCAGCGGTACCACTACCTTCGCCGGCGTCTGCTGAAGCTGGACCGCTACTGCCCGTACGACTTCACGATTCCCATCATCCAGTGGGATGCGCGTTACGACTACACGACAATGTTGCCGGCCATTGTGAGCGCGGTCGCGCCGCTGGGCCCCGACTATCAGGCCCGCATGAGGCGGGGATTCGCCGAACGGTGGATCGACGTGTACGAAAACGATGGCAAACGCAGCGGCGCCTACTCCGCAGGCGTCTACGGCGTTCACCCCTACATGCTCATGAACTGGACCGATACGCTCGACGACGTGTTCACGATGACGCATGAGATGGGGCACTCCATCCACACCATGCTCTCGCACGAGACGCAGCCGTACGTGTACTCGGACTACACGATTTTTGTCGCCGAGGTGGCGTCCACACTCAACGAAGCATTGTTGCTTGAGTACATGCTCGCCAACGCCAAGAACCGCGACGAACAGATCGTGCTCCTGCAACATGCCATCGACTCGATCACCAGCACGTTCTACACCCAGGTCCTGTTTGCCGACTTCGAACTCCAGGTGCATCGCCGCGTGGAACGTGACGAACCCGTCACGGCCGACGTGCTCAATAGGATCTACTCGGAACTGTTCGTGGCGTATTACGGCGATTCCGTGGATGTGGAGCCGCTGACGCCGGCGACCTGGGCGCGCATCCCGCACTTCTTCAACTCGCCGTTTTACGTGTATCAGTACGCGACCTGTTTTGCGTCGGCCGCAAAAATTGCGGCGGAGATCGTGGAAGGACCAGCCGACACCCGCGAAGCCGCACGCACGCGATATCTGAGTCTGCTGGCGTCAGGTGGCAACGACCACCCGATGAAACAACTGGCCAAAGCCGGTGTGGACCTGTCGACACCAGACACCGTTCAGGCCGTGGTGAACCAGCTCGATATCCTGGTGACAAGGCTCGAATCTTTGTAACCGCCACATTCTGCATACGCTGGATATTCCACCCGCTTGGATTGTTGATTCAGGCTCCCGGATTCGGGGGACGCCGCCGCCACGTTACACGGTGGTGACGCGCGCCGTAACTACTTGCATCCAAACGACAAACGCTGCAAATGTCGCCGGCGACGCCGACCCTTGAAGTACGGCACAGGGTTTTCTTAACAAGAAGATCAAAGGCGAACGCTTACACACATGGGAATTCTCGACAAACTCAAACCGCAGCCCCGTTGGAAACACGCTGACCCCGCCGTTCGCCTCGAGGCGGTGCGTGAACTCGACGATGACATTGAACTGGCCGGACTCGCCGAGTCCGACCCCGACGCGAAGGTTCGTCGCGCCGCCGTCGCCCGGGTCGCCGATCCTGCAGTGCTCGGCCGGTGTGCGACCGACAGCGATCAGACCGTCAAGGACGAAGCGGCCGATCAGCTCTTTGCCCTCGCGATGGACGGTTCCGACGCCGCGCGTGCCGCCAGTGCCGTCAGTCGGCTGACCGATGCCCGTCGTCTGGCCCAGATCGCAAAATCTGCGCAGACGGAAGGCACCGACGCGGTGCGGTCGGCCGCACTGGCGACGCTGACCGACGAACGCGCTCTGGGCGCCGTCGCCCGTCACGCCAAGGTGGAAGCCGTGGCCCTGGTCGCCGTCGCGCGCGTGACGACTGCCGACGAACTGCTGGACACCGTCCTCAACAGCGACCACAAGGACGTCGCGCTCGCTGCGTTTGACCGCGTGATTGACGCCAACGCACCGGACGTCGCGCAGCTCAAGACGATTGAAGCGCGTGCGCAGCAGAAGGCCGCCTCCAAGCGGGCCCGCACGATGCTGCAGGCGATTGCAGACGCCGAGAACGCCCGGCGCGCCGCCGAAGAGGAACGTCGCCGGCAGGAGACGTTGCTGTGTGATGCCGTCGAAGGAGCCAGTACGGTCGTGGACCCGGATCGCTCGGATGCGGATTTGGCGCGGTTGGAATCGGCTTGGCAAGCGATCGGATCCCCCGATCAGGCCGCGAGCGCGAGATTTGCTGCAGGTGCCGCCGCCATTCGGCAGCGGATCGCCGACAAACGTCGCGAAGCAGAGGCCGAAGCCGAAATGGCGCGCCAGCGCGGCGAAGCCCTCGCCTCGCGCGAAGCGTTGTGCCAGCGAGTGGAGACCATCGAAGGCGACGACATTCTCGAACAGTTGGCCCCTATTGAAGAGGAGTGGGCGACCTTGTCCCCCCTGGTGGGCAATGGCCCCGAAGCAGCGCGGCTCAACGAACGGTTCGCCGCGGCGGTCGCCTCCAGCCGGAAGCGTCATGCTCTTGGCGCGATGCTGGTGGAACATCGCGCGACGCTCGACACTCTTGTCCAGGAAGCTGAAGCCCTGCCCGCCCGGGAGGATGCGGCGGCGGCCCAGGCCCGGTGGAAGTCCCTTGCGCGCGAAGCCAGCGCTTTGGGGGGAACCCTCGCCGGTGCCTCACGCCCCGCTCCCGACCTGGCGGATCGCCTGAGCGTCGTCTCACGTGCCTTTGAGGCGCGTGAGACGGCAGCTCTGGAAACCGCCGCCAAAGCGCGGCTCGACCTGGTCACCAAGCTGCAGCGGTTGACCGAACGCGCCAAGCGGGTGGTCGAGGCCGAAGCGGTCACGCTGCGCGAAGGCGAACGCCTGATGCGCGACCTGACGACGGCGCTTGACGAAGCGGGCGGCGGCGATGGACCGAAAGAATTGACCGAAGCCATCGCGGCCATGCGCGCGCAGCAGGAAGCCGTCGCGCCCAAGGTCAAGGAACTCCGCGACATGGACGAATGGCGTCGATTCGCCAACGCCCAGCAACAGGAACAACTCATCGCCATGGCCGAGGCGATCGTTGCCTCCCTGAAGGCCGACGACGAGGCTGGCAAAACGTCAGAACTGGCCGCCACAGCGAAGGCGCTGCGCGAATTCCACTTGCGCTGGCAGGAGGTCGCGGATGCCCCGCGCCATTCGGCACAACGTCTGTGGGATCGCTTCAGGACGGCGACCGACTTCATTCGTAGCCGCTGCGAGGTGTACTTCTCGAAACTGCGTGAAGAACGCGGCACCAACCTCGAACGCAAGCAGGCGATCGTGGAGGAGTCCGAGAAACTCGCGGAATCCACCGACTGGGCGAAGGCGGCCGCACGGTTCCAGGAACTTCAGACCGAGTGGCAGACCATGGGCCCCGTGCCTCGTGACGCGGCCCGTGATCTGGCCCAGCGGTTCCGCACCTCCTGCAACACCTTCTTTACGCGACGCCGTGACGACCTGTCGTCCAAGAAAAAGGAATGGACCGACAACCTCGAGAAGAAGGAAGCCCTCTGCGCGCGTGCCGAGATCCTCACCGAGTCCACCGACTGGGATGCCGCCTCAAACGAACTGAAACGGATGCAGGCGGACTGGAAGACGATTGGTCCGGTGCGTCGCAATAAATCGGAAAGTGTGTGGAACCGGTTCCGCGCGGCAGCGGATCTGTTTTTCGAGCGGTACCACAACCGTCACAAGATCGCGCTCGCGGGCAAGATCGCCGAGTACGAAGCCCTGGTGGTCGCGCTTGAAGGCCTCGCCGCGATCGAGGAGGCTCCGGCCGATCTTGCCGAGCAGGTGCAGACGCTGCGCACAACGATGCAGCAGAATCCTCCGGCACCCAGCGACGCCCTCAAAGCGCTGCAGGAGCGCTGGAAGAGCTCGCTGGCCACGCTCACGCAGAAGTTCCAAGCGGCCTTCGCTGGCACGGACCTCGATCCCGCCGCCATCATCGGGCGCATGCAGAAACTGGTGACCAGGATCGAAGCGCTCGTGGAAGACGACGCAAAGCCGGCGACCAGCACCGGCAAGTCCGCCACGGAATTGCTCGCCGAGCGCCTGCGCTCGGCGCTGGCCAGCAACGCGATGGGCAAAAAGGCCGACGACTCGAAGTGGCGCAATGCCGCGACGGCAGTGGATGACGCGAAGGCCGCATGGCATCGCCTCGCTCCCGTGCCCAGCGATGAAGCCACCGCGCTTGAAACACGCTTCCGGGCAGCGTGCAAGCGCGTCATGGATCAGGTGAAGCTCCACGTGAGCGCGCCTATGGGGGGCCCCGGCGGCGGTTTCGGAGGAGGCCGCCCCGGGGGTCGACCCCCCAATCAAGGTTCGAACAGGAACGCTCGTGGTCCAGGGTCCGACAGGGTCCAAGGTCCAGGGTCCGGGGGACGGCGCGAAGACCGGGAACTGTCGACGGTCTAGAAGAAGGCCAAAGGTCAGAGGCTAAAGGCCACAGGTACGGACTGTCCGTACCTGTGGCCTTTTACCTCTAGCCTTCAGCCTTTGACCGTTAGCCTCTAACACTACTTTGTCATCTTCGCAGGGGTGGATTCCGGCGGAAGTCGTCGAGCATGGCGAGCAGGCGCCGGCTGTGAATGATGTAGAGCAGGCCCATGATCTGGCGGACCCACCCGCGCACGATGGGCAGACTGGGCCGCGGTCCGATGCGGGGGCGCCCGCGTTCGATCTGTAAGAAGGTAAAGGCCACCGCAGTCAGGACGACATGATGCCGCCACCCCTGGTAGCTCCGGCCTTCAAAGTGGTCGAGGCCGAGATCATCCTTGAGTTCCCGATATTGCTGTTCAATGGGCCACCGACTGCGCGCAAGCGTGACCAAGTCGAGCAGGGGCGTGGTCGGCGGCACGTGGAGCAGGTAGAACTTGCGCTCGTCCGCCGCCGAGCGTTCACACAGCAGCCAACGCTCCCCGCGACCGTTGGTGGGCCGCACCCGCACCGCGCAGAAGCGACCGGTCAACGGCCCGTGGGTGCCGGTGCCCCACGTGATCGATTCCCAGGCGTCGTCGGGGGCCGACTCGGCGATCGTGATCGCCGTTGGGGTGCCAGGCACATCCGCGAGGGTGAACGTGGCCTCACCGCGAATCGCGACCCCATACGCCAGCCCGAGACGCTCGAGGCCCGCACGAAAGGCGGCATTGGCGCCGTAATCGGCATCCACCACGACGGCGGTGATCGTGAAGCCCGCCTTGAGAATGGTGCGCACCTGCGCCAGCGCGAGGCGCCACTTTTCGCGAAACGGCTGCGTCGCGGGAATGCCCGCCGCCGTGCGGCGGGCCGCCTCCGTCATCCACGACGCGGGCAGATACAAGTCAAAGGCGAGCGGCCACGTCCGGCCCTCCGCGATCAACGCGCTCGACACCGCGACCTGGCAATTGCCAATCTTGCCCAGCGCTCCGCAGTACTGCCGCTGGACGCCCACCGAGTGCGTGCCTTGCTTGGGAAACCCCGTGTCATCGATGGCCAGGATACCGGTCCGCGCAGGCACCGTGGCCCGCAACTGGGTCCACACGCGCGCGGCGTCCCACGGCGAATGGGTGATGAAGTGTTGCAACGCTTGATAGTCGCCCGGGTCGCTCAGTCGCCCGTGCATCGCCTGCATCGACTTCCGCTCGCTGTCGTTGAACAGGCCATCGAGATACCGACTGGCGGCCTCGCGCTGCGGCTGTCGACTGAAGCAGGCGCTGAACCCGTCCAGGAACTGACCCAATCGTTGGAGCAACGCCCGAGCCGAGTCCGTTCTCACGCGCGCAGCGTACTGAACCCAGCCGATGCGTACAAGCGCTATTCCTATTTACCCGCCGAAATTCGGTCCATCAACCTGACAAAGTAGTGTTAGACTGCGGCTAACTACTCTTGGGGGAGCAATAAACATGTCCTTCATGAACGATGTCCTGAGCACCGCTACTTTCGGCGAATCTGACCGACTCGACGCAACAGTTCGGGAACTCGACAAACTCCAGGCCCGATTCGACGCGCTTCTGGCCCTGATGAGCGCGAGGGGGCTTCTGACAGTCGACGAACTCGCAGGGCTTAGTCATGACACACCGGCATCCGTCACAAATGAAGAGCTCGACCGGCTGGACGTCAAGGTGCCATAGCCCGCTGGGTGCGGTCAGAAACGGGGAACACTTCGAAACACCACCTGACTTGCGTTGCACCAGACGGCGGCCGGTGCCGTCATGTGGCCGCCGCTGGTGAACGCTGACGTGGGGCTTACAATTTGATGAACGTGCATTCTCGACGAATTCTGAACCGCGGCTTCGGAAGCGGCCGCAGGTCGGTTCAAGATACTTGGGCGCAGCGGTCATCGGGTTCGTTGATGGACTTCTGGCGCAGAGGTCTCCACGATGCCGTCCATCGCCTGGAATGGCCTTCGTGATGTCGTCAAGTCCGATGGAAAAACCCAACCGACTCGTCGTCGGGCTTTCGGCAGCAGCGTTTGTGTGGTGTTTTATTGCGGCCGTCTGGATGACCACCATTCCGATGATGAGTGGCGGGAGACGCCCTACTGTGGGTGAGGCGGTTGCCATGGGCAGTATTCCCGCAGGCGTGGCGCTGGTCGCGAGTTGGGCGGCTTGGCGTCGCCGGCGCGGTCTGCTGGCCGCCATGGTGGTAGTGTCGGGCCTGTTCGCCCTGGTCACAGGGTTTTCAATAGGTGCCGGTTTTGTTCCGACGTTTGTCCTGCTTGTATGGGCAGGCATCGCGACCATCGATGATGAGACAGGACCCTCGTCCGAAGATCCTGTCTGACTGGGAGGCAATGAGACGATGAGACATCTCATGGGTGTCATCGGGTTGGCCGCGTACCTGCTGATTCCGGTTGGTGCCGCGAGCCAGGCGCCGGAGTCCTCGACCAATCCCGCCATGCTGATCTCACCAACGGTGGAGGCGACATGGTTTGCAACGGGTCGCGGTGGCGTTGATCACCTCGACCTCCTCGTGTTGTGGCGAGGCACGCCCGGCTGGTTCATGGAGCCGGGTGGATCAAGTGGGGGCCGTTCCGGACGCTCTGGAGCGCCCCGTACGAGTTGGGTCACCCGCGGCACCCTGCGGCTGACCGTCGAGTTCCACTCAGAAAAACGAGTGGCTGCAATTCAGGGTCAGCTCCTTGATCTCGCCGATCACAACGTCGTGCTCGTTGACGATGTTGACGCTCCGACGGGGCCACGAGTGACGAAGATGCTGACGGTCGCGCGCGCGATGCCTGGGTCAGCGGGCCAGATCGGACTTGTGCTCCGGGAGTCTCCCGAAATCATGTCGTTTCTTCGTTGTGACGCCACGCGGCCTGACGGGCGAGGGCAGGCCTACCTGTCGCGGCTCTGTCTGCAGAACATCGGGATCGTCAAGTGAGCGTTCGGATGCGTATCAAAATCGGTGAAATCGAGGCCCTCTTTCGGTACCCCGTAAAATCCATGAGG
>Ga0163150_10008043_pt1 | contig 12124 bp, 7 predicted proteins | sample OliLakLV19P2IB_FD_148628 | JGI IMG/M metagenome (GOLD analysis project Ga0163150, IMG submission 148628) | Freshwater microbial mat bacterial communities from Lake Vanda, McMurdo Dry Valleys, Antarctica - Oligotrophic Lake LV.19.P2.IB | ecosystem: Environmental > Aquatic > Freshwater > Lake >...
CGCCGAAGCGCAGGAAAACGCAGCAAAAACGCTACTACCGCTTGCCAATCGTAGAGATTCCAACGATCATCAACCCCGGCTGCCCCATTCCGCCCACAAGTGGCGGTATTTGAACTGCCCGATGACAGTTTGGAGCCTTGGTCCGAGCACTCGGACTGTATTGGGCCGTGTATAGCATCCAAACCATGCTGGGCGCCGTCATTCCAGCCCAGGGATACACTTCCGGCGAGTATGTCATTTCGGGATTTCCCATTCTGCTGATCGGCATATTCTTGATGTTCAAGGCCGATGGCATGGTGGCAACGTGCTACGCCAAGGATGACGTTGGCGCGGATGAAGCATGACACTCCGCGCGAACGACATGGACAGGGCGGCCTTTCTCGAACGTAATTGCGACCGTTGATCAGTCGACGCGATGTCGGCCGATTCCTGGCGGGCCGACGAGATTGCGGTCTCGTGGCATTGCCCGAAGGTGACATAGGCGTCCAAGTGACCGGGTCGTGCGATTGCAGCACCCAAACACCGCGACGGGCCGTCGAGGGACAAATTCGGCCCCAAAGATTGACGACCGGGAAGCGCTTCCCGTATACTGGCCAAATGATTGCTTAATGTATACAGTACGTAATAGCCATATCCCGGCGCTGTGCCAGAGGATTCTCAGCGATCACCGATCTCCTCTTATAATGATGATTCACTAGCTGCTACCTGCCAACGCCCTGCCTTGATTGCCACGACTTGGGCTGAGAGTTCCCAAAATGGCCCACCCCTTGCGCCGCATGCCCTTGCCGCTACAGTGCGCGACCAGTGTGGTGATGCGCCTACCGCAGCAAGCATTCTACTTCTCGCGCTTATTGGATCTGCGAATCCTTGTCGCCGTATTAGCCACGTCGTCTGTCGCATCCGCCGATTCGTTGCCGTTCGAGGACGGCCCGCGAGCCATCCTCGAAGCCAAGTGCTTTTCCTGTCACGGGGCCGATCGCACCAAGCGGAAAGCCGAGCTTGATCTGCGCACCGCCGAGTCCATTCGCGCCGGTGGCGAGTCGGGACCGGCCATCGTCGCAGGCAAGGCCAAGGAAAGCTTGCTTTGGGAAAAGATCTCCTCGAAGGAGATGCCACCCGAGGGGAGTGAGCCACTCAGCGACGACGAGCGCGCCAAAATCGAATCTTGGATAACGGGCGGCGCCATCTCAAAAGGGCGAGCCGCCGCTGACGGAGCGATCGCCGCCAAGGAACGCAACTTCTGGTCGTTCCGACCACTGGCACGGCCCGAAATTCCCCAAGTGAAAAGCGCGGACCGGGCAGCAGCCTCACTCGACCGATTTGTGCTCGCGCGTCTGGAAAGCAAGGGCCTGTCGTTCGCCGCGGAAGCTGACCGTCGGACGTTGGTTCGCCGGCTGTACTTGGACCTGATTGGTCTGCCTCCCACGCCCGCTCAAGTTGGAGGGTTCCTCAACGACCAAGCTCCTGATGCGTACGCACGGATCGTCGATTCGCTGCTTGCCTCACCTCAGTATGGCGAACGTTGGGGCCGGCAATGGCTCGACGTAGTGGGCTACGCTGACAGCAACGGCTTTCATCGGGCCGATTCGCCGCGACCACTCGCATATCGCTATCGCGACTATGTCATCGAGAGCTTGAACGACGACAAGCCTTACGATCAGTTTTGGGTCGAGCAGCTCGCCGGCGACGAACTGGTCAACTATCCGGTCGTGGAGACGTTGTCGGACCGGCAACGCGAACTACTCATCGCGACGCACTACTTGCGCAACGCCCCCGATGGCACGGATAGCACCGAGGGGAACGAAATGGCCCGCACAATCGAGCGCTACGCCGTGCTCGAGTCGCAATTGCAAATCACCATGTCGGCCATGTTCGGCATGACGATCGATTGTGCCCGCTGTCACAGCCACAAGTTCGACCCTATTCCACATACCGACTACTACGCCTTGCAGGCCGTCTTCTATCCGGCGTTCAACGTGAAGGAGTGGGTGCAACCGAAGAACCGCTCGATCCATGCGGCGGGACGAGCGGAAATCGCGCGTTGGAAATCGTCGAACGCCGAAACCGATAGAGAGTTGGCACGCCTCGATACGGATTTCGAGAGTTGGCTCTCGACACATCGACCGCCCGGCGCCGTCCGTTTTCGCGACGAGTTTTCCAGAACCTCGATTGTCTCGAATTGGAGCAATGCCGCGCCGGGCGATGCCTCTGCCGACGGGAAGTCGACGCACTTGGATGGCGAAACGGCCCCCGCGGCACGCGTGGATAGCGGCCATCTGATGTTGCTGGCCGCCGAGGGCAGTAAGGGCTCGCCAGTCGTCACCCGGCAGTCGTTCGATTGGACGCCCCCTGAGTTGGGAGATTGGATTCAAGCCACGTTCGACCTGGTCGACAACCACGCACTGAGCAGTAAACCCGCGGAGCGCATCGGCTACTTCATCGCCGTGCACGACTACGACGACAACAGCAAAATCGCCGGCGGCAATCTCCTGTTGGATGGAAATCCAGCCGGGGGCGCCGGTCTCTCGCTGGATTATCCAGGCGGCGATCGAAAGTCCTTGGGCACGCTCGGCGCGATCGGCTACACACCGGGCCACAACTTTGGCGTCCGCGTCACACGCGTCACCAAGGACGAGGTCTTGCTGCAGCACCTCGTCGATGGCCAGGTCGACGGAAAGGCCACACGGCTTGCCGCCAAGCAAATGCCCGATGGCGGATTTGGTTTCGAGCTCATCGGTAAGCGTAGCTTTGTCGTGGATAATGTCGTAGTCGAAAGCTCACTCACTTCAGCCGAGCAAAACTCTGGCGCAAACCCATCGCCAGCGCTCGCGCAACAATTGGGCGAAATGGACAAAAAACTGCGAACGGACAGCGCCAAGGTCGAATCGCAGCGCATGGCCGAGCCGGAAAAAATCGCCTGGGCAACGGATCTGTCTGACAAATCTCCGGAGGTCCACCTGCTTAAGCGCGGGGACTACTTCCAACCGGGCGCTCAGGTGAAGCCGGGTCCACTTTCGGTGTTGACCGATAAAGACAATGCCATGTCCATCGCGCCGCCAGAATCTGGCGCCAAGACCACCGGTCGGCGGCTGGCGTTTGCGCGTTGGGCCACGAAACCCAAGTCCCGCGCGTCGGCGCTAATAGCCCGCGTGCAGGTCGACCGGCTGTGGCGCGGACACTTTGGCCAAGGGCTGGTGCCATCGCCCGAGAACTTTGGCGCCAGTGGCATGCGGCCGACGCATCCTGAATTGCTCGAATGGCTGGCCTCGGAACTGGTCGATAACGGCTGGCACGCCAAGGCGATTCATCGACAGATTGTCATGTCCGCCACGTATCGTCAGTCCGGCGCCGCTGACGAACCGACGATTGAGCAGGATCCCGACGACGCGATCTATAGCCGTTTCCCCGTGCATCGACTCGAGGCCGAAGCGATACGCGATTGCATGCTCACGGTAGCCGGGCAGATCAATCTCAAGGCCGGCGGACCGGCTGTGGAATTCGTCGATCGGGGCAATCGTCAGATCGTGCTGCCGGCGCCCAAGGGCAATGGTCCGCACGAGGTGAATCGCCGCAGCATTTACGTCCGCCAGCGCCGCACCGAGCCGTTGTCATTCCTGCAAGCGTTCGACCAGGCAACCGTTGAGCCCAATTGCGTTGTGCGGCCCGTTGCCACCGTCGTTGCGCAGTCGCTGGCCATGCTCAATGGCGAGTTCGCCGTCCGGATGGGCCGCGAGTTTGCCGCGCGCTTGGAAGGCGAAGCTGGCGGTTCGGAAGATGCGCAAATTCGTCGGGCATTTCAAGTGGCCCTCATGCGCGATCCTTCGCCAGCCGAGTTGGAGCGTTGTACCCAGTTTTTGCGAGCGCAAGCCGCGGCCCGCGGTGCCGATCCGAAAGCTGCAGGTGCAAAAGCAGTCGATCCAAAAGCCGCGCAACAGGCGGCCTTGGCTGATTTTTGCCGCATGCTGTTGGCCACGAGTGAATTCATCTACATGCCGTGAGACGCAACGTTTGATTTTTTCGTAGTGAAGTTTTCCAGAGGCAAGGCATTCATGCCGGGGAAATCGGCGGGAAAAGCCAAAACGCGCTACTTTAGAACAAAGCAGTACAAGAAATCGCTCCCAGACGGTCGCAAAACATGCAAACACACCACGCGTGCCAATTGAATCGCCGCGAGCTGTTGCGCCGTGGCGCAATGAGCGCCGGCTGGTTGTCCTTGGCGAATTTGGTCTGCGGCGCCGGCGAGCCAACGTTTGCCCTGGGGGCAAAGCCTGACGCCGACGTGCGGCCGATTCGCAACGTCCACGTGCGGCCTCCTCATTTCGCCCCGCGCGCCCAGCGGATGCTGTTGTTATTCCAGCACGGCGGCCCCAGCCAGATCGATTTGTTCGATCCCAAACCGGCCTTGGCAAAGTACGAAGGCAAGCCGGTGCCGGGCGGCGTCGATGCGTTCTTCGACAAGCAAGACAGCAGCTTATGCGTGCCCAGCCCGTTCAAGTTTGCTCGATACGGGCAATCCGGCATGGAGTTCAGCGAGTTGCTGCCGCGGCTGGCCGGCTGTGCCGACGATCTGTGCATGATTCGTTCGCTCAATACGCTGGTGAACGATCACGAGGGGGCGCTGCGACACATTCAAACTGGCAAGCCGCGCGTGGGCCGGCCAACGATGGGATCGTGGATTAGCTACGCATTAGGCACCCCGAATCAGAATCTGCCCCCCTACGTCGCCCTTTCGGACCCTGCACTCGACCAGGTCGACGGTATCCGCAATTGGTCGTCTGGCTTCTTGCCGGCCGTCTACCAGGGCACGCCCTTGCGGAGCGATGGCCCCGCGCTGTTCGACCTGGCGTTGCCGGAAGGCGTCACCGACGAAATGCAGCGGAATCAACTCAAGCTGCTGGAAGGATTGGATCGCGACTACCAGCGGCGTTTTGCCCACCTGACGGAAATCGATGCGCGGATCGCCCACAACGCACTGGCCGGAAATATTCGCGACGAAGTGACCGAAGCCATGGATGTCTCTCGCGAGACCGCGGCCACGCAGCATCTCTATGGGATGGACAATACCGCCACGGGCACCTACAGCCGCCGCTGCCTGATGGCGCGACGCTTGCTGGAGCGGGGCGTGCGCTTCGTGGCCGTGTTCAACGACAACATCATGGGCGATCCCTGGGACACGCACACCGAGCACAATTCGCGAATTCGCAAAGTCAGCCAAAATGTCGATCAACCGTCGGCGGCCCTCTTTCAGGATCTGAAGCGCCTCGGGCTGCTCGAGGATACGGTCGTGTTGTGGGTGGGCGAATTCGGCCGGCTGCCCGTCTCGCAGGGAAAGGACGGACGCGACCACAATCGGCATGCCTTCACCGCGCTCGTGGCCGGCGGTGGATTCAAGGCGGGGCTCACCTATGGCAAGACCGACGAATTCGGCTACAAGGTTGCCGAAAATCCTGTAGCCGTCGGCGAGCTGCACGCGACGGTACTGGGGCAGTTCGGGCTGGACCACACGCGGCTCACCGTGCCGCATCAAGGGCGAAACGAAAGCCTGACCGACGCGGACATTACCGGAGTGAAACCGTTGCCCGCGTTATTGGCTTAGGAACAGACTGGGAAATTGGACCAGACAGGGCAATTGGAACAAACAGGCAAAACTGCGTCTTTCTTTTTATGGATTACGTTGCGTATGAAAATCACTGAAGTCATTTGTCAGTTACTTCGCGTTCCCGACACTCGGCGGCGTACCGCGTCGAGCCAGGATGCCGTCTTGGTTCGCGTTCGCACCGACACGGGATTGGAGGGAATCGGTGAGGCAGATTCACAGCCCGAGGTCGTCAAGTCGATCGTCGACGCGCCGTTCAGCCACAATATTGCCTGCGGACTCCGCGAGCTGCTCATCGGCGAGAATCCGCTCGAGACCGACCGCCTGTGGCAGAAGATGCACCGGCGAACGATGTACTTCGGCCTTTCGTCCGTGACGATCACGGCCATGGCGGCCGTCGACATGGCGCTGTGGGACCTGAAGGGCAAGCATTTCGGCGAGCCAATTCATCGGCTGCTCGGTGGCAAGTTGCACGATAAAATTCGCGCCTACGCGTCGATCTTGTTTGGACGCGACGGCAGCGAAACCAAAGACATCGCGTTGCGCTGCCGCGAGGCAGGCTACCAGGCGGTCAAATTCGGCTGGGAGCCCATGGGCCAGAGCGAAGCGCTGGACCTGGACCTGGTCCGCGGTGGCCGCGAAGGTATGGGCGACGGCACGCTGTTGATCGACGCCGGCTGCGTCTGGGACGCTCGCACGGCGCTACGGCGTGCCCACGCGTTCGCGGATTTCGGCATTGAGTGGCTCGAGGAGCCGCTTCGCCCCGATGACGTCGAGGGCTATCGCTGGTTGCGGGACCGTTCTCCCGTGCCCATCGCCGGCGGCGAGGAGGAGTGTGGTCGGGCATCATGGCGGCCGCTGATCGACGCCAAGGCGCTCGATGTGTACCAGGTGGATCTGGCCCGCAACGGCTTCACCGACGCCGCGTATATCAAGCAGCGTGTCGAAGAGATCGGTGCTCGACTGTGCAACCATTGTTACACGAGCCCCGTGACCGTCGCCGCCAGCTTGCATTGGTTGAGCACCTGCCGCGACGCATTCCTGTTCGAGGATTGCGTCGAGGACTCGCCCTTGCGGAATGAACTGACGCACGAACGCGTGCAAGCCGTCGACGGTATTATTTCAGTGCCCGATGGCCCCGGCCTGGGGGTCACGCTCAACGAGTCCTTCATCGCGGCCCACCTGGTGGCCGAATCGGGCCGCACCTCGGCTTCGACCAATGGCGAAGGACGCTTGCCGCGGCCGCACAAGCGGCCCGTCGAACGCGTGCAGGCGACAGAGGGACTGGTAACGGACTGAGACGGGCAACAATCGCATGAAGGGCCACCGCGACCCATGAATGTACTTCGAGCCAAACTTTGGCCAATCGTCTCGGCGCTCGCCTTCCTGGCGCTAGTCGCGCTGCGCCCGGCGCTAGCAAACGCGGCCGGGCCGGACTTGTCCGAGAAGGCCCTGGCAATCTTGAAGGTCCGCTGCGTGGCCTGTCATGGTCCCACGAAGCGTGAGGCCGAGCTGAATCTCAGCCTGCCGCCGGGCATCGTGCGCGGCGGAGAGAATGGCCCGGTAATCGTGCCCACCAAGCCCGACGAGAGCCCACTTTGGAAGCGCATTTCGGCCGACGAGATGCCGCCCGAGGATCCGCTGCCGGCCGAAGAAAAAGCCCTGCTGAGAAGCTGGATCGCTAGCGGCGCCGCCGGTTTGCCGCAGCACGTCTCTGCCAAGCCCGAGGGAGACGAGCACTGGGCTTTTCAGAAGCTCAATCGCGTTGAAGCGCCGGCGGTCCGCAATAAGTCGATCATTCGCACGCCCATCGACCAATTTGTCCAAGCGAAATTGGAAGGCATCGGGTTGTCGATCGGGCCCGACGCCGATCGCACGCGGCTGATTCGTCGCGTGGCCGTCGATCTGACGGGGTTACAGCCGACGCCCGAGGAAATCGCCGCGTTCGTCTCCGACAAGCGCGAAGATGCTTACGAGCAGATGGTCGAGCGGTATCTGGCCTCGCCCCGCTATGGCGAACGCTGGGGCAAATTCTGGCTCGACGCGGCCGGCTACGCCGACAGCAACGGCTACTTCGGCGCCGATACAGACCGCCCGCTGGCGTACCGGTACCGCGACTACGTTATCCGAGCCGTCAACGCCGACAAGCCATTCGACCAGTTCCTGCGCGAACAATTGGCCGGCGACGAACTATCCGGCTACGGACCGAAGGCCAAGGTCACGCCCGAGCTGATTGAAATGCTCGAGGCGACGCACTTCTTGCGCAACAGTCCCGACGGCACCGACAGCAGCGACGGCAATCCCGACGAGCGACGCGCCGACAAGTACGCCGTGCTCGAGGGGACGCTGCAGATCATGGGCTCGTCGCTTTTCGGCCTCACGGTGCAGTGCGCGCGTTGTCACGATCATAAGTTCGAGCCGTTCTCGCAGCACGATTACTACCAACTTCAGGCCGTACTCTATCCGGCGTTCAACCTGGAGAAGTGGGTGCTGCCGAAGGATCGCGAGGTTGTTGCTGCTCCGGCCGAAGAGATCGCCGCCTGGAAAGAACGCGCGAAACGGGTCGCCGACCAAACTGCCGAACGTCGTAAGCAATTCGCCGATTGGGCGCGCGCCAATCGCGAGCCAGGGCAAGTATTGTTCGAGGCCAATTTTGACGCGCCCGGATCCCGTTTGGCCAATTCCTGGAGCAATTCCGCGCCGGGCGATGACGCCCCCGCGGGCCAGCCAGGCGTGAACATCGATTCTCCCACCGCACCGGGTGCGCAAGTCGCGGACGGGATACTACGGATTGTCGAATCGCGCGATGGCGGAGACCGTGCGTTTTCCACAAAGCAGTCCTTCGATTGGACTCCCGACGAGGAGGGCGGCTGGATCCAAGTGACCTTCGACCTCGTTGCCGGTCGCGACACTGCGCCCTACGTCGGCTACTTCATTGCCCTGCGCGATTTCAACGACACGCGTGACGACAAGGGGGGCAACGTCTTGATGGATGGCGCTGCAACGGGAAAAGCAACCGTGCATGCGGACTATCCCGGCAAGGGTGACCAGGTGAAGGGACAAATCGGCGTTAGCGGTTACACGCCGGGCAGCAACTATGGCGTGCGCGTGACGAACCGGGGCCAGAACAAGTTCGAGCTGGCGCAGGTTGTCGATGGCGTGCTCGAAGAGGGAACGGTGACGCTTGCTGCCGAGGATCTGCCCGACGGAGGCTTTGGCTTCGAATACTGTTGCGGCCGCAGTTTTGCCGTCGACCGAGTGGTCGTCGAATCTATGGATCGATCACCCGATGGAGCGGCCAAGCGCAAGAAGCTCGCCGCGGAGCACGCCAAGAAGCGCCAAGAGCTGCGCGACGCCGTCGACGCGCTCAAAAAGGAACAAGGCGAGCAGCCCGGCCGGATCGCGGCGGTCTGCGACTTGTCGTCCAAGCCGCCCGATGTGTTTCTGCTCGAGCGCGGCAGCTACAAGTCACCCAAGGAAAAAGTTCCGCCGGCCGCGCCCGTCGTATTGTCCGAGGCGTCCAATCCGGCATTACTCTCGGTAGCCGCGCCGGAATCGTCTCCCACGACCGGCCGGCGGTTGGCGTTTGCCCGTTGGCTGACTCTGCCCGATTCGCGTGCCGCGGCAAGATTGGCCCGCGTGACCGTGAACCGCTGGTGGCAACATCATTTTGGCACGGGCATCGTGGCAACTACGGACAATCTCGGCTATTCCGGAGCGCCTCCGACGCATCCCGAATTGCTGGAATACCTCGCCGGTCAATTGATCGAGCACCGCTGGAGCGCCAAGGAGCTGCACCGCCAGATTCTCCATTCGGCCGTTTATCGGCAGGCCAGCGCAGCGCACGAGACGGGCATGAAGGTCGATCCCGAGAACCGCCTGCTGTGGCGATATCCGCTGCGCCGCCTCGATGCCGAGGCCTTGCGAGATTCGATGTTGGAAGTCGCCGGCGAGCTCGACTTGCAGATGGGCGGCGCCTACGTGCCGACGAAGCGGGCCGAGGATGGCGACGTGATCGTCGACGAAGGCGCCGCGGGTTCGCACCGCCGCAGCGTCTACTTGCAACAGCGCCGCACTCAAGTTTTGGGTCTGCTCGAGGTCTTCGACGCCCCTTCGATCGTTTTCAACTGCACGTTGCGGTTGCCCACCACGGTGCCGTTGCAGTCGTTGAAGCTGATGAACTCGTCGTTCGTGCGATCTCGGGCCGAAGGTTTCTCCCGTCGCTTGCAGACAGAATCGGAAACCGATGTCGCCGCGCGCGTCCGTCGGGCATACCTTCTGGCCGCGTCGCGCGAGCCGTCGGCAGCGGAGCTCTCGGGCGCGGCGGAGTTCCTGGCCGCGCAACCGGCGGCGTATCCGGGCGATGCGCGCGCGGCCGAACTGGCCTGGGTTGATTTCTGCCAGGCGCTGTTGGCGAGCAATGCCTTTTTGTACGTGGAATGATCGAGTATTTAGCGCGAGTTTCGTCCCCACAATCCAACTGGTCAGTTAAGCACGATTTGCGAAATGGCCGTTGCCTGAGAAGTTTTGCGTAGCCCAGGCATTCATGCCTGGGTTTGCGCAAGTCCCCTAAAGTCGTCGTTTGCCCGCTTCAGCGGGCTCGTGCCGCACCGATCCAGTTCCGCCCTGAAGGGCGTGTACAACAAAGCTGATTGCGATTGACTCCCAGGCATGAATGCCTGGGCAAGTGAAAGCTCGGATGGCGAATCCGCGCCCTGCGCTTGCAACGTAAACACTTGAAACACTGAATATCCGTGCGAGTAACCACCATGCATCCCGATCCGCAGTTCTCGGCAAATCGCAGGGCATTTCTCGGCCGTACCACTGGTGCGCTGGGCACGATGGCGCTCGCGCATTTGCTCTCTGTCGAGCGGGCCTCGACCGCCCGGGCCGCATCGTCGATGGCCAGTGGCGGCCTGCCCACCCGTCGCCAGGCATCCACGGCGGACTCCGTGATCTGCTTGTTCCAGCACGGCGGCCCCAGCCAGATGGATCTGTTCGATCCCAAGCCCGAGCTGACCAAGCACGACGGCAAGCCCTACAAGGGGGATCTCGAAGTTCACTTTGTCGGGCAGGCGGGCAACGTGCTGGGGTCTCCGTTCAAGTTCGCGCCGCGCGGACAATCGGGCATCGAGCTTTGCGAACTGTTGCGGCACACCGCGCGGATCGTCGATGATTTCACGCTCGTTCGCTCGGTCACCACCGAGTCGGTCGACCACGAATCGGCGCTGCGTCTGATTCACAGCGGCAAGTTCCAGGCCAGCTACCCCACCTGGGGTTCGTGGGTCGTCTACGGTCTGGGGACGGAGAACGAAAACCTGCCGGCCTATGTGGTGCTCACCGATCCCGGCGGCATGCCGGTCGACAACGTACGCAACTGGACCAGCGGCTGGTTGCCGGCCGTCTACCAAGGCACGCCGTTCCGCCCGGGCAACACGCCTGTGCCCAACCTGGTTACGCCCGCCAGCATGACGGCCAGCGCGCGGCGGCGGCAATTGGATTTTCTCGAAGGACTGAATCGCGAACACCTCAGCCAGTTTCCCGGCAACGCGGAGCTCGAAGCCCGCGTGACCAACTTCGAGGTCGCCGCGCGGATGCAATCTTCCGTGCCCGACGCGCTGGACCTGTCGCAAGAAAACCAGGCTACCAAAAAGCTGTACGGGCTCGACAACCCGATAACGGCCGAATACGGCACGCGCTGCCTGATCGCTCGCCGGCTGGTCGAGCGCGGCGTGCGCTTCGTGCAACTGTATTTGGCCGGCCAGCCGTGGGACACGCACAGCAAGAACGCGGCCACGCTCAAAGGGCTGTGCGGACGGATCGATCAGCCGAGCGCCGCGTTGGTGCAAGACCTGAAGCAGCGCGGCCTGCTCGATAGGACCATCGTGATGTGGGGCGGCGAGTTCGGCCGCCTGCCCATCTCGCAAGGCAAAGACGGCCGCGACCACAATCGGCACGCCAATTCACTCTGGCTCGCGGGCGGTGGCTTCCGCCGCGGATACTGCCACGGCAGCACCGACGATTTCGGCTACGCCGCGGTCGAGAACGAAGTGAACGTCCACGATCTGCACGCCACACTGCTGCACGCGCTGGGTCTGGATCACAAGCAGCTCACCTTCCCGCACGAAGGCCGCTTGGGAAGCCTCACCGACGTTGCGATCACCAAAGCCAAGGTAAAACGAGAGTTGCTGGTGTGAGGGGGTGTCTGGAACCGTTGGCTTTCGCGAGCAACCAATCGACTGCGGCACACCAGCCAACGGTTCCTGGCACCTGAAGGATCCGCACATGAATAACCTGTTCAATTTGCCACGGATTGAACCCAGCGCGGGCTACGCCCGGGCAACCCAAATGGTCGGTGGATTGTGCATCGATTGCTATTTTTCCCTAGCCCAGGCATTCATGCCTCATGGTTACCGTCATTTTTACAATTGCTAGAGGTGCCAGCTGACGCTGTAACTCGTTGGCTGATAAGCGTTGCGTGGGTTGTCGCGGCATTGGCATGAAAAGTGTTTCGTATCGAGTCTTTCC
>Ga0163150_10008047_pt1 | contig 12120 bp, 11 predicted proteins | sample OliLakLV19P2IB_FD_148628 | JGI IMG/M metagenome (GOLD analysis project Ga0163150, IMG submission 148628) | Freshwater microbial mat bacterial communities from Lake Vanda, McMurdo Dry Valleys, Antarctica - Oligotrophic Lake LV.19.P2.IB | ecosystem: Environmental > Aquatic > Freshwater > Lake >...
ATGCAATGGTGAAGCAGGATGTAAGCCGTGCCCGGGGATTTCGGCCCGCCATTTGCCCCGATCACCCCGTCGGTGGCCAGCGTCACCTTGATTTGCTCGGACTCAAACCACGAATCGAGAAAGTCCGACGCGCTCTGAGTGAAAACGCGGACCAGCCCCACCATCTCGTCGCGATTCAGGCCTTTCAGCCGGCCCATGATCTTCAGCCAGTCGATGTAGTCGCCAATGCGGTTCGGTGGAAACTCCGGCGGAACGGTCAGCAGCAGGGATTCCACCACCTGCGCCAGTCGCTCCAGGTGAGCCTCATACGCCGGGAAACGGCCCGCATCGCGCGGTGAAAATTTGCCGATTTCCGAAAGCGTCTTCTGCCGGTCCTGCCAGAAAAACAAATGCCGCCCGTCCGGAAATGCCGAGAAAAACGACGGGTCTTTGGGATAAACCACGTACCCATGCTTCGGCAATTCGAGTTCGCGGATGACGCGCTCCTGCAGAAGGCTGGTGAGGTAAGCCGCCGTGGAAACGCGAAACCCGGGCCAGATTTCCTCGGTGACGGAGCAGCCACCCACCATCTCCCGGCGTTCCAGCACCAGGACCTTGCGCCCCGCTTTGGCCAGATACGCGGCGGTTACCAGCCCGTTGTGCCCGCCTCCAACGATAATCGCGTCGTAGCGCTTTGCCATTCGATGGAATTGTACCCGTTACCAGGGTGCGATGCGGCAGTGGAGCGATTGCGTAATTTGGGGCTGCCGGAAAAATAAGAATGACGCTCACGTGACCAACAGTTCGAAGGCGTGAGAAAATCGCAACGGCAGATGGAGAACCCTTACAACCAGGTGGCGTACCAGAGTTCACCATTCCCCCAGGCGCACATTAACCGCCTCGCGACGATGGCCACGCTGTTTGGCGTCGAACCGCCTGACGTGCACAGCTGCCGCGTGCTCGAACTCGGCTGCGGTGACGGTGTCCACCTGGTCCCAATGGCGATGGAGTACCCCGAAGCCCAGTTCGTCGGAGTCGACACGGCGGATCTCGCGGTCGGGCGGGCTACCCAGCTGGCTGCGGAAATGGAAGCCGAAAATGTGCGCTTCCGCGTCGCCGACGTGCGTCAGCTCGGCGGTCAGCCGGGTGAGTGCGATTACTTCATCGCGCACGGTTTGTACTCCTGGGTGGCGCCGCAGGTACAGGATCGAATCCTCGACCTCGCCGGCCGGCTGCTTGCCCCGAACGGAATCGCCTACATCAGCTACAACGCCTATCCCGCGTGGCACCTCCGCGAGATGACCCGCAACATGGTGCGGCTTCACGCCGCGGGCCTCGAAGACCCCGTCGAGATCCGCAACCGGGCTGTCGCGCTCCTGGCGACGATTTACAGAAGCCAGGGTGGCACTGAGACCTATCGCGAAGTGGTGCGCGGAGAGATGGAACGCCTGATCGGAAAGGATCCGGCGCTCTGCTTTCACGACGATTTCGGCGAACACAACCTGCCCGTCTACTTTACCGAGTTCGTGCGCCGAGCCTCTGCGCACGGACTGCAGTTCCTTTCCGAAGCCGATTCCAGCGATCTGACACAAAGCTCCGAACTGTCGGCGGAAACAAAGGAAGCCCTCGATTCCGTGCCCGACGTGATCGAACGCGAGCAGTATTACGACTACCTCACCTCACGAGGCTTTCGACGTACCCTGCTGTGCCGGGCGAACTTGCAGGTCGACCGCTCCATTCCCGCCAGCCGCCTGCGGACGCTTCACTTCGCCACCGCCATGAAAGCGCCTGACAACGCAGCCGAGGCTTTGACCACCAATGAGCCGATGGAGTTTGGCTCCGAAGGCGGTGGGTCGATTACCGTCAACCAGTCATTCGTCAAAGCGGCGATCCTCGAACTGGCCAGCGTCTGGCCCGCGACCCTGACCTTCGACGAACTGCTCTGCCGAACCCTGGTCGCAGTACCGCCACCCGGCAATGCCGACCCGGAAGCCATGCTGCGCGAACTCCTGCTCCGCATGCAACTGCCCGGAGTCATCGACATCAACATCGCCCCGTGGTCCCATGCCCCCACCATCTCGGAGCGCCCAGTCGCTGCCCGCCTCGCCCGTCATCAGGCGAAAAACGGTACCCGGGTGACGTCCCTGCGGCACCGTCCCGTCGAGCTCGACGAGCCCTTGCTGCGGTCGATTATGCCGCTGCTCGACGGTACCCGCGATGCCGAAGCGCTGCGAGCCACTCTCGGGGTTGACCCGGACGACGTGCGGCAGGCCCTCTGCCGCCTGCACGAGATGGCCCTCCTGTCAGGTTGAGGCCGTATGAAGTCGTATCGCAAAGAACTCTGGTTCGAAGTGCCGCAGCGGCGCGGTTTCGTCAATATCACTCCGGAAATCGACCGCTGCCTCCGGGAAAGCGGCATTCAGGAAGGCCTCTGCCTGGTCAACGCGATGCACATCACCGCCTCGGTCTTCATCAACGATGACGAGTCAGGCCTGCTCCACGACTACGACAAGTGGCTGGAGCGCCTCGCTCCGCACGAACCCACGGCGCAGTACCGCCACAATCAAACCGGAGAGGACAACGCCGACGCCCACATGAAACGGCAGGTAATGGGACGTGAGGTGGTGGTAGCTGTAACCGCGGGAAAACTCGACTTCGGACCGTGGGAACAAATCTTTTACGGTGAGTTCGACGGGCGCCGCCGCAAGCGCGCGCTGGTCAAGATTATCGGGGAATAGCCGTTGGTTTGCGGTACCCTGACGATGATGGGTTCTGACTTCCGCTACGCCATTTGCAACGAGGCATTTAAAGACTACGATTTTCGCGAAGCCTGCCAGGTCATGCGAAAGACCGGTTATACCGGTATCGAAATTGCCCCGTTCACCCTCGCCGACGACCCCACAACCATCACCCCCGGCCAGCGCGCCGAGTACCGCCGCATCATGGCCGGGGAAGGGCTCACGTTCGTCGGTCTGCACTGGATCATGGTGTCGCCCAAAGGTCTGCATGTCACCACTCCGGACGCCGAACTCCGGGCTCGCAGCTGGCAGCACATCCGCAATCTGGTCGACCTTTGTGCCGACCTCGGTCCCGGCGGTGTCATGGTGTTCGGATCCCCGTTTCAGCGCGGAACTACCGGCGGGCTCTCGCGCGAGCAGGCCACGCGCAACTACATCGACGGCCTGGCCCAGTGCGCGCCTCATGCCGAGGATCGCGGCGTGAAGATCCTGGTGGAGGCGCTTCCGGCCGGCCAGTGCGACGTGGTGCAGTCGCTGGAAGAAGCCGCCGGAATTGTCGCGGAAATCGGCAGCCCGGCCATCCAGACCATGTTCGACACGCACAACGCGGTTGACGAGGTGGAGAGCCACGCGCTGCTGGTCGACCGCTACTTCGACGTCATCAGGCATGTCCACGTCAACGAAATGGACGGCAAGCATCCGGGGCGTGGCGACTACGATTTCAAACCCGTACTCGGCGTTCTGAAACAGCGCGGTTTTTCCGGATGGGTTTCCCTCGAAGCCTTTGATTTTTCATTCGGAGCGGAAACAATTGCCGTCGAAACGATTCAATACCTGAAGAAAGAGGAGGAGTTACTTCCTGCATGAGCAATCGTTGTGTGGTTACCGGTGGGGCTGGGTTCATTGGTTCCAATCTTGTACAGAGCCTTCTGGCGGCGGGAGAGACTCGGGTGACCGTGATCGACAATCTGATCACCGGGCATGCCAAAAACCTCGACGGACTGGACGGCGCCGATCTTCAGAAAATCGACATTCGGAATTTTGACGCGGTCGTTCAAGCCCTGCGCGGCAGCGAGATTGTGTACCACCTCGCCGCGATTCCGTCGGTACCGAAGTCCATAGCCGACCCCGTTCCCTCGCACGAGTGCAACATCGACGGCACGTTCAACGTGCTTCGGGCCGCCAAACAGGCTGGCGTGCGCCGGGTGGTCTACGCCGCGTCGTCCTCTGCCTATGGCGACACGCTGGTGCTCCCCAAGGTTGAGACCATGCCGTCACTGCCGAAATCGCCCTACGCCCTCCAAAAGCTCGTGGGCGAACTCTACTGCAACTTGTTCTGGCACAATTTCGGCCTCGAAACGGTCGCATTGCGCTTCTTCAACGTGTACGGTCCGAAACAGGATCCTCTCAGTCCCTACTCGGGCGTGTTGTCGATTTTCATGCGCAGCATCCTCGAAGGGACTCAGCCCACTATCCACGGCGACGGCCTCCAGACCCGTGACTTCACCTACGTGGAAGACGTCACCGGGCTGCTGCAAAAAGCCGCCGTGGCCGGTCCGGTCGCTCTTGGCAAGACTTACAACGCGGGTAATGGCGGCCGGTTTTCCCTGAATGAGGTTTGGGAAACGCTCCAGAACCTGACCGGAGTGCGAATCGAAGCCAAATACGGAGCCACACGGGCGGGCGACGTGCGCGATTCCCAGGCGGACACCACGGCGGCTCGGCGCGATCTCGGCCATGAGCCTCGTTTCACACTGGAAGAGGGCCTGCGCCGCACTTTTGCCTGGTACAAGGCCAACGCCGCGACGCTGGTGGCTGCGAACTAACAGATTCGCGATAGAATAAAGGCGGCATTCCAATGTCGCTCATCCAAAATCAGTTCGAGCGGAACTTCGTTACCACTTCCGTCGACTACGTGTTCAACTGGGCACGTCAGTCCTCCCTGTGGCCGCTCACGTTCGGTTTGGCTTGCTGCGCGATCGAAATGATCGCTTCCAGTGCCTCGCGCTTCGATATCGCCCGATTCGGCGCAGAGGTATTCCGGCCCAGCCCCCGACAGTCCGACCTCATGATCGTGGCCGGTACGGTGACCCTGAAAATGGCTCCCGTGCTTCGCCGCATTTACGATCAAATGCCTGAACCCAAATGGGTTATCGCCATGGGTGCATGCGCCAGCGTAGGCGGCCCCTTCAACACATACTCGGTCCTGCAGGGTGTCGACAAGATTGTGCCCGTCGATGTCTATGTCACCGGCTGCCCGCCGCGGCCTGAGAACCTGTTCTACGCACTCCTGAAACTACAGGAGAAGATCGACGAAATGTCGACACTCGTGAAGCGTCCGACCGAAGTTCGACTCTCAGAAGCGATGCTCCCGCACTTCGCCGAGCAGGTTCAGGTTCGTCAAACCAAGGTGGAACTCTAAGCAGACATGTTTGAGCGCGGGAACGACGGCGTTTTCCGGTCGTCCCTGCTGCGGAGCCAGTCATGGCTCGAGCACGGATTCGGCTCCCGAAACGCGGGCACCTGGCCCGGCGAGTACTCGCGCGTCCGCCAGGTGCACTCCGCTCTCGTCGTGGCGTCCGGCGAAGTCAGTTTTTTGCCTGAGGCTCCTCAGGCTGACGGAATCGTGACAGCCAAGCCCGGCGAGTGGGTGGGAATTCGCACAGCCGACTGCGTCTCCATCCTCATAGCCGATCCGATGACCCGGTGCATTGGGGCATTTCACGCAGGCTGGCGGGGAACAGTCGGAAACATTGCAAGTGCGGGCGTGGCGGAAATGGCCCGGTTGTGTGGTACCCGGCCCCAGGATCTGGTCGCAGCCATCGGCCCGGCAATCGGACTATGCTGCTTTGAGGTCGGCCCCGAAGTCGCCGCTGAATTCGCACTGTTGTTTCCCGAAACCGCGGACGTCCCTGCGCACCTCGACCTGCCCGAAGCCAATCGGCGTCAGCTTCTTGCCGCCGGATTACGAAACGAAGCCATTGATGTCTTCGGAGCCTGCACCAAATGCGGACCGCTGGAGTTCGAATCCTGGCGCCGCGATCGCGAAGCATCGGGCCGCATGGTCTCGGCGATCCGCATCCGGCCGCAATAAGCCGCAAACAAAAAACGCGGAACCCGAGGGCTCCGCGTCAGTGAAACGCCGGCGAATCCGCCGGTGGAAAATTGGTGTGGTCCGCTGATTAGGCTGCGTTGACCAGAAGTTCGTCGAAGGTTTCGGTGTTGCCTTCTTCCTGCGCACGGTCGGCCTGCTCCTGGCAGTCGATGCAGAAAGGGGTCCACGGCACAGCCGCGATCCGCTTGGAGCTGATCTCCTCTTCGCAGTGCGCGCAAACCCCGAAGGATCCGTCGTCGATGCGGCGCAAAGCCGCGCGCACATTGCGCAGCAGGTTCGACTCACGATCGAGATTACGGATAGCAAGTTCGCGTTCGGCTGCGTTCTGCACTTCATCCAGTGCATCAGGGCTCTTTTCGATGGTGATGGCGTCCCGGTTGCGGAGGACTCCGACCAGTTCGGCCTGCCTCTCTTCCAGGATCTGTTTGTATTTGGCGATGTCGGTCTTCGTCATGGCTGCTGTCTCCTTGTTTTTTCGTTCTGCCTTGTTACCAAGTGCGTGTAGACGTCTTTTTTTCGCAAAAGTTTCAGTTACAACGTCTGGATCGGTACGGGCCCATCCAGGATCGGGAGTCTCAAACCCGTCTTTCTGACTCTGGCCCGTCCAAATCCCCAGAATCATAGCACAGCGTTTAGCAATTCTCTAGCCATCTCCTTCGACCATCCAAAAGACCTACTTTAGTCCCCCTAATGAGGGGTGCACAGGGCAAGTGGATGAGGGGAGAGCGGCTTTAGGATTCCCCTACACTGCGGAAAAATCCACACTGTAGCGCATCTTACGGGTCCAAACCCGCAGTCCTTACCTTCCAACAGATGCAACGCGGAGACAAAAAGTCAGAAAGATCAGCAGTGGGAAATTATTCCATGGGTCAAAGCGGTAATAGGCCAATAGTACTAGCAATTACGCCGAGTTCCCGCGTGTCCAGGGTGCCAGCGGCCAGAAACTTGTCCAGAACAAAGTCAAAAGTCACTGTTTCTCTAAGCAGTTGCGAAGCCGGGATCTCGGTTTCGAGCGCGTATTGCCCAGGTGTGCTCGCCGTAATCTTGCCAACCGGAGTTTGTCCGATCAGAGCCGTCAGGGTAATTGGGCCCAGGCGCTGAAGGGCGGAATCGGGCACCGAGAATCGAGCCACCAGCTTCGCGCCCTTCTGGCCCGCGCCTTCGGGGGTCCGGAGCGTGACGGCGAACCGCCCCATGGTCCAGCGCCACGCGTTTTGCTCCACCTGGTGGAAACCGCGCACCAGCTGCATGTTTACAGCCAGGTCGGCCATGTTGACCACAGAAGAAAGAGATACGGATCCTTCTTCGGTCGGCTCCGGGTGAATCACTTCCTGCCGCCGGCATCCGCTCAGAACCAGCAGCGCCGCCGCGGCAATCGGTATCAGTCGCCGCACTTCTCTACCTGAACCAGACAACTGAAGAAGGTGGGACCAGCGCCCTGATCGGTAATGCGCTGCGAAGTCAGCGCGTTTACCCCAACCCGTCCAGGCATGTGTTTCGGGGAACTGACGCCTGGTATGCGAACGACTCCTGGCCGGACAGCTCCGTTTACCTCGGCGCGAAGCACCAGCGAGGCCCGGTCATTCCACACCCGGACCGAATCGCCGTTCAGAATCCCCCGTGCCGCCGCATCCTCAGTGTGGAGGAATGCGGTGGAACTCGCCTTGATATTCTCCGGCCGGTAGGCAAACGTCGAGTTCATCGCGTCGTCGTTCTTCGACGAGATCATCTCCAGCGGGTAGCGGGACCGCAGCTCCCGATCGCCCAGCCGCGATTCTACTGGCGGCCTGTAATCCGCGATGCCGGCGAGATCGAAAGCCTGTTTCGGCGCGATCGGCCCTTCGGCGAACGGCAGGAACGGATCCGGGATGTTCAGCCGCACGCTGTGCTCCCGCTCCAGCCGCTCCCGCGTAATCCCCTCCAGGAAGGGATGATCGGAGTCCAGCGCGTCGTCGATCAGCTCTTCGTCCGACGCGTACACCGCCGGTTCGGTCAGCCCCATCCGCTTTGCCAGCAGACGGAAGATGTCGACATTTGGCTTCGTTTCGCCCGGCGGCGGCAGAGCGGGCCGGGCAAACTGAACATAGTAGTGCCCGTACGCCGTATACAAATCCGTATGCTCGAGAAACGTAGTAGTCGGCAGTACGATATCGGCGTAATCCGCCGTATCGGTGACGAAATGGTCGATCACGACGGTGAATAGATCCTCGCGACGCAGTCCCTTGTGGACGGCCACGCTGTCCGGAGCCACGGCCGCGGGATTGGACGAGTAGACGAACAGCGCTTTCACCGGCGGATCGTCGAGCTTCAGCAGCGCGTCACCCAGCGTAGTCATGTTCACCAGCCTGGCCTCACGGCCAAGCGGCGAGGTCCACTGCAAATCGGGCCGCTGCAGCTTTGTCCGGTTCAGCTGGTGCGCCTGAGAAGTCGAGAGCTGAATTCCGCCCCCCAGCTCTTTCATCGACCCCGTCAGCACCGGCAGCATCGCCACAGCATGGACGGCCTGCGCCCCGCGGTCACTCCGCTGCACGCCGTAGTTCAGCCGGATCGAGGCGGGCCGCGTGGTGGCGTACTCCCGAGCCAGTTCCGCGATATCCGCCGCCGGAATACCGGTAAGCGCTTCGGTCCGCTCCGGGGTATATTCGCGCACCCGCTCCGCCAGCGCGTCAAAACCCGAGGTGTGCTGCTCCACATACGCGACATCCCACAGGCTCTCGCCCAGGATGACGTGCATCATCCCCAGAGCCAGTGCCAGATCGCTCCCCGGCTGGATTCCATACCACCGGTCGGCAGTTTTAGCCGTCCGGGTCTGCACCGGATCGATCACGTAGAACTTAGCGCCTTTGCGCCGCGCCTCGACAATGAACGGCCACAAATGGACGCTCGTCCCGAGCACGTTCGCGCCCCAGGCAATGATCAGCTTAGAGTGCCGGAAATCCTGTGGCTCGGTCCCGTATCGGTTGCCCAGCGACGTCATCAGCCCGACCACGCCCGCTTCCGAGCAGATGGTCCGGTCCAGCCGTGACGCCCCCAGAGCGTGGAAGAAGCGCCGGTCGAGACCGCTGGCGTTCAACATGCCCATGGTGCCGGCATAGCTGTAGGGAAGGATCGACTCCGGCCCGTATTCCCGCGCCGCCTTCGACAGCCCTTCCGCTATGGTGTCGAGTGCTTCGTCCCAGCTGATGCGCTCAAACCGGCCCTCACCCTTCGCTCCGACCCGCCGCAGCGGATGCATCAGACGCGCCTCATGATAGTTGCGCTCCAGATACCGCGCGACTTTGCCGCACAGGAAACCGAGCGTGACTGGATGTTCGGGGTTGCCGCGAAGCTTCGACCCGCGGCCGGATTCGTCGACGTTGATCAGGAGACTACAGGAATCAGGACAGTCCAGTGCGCAGACACTGTGACGTACTTCCGTCGCCATACCTAATTGTACATGGGCTAACTACGTTCCAGCCGGACGAATTCCACCACCACCGAGCGTTCTCTCAGGTCCGATGCGTCCGGCGGAAGAGCGTGGCTCATCTGGAACACCAGGTCCAGATGGCTGGCTGGCGCGGGAACCCGGCGCGTGACGCGGTGCAGTCCGGGTGTGCGGAAAACCTCCGGTGCGGCTGGCTCGCCGTTGATGGTCAGCGTCAGCGTCACCGGCCCGAACTGGGCAATCAGGGCGTCCGGCACGAACAGGCTCGCCGTCACACCCGAAGCGCTCATGGCGTTGCTGCTGGACGCGGTAAACCTCTGCGCCGCCCACCGCCAGCCGGAGTCTTCCGGCTCATGCCAGCCCTCTCCCGTGTCGAGCCCGATCTCGCCCCACGTGCTCTCCATCAGCACAAACGCGCGTTCGTCGTGCTCCAGCGTGACGGGCAGCGAAGCCCTGGTGTCGCCGACCGTTGTATACGCCAGCACACGCCAGTGAGACCGCGTAATCACCCGTTCCAGCGATTCCCTGGTGAAGATCCAGAAGTTGCTGTTGTCGCCATTCAGCTCGTCGGCGGTGAGGAAGTAGGCGATCGCAGTGCCCGAGAAGTCCTTCGTATTATCCGGCAGATGCTTCATCACCCGGGTGCTCAGCAGGCAGAATCGGGTTCGTTTCGCCAGCGTCTCCAGGAACAGAATAGGATTTTTCAGGTGATAGAACAGCCCAAGAGCGATGGTCAGCTCGAAGCGATCCGGCCCAATCTCGACCCCCGTGTCGAGGTCGTGCGTCCGGACGTCGACCGTCGAGCCGAGTTGTTCTTTCAGCGTCCGGATCCCCGCCAGATTGTTGTGATTTCCTCGCGGATGGTCGACAGCCACGACACGGGCGCCCAGGCTTTCGAGGAAAAACGCGAAGTCGCCGTCAGCGCAGCCCAGGTCAAGAATCGTCTTGCCCTGCACGGCAGCTTTGAAGTCGAACCCGGAGTGCTCCAGCAACTGCTCCAGGTGGACCATGTTGCCGAGGCTGTCATAGGGGTACCAGTCGAACGGAACCGGCTCGGCCCGCCGGCGAGCCGCTTTGAGGACAGCCCGGTACTCCTCGACCGCATAGATCATGGGCGAGACCAACAGGCCCCGGATGCGCTGGATCACACCGTCCATTATCTATCGAGGATACGGATGCCCACGCAGCGTGGTAAACGCCCGGTAGATCTGCTCGGCGAGTATGGCGCGTGCCAGCTCATGCGGGAACGTCATCGGCGACAGGGACAACAGGACGTCGCCGCGCGGCTTCCAGGCCGGAGGCAGCCCGTCATGCCCGCCGAGCACGAACACCGCGTCTCGCGCCTCGGTCTCTGTGCGCGACACCCACTCAATGAAATGGGCCGACGTCCACTGCTTCCCCGCCGGGTCCAGCAGCACCTTCACGGCCGACGGGTGCTTCGCCCACGGGTCAAAACGGTCCGGGTGAATCTCACGCATCTCGCACGGGGCGTAGCGGGACGTGCGCTTCAGGAACTCGGCCGCGATCTCATTGGCTGCCACATCTCTCGGCTTGCCGATGAAGTAGACGAAGAGCTTCACTGCCCTCCCGAGGCGTTGCCCGTCTTGCCGGGGGCGCCCAGATCCTTCAGCAACTCCCGAACGGCGGCGTCCAGCTGCGTGTCTTTGCCGGCATACGATTCGCCGACCGCCCGCAGAGCCGGTACGTCGACCGTGCGCGGGTTGCGCTCCATGTTGACGCCCTTCGCATCGGTGATCTTGATCCCAGGCAGGCGCAGATTCGAGCCGTCCAGTAACTCCACGTTCGACGTGTAGATGATCCAGCCAGCGGTCGGTTCGCCAACCACTTTGCCCAGCTTCATGGCCTTGTAGCCCTCGGTGAAATCCTCCGCATCGGACAGCGAGTGCTGGTTGGTCACGAGTACGGTTGGCCGCTCCAGGCTCCGCTGGCCCAGGAACGACCGCGCCGGAATGGTCGGCGCACCCCGGAACGTCATGTTCAGGAACGGCCTCCGGGCCAGCACGTCGAGCGCATACACGTTGACGAACCCGCCGTTGTTGTTGCGAATGTCCACCACCACGCCGTCGCGGCCCACGTTTTCCGTGTCGAGGTCCATGTAGAGCCGGTCCAGCGATGCGTCGCTCATATCCAGCATGTGCACGTATCCCAGCCGTCCGTTGCTCACTTTGTGGACGTAGTCGCGCGACTTCTCCACCCAGTGACGGTACAGCAGCGCTTTTTCCTGCGTTCCACTGACCGGGCTGACGGGCACGTCTCGGGCGCCGGTCCCGGCCGCGTCGGAGGCGACGGTCAGACTGACGCGCCGACCGGATTTGTACTCCAGCGCCTCCGCCAGGCTGAACTTAGCGTTCACGGCAGTGCCGTCGACCGCGGTCACATATTCGCCAACCTTGATCCCGGAAACTTCCGCCGGAGACAGCGAGATCAGTTCGGTGACCTTAAGAGCGCCCTTGCCTTCAAATTCGGAGCGGTCGAGGCGGAGCCCGAGGTGGCCGGTGGCCTGGGGCGGGGTCAGCGGCCCATTGATTCCGGTGTGCGAGGCGTTCAGTTCGCCGATCATCAGCGACAGCACGCGGCGCAGTTCATCGGGCGTCTGCGAACCTTCCACCCAGGGCGCGATCTTGCTCCGCGTCGCGTTCCAGTCGGCCCCGTGGAACTTGTCGTCGTAGAAATGCACGTTCAGATACGACCAGGCCTGCCAGAACAGCTCTTTCCTGTCTTTGGCAAAGTCGATGTCCAGCTCGGCCGAGACAGCGATGGGCCGGGCCACTCGCGTGTCCATAGAGATCGCCTGAATGCGCCCAGCCTCCAGGAAATAGACCTCCTTGCCGTCAGGTGTGAAC
>Ga0163150_10008050_pt1 | contig 12118 bp, 9 predicted proteins | sample OliLakLV19P2IB_FD_148628 | JGI IMG/M metagenome (GOLD analysis project Ga0163150, IMG submission 148628) | Freshwater microbial mat bacterial communities from Lake Vanda, McMurdo Dry Valleys, Antarctica - Oligotrophic Lake LV.19.P2.IB | ecosystem: Environmental > Aquatic > Freshwater > Lake >...
GTTTCCCGCCTGCCTGGACGGCGCCCCAATGCTCGTTCCCGGGGGCACGCGGCGGGCCTGACCACACAGTCCGCGATTGGTGACCGAAGCGTCGAACGCGCGAATCGCTTCCCGACCCCCTTATCGCTCAGCTTCTCATTTCCGGCGCCACCTTCGGCGCCGGCTTCCAGGCCAGGCTCAGGACCACCGACGCAAGCAGAATCACTCCCACCACACCCAGCGACCAGAAAACCGGGATCTTGTAGAACTCGACCACGAGCATCTTGGTGCCGATAAACACCAGCACGAGCGCGAGCCCGTAGGAGAGCAGGCGGAAACGATCGGCCATGTCGGCCAGCAGGAAGTAAAGCGCCCGCAAGCCGAGGATCGCGAAGATGTTGGAGGTCATGACGATGAATGGATCGTTGGTGATCGCGAAGATTGCCGGGATCGAATCCACCGCGAACACCACGTCCGTCACGCCGATCAAGACCAGCACCATGAACAGCGGCGTGTACCAACGAACGCCATCTTTCTTGAAGGTGAACTGCTCGCCGTGGAATTCCTTGGTAACGGCGAGATGTCCACGCATCCATTTGAGCAGGGGATTCTTTTCGAGGTCCGGCTTGTGATCGGCGAAGATCAGCATCTTGATGCCGGTGGCGAGCAGGAAGAGACCGAACAGATAGAGAATCCAGTGGAACTTGGCGATGAGCCACGCGCCGACGAGAATCATGATCACCCGCAGGATGATTGCGCCGACCACCCCGAGGATGAGCGCCCGCTTCTGGTACTCCGCCGGCACCGCGAAGTAGGAGAAGATCATCAGGAAGACGAAGATGTTATCGACCGACAGCGATTTCTCGATCAGATAGCCGGTTAGAAATTCCGTCGCTTTGAGGTTCGCCATTTCGCGGCCGACGTTCACGTCGAGATGCCACCAGAGGAGGCCGCAGAAGAGAAACGACAGTGATATCCAGAGAACAGACCAGTTGAGCGCCTCCCGAACCGATACCCGGTGCGCGCCCTGGCTCTTCATTACCAGCAGGTCTATGGCAACCGCCACGACGACAAACGCAGCGAAGCCCGCCCACATCCAACCGTTAGCGATGCTCTCGAACAAGATCTATTCTCCTGATGATCACCTCGACAGAGACGGCGCGCATCAGCACCTTAACGATAGCGCAGCAGGCAACCAACGCCGCCCAGAGCCATCAGCGGGTCACAGTAGTCCACCACTTCGACCGGGCAATCCCGCTGTCCGGCCAGCCTCGCCAGTTGCTCCGTGGCGTCGATGGGCTGCACCGTCGCTGTGCCGCACTCGGGGCAGGCGGCAGGCACGACCCGCTCGATGCGCAGCGCGCCGCATGACGCGCAGCGCCACCCAGGCTCGGGCCGGTGATCGCGGGCCAGCAGCAGAACGTCGGCCCGCCCCTGCCGCAATGCGTCGAGGCAGGCTGCCGCGCCGACCGCCGCCAGGCCTTGGGTGCGGATGCCCTGCACGAAGCGCGCGGCGACCGCCTGCGAGTCCTGCTCTTCCCATTCGACGAACGCCGACAAGGTGGCGGCCACCACATCCTGCTGGTCGTGGCGGCTCCCGACCGGAATCGTATCGACCAGTTTGGCCGTCACGGACTTGGGCAGTGCGCGTCGGATCTCGCCCGTTAAACGCGGGTCGCCGGCCAGGATCAAGTGGCTGTGCCCGCCCACCGCCATGAGGCGCTTGAGCAACTCGATCTGCTCCTTCAAAAAAAGCGAAGTACGCTCGCGACGGTGGCTTTCATAGTGTGTCTTGGTCCACTCCCTCCCGACTCGCTCGCGTAGTCTCGGTTGCTCGGTCCAGGCCTGGACCGTTGCCGCGCCCAGGCTCACCTCCGTAATCCGCACCCGAGCCTGCGTCGCGATCATCACGATGTAACGGTGATAGGTGTCCTTCAACGCCATCAGGTGATAAATGTGGGGGGAGGAATTGACAACGATCCAATCGGGCACCGGAACCGCAAACTGCATCGGCAAGAAGAAGGCGCCGCCGCGGAATGCTCGGGCGAACAAGGCCAGGCCCTTGGCTCCTGGCCGCAGTTGCGCGGCCAGGTAGGCTTCGATCCGGGCCTTCGTCGCTTCAAAGTCGGCGCGCGCGGCGCCGTCGAGTGCGGTGCACAGGACCGAGCTGCGGTCTTGGAGCGCCTTGGTGTAGCCGGCCTCGCCCTGCTCCAGGTTGAGATAGCAGCTCACGAAGGGCGCCTCGGTCTCTTCGACGCAAGCCAACACCCCGATCTGGCGTCGAAGTTCGTCGAGCAGGGTCAGTTGTTCCATTGGCTGGTCGCCGCCGCTGCCGCGGCGACCGCTTCCCTGGATTGCGCGAGCTTGGGTCATCGGGTTCATGCAAGTCTCTGGTATGGACGGAACGGTGGAACCATAACGGCAGCCGCCCCTCTATACAATTCGAATATAGTGGTTGATTAGTTCGTAAAACTCGAAGTGTCATCGCACCCATTTCCAGACTTGGAAGCGCGCCTGGCCGGCTTCAGTTGGATCAGATGCCGGCGTTCCGCTGAAATCACATCGAGAGGTTGACCGCCCCACCGTCGATCAGCAGGTTCTGGCCCACGATGAAGCCGGCCCCGGCGCCGCACAGGAAGACGCAGGCCTGCCCGAATTCCTCCGGCGTGCCGAAGCGATTGGCGGGAACCGCCGCCATCTGGGCGCGCGCAAAGGTGTCGTAATCCTGCCCCGCCTTCGCCGCCAGTTTGTGCAGGCCGTCGGTTTGCCGCTGCGTGGCAAACGGGCCCGGCAGCAGATTGTTGATCGTCACGTTGTGCTTCGCCACTTGCCGCGCGAGACCGGCGACGAATCCCGTCAGGCCCGCGCGGGCGCCATTCGACAGGCCGAGATGCGCCAGTGGCGCCTTCACCGAACGCGACGTGATGTTGACGATGCGGCCGAAGCGCCGCTCGATCATGCCGTCCACCACTGCACGAATCAGCATGATCGGCGTGATCATGTTGTCGTTGACGGCCTTCTGCCACATCGCTTCATCCCAGTCGCGAAAGTCACCGATCGGCGGGCCGCCTGCGTTGTTGACCAGAATGTCCGGGTTCGGGCAAGCCGCCAACAGCGCAGCACGCCCTTCCATTGCAGTGATGTCGCCGGCGATCGCCGTGACCTTCACGCCGGTGGCCGCGCGAATCTCGTCCGCCGTGGCGTGCAATGCTTCGGCGCCTCGCGCGTTGATCACGACATCCACACCCTCCCGCGCCAACGCCATTGCGCAGCCCTTGCCGAGGCCTTGGCTGGCCGCGCAGATGATGGCCGTGCGACCGCGTATTCCGTAATCCATGGTGATGCCTTCCTGTCGTTGCGTTCCCGACGTTACGTTGATGCAGCGGCGCGTTGCCAGGCGGTATCCCGCGACGGCGGTTGCTTGTGCAACATGCCATCTTTCATGATCATCAACAAACGATTGCGGTCTTCCAGCAGGCGCAGGTTGGCGAGCGGATTGCCGTCCACCAGCAGCAAGTCGGCGAGATAGCCCGCGCGTACCTGCCCCAGCTCGTTGCCCTTGCCCATGATCTCGCCGCCCAGTTTCGTGGCGCCGACCAGCGCCTCCATCGGCGTGAAGCCCAGCAGGTCGACGAAGAAGCTGAGATCGCGCGCATTGTTGCCGTGCGGATTCCACTTGAAGCCATAGTCCCCGCCCGGCAGCACGCGAACGCCGCGGCGCTTCAGGTCGATCATGCAGTCGATCGTCAGATCGAGGTCGCGCTGGATGCGCGCCTTCATCGCCTCGGTGGAGGGCAGGCCGAAGTTGCCGGACTCGTGCAGGCGCGTCCACGTGACGGACAGCGCGGGCGCCACGAACACGGTGTCCTTGTGCGCCTCGAGCAGGTCCCGCGCTTCCTCGTCGGCGCAGGTCGCGTGGTAGATCACCTGCACCCCGTTGCGCACACACATCTTGATCGACTCGGCGCTGCGCGCATGGGCGGCCACCACGCGGTCATGCGAGCGCGCCACCTCGCATACGGCGGCCACTTCCGCATCAGTCATCGTGGTGCGGACCGACGGGACATCGGGCGTCGACGTATCGCCCGAGGGCACGATCTTCAGCACGTCGACACCTTCGCGGCAGGCCTCGCGCGCCGCGCGGCGGAAGGCGTCCGGACCGTCGCAAGGCAACGTGTACATGGCGTCACCGGGGTCAAGATGCATCTGGCGCAGGTCACCCACCCCGCCGGTGACCGTGAACTGCACGCTGGCCGCGAGCGTACGCGGCCCCGGATGGTCGCCGCGGTCGATCGCGTTGCGCGCGACGATATCGAGGCGCGGCTTGGTGGCGGCCGCGGAGAAACACGCCGTGAAACCGTGGTCGAGGTAGAGCTTGGCGTGCTTCAACGTGAGCAGCAGATGCTCCTCCACCGGAATGGTATGGAACACAAACGGTGTGGCCTGGTCGACGAACGATAGATGCGCGTGCGGCTCGATCAAGCCGGGCATTAACGTGGCGCCGTTGCACTCGATCACGTGATCGGCGTGGGGCGCGGACGCGCGTCCTGCCGGCGTCACGGCGGTGATGCGATTGCCGTCGACCAATACGTCGCCGGCAAAGGGCGCCGCGCCGGTGCCATCGACAATCATGGCGTTACGCAGGCAGGTGGTGGTCATGGCGAGGTCGTGACGTGGGATTGCAGCATCCGGTCGATGCCTTGCAGAAGCGTAGTCCGATCCGCGCCCGGCAGGATGTCGGCCGTCATGACGCCATGACCGGCCGCGCGTGCGCGCTGCGCGAACGCCGCCCCCAGGAACCCGTTACTTGCGTCACGCACTGGTTTCTCCATTTTGCGACGTCTTGCGCAAGAAATGCCTGGAACGCCTGCGTCCGAGGGGTGGCTGAACCGCTGTCATTGTATTGCGCTCAAGTTTTTCGCGAATCGCGGCGTCGATACTAGTCCGGGGTCAGAGACACACTTTACGATACTAGTCCGGGGTCAGAGACACACTTTACAAGGAAGCCGCTTGATTCTGGCCGGGCGGCTGCCGCCGTCCGCGTCAAGTGCCCGCGCGGCGCGTGTTGCCGTCGGCGCTCCACTCCTCGCTGCCGACGCCGTGATGCACGGTGAAGAGTCCCGCCGGGTCGAACTTGCGCTTCACCGCGCGCAGGCGCGGGTAGTGGACGCCCCAGTAATCGTTGCGCCAGGTCTTATCGAAGAAGCCCGCTTCCGACACATAGGAGCCGGACATCGGCATGCGTTCGCGCAACGTGCGCATCGCGCGCTCGATGCGGACCGCGTTCACGCGTGCTTTGGCGAGATCGGGTTCATGGCCCGGCACGCCGGGGAACGCGGGAGGAGCTCCGCCCGCGATGATGACGAGCGCCACGGCATCGAGCACCGCCGGATTCATCGCCGTGTCGCGCGACGCGGCAATCGCCTCCGGCGGCGCGCCGGCTAATCCCTTGTTGAAATGCAGCCCCACGCGCCAGTGACGCGACGCGGCGAAGAGCGCGCTGACCAGCTGCCGTTGCTTCGCCGGTTGCAGCATGGAGGCCGGCAGCCATGACGACAGATAGTTGTGCAGGTACTGGCCCGCCTCGCCCAGGTTGCCGGACCAGAATACGTTGGCGTCGGGCGCATTGGGCCGGTCGTCCGGAATCACCGTGGAGGGCAGGTTCGCGCGGAGATACGCCGGGTCCCACAGCCTTCGCGCCGGCAGCGCCACGATGCTCAGTGGCGTTTCCACCGCGAAGTCGCCGGGTGCGGCGGCAACCCAATCGAGCAGCGGCTTCCACGTGTCCTCGGCCTGGGCCTGGGTCAGGCCCTGGAACACCATCGACACATGCAGCGAGTTGTCTGTTTCGAGCGCTACCTGCTCGCCCCAGTGTGGATTGAACAGCTGGTCGCGATAGAACGCGACGAAGCGCGCGATGAGCCGTTTGAACGCCGCATCGGAACTGGCCTTGAGGGCCAGCGTGGCGCCGCCGAAGAACTCCGGCAGGTCATGCGTGCGTAGCGTGACACGCGTGACAACGCCGAAACTGCCGCCTCCCCCACCCTTCAGGGCCCAGAAGAGATCGGGGTTGCTGCAGGCGTTGGCAATGCGGACCACACCGTCGGCCGTGACTACTTCGGCTTCGAGCAACGACGATGCGGCCGTACCGTAGCGCTTGGAGAAACTTCCGAAACCCCCACTCTGGATGAGGCCCGCCACCCCGACGGTGGCGCAGCCGCCACCCTGCACATAGCGTCCCGCGTCGGACACGATGGTGTGATACGCGCGCATCCAGATCGCACCTGCCTGCACGGTAGCCGCTGGCTGCGGCGTAACGCTGCCGGCGCATCCGGTGCCGACGAAAGCGTCATGTAGCGTGATGTCCTGCATCGCGCGCGTCCACACCAGCAGCGAGCCAGCCGCGTTGGACGTGCCCTGGTAGCTGTGGCCTCCACCCTTCACCACGAGGCGCAGGTTGTGCTGGCGTGCGAAGTTCACCGCATGCACGACATCCTGCGTGTTTCGTGCCGCCACCATGTACACGCTGGCGCGCGATGTCCACGCGTCGGCCCAGCCGCTGGTTTGCGTCAGCGCGGGGTTGTCGCCGATGAAGTAGGGATTCTTCAGCTCCTTGAAGAGTTCGGTGCACGCGGCACTGGTGGGGGCACCCACACATGCGTCCAGTGGCGACGCCAGCTTGACGAGCCGCCCGCCCACCGCGGTCTCGAGTCTTGCCCATTCGGCGGCCGCCGGCCACGCCGGATCGCCGGGCAGGCAGCGCCGCAGCGACTTGGCCCCTGGTGTGGCGCCCCACGCGGCGGGCAATCCGGCAAACCAGGACAGCAGCGGCAACGCGCCGAGTTGGCGCAGCAGTTGGCGTCGATTCATTGCGGCATCACCTCTCGTCCTGTCTCGTAAGTTTGAACGCGCACGTCGCGGTCATCGTTTGCCGTGCAACGCCAGCATCCGGTCGATGCCCTGCTCCAGCGTCGTGACGGGCTTGTAGCCGAGCAACGTCTCGATCCCGTCGTTGACGAGGCCCCACGCGGCTGGCGGCGTTTGCGCCGGCACCGGAGTTGCCACCAGGTCGGGAAAGCGTTTGGCGAGATGCGCCATCGCGTCGCGCACCGGGCGCTTGTCGCCCACGACGTTGACTACCGTGCAGCGTGGCAGCGGTCGCTCGACCGCGTGCTGCAACACCGTCGCAGCGTCGTCGATCCAGGTCCAGTCCATGGCGTCCGGGTAGTCGGGATAGCGGATCGCGCGCTCGCCCGCGGCCACGCGCTCGATCAGCGCCTGCACTTCCACCCAGCCGCGCACGCGGCCCGGGCCGTAGACGTACCCGAAGCGCAGTCCAAGGTAGGCGGGCGCGTTGGGGCGGGTGCACATCGAGTACGCGAGATGTTCGGCGAAGGCCTTGGTGGCGCCGTAGACATTGCGCGGATTGAGACGGGTGTCGTCCCCGACCGTGCCCTGCATGGGCCCGACCGCGGAGATCGAGCTGGCGTAGATCACGCGCGCGACCCTGGCCTGCTCGGCGGCGGCAAAGACGGCGGCCGTACCCAGCGCATTGAGGCGCGTGGCGGCGACGGGGTCGCGCTCGCCCGCATCGGTGAGGCCCGCCGCCAGGTGCACGATGGCGTCCGGCGCGGTCTTCGCCACCAGTGCCGCGATGGCGGCAGGATCAGAGGCGTCGAGGTGGGCGTCGGCGCCGGCCAGGATGTCGGCGGTGACCACCTGGTGTCCGGCTGCCCGCGCCCGCCGCGCGAACGTCGCGCCCAGGAAACCGCATCCGCCTGTCACGAGTACCAGTGCCATCGGTCCTGATCACCTTCAGTCGATTGATGGAGCAGCGCACGCGGATCGCGGGCGCAACATCCGAAGGATACATCGCCGGCATGCATTCCGATGCCGGTGAATGCGACAATGCACGACTGATGCAAGTCAAACCCGACGACCTCCTCTCGCATCTGCAGCGCGGGATGCAGAAGCTCTACGTGATCCACGGCGACGAGCCGTTGCTGGCGCTGGAAGCCGGCGACGCCATCCGCGCCGCGGCGCGCGCGGCCGGCGCCACCGAGCGCGAGGTGCTGGTGGTCGAACCCGGCTTCAAGTGGGACGCGCTGGTCGGCGCCAATGCCAACGGCAGCCTCTTCGGCGATCGCAAGGTGATCGACCTGCGGATTCCCACCGGCAAACCGGGCGTCGAAGGTGGCAAGGCGCTCGAAGCCTATGCGGCCAACCCCAATCCCGACAACATCACTCTGGTCACGCTGCCGCGACTCGACCGCGCGACGCAATCCTCGGCGTGGTTTTCAGCAATCGCCGACGCCGGCGTCAGCATTGCCGTGTTCCCGGTCGAGCGCGACGCGCTTCCCGCGTGGATCGCGCAGCGGCTGGCGCGACAGAACCAGAAGGTCTCGCGCGACACGCTGGCGCTGCTGGCCGAAAGTTGCGAAGGCAACCTGCTGGCCGCGCGGCAGGAGATCGAGAAGCTGGCGTTGCTGCTCCCCACCGGCATGCTCGACCCGCAAGCCGTGGAGGATGCCGTGGCCGATGTCTCGCGCTACGACATCTTCGCGTTGTCGGAAGCGTGGCTTGCCGGCGATGCGGCGCGCGCGCTGCGCATCCTGCAGGCGCTGGCCGGCGAAGGCGAGCCACCCACGCTCGCCGTGTGGCAGTTGACCGAAGACGTGCATGCGCTGGCCGCCGTGCACGCGCAGGTGCGCAATGGCGCTTCGATCGCCTCGGCGGTGAAGGGCGCGCGTGTGTGGGGCAAGCGGCAGCAGGCGATGGAACGCGCGGCGCAACGCGTGCCGGCGGCATTGATCGCGCCATTGATCCAGGCGCTGGCGCGTGTCGATGCGCTGGCCAAGGGCATCGGCCGCGGCAATGCATGGGACGAGCTGGCGACGACCGCAATGGCGCTGGCCGGCAAGCCGGCGTTGCCGCTACCCGTGTTCGTGCGCTGACGCATGGTCCGTACGTCGGCGACGACGCCGCATCCCGCGAGGCTGAAGCCTCGCCTACAGATAACCGGGATGGCGTCACGTGTAGGCGAGGCTTCAGCCTTACCTGCAGATCACCGGATGGCGTCACGCGCAGGTCAGTGCTTGTGGCTCTTCTTCTTGCCTGCGTTGCCCGACCCGTCGAGCACCAGTGCCGAACCATCGATGCCGCCACGCTTCTTGAGATCGGCCTCCAGGCCTGCGTCGGTGAGGTCGAGCGGCTCTGAGTGCTCCCAATCGTGGCGCACCACGTGCTGCAGCGGATCGATCACCGCGGCGTCCTTCACTTCGATAGCGAGTTCGCGCCGTGCATCGAAACTGCCGGGAGCGAGGTTCACCGAGCCGATGATCGCGCGGTTGCCATCCGCCAGCATCATCTTGCCGTGCAGCTTCATGCGCTTCATCCGGTGCACCTTGCAACCCACGTCGCGCATGATGCGCAGGCCGCCCACGCCTTCGACCAGCTTGTCCTTTTTCAGCGTGTGCGGCGGGCGCGCCAGGATGTTCACCTTCACGCCGCGTCCTGCGGCACGCACCACGCGCTCGATGATCACCGCGTCCTGGTAGCGCTCGTTCTGCAGCCACAATTCGCTTTGCGCGCGATCGATGAAATGGGCGAAGCGCTCGCGGCCATTGGCGTTGCACCAGATGAGATGCGATTCCTCCGGCGGCTTGAACGCGGTGCGGTCCCAGTCGGCATCGAAGCAGGTCAACACCTCGGCCACTTCCTTCCTGTGATCGGTGACCACCGCGTAATCGCGCGTCTCCGTGACGTTGCGCGTTTCCCAGTTGAGCGACATGATGACCGCGGTCGTGTCGTCCACGACCAGCGACTTCTCGTGCGTCAAGTCGAACTCGGGGTTGGCGTCCTTCACCGTCACGCCCGCCGCTTCCAAAAGCTTCCGCGACTCGTCGTTGTCCGATTCGCCGCTGCGCCGGGCGGCGTTCAGCATCACGCGCACGTCGACGCCGCGCTTCTTCGCGGTGATCACCGCATCGAGCAGCGACGGGTCGGTAAACACGAACATCTTGACGCGGATGGACTTCGTGGCAGCCGCCACCACCGCCACCAGCGGCGCAACGGTGGCATCGGGCATGACAATGAGGGTTCGGGAGGCCATGTCAGGCAGGTCAGGCCGCGGGCGCGGCGGGGTGGTCGGCGAATTGGACATGGTACAGGTCGGCATAGAGCCCGCCCTGGGCCAGCAATTGCGTATGGTTGCCCTGCTCCGCCACGACGCCATCCTTCAGCACGATGATGTTGTCGGCATCGCGGATCGTCGATAGCCGGTGCGCGATCGTGATCACCGTGCGCCCCTTCATCAGGCGCTCGAGGCCTTCGATCACCAGCCGCTCGGACTCCGTGTCGAGCGCCGCGGTGGGCTCGTCGAGAATCAGGATCGGATCGTTGCGGATCACCGCGCGGGCGATGCCGATGCGCTGCCGCTGGCCGCCCGACAGCGTGTCGCCGCGCTCGCCCACGACAGTTTGATAACCCTGCGGCATCTTGACGATGAATTCGTCGGCGTTGGCGAGCTTGGCGGCCGCGATGATCTCCTCGTCGGTGGCCCCGCCCGGACGACCATACGCGATGTTGTCGCGGATCGAGCCGCGGAAGAGCACCGTCTCCTGCAGCACGTAGCCGATCTGCGTGCGCAGCGGATGCAGCTGGTAGTCGCGCACGTCGACGCCGTCGATCAGGATGCGGCCTGACTGCGGGTCGTAGAAGCGCGGGATCAGGCTGACGATCGTCGACTTGCCGCTGCCGGTGCCGCCCACCACGCCGACCACCTGCCCGGGCATGACCTTGAATGACACGTCCTTCAGCACTGGCGCATCCTGCGCGTAGCCGAAGGCCACGTGCTCGAACGCGATTTCGCCCTTCAGCGGCGGTGGCATGCGGGCGTTGGCCTTCTGCGGGATCATATCGTCCGCGGCCAGGATCGACTGGATGCGCTCGAGGCCGATGGCCGTCTGCGCGATGGTGTTCGTCATCTTCGCCAAGTCCTGTACCGGCTTGAAGAATTTGGACAGGTAGGCTAAGAACACCGTGAGCGCGCCCACCGTCATCGCGCTGGCCAGGATCAGCGACGTGCCGCGCCACAGTACGAAGGCCGTGCAGAACGCCACGACGATCGCCACTACCGGCGCCAGCAACGACTTGATGCGACGCGCCTTCAGCGCGGCTGCGACGGTCGCGCGGCTTGCCTCCTGCATCCGCTGCATCTCGAGGTCCTGCCGGTCGAAGGCCATGACCGAGCGGACGGAGCCCAAGCCCTGCTGCGCCACCGACACGATCTCGCTCTGCGTCTTGCGCACATTGCGCGTGGCGGCCTTCACCGCCGTCTTGAAGCGGAACACGAAAAGCAACAGAAACGGCGTGACGCCGATGGCGATCATCGCGAAGTCCCAGTTGAGCCAGAACATGATGCCCACCATGCCGATGATCGTCATCGCATCGACGACGATCGACAGCGTGGCCGACGATGCGAAGTCCTGCACCGTCGCCACGTCGCTGGTCAGCGTCGAGAGGAGCGCGCCGGTCTGGTGCTCGGAGTAGTAGGACAGCGACAGGCGATGCAGGTGGTCGTAGATCCGGATGCGGAGGTCGTGGGCCACCCACTGGCCGACGCTCTCCGTATAGTAGTTGTCGATGTAGCTCGCGATCGCGTCGATCAGCGCGATCATGATCGTGGCCACCGCGGCGAAAAGCGCCAGGCCCATCGTGGTCCGGTCGATGCCGAAGTCGTGGATCCAGTGCAGCCACTCGGGCAGCGGATGCTTGCCGAGCGCATTGTCGAGAACGATCTTCAGTGGCCAGGGCGCGGCCAGGCTCATCAGCGTCTCGACCAGCATCGCGGCGAAGATGATCAACACCCACCGCCGGTAGGGCTGCAGCAGCGAACGGACCAGCCGCGTCATCCACGGCTTGGTGGAAGCAGCACCCGCTGCGGGCACGGCGTCCGCGGGGCGCACAGGATTCATGCCCGGGGCGGCGGGCGCGGACGGTGACGGGGCAGGATCAGGCATCGCGATGGGCGCATCGAAACGGCTCGCGAGTCTGTGCCGGATGCCGTGGCCGCGTCAAGGCTTGGCCCAGGGATTCTCGATCGGCGCGCAACGCGCCTTGCGTTCGCCCAACGTGCACG
>Ga0163150_10008051_pt1 | contig 12118 bp, 7 predicted proteins | sample OliLakLV19P2IB_FD_148628 | JGI IMG/M metagenome (GOLD analysis project Ga0163150, IMG submission 148628) | Freshwater microbial mat bacterial communities from Lake Vanda, McMurdo Dry Valleys, Antarctica - Oligotrophic Lake LV.19.P2.IB | ecosystem: Environmental > Aquatic > Freshwater > Lake >...
GGTCGACGCCATCGTCAGCACCGGCGCGAACATTGTCGACCAGGACTTTTTCGAAGGGTTGGGCTTCCGGCACTACCAGGCTTCCGAGCAACTCAAGGCGGGCAACGACGACAGCACGCTGCGCGATCTGCACATCGACCGGATCTACGACACGCTGATCGACGAGGACGAGTTGCGGATCTGCGACGATACCACCAAGGTGATCGCCGACAGTTTGGCACCGCGGCCCTACTCATCGCGCGAGTTCATTCGCGAGATGGGTGCCTACCTGGCCGAGCACGGCAAAACGCGCGATTCGATTGTGCTGGCGGCTTATGAAGAAGAGCTGCCGATTTTCTGCCCCGCGTTTTCCGATTGTTCGGCTGGCTTTGGTCTGGTGGCCCATCAGCACGCGCGCGGCGATCAGCCGAAAGTGAGCATCGACAGCGTCAAGGATTTCTATGAGTTGACACAGCTCAAGATTCACAATCCGACGACCGGCATTTTCATGCTCGGCGGCGGAGTGCCCAAGAACTTCACGCAAGACATTGTCGTGGCCGCCGAGATTCTGGGCGAAGACCCGCCGATGCATAAGTACGCCGTGCAAGTCACCGTGGCCGACGTGCGCGACGGAGCCCTATCGAGCTCGACCCTCAAAGAAGCTTCGAGTTGGGGCAAGGTCGACACCGTGTTCGAGCAGATGGTGTTCGCCGAAGCCACGCTCGCCGTGCCGTTGATCGCCGGCTACGCCTATCATAAAGGCGCCTGGAAACAGCGCAAGGCCAAGAACTGGACGCGCGTGTTGGAATCGGCCACCGAAGCGGTGCGTTAAGCCATCATTGGTGCCACAGGCAACTCGTCAGTGCCTTGGGCATTGCAGTTGTGACTTCGGAATTCTTTTCCGTCGTCGTGCCGTTGTGTCGTTGTGGTTCTATCCGAATCTTGGATTACCACGACGACACAACGACACGACGAAGAGCAAAAGTCCTGAATTTTTTTCGTCGTCCTTAACGCTGCAATGGCAAGAGGCCAATGGCACTGTCCATCAGCTACTTCGCGGCCGGTGCCGGCTTAAGCAGGATGCCGCCGAGTTGCAGCAGGCTGTCTTTGATGGGGCCTGCGGAGCGGAAGACGATTTGCTGCGAGCCCGCGGGCAGGTCGATTTCGCCGCCAGCGATTTCCTGATAGCGGTCGATGCTGCCGGTGCCGATTACTTTGCCGGTGAGCGTCTTGTCGCCCGCTTCCAACAGCCAGGTGTTGCCGGCCGACTCGGCAATCGAAGCGTAGTTGAGCAGCATGGTGTAGCGGCCCGCCTTGGGCAGTTCGATGTTCCACACCGCCCGATCGTTTTCGCTCTGCCACTTGCCGAGATTCTTATAGAGCCGTTCCATGACGATCGTCGGGCCATAGATCTCGCAGGTCGTCGGATACAGTTGCACAGTGCCGTCGGTCGTGGGCTTGATCAGCCGAGGGTTGTTGGCCACGAAAGTTTTGCGCGGCGCGCCCGAGCCGCGTAGAAAGGCGATTACGTCGGCCAGATCCTGCGCGCTGAGATCTTTTTCCATGCCCTCGGGCATCAGCGATTTGCCCGTGGCCTGTAGCGCTTCAAGCTCGGTGCGCAGAATCGTCTGCTGCTTGCCCTCCTGGCCCAACAGGGTCACGCTGTTTCCCGTTTCGTTGGCAAGCATGCCGGTGTAGCTCAACCCACCGGAAGTCAGAGCCAGGTAGTCGAGAAATTTGGCTTCGACGGCCCGATTGGGATCCAAGATCGCGGTCAGTAGCGCCGTCGGAGAATAATCAGTCAGCGAAGCCAGGTTCGGACCCACCTCGTGGCCGGCTCCGCGCAGGCGATGGCAGACGGCACAGCGCTTGGTGAACACGGCAGTCCCGGCCTGGGCGTCTCCTGTCATGTTCAACACCGGCTCGAACTGTTCCAGCACCTGTTTGCGATTCGATTCGATCGCGCCAGCCAGCAATTTCGCAGCCAGTTTCTTCAGGTCGTCGTCGTTAACGCGCTGCAAGCGCTGGCGCCGCGTAGCGTCGATATCGCTAGCCGGCACTTGCTTGGCCTCGATCGTCGTCAGCAGCGTCGCGACCCATTGGTCGCGGCTCAACAGTGCATCGAGAATCTCCGATCGCAGCACAGGCCCATGACTTTTCCAACCCGCCAGGAGCGCCGTCGGCACCTGGTCGTTATCGATGCGAGCTAGCGCCTCAACGGCCGCTTTCTGCAAGGCCCCGCTCGATTGCGGGACGAGCAGCGACACGAGCAGCGCGATGTCTTCTTGCCGTTGCGTTTCGCTGCGACCCAACAGCCGCACCGTGCTCAGGCGGTCGTCTTCCGGCGCCGCTTCATCGGCCACCGTCGCTCGAGCGAAAGCGAACATCTTGGCGAGGTCTTTCGACGCGTCGTATTTTTCCCACGAGGTGTTGCGTCGATCGAGCGCGTCCAACAACCCGGCCAGCGAGGTGACTTGCCAGGCGGCGTACTTGCCCGAACTGGATTTGCTAATTTTTTGTAGCGCGGTGCCGAGCGTATTGTCGTTCTCGAAAGCGCTGGCCAGGCCAACCAGTTGTTCGAGCAATTCGGCCGGCGGTTCTTTGCCTTCGTTGACGTTGAGCACCGTACCGACGATCGCCTCAAGATTGTCCGGCGTAATCGAGCTGAGCACGGCGGCCGTTATAAACCGGTCGTCCTGGAATCGCAGCGCCAGCTCGGCCAGCGCCCCGCCAGCTCGCGGGTCTTTCCATTCGCCCAGCGTGTAAGCCCGTTGCAACTGCACGTGCATGTCGGCATCGGCGGCCAGTGCCAGAATCTTTTCGCCCAACTGCGGCGACTGTGCCAGGTGCGCCTCAGCCAGCCGCACCGCGTGGCGTCGCACGCCCGCGTGCGAGTCGGACATCGACCTGGCAATTAGATCGACCGGCAAGCCGCCGAGCAGTTCCAAAGTCCAGAGCGCTTGCACCCGCGTAGCCGGACGTGTGGAATCGGCGGCCAGCTTCGTTAGCGGCCCAATGGCCGATTTCTCGTCACGCCAAACGAGCATTTGCTGAATCATGTCGCGCTGCCAGCCGCTCGGGCTGTCCATGGCCGCGACCAGCTCGAGCAGCGAAAGTTTGTCGAGCCTCGGGATCTTTCGCGGCTTGCTGCCGATGGGGAACACCCGATAGATGCGGCCCATGTTGGAGCCAGCGCGCAGATCGATTTTCCGCTGCACCTCCAGCGGAATCCATTCAGGATGCTCGATCGTTTGACGATACATATCGGCGACCCACAGCGCTCCGTCGGGGCCCGCGGCCAGCATCGCGGGTCGGAACCAGTTGTCGGCCGATGCCAAAAACTCGCTTTCACGCTCGTCTTCGGCGCGACGACTGGCAAACGTGAGCCCATCGGGCCGAACCACTTCGCGATGCACCAGGTTATGAACCGGCTCGCTGACGAATGCGTTCCCCTCGAACGCAGGGCCGAACAGATCGTCGCGATAGATCATCGTGCTATTGGCCGAGGTGAAACGATTGGCCGCGTACAGATCGTTGTAGCGCGCGATCGTGCGACTGCGAGGAAACACTTCGGCCGCGCCGGCTTGCTCAGGCACGTCCACTCGGCCGTTGGCGGCCGGCACGTGCTTGTTGCGACGCAGGTAATGATCGGACAACACGAGCTGAAACATCGGGTCGCTGTTTGAGCAGCCGAACCAGTTGTCGAAGTCGTCGCGGTTGCGGCCGTACTGCGAAGGGCCAGATTGCGGATCGAGCAGCCCCTGGTCGGGGCGAATTCGAAAGTCGCGGCCATTGGCGTTCACTTCGCCGCCGGCTTTCAGCAGTTTGATCTTCCCGCCGACGGCATCGCCGTGGGCACAATACAGCCAGCCGTCGAGGCCCCACTTGAGTCCGTTGACGCGATGCTGCGGATTGCCCTGCGTGAATCCTTGAAACAAGATTTCACGCTTGTCGGCTTTACCATCGCCGTCGGTGTCCTCGACATACAGTATGTCCGGTGCGCACGTGACCAGAATGCCATTGCGCCACGGAGCGACGTTCGTAGGAAAGCCGAGGTCGTCGAGAAACACGGTCGACTTGTCGTAGCGCCCGTCGCCGTCCGTGTCTTCCAGGCAGCGCACGACGCCCCCTTTCTTGCCTTTGCCGTCGACGCCTCGTGGATAGTCCCCCATTTCGACGACCCAGAACTTTCCATCGGGCCCCCAGTCGAACGCGATCGGATCTTCGACCAATGGTTCGCTGGCGGCCAGTTCCACCTGAAAGCCTGGCCGGGCAAACGTCACGGCCAGCGACGCTTCCGGGGTCTTAAGACCAGGAAACAACTCGTCGCGCAGCAGGTCGTCGAGCGGCTTGCGATCGACCAGGTCCGGCAGCTTGTCGGTGTCCTCGTTTTGCACCCACAGCGTTCGCGAGTGAATCCAGGCGCCGTTGTTCGTGCCGTTGCGCGCGATCAAGGGAATCGAGCCCGGATCGCCCGGCTTTCCGGAAACGAGTTTATGCGACCAACCTTTGTCGGCCGACTGAAACCGATGCGCCGCATAGCCGGTCTCGTTCGAGAAAATCACGTCGTCGAAGCCATCGCGGTCGAGATCGACGAAGCGCAGTCCGGCGTCATGGCCCGCGCTGTCGACCAATGCGGTTCCCTCGGGCAACGAAAACGGCAACGGTTTCCAGGCCTTGCCTACCTCGAAACGAAAAATGACTTGTTGATCGGCACTGCCAGCGATCAGCTCGCAAATTCCATCGCGATCAAGATCACGCAAGCGCACGCCCTGATCGACCGAAGCGCGGCTGGCAAGGATCGCCTTGCCTCGCTGTTCCAATCCGGCCACAGCACTGGGAGCGGCAACCCACTTCTGGCCGTCGAAATGCCACAGCCTGGTCGTCTGTTCGTTGGCAACCAGAACACTCGCATTTCCATTGGACTGCAATACACCGAACCTGGCTCCGGCGTCGCGACCCGTGCCGGACTTGTCGGCGGCGACAAGCGATGCCGGAAATTCGCTGGTCGTCCACTTCTGGTCTTTCGGCGACCAGACACGCGTTTGATGCAGCTTGTCATTGCCGATCACGACGTCCTGAAACCCATCGTTGTTCACATCGAGCAAGCGAACGCCGTTGTCACTGCCATCGGCCGCTCGCAGCGGTTGGCCGGCGAGCAGGTTCTTGTTCAAGCGTTCCTGAGCTTCACGGAAGTTCAGGAATTTGATCTTCTTGCCATGTTTCTTGACGGCATAGTCGATCAACTCGACGATCTGGTCGCCGCGGATCCAATTGTGCGGATGAAAGATGAGCGTGAACACGCCCTGCTTAATGACCGCCGCGTCGAGCGCTTTCTCAAAATCGCGGATCGTCCGCGGGTTGTCTGGCTTCTGCAGGTTCTGAGCGCTCCAGTCGCTGGGCACCACACAGGGAAACTCCCAGCACAGTTGGCCAATCACGTACGGATAGGGATAGTCGTCGACCGTGGTGACGAATGACTTGAACGGTAGGTATTTGCGAAAGATCTCCTGCCCTTTTTCGTCGACCACCAGCTCCCGCGGCAGCTCGGGGTCGTTGGCCGTGATGATGTTGCACACCGAGCTGTCGATCGAAAGGAAATTGCCGGCGGGCGTTTTCTGGTTGAAAATCTCGGCGAAGAACCGCGGGCTGGGAGTGTTGGCCGAATCGCAACAGGGCATGCGAAACGCGACGGCGTGACTGCCGGGGATGGCATCCATCTGATCGACGCACCGGTCATACGTCGCCTTGGCTGCCGGCAGACTCCCTTTTTGCAACAGGGGGCAGGGATGGTCGTAGGTATGGACTTCCAGGCTCACGCCTTCTTTGAGCCAGGTTTGCAGATGCGGATAGCGCGGATCGATGCGGTTGGTCATGATGCTGGCCGGCGCGCGGCCGTCGATCTTTTTGAGCCGCTCTAGAATGGGCCGCAGATAGATTTCCCATTTCTCTTGCTGGGGCTCGCGCATGTCATCGATCGAGAGAATGACGACGGCTTGCACCTCGTCTTCGCCGACCCATTGCGGCGTGACCAATTTTGGAAAATTGCTCGAAACGTAAAACGGATCGCTCTCGTCCAAATGCGTCAGGCGATTGCCGTCGCCAGCAATCAGGTTTGTGGCCATCGCCAGGAGCACCAACATCCAACTGGCCACAGCTCGCATCGAAAGAGACTCCCAATCTTTCCGTGCATTCCAATTCAAGGAGCCGCTTCCGCTAGCGCGGCGACGCGGGCAACGGGGCCATTATAGTCGGGTCGAAGCATCGACGGGAGTTTCCCAAACTTCGCACTTTTCCTCCAAATAACCGAGTGTCTCGCGAACCCACCACCCAATAACGTCCGTATTAGAGGATGGAATTCAAAGTGCAATGTCTTCGATTGGTTTCCGCGTTGACCGTCGCAGTGCCATTCAGTACTATCCCGCCGCTTTGGTACAGGCGGGCCGAGTTGTACTGGCTTCCACCCGTTAAAGCACAACTTTAAAGTAGAAAAAATGCATAATTCTCCTTCGATCTGTCGTGCTTGTGGCGAGCGCCGTTTGACCCCGATTCTCGCCCTGGGCGAGATGCCGCTAGCGAATCGGCTGCTGACTGATGCCCAGCTTCAGAGCGAAGAGCCGATCTACCCGCTCGAACTGGTGCTCTGTCCGCGTTGTGCGCTGGTTCAAATCACCGACACGGTTCCGCCCGAGGAATTGTTTCGCAGCCATTCCTACATCGCCCCTTTCTCCGAAGGGATTCTGCGGCATCAGCGCGAGCTGACCAGCCAGGTGATGGCGGCCCAGCGACTGCGGCCTTCGAGCCTGGTGCTTGAGATCGCCAGCCGCGACGGCGCCCTGCTACAAAATTATCGCCAGGCGGGCATACCGGTGTTGGGCATCGAGCCGGCGGCCAATGTCGCTCGAATCGCTCATACTGAAAACGGCGTGCCGACCTGGTGCAGATTCTTCGGCAAGACGCTGGCTAGCGCCCTCGAGGGCTGCTCGCAGCAGGCCGACGTCGTTCACGCTCACAATGTGCTGGCCCACGTGGCGGATTTGAACGGGTTTGTCGATGGCCTGCGCATCGTCATGAAAGACACGGGCGTGGCCGTGATCGAAGTTCCCTACGTCAAGGATCTGATCGACAACGTCGAGTTCGACACGATCTATCACGAACACTTGTGCTACTTCTCGCTCACCTCGCTCTCGGCATTGTTCGCCCGACATGGGCTGATCATTCACGACGTCGAGCGGATCGCCGTGCATGGCGGATCGCTGCGGCTGTTCGTCGGCAAGACCGGAAAGTCCTCACCGCGCGTGCAAATGTTGCTCGACGAAGAAAACGCCTGGGGCGTCGATCGGGCGGCTTACTACTTGGGCTTCGGCCAACGGGTCGAACGCTTACGGCATGAGCTGATGGCGCTATTGCGCCGGCTCAAGGGGGAAGGACGACGGATCGCCGTCTATGGCGCGTCGGCTAAGGGCAGCACGCTGTTGAACTACTTCAAGATCGGCAGCGACATGATCGACTTCGTCGTCGATCGCAACACGCTCAAGCAGGGGCACTATACGCCGGGCACGCACTTGAAGATTCACAGTCCCGACAAGCTGGTCGAGGACAAGCCCGACTACGTGCTGCTGTTGAGCTGGAACTTCGCCGAAGAAATCCTGTTGCAGCAGGCCGCCTACCGCGAGCGTGGCGGCCGGTTCATCATTCCGATCCCCAGCGTCAAAGTGGCGTAAGAGGTCGCGTACTTTAGCGATCAGCTTCCGCCATCGGCTACTGGCGGCCCGATGCCGATCATCTTGTGGTTCAACTCCGCCAGCTCCAGTTCGAGCTCGGCCGCCAGTTGGGCCTGCTCGTCCGAAGGCTTAACCGGCAGAGCCTTGAGCTCTCGCGCAATCTCCGCGATTCGCTGTTCCGCCGCGGCCCGTTCTTCTGGGTTGAGGATTCGCATGGCATGGTTCCTTGTGCACTTGTGCGGCTGAGATGCAAAGGAGGCATCCAACTCTTCGCTCGTACTCAGAATTGTACCTTGGATCCGCCCTTTTCTCGACGCCGGATGCGTCAAACATGCCAGGCCAGGGCAACTCGCGGGATCAGCCTGTTCTTATTCGTGCCGTCGTGTCGTTGTGGTTCATTGCCCGAATCTGAATTACCACGACGACACCACGACACGACGATAGGACTGGAACTCAGAAGCTGCTCATACATCGCCCCCTAAAACGCAGCCGGCCGCGTCCAACAGTTGCGTTCTCCGCGCCGTTCTGGTATTCGTGCCGCTACGTTTCGAGCGGCCTAAAACGGCATCGGCTCGCACGACGTCCTTTAATCCGGGGGAATCGTTGGATGGTGGGGTTGGATCATCACGGGGCGGAGGGCGAAACCGACCACGACGACGTTCGCAATGCGGGCCGCAATGCTCGCTATGGGCTGGTACTGTTCTGCTTTTATCTGGTGCTCTATGCCGCGTTCGTGCTGGCCAGCGCCTTTCGGCCCGAGTGGATGGCCGAGCGGCCTTGGGCGGGCGTGAACCTGGCCATCTGGTATGGCTTTGGCCTGATCGGTTTCGCGTTGGCGCTGGCCCTGGCCTATAGCTGGCTTTGCCGCGGGCGGGTGGAGTCGTGATCTATACTCCCAGCCTGTTGGCCGTCAGCGTGTTTGCCATCTTCGTCGCGATCACGCTCGCCTTGAGCTTTTACTTCGCCGCTCGGACGCGCTCGGCACAAAGCTATTTTGCCGCGGGCGGAAACATTCCCTGGTTCGTCAACGGCGTGGCCTTCGCCGGCGACTATCTTTCGGCCGCGTCGTTCCTGGGCATCTGCGGCATGATCGCCTCCTATGGGTACGACGGCTTTCTCTATTCGATCGGTTACCTGGCCGGTTGGATCGTGGCACTACTCGTCATTGCCGAGCCGCTCAAGCGGTTGGGAAAATACACGTTTGCCGACGCGCTCGATAGCCGCTTTCAATCGCGGGCGATCAAACTCTCAGCCGGCGTGAGCACTCTGGCGGTCAGCTTGTTCTATCTGATTCCGCAAATGGTCGGGGCCGGGGCGCTCGTGAAACCATTGCTGGGCTTTCCGCATTGGGTGGGCGTCAGCATGGTCGGGGCCGTGGTGATGCTGATCGTGGTCACGGCCGGAATGGTCTCGACCACCTACGTACAGTTTCTCAAAGGGTCGCTGCTGGTGGTGTTTAGCGCGTTATTGACCTTGATGATTCTCCAGCGCGGATTGACCACCAAGCCCGACAACCCCGGCTTTCACCCGCCGCGTGTCACCGTCGAAGTTGACGAGTCGTCGCTCGGTAGTATTACGGCCGCCGACTTGGGGCTTGAAGGCACCGAAATACTTCCTCCGGAAGGCGCTTGGAAAGATCGGCCGTATTTGCGGACGTGCGACGGGGCGACCGGCCTGGTTTCGGTCTGGCGCCAAACGCCCACGACCGAGGGGCGCGTCGTTTTCTATGAAACGCAAACGCTCACCAAAACCAAGGACGGACGTGAACTGGTCAACGGTTTGCCGCATGGGCTCGGCCCCGGCGAGACCGACTTCTATCCGGTGGGCAACATCAATCGCCTGCCCGGCAGCGAAACCGAAACGGGCCCGCTGGGACCGATCGAGTTTTTCAGCACGCTGGAAGAGAGCGAGTTGATGTTGTGGAGCAAGGATCCCAAGGTCGTGGCGACGGACGACGAAACCACGACGATTTTCTATCCACAGCTAACCGCGGGCAGCGACGTTCTACTGCCGGGCAAGAGCCCGACGTTCCAAGGTATTCGCGGCGACCGGTTGGCTTCGAAGCTGAATTTCATCTCGCTCATGCTGGCGCTGTTTGGCGGGACGGCTTCGTTGCCGCACATTTTGATTCGCTACTACACGGTCAAAGACCAGGCCGCCGCCCGCAAAAGTACCGTGGTGGGCATCGCCACGATCGGATTTTTCTACCTGCTCACGCTGTTCATGGGCCTGGGTGCCATGACGAGCGGAGTCATCGACGTCACCAGCGCCAACAACAACATGGCGGCGCCCTTGCTGGCCAAAAGCATGGGCGAGCTGCTGTTCGCCATGATTTCGGCCATCGCCTTTACGACCGTGCTGGGAACCGTCAGCGGGTTGATCGTGGCGGCCAGCGGCGCCGTCGTTCACGATTTGTTGACCAGTGTGCTGCGGCTGAGGCTGACCGATCACGAAAAAGTTCGCGCCGGCAAATGGACAGCCGTCGTCGTGGGCTTCATGGCCATCGGGCTGGGAATTGTCTTCGAGCAGATGAACGTTAGTTTTCTGGTGGGTTGGGCGTTCAGCGTGGCCGCCAGCGCCAACCTGCCTTCGCTCGTCATGCTGCTGTTCTGGAAAGGGACGACCAAGCAAGGAATTACGGCTGGCATCCTGGTGGGCATGTTTTCGTCGCTGGCCTGGATTCTGTTGAGCGGCGACACCTATAAAGACGTCTATGGCTGGCCCGCGGAATCTGCCCTGGTTCCCTTCAGCCAGCCGGGTATTGTCACCATTCCGCTCGGATTCTTGGCCCTAGTCGTCGTCTCGTTGCTGACGCGATCGAAGGCCCCAGCGGTCGTAAGTTGAGCGAAGGAGAACGGCATGCTTCGAGAATTCAAGAAATTCGCCCTGCGCGGAAACGTGTTGGACCTGGCGATCGGCGTGATCATCGGAGCCGCCTTCGGCAAGATCGTCAGCTCCGTGGTCGACGATATCATCATGCCGCCGATCGGCGTCGTGCTGAGCGTCAGCCCGGCAGCTAATTTCGAGGAATGGTCGCTGCCGCTGAACGCCACGAACGAGGAGGACTTCAAGAAGGCGGCCGTGTCGCAAACGTTCGCCCACGACAACCGGATTGCCACGATCAACTATGGCAAGTTCGTCAATAACGTCGTCACCTTCTTGATCGTTTCGTTTTCGATCTTCCTGGTCGTCAAGCAAATCAATCGCGTTTCGCCGCCGGTTGTGAAAACGCGCGACTGCCCGATGTGCTGTACGGCTATTTCTGTCAAAGCCAAGCGCTGTCCTAACTGCACCTCGGAAGTCGAACCGCTACAAACGTAGCGATTCACCTCGCAAGTTGTGTTAGAATCCAAGGCACGGATCCCTGCCGCGTGGATTCCGCATCGCTTTGGCCCTGGCAGCTAAGCTATGGACGACCAAGAACCCAAGAACACTGTGCCCGTCGAGACATCTGAGGAGTGGGAGGAGCTGACCATTATTGATGGTGGCCGCGAGGACGGCGCGGCTCGCGAGGCGGACAGCGACAGCGATGATTCCGCGGATGCGGAAGAAAAGGACTGGCTGTTCGAAGCCGATCCGCCGCTTGGGGAAACGCAATTTGGATTGCGTGCTTTATTCTCGCTGACGGCGGCGTGTGGATGCTATTTTCTGCTCGAACGAATCTTTCAAGGTCAATTCGCGCTTCATACGCTTGGCGGCATCGCTCTAACGTTGGGCCTGGTAGTCCCTCTGTTCTGGGTGGTAACTGGATTCATGGGGCTGGTGTTTCAAGTTCGCGAGCCGTTCGGCACGCTGCTCCTGATCGGCAGCATCTGCGGCGCGGTGCTTTTTGGCCTGTTCGGCATGTTTGGTTTCTAAGGGCTGAATGGCTGTCGTGGGATTGCGACGCCTTGCCCGAAATCGTGCCATCCCATAACTTCGAAGTCGGGCAAGGAACCACCACGACACGACGGCACAACTTACTTACGGAGCCAGTCACCATGACGACCACGCCGGCCAACTCGCTGGGCTCGATGATCAGCGGCTATTGGGTTTCGCAATCGATCTATGCGGCGGCCAAGCTGGGCCTGGCCGACTTGATTCATTCCGGCCCGAAAACGGCCACCGAGTTGGCCACCGCCACTCAAACCCAGCCGGAGGCACTCTTTCGATTGCTGCGCGCGTTGGCCAGCTTCGGGGTATTTCGCGAAGAGGCCGACCGCCGTTTCGCCATGACGCTCCTGGCGGAACAACTGCGCAGCGACGTGCCCGGCTCGCAACGCGCGATGGCGATCATGACCGGGGAAGAACACTTTGCCTGTTGGGGTGAGTTGCTTTACAGCGTTCGCACCGGCCAGAACGCATTTGAAAAAATTTATGGCGAACCGATTTTCAATTGGCTCTCGAAACATCCCGAGCAAGCCGCCGTGTTTGAC
>Ga0163150_10008054_pt1 | contig 12117 bp, 11 predicted proteins | sample OliLakLV19P2IB_FD_148628 | JGI IMG/M metagenome (GOLD analysis project Ga0163150, IMG submission 148628) | Freshwater microbial mat bacterial communities from Lake Vanda, McMurdo Dry Valleys, Antarctica - Oligotrophic Lake LV.19.P2.IB | ecosystem: Environmental > Aquatic > Freshwater > Lake >...
CCCATAGATCTTCAACAATCCGAGCAGGTCCCACTTCTTCCATAAGCAGGCTCGAATCACGGTAAAGAGCCGGGAGAAGCTATGGTTCCAACCGGAGAGAAAGCTCATGTAGCGCAACAAAAGGTAAGTCAGCAACGCCGTCCACACCTGCCAACGCACCGCGTTGGCGGTGGTTCCCAGAAAGTCCGCCCGCTTTCCCGCTGCTAAAATCCGGGGAGAGCTTGCCCAGGTGTTCAAAGACCGCCCAGAATAGTTTCTCCGCCATTTCGGCCGGCCGGACCTTGTTGGCGTTGGAAAGATTGTTGCGGCTTGGAGCCTTGGCTTCGCGCAGGCTGGAAAGCGGGCCGGAATGCAGGCGCAAGGCATCACAGACGTCGTTGAGACCGATGCTGTGGGTAAGCTGGGCGTACAGGAGCGAAACGACATGACTCCAGGGGGTGAAGGTGCGGGACTTCTTGTCCACCCCCGTTTCCCGCGCCAATTTCGGAACAAAAAACTCAGGAATGAAGTTGCAAATCTGCCTAAGCAAATTCAGCTTCGAAACAGTTGGAAGGTTTGTGTTTTTCTTTTTCATCCCTGCCGTGTGGCAGGTCTAAACCAAATCTTCCAACCTTTTCTCAAATTTCTATGGGATGGCTGTGCATTTAATTGGTCATTTGGGTCTCGAGAAAATAGTTCTCAAACTGTTGTGATGGAACATTATGGAAAATAGCATTCGTGTCTTGTTGGTAGAAGATCACCCCCTCGTGCGCCGGGGTTTGCGACACGAAATAGAGGAAAATTCCAACCGCATGAGGGTTATTGCTGAAGCCGATACAATTGATAGGGGGTTGAATGAAGTCCGACTGAAAAAACCTGATGTTGTTATTCTGGATATTCGAATGCCGGATGGTAACGGCCTGGATGCCTGCCGCCTCATAAAAGAGATTCTCCCGTCCATCAGGGTCATAATATTGAGTGCTTACGTGAACGACGACCTCGTCGCTCAAGCGCTTGCTGCAGGTGTTGATGGGTATTTGTTAAAAAATTCAGACCAGAATTTCGTTGAGGCCATTAGCAATGTGATGGATGGCAAAGCTGTTCTGAATCCAGTGGCCGCTCGAAAATTGATCTCTTTACTTTCGCGAAAAGAAGGAGCCCCTGATGCAAGTAAGGTTGTGGTTCTTCCCAGCACGCTGTCGCAACAAGAGGCGAGAGTCGCAGAGCTTGTGGCTACAGGTAAAACCAACAAAGAAATTGCTGTTGGTCTTAAATTGGGCGAAAAAACTGTTCGAAACTATCTCGGTAATATTTTCTGTAAGCTCGGCATTTCGCGAAGGTCAGAGCTCGCAGTTTGGTTCGTTCGATCAAAGGGTGTGAAATAAACTGCCCGAGCACGAAGTATGTGGATATTGATGGGGCATCTCCGTGGAAAGGGAGTATTATTTCTGTGCAGATTGATCCTTATTTTCGTGTGGATCATTTCTGCATCTCACCTTGCTTCTGCATCCGAACAAAACCGCGGATTATTGGAGGCGTTTTATCTCGCGGAGGGAAATACAAAAGACGCGCTCGGCAGGTTTGATCTTGATGGGAAATGCAGCTTTGCTGATGGCCAGTATGGTCAGAGCTTTTCCTTCAATGGGGTAAATGAAAGTCTAAAGTCACAGAAAACTGAACTTCTGAATGGGTTTCCTTTAACTTTGGAAGCCTGGATTTTCCCATTGATCCGCGATGACGGTGTAGAGTTCCCCGCGAACACTATTGGCAACGGGATTTCCGCTTTGGGCGGGCGCGGGTTCGGAGTGAACGTATCTCCCAAAGGCAGCGACTTTAGCGTTCACCACCCAGGCGGCGTTTTACATTTGACTCAGTTAAATATTCAGTCGAACCGCTGGATACACGCAGCCGTCGTTTATGGACTCGACACAATTGAAAGTTATTTAGATGGCAACCAAGTGCTCTCTATCCCGGTTAATGGTGGTAAAGGCGGCACAAATGTCTTTCACATTGGTTCCCGACCCTCCCCACAACCAAACAGCCTGGATTATTTTAGAGGTCTTATAGATGAGATTGGAATTCATCATGCGGCCTTAACCAGCAATGAGGTAAAGGTTGTTTACGATCGTGGCAGCAGGCAATCGTCCTGGGAAAAGCAGGATTCAGCCGCTCATTGCACAAATTTTCCTCAGGGTCTCACCTCCTGGTGGCAGTTTGACGGAAATAGTTCCAACGCGAAAGGCGATCTTCTGACTTCAATGGTCGGAACTATTGCATTTCAAGAAGGCATTAGCCGACAAGCACTCCGAATCAGTGAAGAAAAGTCCTGGGCTGAGATCAAAGAATGGCCTGAGGTTGATGATTTTAGCGTCCTTCTTTGGGTTAATCCCCAGGGGCCTCAAACTGCATATGCAACTCTTTTGGACAACTCTCAATTCGGGGAAATTAATTGGGCGGTATCCCGTGAGGAGAGATCCGGTACTTCGAGATATTGGTGGCAAATTGGGCATAAGAAGATCCACTTTGACCTTCCGGAGGGATGGCATTTTCTGGGCTTAACCCATAATAAACAAGGTGACGCTGAGGTTTTTATCGACGGACTTTTGGTAACTTCTGCCATCGACACTCATATCGTTCACGGTCATGAAAAAACTTTAAGGATTGGTTACAGCCTTTATCGTCAACAACAATGGCGAGGGCTCGTCGATGAATTACAGTTTTATAATCGACCTCTTACCGAAAAAGAAATTCTGGGGGTTTATCGGGCGCAACGTGATGGAATTGCTATAATCCCCAGATTGGAAATTCATCTTGCATGGTGGCTTCTCGCCCTGATTCTTACTTTGGGATTGCTTGCTGGAAAACCGTGGAGGCTGATTCTTCGAGAAAAGAAAGCCCCAACTCATAGTTATTTTCGAATCATTTTTCCCGCAGTTCTTCTTTGCGCAACTGGACTTTTATCAAGTGCAGCGCTCAGTTCCGGTTTACAAAAATGGGCCTTGAAACAAGATCGTAAAAGGTTCAGTCTACAAGCTAGAACTATCACTGGAGTGGCCATAAATCGCTACGAACATTACACCTTAATGCTTCACAGAATCCGCGATGTTTTTGCGCAAGGAGAAATGTCACAAACAAAATGGAGAAACCTGATGCTGGAGCTTGATCCTGCTCTTGAATACCATGGATTCTTCGATTTTCTTTATGCTCCCAAAGTTTTTCCGTGGGAAAAACTAGATTTGGAATCTCGATATTCGACCAATCTAAATCAAAAGTTCCATATCCATTCTTCGGAAGCACCAGGCACGAACTCTTTCCGCCTTTTTCACCTGCCTGTAACGCATCATTATTATTCACTAAGAATTTGGGATGTTCAGCCTGAATGGCAAAATTATGGTAAAGACCTAATGCAGGATCCACTGCTTCAGAAAGAAATCGAATCTGCAATTACGTCACGGCGCATCTATATTTCCAAATTGATCGATTACGACGAGAAACTCAGAAAATTTAGGGGATTCGCAATCATTATCCCCGTCTTCGATTTGGAAAAAAATACCTTGCAGCATGATTTTAATGACCCCCGTCTTCCTTCTCAAGATCTCGACGAGAAATGGCCCATGCTTCGACAAATCGTTAGTTTCCAGGGGGCACTTTTGGCCCGCTTTGATATGGCAGCATACATGAAGGACATCTTAGCCCACGCTCCACAAGAAATCGGACTGGCTATTTACGATTCAGATAAGCGAATGCCTGAAAACCTTGTGTTCGAAAGCCCACATGCTCATGCCGATTTAACAACAAAAAAACCCTATCTCACTGAAGAGATTAAGGTGCCATATGGGCAGGCCCTTTACTTTGTCTTCTACACTCTTCCGACTTTTGATGCAAATTCTCCCCGCCATTGGTCATGGGTCGCAGCTGTGGCCGGAAGCAGTATTACACTTTTAATCACAGCTCTCTTGGCAGTTCAAATTAGAGCCCGCCTCCGGCAAGCTGCCATTAATCGAGATTTACGCAGGTCCCGAGATACCCTGGAGACTGCTCTGCGTGATCGAGAACGTCTTAGCCGCGATCTCCATGATGGGACAATACAGTCGGTATTCTCGGCAACCCTTAGTTTGAAACAGTGCCAGCGGTTATTAAATAGGAATCCAGAGAGAGCAGAAGAACAATTACATGCAACCATAGGGGATTTAAACGGTGTGGTAATCGAACTTAGGGAATTCCTCAGCCAGCTCGAACCTCAAGTTCTCAAAGGTCAAAATTTGGGAGATGCCCTGTCCGAGTTCGTGAGTCGCGCTTCGCAGCGACTTGGCATCAACATCAGCCTCAGTTTTGACGAGAAAGTAAACGATTTCTCCCCACCGAGCACTTCAGTCCACCTTTTGAACATTGTTCGTGAATCAGTCCATAATGCAGTGAAACATGGAAATCCTGAATCAATTTTGGTTCGAGTTTCCGTGAATGACACAGATTTACAGCTAGAGGTTGAAAATGATGGTCGTGGATTCTTATCTAATAAGGCGAGCCACCCAGAGGGACAAGGACTCAAAAACATGGCTTCACGAGCGGAAGAGATCCATGGGAAGTTGAAAATTACCTCAACGCCAGGAAAAACAACCGTCAAGGTATTGATGCCAATACCAGGCGCAGAAACGTAAATTCCAGTAGCGAGTCGAGCATATCCACCAGAAGCCCACTTTAATCGCATCGTAAATAAACCGTTAAGTGCGTGGTTAGATGTAAGCGTCACGGGCAGCGCCCCTGTTCAGACCTGTGATAGGCCTCGTAGATTGTGGGGTATGACATTTACGACAGGTGGTGGAGAGGTTCTGAAACAGGATAGCCGTGGGAGGATTCGTTATACGCCGGAACGACGGGAAGAACTGCTGGCGGAGTTTGAAAAAAGCAGTCTTCCCGGGGCTAAGTTTGCGGCGTTGATCGGAGTCAAATCCTCGACCTTTGCCGGATGGCGCACCCGCGCCGGGGTTTTGGCCCAAAACCCAAATCTCGTGTTGCTTCGGCAAGCGTGCGTAACAACAAAAAATCCGGTGGGAGTGGTTGGCGGCGAGGATTTTCGCTGGCAGGCCTGTTAAGGCTCACGCGGGAGAGTGGGAAGCCAGCGCCTGGGTGTAATTCCACGGGAGCCAATCGGCTGGTTTTGCTTTGACCGCCTCGGCATGGCGCTGGAGAGAGCTCAGGTAATCAAAGGGGTTGGATCCGTTGAGCCGACACGTATGGATCAGGCTCATGAAGAGATCACCCACGCGAGCTCCGTTCTGCGTTTTGTAACCGAGGGAGTTTTTTCGGTAGAGGATCGACATCTTCAATGCCCGCATTTTGGAGACGATACTGGTGGTAAAGATTCCCGTCCGCTTCGATCCCGCCTTTTCCTTTTTGAGGCTCTGGACCCGCATCGTGGTGTCATCATTGTGCAGAAGCTCGCCGCTGGCAGCCACGGTGAGGAGTTCCTGGTGCACGGACTCCAGATCCCTGGCGGTTCTTTATCCTCCACCCTCCACATCAGGACGGTCAATCCGAGCGGCCAAATTATGCTGTTCTTACTGATGCTGACATTGGGACATTCGGATCCGCAATTATTTAGTGACAATTAGTGACACCAATATTGCTCTTTGATGCAGCTGAATGCACTTTAGCAAAAAGTCAGGCATGCATGGAAAGCCCACTACTAGCATGGAAGCGCATGGAGAGGCAAAAGATTTACGGGTTCGAATCCCTTCGCTCGCTCCATTTTTTAATTTCACTCATCACTCATCACTCATCACTCATCACTCATCACTCATCACTCATCACTCATCACTCATCACTGGTCCTTTGAATGTTCGGTCAAAAAATTACATGGCAGACAAATGATCATTTTTTGCAGACAATCGGTCTTGGTGAATATTTCCAAAAGAAAACCTCTTACTTCTGCTTCCACTCGCTTTCGAGTTCGTGCTTTCACCCTGATCGAACTCTTGGTTGTCATCGCCATCATCGCCATTCTTGCGGCGATGCTATTGCCGGCTCTCAACAAGGCCAAAACCCGGGCTCAAGGCGCGAGCTGTGCCGGAAATATCAAACAACTGGCGCTGGCGTCCCAGCTGTATGCCGACGAAAACAATGAACTCCTGGTGAACAATCATGGAATTGAGGAAACCAAATCGCGCCAGCAAAACTGGGTGAACAATGTGCAGGATTGGGGGACTGGCGATGGCAATACCAACCTGGCTCTGCTCCGTTCCGGTCAACTCTCACCGTTCCTGGGACAAAACACCGGCGTTTACAAATGTCCCGCCGACAAGTCTGTCGCTGACAACGGTCGCCGAATTCGCAGCGTGGCCATGAATTCTCTGGTCGGAGATCCCGGAGTCCTTACCAATCGATTTAATCCCGGCTTGATTCAGTGTTTCAAGACCAGCGATTTCACGCAGCCTTCCCTGGTTTATGTTTTTCTTGACGAACACCCCGACACCATCAACGACGGATTTTTTATGAACCGCTGGGATGAATACAAATGGGGAAACCTGCCCGGCTCCTACCACAATGGATCCACCAGCCTTTCGTTTGCCGATGGACACATGGAAATCCATCGATGGGCTCTGCCCACCACCATTCGTTCCCCTGCCCGGGGAGCCGTCGGCGGAGGATTTCCCGCAGACCCCGGAACAGATTATGACTGGCTTCGGGAACGCACCAGCAGCCGGAGGTTGTAAAACAGCCCAAGACACTCGACGGCGGTTTTTCTGACTTCTTGGAAGAAGATCAGTCCAATAGACTGACGAGGTTTTATCGGGCACGAAAACTTTAAACCCCAATCCATTCGATATAGATCAACAGTTCACACGCAAATAATCCGGTTTTCATCGCATCATTTGCTGCCGTCCAAAACAATCGATCGTCGTAAGAATCGTCCGAAACGTTGAACAGTTTGTTCAAGACTTCGAGGTATCCCCAGCCTACCGTATGGCCATGCAAAATTTCGCTCAGAGAAAGAATCCTCAGCTCCCCGAAGGGGATTCCATACCGAGATCTCTGGCAAAATCTCCCATTTCCCAGAGGGTTCCTGTCTCGACTCAAACCGGTGCCTCTTGCGCAACCCATGAATGAACTTCGTTTCGCCATTCTCGGCACCGGATTCTGGGCCCGATTTCAACTCGCGGCCTGGCGCGAACTGCCCGGCGCACGTTGTATCGCCCTTTACAACCGCACTCCTGGCAAGGCCGAAAAACTCGCCGCTGAATTTGGTGTGCCCGCTGTTTATGACGATGCCGAAAAATTGATTCAAAAGGAGAAACCCGATTTCCTCGACGTCATCACCGACGTGGAGACACACAGCCGGTTCGTCCAGCTCGCAGCGGCCAACAAAACACCGGTGATCTGTCAGAAACCGCTGGCCCCTTCGGTCGCGGAGGCAGAAAAAATGATATCAGCCTGCGCCTCAGCCGAAGTCCCGCTGAGCGTGCATGAAAACTGGCGCTGGCAGACTCCGATTCGGGAGCTGAAGAAAGTGCTTGATTCAGGTGTCATCGGCCCGGTGTTTCGAGCCCGGATCGATTATTGCAATAGTTTTCCCGTCTTCAACAACCAGCCGTTCCTCAAGACCCTGGAACAATTCATCCTCACAGACATGGGCAGCCACATTTTGGATGTCGCCCGTTTTCTATTTGGCGAAGCCACGCGTCTGTACTGCCAGACAAATCAGATCCATCACGACATCAAAGGAGAAGATGTGGTCAGCGTGATGTTACGCATGCAGAATGGATCAACCGTGGTGGTGAACTTGAGTTATGCCAGCAGGGTTGAACACGACCGTTTTCCTGAAACTTTCATCCATGTCGAAGGCCGCGAAGGTTCCGTGGAACTGGCACCCGATTTCTGGTTGCGAATCACTAACTCGCGCGGGACCGAGACCCGCCGATGTCCACCACCCTGCTATGCCTGGGCGGACCCGAGGTATGCACTCGTTCATTCGAGCATCGTCACCTGTCATCGCAATCTTTTGCAGGCGCTTCAAAATGGCTCCGAGCCGGAAACCAGCGCCTCGGACAACTTAAAAACGTTAAAACTCGTAAAAGCGGCCTACGATTCAGCTCGTGAAAATCGTGCCGTCGAAATCTCCTGATCCACCCCAAAAAATGAAAACCATAACCCTCATCGGTGCAGGCGGCAAAATGGGCTGCCGTTTGACCGATAATTTTCTCAAAACAAACTACAAGGTCCATTACCTGGAGGTCTCCGAACGTGGTATCGACAACCTGAAAAAGCGGGGCGTCAATGTCGCTGAATTTTCCCAGGCGGTGCAAGAAGCCGACGTGGTGATCCTGGCGGTGCCCGACGTCGCCATCGGCGCGGTCGCCATCGAGGCTGTGCCATTGATGAAACCGGGATCGCTGCTCATGACACTCGATCCCGCTGCGCCGCTTGACGACAAACTGCCCTGTCGCGCCGACATCGGCTGCGTGATTGCGCACCCATGTCATCCCTCGGTCTTCAACTGGGAACCGACTGAGGCGGCATTCCGCGATTTTTACGGCGGCATCTCCGCGAAACAGTCCATCGTGGTGGCGTTGATGTGGGGCGATGAAAGTTTTTACGAGCTCGGATTGGAAATCTCAAAAGCGATGTACGCACCGGTGAGTGTGGCCCACCGGGTGACCCTGGAACAGATGGCGATGCTGGAACCGGCCCTGGTCGAGACCCTGGCACAGACCTGCATGGAAATTGTCAAAGAAGGTCATGACCGCCTTCTCGCCGCAGGCCTGCCGAAGGAAGCCGTGCGCGACTTTGTCCTCGGCCATCTGCGCATTCAAATCGCGGTGCTTTTCGGTGAAGTGAACGGAACTTTTTCAGACGCGGCCTATAAAATAAGCGCCCGGGCGAAACCGGTGTTGTTCAAAGAAGGATGGCAGAAAATTTTCGAGATGAGCGACATCCGTGAGCAAGTCCGTGACATCACCATGAAATGAAACTCGGGCTGAGCAGTTACACCTTCGGCTGGGCTGTCGCCGGATCAGTGGATGCCGCGATACGCCCGCTTGACGAAAACGGCTTGCTGGATCGTTGTCACGAGCATGGGCTGCAGCTCCTGCAAATTGGCGACAACCTGCCATTGCACACTTTCAATTCCTCGCGATTGGCGGACTTCGCGGATCGTGCGAATCAAGAAAGCGTGCAACTGGAAATCGGAACAAGCGGCCTGACCGTCGGGCGGGTGGCTGAATACGCGGCCATCGCCCGGCGCGTGGGCGCACCCCTCATCCGCCTGGTGATCGATGACAACGGTTATCATCCCACGCCCGAAGTCGTGATCGATCAGCTGCGCAAAGCCGCACCGATGCTCGACGGTCTTGTGCTCGGCCTCGAAAATCATGACCGGTTTCCCGCACGGACGCTCCGGCAGATTCTTGAGTCGGTCGGAAAAGAAAACATCGGTATCTGCCTCGATACCGCAAACTCGCTCGGAGCGGGCGAAGGATTGCAAACCGTGTTAAACGAACTGGCGCCGTTCGCGGTGAACCTGCATCTGAAAGATTTCGCGGTCGCACGGGTTTCGCATTTGATGGGTTTCACCGTTGAGGGCCGTCCCGCCGGTGAAGGAATGCTCGACATCCCGGACCTTCTCCGCCAAGTCACGGCAATCGATCGTTGCGAGACCGCCGTGCTTGAGTTGTGGACACCTCCTGAGTTACAAATTGCCGACACCATTGCCAAAGAAGCCGCCTGGGCGGCGCGGAGCATCGGATATTTACGACCCTTGTTCGCTGAATCAATATGAGAACATTATTACGTCTAATTTTTGTGGGCCTCGTCGCCGCCGGGCTGGCAGGCTGCAAACGCGAAGAAACCAAAACGTCCGGTGCCGCGCCCGGTGACCCGGCAGCCTCGCCGACCCTGACAATCGGTGTGGCCTTTGAAACGCTTCAAACGGAGTACTGGGTTGCGGGTTACGAGGCCATCAAGTCAGAAGCGGCCAAACGCGGATTTAAGGTCCTCGAAGCAGTGGCGGACGGAGACGCCAACCGCCAGTTCGAGCAGGTTAAAAACTTCATCACACGCAAGGTGGACGGCATCATCCTGGTCCCCAAAGATGCCAAGACCTGCATCCCGATGATTCGCGCCGCCAACTCCGCGAATATTCCCATCGTTCTTTTCAACCGGCCTTCCGACAAAAGCGACACGAAATCAGTCGCGGTGGTGGCGGATAATTTCGCACTCACCAAATCGACTGTGGAATACATGATCAGCGAAGCGAAAAAGACCGGAAAAAAACATAAGGCGATGATTCTCATGGGCGATCTGGGAGACATCAACGCCGTCGGACGACGCGACGGATTTGACGCGGCAGTAAAAGAAGCCCCGGAGATTTTGGAGGTGGTCGCCCGCATTCCCACAGAATGGAATCAGGAAAAAGCCCAGTCTGGAGTGGTCAACGCGCTTCAAGCCAATCCTGAAATCAGTTTTATCTTCACCAGTTCAGACTTTCTTTTTCCCGGTATCGTCAGCGCGCTCAAGGGAGCGGGAAAATACAAAAAAGCTGGTGAAGCAGGTCATGTCATTCTTGGAGGTTTTGATGGGGACGCAACCGCTTGGCAGATGTTGAGCGAAGGTTACCTCGACGCAACGGGGGTGCAGGATGTTTATTTTGAGGCACAACAAAGCGTTCAGGCCATCGTAGATTTACGCGCAGGAAAAACACTGCCAGAAATCATCCGCGACCCCGGGTTCGTGATCCATCAGGGAAATGCCAGGGAAAAATCAGCACAGATGTGGGGAGCAAACGTGAAAAAGAAATGATGAATCATCAAGCTCCATACATCAACCGCCGAAGTCTGGCGCAGCCGGTCTTGACCGCGTTGCGCTCCGAATACTTGGTTCTGTTTCTTTGTCTCCTGCTGTTTTCCGCCCTGGCCCCGTTCACCGAAGGACTCGCATCGGGCAACAACTTCAAAAACCTGCTCGGCAACCTGGCTCCCCTACTGGTGGTGGCCGTCGGCCAAACGTTGGTCCTGATTGTCGGCGGGATTGATTTGTCAGTCACCTCCACTATCGCTCTGACTTCGGTTGTGGGAGCTTTTGCCATGAACGGCGACGATGGCTGGCTCAAAGGCAGCCCCGCCGCCACTCCGGTCGCGGTCATGACCATGCTTGGACTCGGCTCACTCGTCGGTCTGGGCAACGGAGTAGCCGTCACCAAACTCAAGATGCCCGCCTTCATCGTGACTCTCACCACCATGATGTTTCTTTCCGGTCTCGCCATCTGGATGACGAAATCGAAACCGCTCTACAATCTTCCCTCATCTTTCACCGCGCTCGGTTCGCAGCTCTGGCTCGCCCTGCCAATCGCCGCTGCCCTCGCCGGACTTGCTCACCTTCTGCTCACCCGGTCCCTTTTCGGGCGCTGGTTGCGCGCCGTCGGTTTTAATTCCCGCACCGCGAACGTCTCCGGCGTTCCAGTCGATGCCGTGATCATCGCCGCTTACGTCGCCTGCGGTCTCCTCGCCGCTGCGGCGTCGGTGCTCTACACCGCGAGACTCGAAACCGGTTCACCTGTTCTCGGCCAACGCATCCTGCTCGATGTCATCGGTGCCACCGTCATCGGCGGCACCAGCCTTTTTGGTGGAAAAGGAAAGGTTCTTTGGACCCTGTTCGGCGTGCTCTTTCTTTCACTACTGGACAACGCCCTGAACCTGCTCGGCCTCTCCCATTTCACCATCATGATGGTGAAAGGTGGCGTCATCCTGCTGGCCGCATTGCTCGACGCCGCCCGCACCCGCTGGCTCGCCGCATGACCCCGTTGCTCCAGTTCGAAGCCGTCGAAAAATCCTTTTTCGGCGTGCGCGTTGTCAAGCAGGTGAGTTTCAAGGTTGGCCAGGGACGAATCCTCGGTCTGGTTGGCGAAAATGGCGCGGGCAAATCCACTCTTATGAACCTGCTCGGCGGCAATCTCCAGCCCGACGTCGGTTCGATGCAATTTAACGGAAACATTTTCGCACCCAAGTCGCCAGGTAACGCCCGCGATGCCGGCATTGGATTTGTCCATCAGGAGCTGAATCTTTTTCCCAACCTCAGCATCGCGGAAAATCTTTTCCTCACCGACTTTCCCGTGAACGGCCCCTTCATCCGTCGCGGCGTTCTTCA
>Ga0163150_10008055_pt1 | contig 12117 bp, 8 predicted proteins | sample OliLakLV19P2IB_FD_148628 | JGI IMG/M metagenome (GOLD analysis project Ga0163150, IMG submission 148628) | Freshwater microbial mat bacterial communities from Lake Vanda, McMurdo Dry Valleys, Antarctica - Oligotrophic Lake LV.19.P2.IB | ecosystem: Environmental > Aquatic > Freshwater > Lake >...
AGCCAATGCTCCGTTCATCCCGCGTCAAGCAGCGCATGTGCTGTATGGGTTGGCGATTGAGTGTTATGGGGGGAAGGCGCCGCGAAAAGAGAAGTGAGAGGAGACGAGCTAGTAGCGAACCGAATAGGGTGTCAAATTGTCTACTGATTCGGAACCATGCACCCGTACCCCGACATACCGAACCGCAACGTACCGACCGACGCCGCGATTGCCGCTACGCTGGGGATCAGTGAACTTCGCCTAGTAAGCGACTACCTTCGCAATGAAGATGGATCGCGCAGAGGACTATTGCGAGCAAATTCGATCTGGACGCTCAAAGTGGAACCGACGTTCTATCATACCTGGGTGGTCGGAATTTGTAGCGCGGAGGGAAGGGAGTTTCGCACGAAGAGTGTGCCCGGTTGGATACGCGGGTTCGTAGCATTCGGCGACAGGGTGATCGTGAAGGAGCTTGAGGCGGATCCGTTGCTGTCAACAATTACTCAGATTCCGCTGGCTGTAGCAGAACGAATTGTCTGTTTAGACGGAGTCGGACATGAATTGAAAATTCAGTCTGGCGGGCTAGAGTGTTTGCTCAAGTTTGCGTATGCACCCACAGAAGTTCTGGGATCGGTGGTGAGAATCTGCAACGAGGTTGCTAATAGCATTGCCAAACAAACTGGTCACGAATCACTAACGGAACTCATCGACGCCACTCGGCGGGCGAAATACGAGGAGTGGTGTCGGACGAAAAGGATCGTGGTGTTGGATGCAACACGATCCGACGTAGAATTTCTGTGAATTTAACCGCTTCGCGGTAACGATTTACATGGGCCTTATACCCAGGGTGCGCCGCTGCGCAGCGACCCTGGGCTTCGGGATTAAACGCCTACGGCGTATTACTAATAGCGACATGTCCGTGCATTGCCAACTGCTAGCCTCTCAACCTCTTCTCCAATATCCCCAAATGATGCTCCGCGTGGCCGACCAGGGCGTAGGCCATTGCACGGGCAGAGATGGGGTGGCTGCTGACTGTGCCCATGTGCTGCCAGGCGGCGGCCGGAATGTTCTGAAACAGCGCAATGTGCGAGCGCCTCAGATGGACAAATTCGTCGACCAGTTGTGACAGGGGGATCTGGTTAAAATCGACCGCTGCCATGAAGGCGTTCTCATCAAAGCCCGGCAGCGGCGTGCTATCGGCTCGTGCCAGTCGAAGTGTTCGGTAGCCAAAGACACGTTCGGTATCGGTGATGTGCCCGACGACCTGGTGCGTGCTCCAGGTATAAGGAGCATGATGGACCAGCGCCTCCTCGGCAGAGATTCCGCTCAGCAAGGTAGTCAACCGTGTGAGCTGGCCGGTCAGCGCCGCGGGAATCTCCAACGGCAAGGCCAACTGAATGTACTGATCAAATCCGGGAGCGTATTCGCCCGGCTCGGGTTGGCTGAGGGCAAACTGGGACATCGCGCTACTCCGTATCGTGCTAGCACGCGGGGATAACCTCAATTGCCACCAAACGCTGTCGCCGATACAATCGGCCCGCTTTGTTCTTTCGCGGTGCCCGCTGCTGCGCCGCCAGAACGAATATGGTAGGCCAATTTCCTCGATTCCGTCAAGGATGACGCGATGATCAACACACCCTCCGCGGTGATTCCCAGCTCACTTTCGCCGTTCGAGCAGATTCGCTACGCGCGACAGATATTGCACCTGGAGTCGCAGGCACTGCAAACGGTGGCCGAGCGACTGGATACCGAGTTCTGCCGTGCCGTCGATCGACTCTATCTGTGCAGCGGCAATGTGATTGTGACCGGCATTGGCAAGGCGGGGCTGATTGGCCAGAAACTGGCGGCAACGCTGGCCTCGACCGGTACGCGCAGCCACTTCCTCCACCCGGCCGAAGCAGTGCACGGTGACCTGGGGCAGATCCACCGCGAAGATGTCGTGCTGATCCTTTCGCAAAGTGGCGAAACCGAAGAGGTCATTCGTTTACTCCCTTCGCTGGCTGAAATTGGTGTATCGATCATTGCGATCACCGGGCGTCGAAACAGCACGCTGGGCCGTGCTTCATCAGTGGTGATTGAACTCGGGCCGCTCAAAGAAGCCTGCTCGCTCGGTCTGGCACCTAGTACCAGCACCACGGCGATGCTGGGCATGGGAGATGCCCTGGCCCTGGTGACTAGTCGGATGCGGTCCTTTGGCCGCGAGGACTTTGCCCGATTTCATCCGGGTGGCAACCTTGGTCGCCAGCTATCCAAAGTCGAAGAGTACATGCGTAAACGGAGTGAATGCCGCATTGCAACGACTGCACAATCGGTTCGTGACGTGCTGGTACAAGTCCGCGCTCCCGGGCGACGCAGCGGAGCGATTATGATCGTTGACGAAGAGGGTGTGCTGCGCGGCATCTTTACCGATAGCGATCTGGCGCGCATGTTTGAATCGCGCCGCGATCAGATGCTGGACGATCCGATTCGACTGGTCATGACGCGGTCGCCGGCGACGGTAACAGCCGGCAGCATGATGACCGATGCGGTCGAAGTCATGGCTGAGCGCAAGATCAGCGAATTGCCCGTGGTCGACGTTGCGGGCCGCCCGATCGGCATGCTGGATATCACGGACATCGTGAGTCTGTTTCCGGTAGAGACCCCTTCGCGCGACGGGCGGCCAACGGGCATTGCACGGAAGATCGTCCCTGCCGCGCCAGCACCGTCTGCTGTGCAGCAGTCCGCAAACCTTACGCAGCCGGTTCAGTCGACGCCAGCAGGCGGGACACCACGCCCAAAAAGTCAGTCTTTTTTCGATAATCGCCGCACGAGTGAACACGAACGAACGTAGAACCGGGAACGGTTTATAAACCGAACGACACGCCCCCTTGAAGCTACCATCATTGATTCACCGCAGAGATCGCCGAGAGCGCGAAGGACGCGCAGAGCTTGAAAACACAACCCACACTCCGATTTAGCTATTATCCTGTGCATCCTGTCTATCTTTGTTCAAAAGAACAGAAGACAGAATGAACAACGATGGACTGGATGGACTGGATAGAGGGCAAGTTTCATCTCTGCGTCATCCTCTGCGTTCTCTGCGGTAAAAATTTTTGAGAAGCGAAACTAGCGATTCCCAACAACCTCACTGATGCACCAAATCGATCATGCCCGGACTTGAACAACGCTGCCAGCGAATCGAACTGCTCTTATCCGACGTGGATGGAGTGTTGACCAATGGTGGGGTCGTGTTCGACAACCAAGGAATTGAAAGCAAACGCTTTCACATTCGCGACGGTCTGGGTATTAAACTCTGGCAACGTGCTGGCGGAAAGTTTGGCATCATCACTGGTCGTGCTTCGCACATCGTCAAACTCCGTGCCGCCGAACTGGGCATCGAACTGATCCGCCAGGGGATCGAAGACAAATGGCTGACCGTGCGGCAGTTGATGAGCGAACTGCAACTGCAACCTGAACAGGTCGCGTTCATTGGAGACGACTTGCCCGATCGGCCGGTGATGATGAACGTCGGGCTAGGCATCGCCGTGGCCGACGCCGCCGAGGATGTGCGCCAGGCTGCGCATCACGTGACGACGTTATCTGGAGGCTATGGTGCGGTGCGCGAAGCAGTTGAAATGATCCTGCGCAAACAAGGCCGCTGGCAAGATCTGTTGCAGCGGTACGGTGGAACTGGTGAGAGTCCTTCCTCGCAATAATCAAGTTCGCTTTAACGACTCACCTCAAACGCACTGCACTTACCGTTTCGCCTGCCATGACCTTTCGCACACGCCGCACCGCCGCTAGTTTCGCCGTGGTGTTTTTGGCGTATTGCTTCTACCGGCTGGCAATGGTGCCGTTTGTCGATCCTTCGGTGACGCTAGTTGAGGCGGCTCCTGTTGGCGAACGTGACCCTGTTCCGCCAACTCAGCGCTCTGCGGTGCAACTAACCGACTATCAAAAGCTGTTTCCGCCAGACGCCTGGGAACGTCAGAACCCGATCATCATCGAGTCCGATGGCACCAAACTGCTGATCGAGGGGTATGAAAACCTGCCAGGGACCGAAGTGGCCGCCAACGGCAAATTGAAGCCAGGTGACAAAGTCAAGCTGACGCGACTTACGATCGTCTTTTTACCAGACCCAGCGAAGCAGACGGAGAAGAATCCGGGACAGATCATCATTATGCGCGCCCCCGAGGGAGGGATTCTGCAGTTCGATTCTCCGGTTGATATGGGACGTGGGAAAGCAGGCAAGCTGGTTGGTGCGGAACTGTTTGGACAGGTAACTGTTTACGGCACGGCCAGCACGCCGGAAGCCAATGACGAGTTACAAATTTGGACGCGGGATCTGGTCCTGAAGAATCAAAAACTCACATCTGTGCATCCGGTGAAATTTCGCCACGGACCAAATTCCGGTAGCGGAGAAGAGCTGCTGATCGATCTGCTGCCGGCACCGGTCGGCAAAAAGAAGTCAGAAAGCGGGCCGGACATTGGTGGCATCGAACGGCTGACGCTGCAGCGCAATGTGCAGATGAATCTCATACCGCGATCCGCCGGCATCATGCCGGGCAGCCGGAGTGTCGACGCCAGTTCGCAGCTTACCACCGGATTGCCCTCGACCAGAAATCGGCCGGTCGATATTCGCTGCCTGGGGCCGTTCCAGTTTGACATGGTGCGCCAGATTGCGACGTTCAATCGGCAGGTGGACGTCAATATTGCAAATCCGATTGGTGTCAGCGACCAACTCCGTTGCGAGATCCTGAATCTCTTTTTTGCCTCGCGCGGCAAGCCGGAGATCGACCGCAATGCGGTTGCCACCGGTGGCCAGCGAACGCGACCCAATGAATTGGAAGTGCGGCGCATGGAGGCGATTGGCAGCCCGGTGACGGTTACTTCGGAAGTTAACCAGATGAGAGGCACCGGTAATCGGCTCGTTTATGACACTCAGTCGAGAGCCGTTTCAATTGAAGCGAGTCCCGGTCAGGCGGATGTGCATTTTGTTTCCAAGGCGAATGAATTTCGTGGCCGCAGTGTAATGGTCGAACCGTCAGAGTCCGGTGAAAACGGCATTCCACGTGCCGAGGCAAAGGGGGCCGGGTGGTGTCGTCTGACCTCGCCAAGAAATCCAAACCGTGGCGTCGTGGCCAGTTGGACGAAACAAATGCAATTGCAGCCTGTCGACGGGTTGCATCAACTTTCGATGCTGGGCGATGCTCAGGCCAATTCCGGGAGCTTTGGCGATTTAGCGGGCGATGAAATTCACGTCTGGATGCAGGAATTGCCGAGCAAGTCGACAAAAGACTTACCTCCTATCGCAGCCGGCTCACATCGCGATGCCCAGTTGACGGATACGCAGTCGCCCGATCCTCAGACTCCTGTTGCCAGACTGACCGATGTCAGACCAACCACGGCCGGTTACGGGCCGGGCAGCGAGCAGCCACCTGCGACTCCGGCGCAACGCGAAGCAAGATCGCGACCAGAAATGAACGCTCAGCCAAAGCGGCTGCTGGCACGCGGCAATGTGCGATTTAACTCGCCGCGATTGCGCGGGGATACCGAACATTTGGAGCTGTGGTTTGAACAGGCCGCTGGCATTGGTGCTCCCGCCGCCGCATCGCCGGGCGAAACAGGTGCTGGCCCAGCGCTGACTGGCACGCCACCACCCACAACCGGCGCGACAGGGAGCACCGACGGCCGCGGCGGAATTGCCGGCCTGATGTCGCCGGGCGCAGAAGGTGTGCCCGACCGCCAGTATGAACTGCAAGGCAAGATGATCCGAGCCAGGCTCACCACCGTGCCCACTAGCAAAGGAGAGGAGCAGGTCCTTAATGATCTGCAAATCGACGGGAACGTCCGGTTGGTGGAGGTACGGCTTGCGCAAGCTAGCACCGGGTTGGTTCAAAATGGTGCCGCGCCGTTGCCGCCAATGTCAATCTTCGGCGATCTGGTGCGTGTTGACAGAGCCAGCGATCCTAGTGCCTCGATCAGTGTGCGTGGTCGCCCGGCGGAAGTCGCGGATCGCGGCATGAAAATGATCGGTGACGTGATTCGCATGGAACGTGGCCAGAACATGCTCTGGATCGAAGGGCCGGGCCAGATGACTCTACCCCCAAACAGCCGCAATCTGACGCTAACCAGCTCACCAGTACGACCAGTCTCTTCTGTCGCAGCACAGCCGGCTGCCCCGCGAAATTCATTGACCTCGCGTGGCATGGGTGGGCCGGTGACGATTGACTTTCAAGGGGGCATGACCTTTGACGGGCTGACAGCCACGTTCCAGAAGCAGGTCGTGGTCAGCACCGAGCGCCGAACCGTGCAAGCCGCTCATCCAACGGTCCCCCGCACCGAACGAATGCAATTAAAATCCGAACTGGTGGAGGCGCGGTTGCAACAGCGTGTGGACTTTGCCGCTATGAATGGAAGGTCCAGTCAGCAAGATGCAAACTGGCAGCGAGTGGTTTGCAAGGGTGAGGTGAACATGTTTGTGCAGGCCAGCGACCATCGCGGGCCGGCAGCCAACGATCAGATGTTGTTTCGTGATCTGACTCTGGAACAAGAGACCGGCGCGATTCACGCGCTTGGACCAGGCTGGATTGAGAGCTTTCGATTGGGCGAAGCGCGGTCACTTGGCAACATGGGACAACGCCCTGGCGTGGCTGGTGGTCAATCTCCCACAGGCGCACGGCTGGCCAGTGATCTCCGCGCACCGCACCTAGCTCAACGCCCGGGCGACGATGGAAATTGGACCTCCGGTGCAGCAGTAGGAAACAATGCCGGCGGCAAGAAAGAGCAGATCAACTATACGTTTGTCACGTTTGAACGTGAAGTCACCGGCAACCTGAATCATGGCGAGTTGACGCTGCATCAGGATGTCCGCGCCATCTCCGGGCCAGTCTCCAACTGGTCGCAGAAACTGGACCCAGACCATTTTGAGCGAAACGGCCCCGACACCATTTCGATCAAGGCCGACCAACTGACGATGGCGCAGACACCTGGCGAGGGGCAAGCCGGCGGAGCGTCGGAAATTCGTGCGGCAGGTAATATCTCAGTCGAAGGAATGCGGTTTGGCGCAACCTCAGAGCGACCGGAAGGTTCGCAGTTTCGCGCTACGGCCGAACGACTGTCCTACGCCGAATCCAAGGGCCAGATGGTCCTGGAAGGCAACGGTCGCAATGATGCTGTCATCTATTTGCAGGACGCAACCGGAAGGGAATCGAGGTCCGCGTACACGAAAATTAACTTCTGGCCGGACACGATGCGAATCGAAAGCCCCGGCCTGCGGTCGATGACCACGGACTTAAGCCCACTCCAGTAGTGGCGGTGTGCTATCTTTAACTTGGCCGTTGGCCAGGCAGTCAACCTCTCCGATTTGACAAACGCAAACTGAGCGGGGAAAATGGTTTGTGACGCCGGAGGCAGCGTTTTGGGGCAGCGGTTATTTCTTGGAATATTGCCTGCGGAAGTTCTCACAATACCGCGTGATATCAGTCCTTTCTGGTCGATTTGGACTGAAAACCACTATTTTGCATGCCGGGGCAGCAATGGTGGAACTTTTCCCTGGCGACATTCGTCCAAGCTTGTGGAGTGGTTGTGACTGACGCCCAGCTCATCGACGAGGCTCTGGCTGGACAATCCAGCTCGTTTGGGCAATTGGTGACGCGGTATCAGGACCGGCTATACAACACGTTGGTCCACGTACTGGGAAATGCCGAAGATGCCAGTGACGTGGCTCAGGACGCGTTTGTGCAGGCGTTTATCAAGCTGGCGTCGTTTCGCAAACACTCCGCGTTTTATACCTGGCTGTATCGGATTGCATTTAACCTAGCGATCAGCAGCCGCCGACGTGCCAAGCCGACCATTTCCATAGATCAAATGCGCGAGATTGCCGGTAATGAGCCGCTGTCGCAAGTCGATGGTGCGTTGACCATGCTGGACCGCCAAGAGCGTGTGACGCAAGTTCGCACGGCACTGTGCCGATTGAGCGATGAGTATCGCGCGGTAGTTGTACTGCGTGAAATTGATGGCTGTAGTTACGACGAAATTTCCGAGATCCTAACACTGCCGATCGGTACCGTGCGCAGCCGTTTGTTTCGTGCCCGAGTGGAACTGCGAGAATTACTGAAAGAGAACTATCAAGAGGATTTGAAGCTGTAGTCTGCGATGTGGCAGGAGAAAATTGTAACTGATGGGGCACCAAGTTTATTTATGAAGCGCCGCATCGCGGCATTTGTCATTTCATTTTTTTGTCGATCTGTCGTAAGGCAGTTCGCAGCTTGATTCGCGATGGAACCACTAGACCCAAAACCAACCGATCCGACTCTCCCTGCGGGGGCACAACCGCTGCCGTCCGGTGAGGATCTGTCTATGGTTCCTGCGGATGAAATGATCAGTGCGTACTTGGACGGTGAGTTGGAACCTCAACAGCAGCGATTGGTCGAAGCACAACTGGCTGCCAGTCCCGACCTGCGACAGTTGCTCGAAGAGCTGCAATCGGTTCGCAAAAGCCTGAGTTTACTGCCGCGCCTGAGCCTGGATGCAGACTTTGCCGAACGCGTTTTGCGCCGTGCCGAACGACAGATGTTGAGTGAGCCGCCGAGCATTTTGGAAACAACGGATAGCTCAGGGCCGGCAGAGAATATAGTACCATTTGTCGCGGCCAGTAGCCCACGCGCCGAACGGCCATCGCCACACAGTGAACAGCTTCCAGATGCGCCGCGCCGATCACTTCGGCCACTCCTCTGGGCTGCTGTCGCGGTTGCTGCCGTCGTTATGATTTGGGTGACCAATCGCGGGCCACAGCTTGAGCAGGCTGAGGTGGCTGTGCATTTAGATCAGGCTGACTCTGGCAATGGCAATGGTGAGAAATCCGCACCGACATCGGGCACCGTCGCGGCACCTAACTCTGATCAACTCGCGAAGAGAAATTTGCAAAGCTCGCAGCCGCCAGTGGACAAGTTTGCCGCGCGAATTCAAAAAGACAGTCGGAAAGAAAACATACTTGCCGACGATAGGGCAAGTCGCTTGCAAGGGTCTGAAAAGCTTGGCAAATCTTCTACGTTGGACTTACGTTTGGACAAAGAGAACAGTAGTTCGAGAGCGGCTAGTTCCAATTCTGTGGCCGATGCCCTCAAGCCGAACGCGTCGCCGACACGCGGATCGTCGAGCGACGTAGCCGGTTCTGCTGGCAGCGCCGCGAGTACTCCTGCCAGTGGCCCGGTCGTGGGAAGCGGCATAGGGGGTGGAATGGCTGGAGCAGCGAACGGTAGTCAATTGGGCAGTGCTTATGGTGGTCCGCTCAGCTTCAGTGACAGCGATAGCGATTTGTCGGCATTGCAGAAACAACTCAAAAGCCGAGTATCAGGCAACTCGCCCGTCTTGGTGGTGAAGCTATCGATTACACCGGAGGCCTATCGTAGTAAGGCGTTTCAGGCCTTGCTGGCCCGGAACGAACTTGTCCCGGAAACTCGTAACGATCGTGGTTTGCAGTTCGACGGTAGCGCAAGAAAATCTGACGGGGAGGCCGCGGATCAAACCTATTCGCGCAGCAATACCTTGGACAGGCGATCCGACAAAGCAGATATCGCGTCAAAAGTACAATCTTCCCCGGCTGAGCCCAGCGCGCCGGTGCTGAGTGACGACACCGCTGCCGCAGGAGCCGATTCAAATTCCGATGGAAGCGAAGCAAAAAGCGAAAAAGGGGCCGGTGGTGAAGCTGCCGAACCTCAATTGGCGGTGACTGCTGAGAACGAGAAGTCCGACGTAGCACCACCGAAGCAAAAACTAGCCTTGAACAAACGTGGCCTATTGAAGCACGAGTCCAGCGAGACGGGCCGTGGTCTCGAGATGCTGCTGGTCGAAGGAACGACCGATCAAGTGCAGCGTACACTTACCGAACTGAAGTCGATGCCAGGGCAATTTCAGAATATTGAGGTGACGAATTCTTTGCTCGATTCTGACGAGGCTCCGCTTGCAAGTAAGGAGCGTCTAAACGAGCCAGCGGACGGGCTGCACAAATCGACGTCAGCTTCGGCTCAAACAGAGAAATTCGAGCAAGCCGATGCGACCGGAAAGGTTCCGCCTTCACAGCCAGAATTTGCCGACGCTAAACCAGTATATGAAACTCCTGTACGGCCCGCTGCACCATCGTCAGGAGTGCAACCGACGGCAGAAAAGACAGCGGCTGGCGACCCTCAGCCCGCTCTGGACGCGCCGGCCGCTGCTGCCGCACCGAGTATCTTGCCACCAAAAAAGAAAGTGGCCGTTTCCAAAACTGAAACCGCCAGATCAGAACCAACCGGTGGTCGATCCCCCGCCTTCAAGTCCGCAGATTCTGAATCCGCAGACAGCTCCAGTCAGGATCCATCGGAGGCGCTGTCAACTGAGAAGAAGGCCATTCAGAAACAACGTGTTCTGTTCGTCTTTTCAATTGCCGACGCTGCCAGTATCGGCGGCGAGGAGAATGCTACCAAGAGCCCCGCTAAGTCTGTCAAGCCGCGTGCGCCAAGGAGTGCTGAACCGGAGTCTGTCTTGCCGGTTCCTGATGTTCTGAACCCCTAGGATCGCGAGAAGAATAACGTGGGTGTTGACTATTGCGATACGCTGACGGTCGGCACCATCTCGCAGATACAGGCTGCGGCACCGGGACGGTGCCTGCTACATATATTTGACCGCGGCAGGTCGCTCAATTAGATTCCTAGAGTACCCATTTCTCGCAGGAATCCCGCCATGACGATGCACCGCCGCGATTTTATCTCCGCTTCCGCCGCCACGACTCTGCTGGCCGGTCTCGATATTTCCAGTGCGTATGGCAAAGAACCGGCCAACATTGATGCACGCAAATTCCTGTCGCGCGTGGTTTACAAACGTCCCGAGGTCGATGGCTGGCTGAAGGGAGACCAGTACATCTTTGCTCGCTACAACGGCGAGCTGGGTTGGTTACTTCGTAATGCGCATTTTGATGAAGGGGTTGATGGTTCGACATGCTACTACGAGTACGTTGGTGATGGCGCGCACGAACGACGCACGATTGCCTACGCCGACAAACCGTGTCGCATCAATACGTACGGCGACAGCTTCACAATGTGCCACCAGGTCAACGACGGTGAAACCTGGCAAGAGGTACTCGGCTCGCACTTGCTCGAACCAGTGCGGAATTTTGGCGTCGGTGCCTGGTCGGTCTATCAAGCATTCTTGCGGATGAAGATCGAAGAAGAACGCGTACCGTCAGACTTAATCATTCTGAACATCTATGACGACGATCATTACCGCAATCTGGACGCCTGGCGCAATATTCGCGCCGGCAAGGATCGCCGTTTTTTGTGCCCGCCCTGCCCGCACTTGAAGGTGAATCTGGAAACCGGCAAGTGCGAAGAGATGCCCAATCCCTGCCCAACGAGCGATTCGGTTTACAACCTGTGTGATCTCGACTGGGCTGTCGACCGCTTCAAAGACGACTTTGTCTTGAACATTATGCTGGCGCACGCGAATGCCAAGGCGGGCAATCCGGACCGCGCCTATCAGGCGATCATGGATCTGACCAAGACGCATGGCATCAACACGCGAATCGATCGCGGCGACACCGTCAGCCGTTCGGCTCAGGTACTGCACGCCAAGGCGGCACTGCTGGCCACGACGCAAATCGTAAAATGGACTGAGGAGTACGCCAAGCAGAAAGGGAAGCAGGTGCTGTACGTCCTGTCGTTCAATGCCGGCACCGTGGCCCGAAAGTTGAGCGAGGGAACTCGCTTTGATCAGTCGTTTGTCGACTATCTGAAGCGGGAGAATCTGCCGCATGTCGACCTGCTGGCCAAACACGAGGAAGAATACGCGCGCTTCAAAGGCTCTGTTGAGCAGTACCTGGCACAGTATTACATCGGCCATTACAACCCACGGGGGAATTTCTTCACCGCCATGGCGATCAAACCGAAGCTGGTGGAAATGCTGGATCCGAAGCCGTTGCCGTATCGGTGGGATGCTCCGGCCAAGAAGTGATCTGGAGAAATGGTGACCTTTGACGGGTGGTTGGAACCGCTTCACTGAATCGGTTACACTCAAGGTGCAGGAGGATAATGTCCTACTGAGCAGCATCGCCACCGTAGCGTTCCCTCACCCGACGCTGGGGCGTCGACCTCTCCCAGAGGGAGAGGTGGAATTGCACAAGTT
>Ga0163150_10008056_pt1 | contig 12116 bp, 5 predicted proteins | sample OliLakLV19P2IB_FD_148628 | JGI IMG/M metagenome (GOLD analysis project Ga0163150, IMG submission 148628) | Freshwater microbial mat bacterial communities from Lake Vanda, McMurdo Dry Valleys, Antarctica - Oligotrophic Lake LV.19.P2.IB | ecosystem: Environmental > Aquatic > Freshwater > Lake >...
GCCCCCCGACGTGCTGACCATCGGCCGCCACCTGTCGATCACCGACGCCCTCACCGGGGCGCGCGAGGCCGTCAGCCTCCGGTGGGACGTGGCCGCGCGACGCCGGACCTCCGCCTCGGCCGAGCGCATCCGGCGCGCCGTGGCGAAGGACGAGGGCATCTACGGCGTGACCACGGGGTTCGGGAGCAACGCGAGCCGGCGGATCGCCCCGGAGGACGCGGCGGCCCTGCAGGAGAACCTGCTCGTCAGCCACGCGTTCGGCGCGGGCGCCCCGTTCGACGACGAGGTGGTGCGCCTCGCCCTCCTCCTGCGCACCCACGCCCTCGCCCGTGGGTTCTCCGGGGTTCGGCCCTCGACGGTCGAGTCGCTGATGGCGCTCTACGAGGCGGACATCCTCCCCGTGATCCCGTGCCAGGGCAGCGTCGGGGCGAGCGGCGACCTCTCGCCCCTCTCGTTCCTCGCCCTGCCGCTCCTCGGGCGCGGCCGCGTGCGCGTGCGGGGACGGGAGACGACGGCGGCGAAGGCGCTCGCGAAGGCGAAGCTCCGCCCGATCTGCCTGTCGCACAAGGAGGGGCTGGCGCTCGTCAACGGCACCCAGGTGACGCTCGCGTGCGCGCTGCTCGCGCTCGAGGCGTCCGTGGTGGCCCTCCTGACGGCCGACGTCGCGGCGGCGCTCTCGACGGAGGCGCTGGCGGGCCGGTCGGCGGCCCTCGACCCGCGCATCCACGCGGCGCGCGGGCACCCGGGACAGATCGCGAGCGCGGCCCGCATCTCCACCGTGCTGCGGGGCAGCCGCCTCGTGGACGCGGCCATCTCCTCCATCCCCGGCAAGCGCACGGCGCCGCAGGACGCGTACGGGATCCGCTGCGCGCCGCAGGTGCACGGCGCGTCGTCGGACGGGCTCGCCTACGCCGAGGAGGTCCTTGAGCGCGAGATCGACGCGGCGACGGACAACCCGCTCGTGTTCGGCGACGACGTGCTGTCGGGCGGCAACTTCCACGCCGAGCCCGTGGCCCTCGCCGCCGACCACCTGAAGCTCTGCGTCCACGAGCTCGGCTCGATCAGCGAGCGGCGCACGGCCACCTTGGTCGACGCCCACATGAACGAGGGGCTCCCGGCCTACCTGGCGCCGATGCCCGGCCTCCACTCGGGCTACATGCTGCCGCAGTACGTCGCGGCGGCCATCGTGTCGGAGAACAAGGTGCTCTGCCACCCGGCGAGCGCGGACTCGATCCCCACGGGGTCGAACGTCGAGGACCACGTGAGCATGGGGACCACGGCGGCGAAGAACGCGATGAAGGTCGCGGACAACGTCCACACGGTCCTCGCCATCGAGCTGATGGCCGCGGCGCAGGCCATCGGGCTGCGCCGGCTCGCCCCGTCGCCCGCGACCGCCCGGGTGATCGAGCTCCTGCGGACGGCGGTGCCCTTCCGGAAGGTGGACGCCCCGTGGGGCGACGCCCTCGAGCTGGTGCGCACGCTCGTGCGCGAGGGGCTGGTGGCGGCGACGGCGTTCGGGACCCGGTCGAGAGGAGCACGGCGATGAGCGGCAAGATCGAACCCCGGACGCTCAAGGGCTTCCGGGACACCATGCCCGCCCTGGCGGCGGCGAGGAACCGGATGTTCCGGACGCTGGAAGGCGTCTTCGAGTCGTTCGGCTACGGCCCCATCGACACGCCCGCGCTCGAGTACGCCGAGATCCTCCGGGGCAAGGGCGGGGACGAGTCGGACAAGCAGATGTTCGAGTTCGAGGACCAGGGCGGCCGCCGCGTGGCCCTCCGCTTCGACCTGACCGTGCCGCTCGCGCGTTTCGTCGCCGAGCACCAGTCGGAGCTCGCCTTCCCCTTCCGCCGCTACCACATCGGCCCCGTCTGGCGCGGCGAGCGCCCGCAGAAGGGCCGCTTCCGCGAGTTCACCCAGTGCGACGCCGACCTCATCGGCGCCGTGGGCCCCGCGGCCGACGCCGAGATCGTGTCGATGTTCGCGCGCGCGTACGCGGCGCTCGGCGTCGAGGGCGTGGTCGTGCGGCTGAACGACCGGCGGGTGCTCAACGGCCTCCTCGAGATCGCGGGGATCCCCGACAAGGCCGTGAAGGTCCTGCGCGCCATCGACAAGTGGGACAAGGTGGGCCCCGAAGGCGTGCGGCAGGAGCTCTCGGCCGCCGACGTCGAGGGCGAGGCGGCCGGGCGCGTCCTCGCCTTCCCCGCGTGCGCCGGCGCGACGAATGAGGCGACGCTCGACGCCTTCGAGCGGCTCGTGGGCGGCAACCCCCGGGGCCGGGAGGGCGTCGACGCGCTCCGTGCCGTGCTCCGGCTCGTCGCGGCGGCCGGCGTGCCCGAGGCCGCGGTGCGCGTCGACCCGACGATCGCCCGGGGCCTCGACTACTACACGGGCATCGTGTTCGAGGCCGCCCTCACCTCCATGCCCGAGATGGGCAGCGTGGGAGCCGGTGGCCGCTACGACGACTTGGCGGGGCTCTACACGAACACGCGCCTGCCGGGCGTCGGGTTCACCGTCGGTCTCTCGCGCCTCCTCGAGGCCCTCGAGGAGCAGGGCCGGCTCGCGGGCGCCACGCTCGACCGCGGGGTGATCGTCACCCACCCCGAGGCGGGCGACCCCGCGGGCGCCTTCGCGCTCGCGGCGGCGGTGCGGGCGGCGGGCTTCCCCGTCGAGACCTTCCCCGAGCCCCGCAAGCACGCCACGCAGATGAAGTTCGCGGACAAGAAGGGCCTGCGGTTCGCGCTCACCCTCGACCCGAACGGCACCGTGCATGGCAAGGACCTGCGGCGCGGCGAGTCGTTCGACGCCCCCACCGCCGAGGCGGCCGCAGCCCAGCTGCGCACGCGCGTGTAGTCGTGCACCGCCGGGGGCCGGGGCTCCGTCGGCCCCGACGGGCGTGCCCTTCCCCCGTCGCGCCCGTTCGCGCATACTCCCGTGCCGTCGCCCCGGAGCGCACGAGCGGAGGACCTCCCCGATGCACGTCTCCAAAGACACGATTCCCGCGAAGATCGACGTCCCCGGCGCCAAGGCCCGCCAGGCGACCGGGTTCGGCGACGCCACCGGCTACGGCGCCATGGCCGGCGAGTACTTCTCGCTGGCGGCGGGCCTCGACATCGCCCCGCTGCTCAAGGGGCTGAAGCACGACGGCTGCCACGCGCCCCACTGGGGCTACATGATCTCGGGCGAGCTGGTCGTCACGTACACCGGCGGCAAGGCCGAGACCTGCAAGGGGAGCGACCTCTTCTACTGGCCGCCCGGCCACAGCGTGCGCGTGGTCAAGGACGCGGAGGTCATCCTGTTCAGCCCGGAGCGCGAGCACTGCGACGTCATGGACCACATGCTCCGCGCGATGAAAGGCTGAGCACCAGAGCCCTACCCCTCGCGCTTGGGCTGCGGGCGGCGGATCATGAGGCGGCGCGCCACCGACTGCACGAGCCATCGGGGCGAGAGCCGCGTCCCGACGAAGATCAGGGTCTTGTTGAGCGCTCCGGTGACGACACGGGGCTTCCCCTTCGCGAGCGCCACGAGCCCCTTCCGCGCCACGGGGTCGACCGCCATCTTGTACTTGAGGAACTTGTTCGTGCCGCGGTAGCCGGCCACCTCGAAGAACTCGGTGTCGGTCACGCCGGGGCACAGCGCGGTCACCTCGACGCCCCTCGACCGCACCTCCTCGCGCAGGCTCTCGCTCCAGTTGAGGAGGAACGCCTTCGTCCCCGCGTACCCCGCCTGGAACGGCGCGGGCAGGATCCCCGCCATCGACGCGAGGTTGAGGATGTAGCCCTTGCGTCGCTCGAGCATGCCCGGGAGGAGGAGGCGCGTGAGGGCCACGGGGGCCTTGCAGTTCACGTCGATCATCTGCGCGACGCGGTCGCGGGGGGAGCGCTCGGTCAAACCGGCGACGCCGAAACCCGCGTTGTTCACGAGCACGTCCACGGCGCCGAGGGCCTCCGTGGCCCGTGCGGCGATGCGGTCGACCGCCGCCGGGTCGGCGAGGTCGTCCACGATCGTCACGACGAGCGGGCTCCCCAGCGCCCGGCACTCGGCCGCCAGCGCCTCGAGTCGGTCCGCGCGACGGGCCGTGATCGCGAGCCGCGCCCCCACCGCGGCCAGCTGCCGTGCGAACGAGGATCCGAGGCCGGCGGACGCGCCCGTGACGAGGACGCCCAGGTCGCGGAATCGGGAGAGGGCGGCCATGGAGGGCTCCGGACCGCACGCGCGGGAACGGCAGCCTACCGCGCGCAGCCCGGCCTTGCCCCCGCCGCCCTCCCCGACGGCTTCGCTCTTGGGAATGGCGGGCGCAGTGCGCTACGGTGGCCGGATGGTCGAACCGAGCGAGCCCGCCATCCCGCCCGGGACGCCGCCGCAAAAGACCGGCGCCACCGTCGCGACCTCGCCGCCGCTGCCCGTCCCCACGCCGCCGCCGGGGACCGCGGCAGGCGAGGAGCGCATCTTCCTCGAAGGCCCCCAGAGCCGCCTCGCGGAGCTTCGGCGCGCCTTCAAGCTCTGCTTCGAGTTCATCCGCGGCTTCCGCGCGCTGCACTTCGTCGGCCCCTGCGTCACGGTGTTCGGCTCGGCGCGCTTCGCGGAGGGATCGGCCCCCTACGAGCAGGCGCGCGACATCGGGGCCCGCCTGGCGCGGGCGGGGTTCGCGGTGATGACCGGTGGCGGACCCGGCATCATGGAGGCGGCCAACCGAGGGGCGCGTGAGGCCGGGGGCACGAGCATCGGGTGCAACATCGAGTTGCCCGAGGAGCAGCGCCCGAACCCCTATCTCGACCGGGAGATCACCTTCCGCCACTTCTACGTGCGCAAGGTGATGCTGGTCAAGTACAGCTACGCGTTCATCGTGATGCCCGGCGGGTTCGGCACGCTCGACGAGCTCTTCGAGATCGCCACCCTGATCCAGACGAAGAAGGTCGTCGACTTCCCCGTCGTGCTGGTCGGCACCGCCTTCTGGGCGCCCTTGATCCTCTTCCTCCGCAGTCTGGTCGTGGCGAAGACGATCCGGGCCGAGGACGTGGACCGCATCGTCGTCACCGACTCGCCGGAGGACGCCGTGGCCCGCGTGCGCACGACGGCCGTTCACCGGTTCGGCGTCACGCTCGGCCCGAGACCGAGGAAGCGCTGGTGGCTCGGCGAGCGGTAGGCGGCGCGCGCGCAGGGCCCTCCGACTCGGGCCCCGCCGCACGCGACACATCGCCCACCCACCGTCACGCCAGCAGGTCCTCCCACCGCGCGGGCCAACGGTCCTGTAGCGCCGCCGTCGCGTAGGCCCGGCACAGCTCGCGCGTGTCGGCGAGCGCGTCGCCGCCCACGTCGACCTCGAGCTCGACCGGCACCCCCATCGCGCCCCACGCGGGATCGAGCAGGAGGAGGGAGGCACCCGCCACGTCGCGCCCGAGCACCCGCTCGGCCGCGAGCGCGTAGAGGCGGAGCTGGGTCGCGTAGTGCGCCCCGAGGCTCGGGGCGTCGCGGAAGCGCGCGCCGGGCGCGTTCGTCTTGTGGTCGAGGATCCGCACGATGCCGTCGGCCTCGGGCATCCAGAGGTCGATGGACCCCTTCACGAGCAGCGCGTCGAACCCGGCCACGGTCGCCTTGGCGGGGAAGCGGATGCGGGCGTGGAAGGCCACCTCGCGGCGCACGTCGCGGCCCGCGGCGAGCGCCTCGACGAACCGCAGGCCCACGGGCGCGTCGAGGAACCGCCGCACCATGGCGAGCGCGGCCGCCTGCACGGCGGGCGAGGCGCCGTAGGGGTGCTCGTCGGCGACGGCCTCGCGCACGAGCGCGGGGAGGTCGGGCGCGCCGGGGACGACCCGCTCGATGGCCAGGTGCACGGCCCGTCCGAGGGCTGCCCGGTCGACTCCGTGAAGGACCTCGCGGCCCTCGTCCCAGCGCTCGGCGGCCAGCCCGGCGCGGGTGCGGGCGTCGTCCTCTTCGGGTGCGTCGGAGCTCGCGGGATCGTCGATCTCCCGGGAGATCGGCGGCGCGCCGGAGGCCGCGTCGCCGACGCCGACGATGCGCTCGCGGTGGAAGCGCGACGGCGAGGCCGCGAAGCGGAGCAGGTCGCTGATCGTGACGACGAACGGGGTGCGACCGAGGGTCTCTAGCGGCTCGCGAACCGCGGCCAGCCGCTGGTGGGCCGCCGCCAGCTCCTCGGCGGTCGGCGCGAGCCCGGCCCCGTCGAGGACCGCCGCCCCGTGGCGACGGAACGCGGAGCGGCGGTCGTTTGGGGGCGCCCCGGTGGTGCCCTGCGCGTCGTCGGCGGGCCCCGCGACCTCGACGGTGACCCGGCAGGGGGCGCCGTCGATCGCTGCCTCGCGCGTCCCGGGGAGGAACGGCACCGTCATCGTGGAGCGGATGGCCTTGGCCCAGCCGCCGAGTCGCATGGGCTCGCCGTCCCCGTTCGCGCCGTACACGCTCGAGGTCACGAGGAGGCGCTCCTCGGCCCGGGTGAGCGCCACGTAGAGGAGGCGGAGCGACTCCTCCTTCTCGGCATGCTTCTCCTCGTCGTCGATGGCCTTCAGGCCGGCGCCCCGGCCCGGCGTGCCCTCCAGCGGATCGATGACCTGCCACCCGAAGCGTCCCTGCACGTCGAGCTGGAATGCCCGCGCGCCGCCGCGCCGCGTGCCCGACCCCGTGTCCGCGAGGACCACGCACGGCCACTCGAGTCCCTTGCTCGCGTGGACCGTCAGCACCGCCACGCCCTCGTCGGCCGGGCCCGCCGCGGCCTCGGGCTCGTCGATCTCGCGGTCCTTCAGGTCGTTGAGGCGCCGGAGGAAGTCGGAGAGGCCGTGCCCGCCGTCGGCGTCGAGGCGACGCGCGATGGCCAGCGCCTTCTCCAGGTTGCGCGCGCGGCGCGCGCCGCCGTCTTGGAGGAGCGCGACGGGGATCGCGTCGGACGCCGCGAGCGCCTCGCGCAGGAGGTCCTCGAGGGACCCGGCCGCGGCCACGCGGCGAAGCCCGACGACGCGCGCGCAGGCCCTCGCGGTGCGCGGGAGCGCCGCGAGCCGTGCGAACGCGCCGGCGCCGGCGGCGCCCGGCCGGGCGTCGCCGCCGAACGCGGCGAGCAGGTCTTCGTCCGTACCGCCCACGGCGGGGCTCGTGAGCCACGCGGCGACGGCGAACCCGTCGAGCGGGTCGTGCACGACCCGGAGCAGGTGGACGAGGTCGGCGATCTCCTCGGTGTCGTAGAAGCCCTTGCCCCGTCCCACGTGGAACGGGATGCCCGCCTCGAGGAGGGCGTGCTCGTACGTCTTCACGTGCGTGCGCGCCCGCAGGAGCAGGGCGACGTCGTCGTAGCGCAAGGAGCGTGGGCGGGCAGGCCTCCCGTCGCCTCCCTTCTCGACCTTCGTGCGCAGGGCGCCTTCCTCGACCCAGGCGCGGATGCGCCGGGCGACGGCGCGTGCCTCGGCCTCGCGTCGGTCGACGACCTTCGCCCGGCCCGCGTCGATCGTCAGGATCTCGGGGAGGAGCGGCTCGCTCGCGTGGAACGTCGCCTTCGCGACGAGCGCCTGGGGCGCGACGCCGGCGGCCCCGTCCGCGAAGAGCCGGTGGAACAGCGCCCCGTGGAAGGCGACGAGCTCCGGGCGGCTGCGGAACGACTCGGAGAGCTCGGTCTGCCCCTCTGCCCCCACCCGCGTCCACTCCGCGCGCATCACCCCCACGTCGGCGCGGCGGAAGTGGAAGATCGACTGCTTCGGGTCCCCGACGGCGAACAGGTCGACGGGGGCTCCGCCCGGAGGCCGGCGCAGCAGGCTCAGGAGCTCCGCCTGGAGCGGATTCGTGTCCTGGAACTCGTCCACGAGCAGACGCAGGGGGCCGCCTTCGAGAAAACGTCCCCGATCGGCGAGGCTCCGGAGGAGCCCGATCGTCTCCACCTCGAGATCGGTGAAGTCGAGCGCCCCCAGGGCACGCTTGCGCTCCGCGTAGGCAGCCCCCGTCTCGGAGAGGAGGTGGCGCAGGGGCGCCTCGAGCTCGCGCTGGCCGACCTCGTCGAGGAGCGCCGCGACGACGGCCTTCACCGCCACGTGAAGCGCGTCGCGCAAGAGGGTCGCGTCGGCGCCGCGCGGCGCGGGCAGCAGCCGGGACGCCGTGGCCCTCGCGAGGGGGTCGAGCAGCCGCAGGAGGTCGGGCCCGACCGCGACCCCCGACAAGTCGGGGAGCAGCGCGCGGGCCTCGACGTACTTCGCGCGCTCGGCGTCCTTCACCTTGGCGGCAGCGGCGACCTGCGCGTCGAGGTCCTCGAGGTGGCGGCGCGCGTCCACCAGCAGCGTCGCTGCATCGGCCCCCTCGCGCCGCCAGGAGATCCCGCGCGGGTCGAGGCCCTGGCCGCGGACCCGGTCGAGGAGCCCGAGCAGGTCGCGCCAGCCCTCCTCCCCGCCCAGCCGCCTCAGGACCAGCAGGGCGGGGTCGTGCGTGCGGCGCAGGCGACGCTCGACGTCGATCCACGCGTCCTCGAGGCAGAGGCGCGCCTCGGTCTCGTCGAACAGGGTGAAGGCCGGGTCGACGCCCGCCTCGACCGCATGCTCGCGCAGGAGCCTCGCGCCGAACGCGTGGATCGTCGTGATCGGAGCGAACTCGACGTCGGGCAGGGCGGCGAGGAGGCGCGGGTCGGCGGACGAGGCGAACGTCCGCGCGATGCGCTCGCGCATCTCCCCCGCGGCCTTCTCGGTGAAGGTGAGCGCTGCGATCCGTCGGGCGGGCACCCCCTCATCGCGCACCAGGGTCGCGAACCGCTCCGTGAGCACGGTGGTCTTGCCCGAGCCGGCGCCCGCGAGCACGCAGGCGTCCCCCCGGCCGCGATGGGCCGCGGACCGCTGCTGGTCGGTGAGGCGGGCGCCGCTCATGCGTCCGCGTCCCCTTCCTCGTCGTCGTCCTCGTCCGGCCCGCTCGGGAAGCGCGAGCGATCGGGCCGACAGACCCGGACGAACCCGCACCGGTCGCAGCGCTTCCGGTCGAGCGGCCGCTTGCGGTGCCCTCCTTCGGCTCCCTTCCGCACCGCCGCCACGACCTCGACGGCCCGGCGCTCGGCGCCTTCGATGACCGCGCGGAAGTCGGCCTTCGTCAGGAAGACCTGGCCCTTGCCCTCGCCGCGCACGAGGAGCTCGTCGCGACGATCGTTTGCGTAGAGCCCCTGGCGGGCCCGGCGCGTGGCCACCATGTGCTCGAGGCCCACGACGCTCACGCCCCGCACGCTCTCGACGGCCCGGGCGTAGAGCGGGAGCTGGAGGTCCTCCAGATTCCGCATCGCCTTCGCGCTCTCCTCGGAGGTCGAGACACCCGTCTTGTAGTCGACGACGATCGCCTGCCGCGCTCCGACGTCGCGCCGCGTGTCCAGGCGGTCGATCCGCCCCGTGAGCGCGAACGCGCCGTCCTCGAACCCCAGGCGCACGGGCTCGCCGCCGTCCGCCACGAGCGCGAACTCGAGGTCGCGCACGCCGGGAGAGAATCCCGCCCCGCGGGTCGCCTCCTCGCGGACACGCGCCAGGCGCACGATGCGCGCGACGTCCTCCCGCACCCAGTCGAGCAGGCCCGGGCCTTCGAGGGAGCCCACGTGGGGTTGGAGCACGTCCGCCGCGATCTCCTGCGCCGGCACGTCCTCCGCGAGCGCGCGCGCGAGCGCCGCGTGGACGATCGTCCCGTACAGGCGGCGGTCAAAGCCCGGCCCCCGTGCGCCACCCTCGTCCTCCGGCACCCGTGCGACGCGGCCCAGGAAGAAGCGGTGCAGGCAGATGCGGCCCGTCGTCAGGTGGGTGGGCGACACCTTCGTGACGGACGCCCGGAACGCGGCCGTCGCCGAGGCGGGGAGCGGGTCCTCCACCGCGCGACGGAACCGGCCCGCGCGCGCGAGGAGGTCGGCCATGGGCGCACCCGACGCCACGGCGAGCGCCACCGCGTGGCGCACGTCGGCCCGTCCGGCCGCGTCGCGCGGAGGCAGGGCGCCGAGCTTCGACCCGACGAACCGGACGAGGTCGCTCTCGAGGACGGCCTCGCCGGGCGCCACGCTCAGCCGCCCGAGGTCGCCGCCCGCGACCCCCAGACGGTCGGGATCGTCGTCCGCGAGCCCGAGGGCCTCGTTCACCTCGCGCCACACGGACGACGGCAGGCTCTCGCGTCCCGATGCGTCCGTCGTCGAGCGGGTGAGGACGAGCCGCCGGCTCGCGCGCGTCACGGCCGCGAGGAACAGCCGGCGCTCGTGGCACTCGCTCTCGCGCGCCGTCCGCCAGACCGGCGCGTCGGGGTCGCCGCCCGCGAGCCGCGCGCGGAGCGCGTCCCGGTCGTCGTCGCGCAGGAAGACGTCCTCCCTCGCGTGGAGCGGGAACTGCTTCTCGGCGAGCCCCGCCACGACGACGATGGGGAGCTCCCAGTGCCTCGCCTCCTCGGCGTCGAGGATCGCCACGGCGTCGAGGCGCCGGTCGGGCGGCTCGCTCGTCGCCTCGGTCGCGACGCGCAGGAGCTCGTCGAGCGCCCCGCGGACGTCGAGCGCGGGCGCGGAGCGCGTGCGCAGCGTCGCGGCCCGGGCCTCGCGCGTGAGGTCGAGCCAGCGCGCCTTCGCCGCCACCGCCCGGCGGAGCCGCTCGTCGTGCGCGGCGTCGGTGGGCCGCCCGTCCGCGTCGAGGGGCGACGGGTCCGGCAGGGGCAGCAGGTCCTCGATCGCACGCTCGAGCAGGCCGAACGCGCCTTCGGGCCCCCGCGCCCCCAGACGTTCATTGGAGAGGGCCGCCATCGCCTCGACGACGCGCGCCAACGGCGTCCTCGCGGCCGCCGCGCGGAAGGCGTCGGCGTCGCCGGGGAATCCGTGGAGGCGCCCGTGCGCATCCAGCGCGTCCACCGCGCCGACGGGCACGGGGTCGCCGGAGGCGAGCGCGCGCCAGCGGAGCGCGTCGAGGAGGGCGGACGCGTCGAACGGGCGGTCGCCGGTGCCGTCGTCGCCCGCGATCCAGGAGAGCGGCCCCCGCAGCGCGCGCGAGACCGCCTCGGAGGGCAGCGGCACCCCCGCGCCCACGAGGCGGGCCGGGATGCCGTAGGCCTCGAGGCAGCGGCGCAGCGCGGGTCCGACCCCGTCGAGCCGACGGAGCACGATCCCGACGTCGCGGAACCCGCGCCGGAGGGCGTCGGTGCGGCGGAGGCGCAGGATCTCGCGCGCGATGCGGTCGGCCTCGTCGGCGGCGTCCGTTCCGACGAGGGACGTGAGCTCGGGGCCCCGCGGGACGCGGGCCGGCCGCGCGCTGGGATCGGGCACGGCGCCGGTCGGGCCGTCGACGAAGAGCCGCTCGGCGAGCCGCACCAGCGGGGCCGCCGTCGAGCGCCGGTACCCGGCGAGGGCGTGCTCGGCGAACCCGGCCCGCAGCAGGCGCTCCCGGACGCGCGCCGTCGCGGGCGCGAGCCCGGCCCGGGCGGGATCGTGGGGCAGCGTCACGAGGACGCGCCCGCCCCCCTCCGTCACCGCGTCGGCCGCGGCGAGCAGCAGCGCCGTCTCGACGCCGGAGAGGTCCTCGAACCCGTCCACCACGAGGCAGCGCAGCCCGGCGAGCGCGCGCGCGCCGCGGGCGCGGAAGCCCGCGACGAGCCCCCGCAGCACGTCCTCGTGGTCGGAGAGCCCCGCCTCGAGGAGGAGCGCGTCGTACGCCTCGAACACGTCGAGGAAACCGAGGAGCCGCTCCCGCGCCGCGGCGCCGAGCCCGTCCGCCGCCGACCGCGCCCGGCTACGCAGCTCGCCCGGATCGAGTCCGGTCTGCTTCATCTCCTTCACGAGGCGCAGGAAGCGTGCGCGGAACCCGGCACGCTCGCGCACGGCCTCGAACGCGGGGATCGCTGCCCGGCGCAGGGCTTCCGCCGCCAGCAGCTCCCGCTCCATCCGCGACGGCAGTCCCCGCACGCGGAAGTCGGGCAGCACCCGCTCGCCGAGCGAGGTGAAGGTCGCGTAGGGCGCGTCCAGGATGCCGCGCGGGTCCCGCCGCTCGTCGCGGCGGGAGAGCGCGAGGCGCTTCGCGTGCTCGACCTGGCCGTACGTGGGGAGGAGGAGGAGGGCGGCGCGGTCGCCGTGGGCGTCGAGCGCGTCGTCGAAGGCCGCGGTGACGAGGCGCGACTTGCCGCACCCCAGGGGACCCGTTACG
>Ga0163150_10008058_pt1 | contig 12113 bp, 9 predicted proteins | sample OliLakLV19P2IB_FD_148628 | JGI IMG/M metagenome (GOLD analysis project Ga0163150, IMG submission 148628) | Freshwater microbial mat bacterial communities from Lake Vanda, McMurdo Dry Valleys, Antarctica - Oligotrophic Lake LV.19.P2.IB | ecosystem: Environmental > Aquatic > Freshwater > Lake >...
ATCTCGCATCGCCCCTCATGCCGGATCCGGCATGAGGGGCGATGCGAGATCCAAGACGGTTTTGCTGCCACCCACCGTGCGCAGTAAGTCGCCGCGGACCCGCGCCCGATCCGCCTCCGTCGCCTCCGGCGGGACCGGAGTGGAGATCACCAGGGAAGGAGCGGCGGCGGTCGTCCAATGCACCGCGGTTAAGCCGTCGGGGCTTGAAAGGATGAGGGTCGTCGCCGGCTCCACGTTGGCACCGAGCACGACGCCGAACGCGGGCAACACCAGTTCCGCGCCTTCCCACGAAGCGACTTGATCCGCCGTAAAGCGCCGGCGATAGGCGGCGAACACCAAGGCGTTTTCCCAGCCTGCACGCCAGAACCACCCGTAATAAAGTTGGGGCAGCGGAAAAGGCGAAACGGCCTCAAGCGCGAGCTCAGCCTGGGAGGCGGCTTCCGCCGGCGTCGCCCCACTCGTCACGGCGACGGAGCGCGTGAAGAACATCGCATCCGGCAGGAGGGCGACTTTGGGCGGCGGAGGGCCGGCACGAAGAAAACGGAGAGGCGAAGGCATCAGGGAAAATGAAAAGCAGAATGGAAAGTGGTTACCAGTGACGAGCGAGTAGGAAAACCGGGCGAGGCGCGCGTCCCGCGCGTTACTCGCTATCCTCATCCACTCACAGCTGGCCGCTGAGGAATCTCATCGTTTTCGCGGATTTCCAAGAGTGTATATGGATAGCGGAGGTTCCCTCCGGCTTGTTTTTTCGCGTTGTTGGGGTTGGGCGCAGTTGGGGTCGCTTTCGGCTGATTTTGCTGTTGGGCCGACGTTTGCGCCGACTTTGAGGACGTCGTAGTCCGCGTTGAAGTTGCAGTGGTCTGCACCGTTGTCGCGCCATTCGGCGGAGCAATCACCGCCGCCATGCGGTATTCGGTGCGGCCGTCTCGCACCGTGATCAAGATGCGCAAGGCGCTGATCGTGGTGCTGAACGCGCCGGTATCGCCCGTTGGCCCGGCAACTTGCTGCGCTTCCGTCGGACTGCGGAAAAAGCCTGGGCCGCGGTTCAGATAAGCCCCGGCACCCGTCAGATACTCCCCGAGCTTGCTTTGTTGAGACGCGTCGAATTGGCCGAGCGCCGCCAAGGTATCAGGTCGCGCGCCGTTGAGATTGGGCTGCGGAAACTGTAGCAACGAAACGCTATCCGCAAACCGCCGCCAGTAGTCGTTGGGCCGCCCATCCGAATCATAGAAAAACTCCCGCACCTTTTCGATCGCCGCGAGTTCGTGGAACGACCGTAGGGAACGCCCGGGCGCCTCAAACGGAATCGTGCCCTGATCATAGGTTGGGACCACGGCGGAGACATACACGTGATCCCGCTTTATCCAACCCAGGAGCGCATCAGCGAGAGCTTCGGCGTCGTTCTGCTGAATGTCCCAGTTTTTGAACAGGTTGATCAGCACCTGCGCATTTACCCGCGGCAGCGAAATTTTCCCGCTCTCGTCCTCGAACGTGACCTCGACCGCGCGGCCCTCAGAGGGCTCATATCCGGCGAACCCAAGCGGATCCCCCCAGCCTTCCGTGGGGCTGCGTAAGCCGCCGCCCGCTTCGCGAAAATCCTCCAGCACCGCCAACGTCGTCTCCAACGCCGAATAGGCCTCCATGCGCAGACGGCGCGTGAGGGCCTCACGTTGATCCACCAACAAGTCGACGGACGCCTTCTCCATGAACGCCAGCAGCGCGAACGTGGCGAAGAGCAGCGTTACCATCACAATGACCAGCACGGAACCCCGCTTCGACGCGAAGTCTGCGCGCGGGCGGGCCGTGCCGCAGGTGAACCGCGGCAACGACGTGGATTCCCCGGGAATTGCCTGAAACGATGAGGTTCGGTTTTTCATCGTTAGAATTGCGGCAGCGCCTCACTGGGAATCGGCAAGGTGACCACGCTTTCTCTGGTGAGTTGTCCATAGGTGAACTTCAACCGCAATCGCTGGGGCGTCAGGGGCTGCCCCTGCGGATCCATCTTGAGCGTCGTCTCGGTGGTCCAGCGCGTCGAATCAGGATCGTAGTAGTCGTACGAGAGTGCCGTCACAAACGGCGTGATCACCGTTTCGCGCGGCGCGTCCGTCTCGAAATTTTTTTCCAAGCGGGAGTGCCAGAGCATCACGAGCCCTTCATTCTGCCGGGCTTGGAAAGAGCACACGACTTCCGGAAGCGGCCGGTCGGGCCAGGTGAACACGCGACTTCCCGCCGGCAGCTCGAAGGTGAGCATCTTCTCCATCATGCCGTTCTGCGGACGAATTTCCTGGAGCGCGATCGGGGCGGAGTTCGGTTGAGCCGCCGGCGGCAACGATGCCGTGCGGAGTTCGCCGTCGAGAAAACGGGTGACCGCGCGCACGTGTTGATCAAACAAACGCGGTTGGGCGCGCTGGCCCCACAGCTCGCCCATCGAAAATATGAACGTGTTCAAGGCCACGAGCAGCAACGCTACGAGCGCGAGCGAGAGCAGGATCTCCAGCAATGTGAAACCCCTCGACCCGCGAGCGCGGCCGGTACGCGCGTTCGGCCGGAGCCTGCCGCGGCCGGCGAAAAACGGATCACTCGTTCGGCAAACTCGGGGACGGCGAATCATTTTTTTTGTTGTCCCTGCATTTCCAAAATGCGTGTCTTCGCTTCTTCGCGCAGCTTGCTTCGTTCCGCCGGATCTTTCGACCAAGTCGGCCGCAGCAGTCGAAAATTCTGCACCACCCGGTCGGGCTCCGCGCGCCCGGGATCAGAAATTTCGCAGGTGAACGTCACGGCGAACAGATCCGCCACATTCGTGGATTCAATGGCCGCGGTCCAGCGGGCGCGATGACCGGAGGCAGTGTCAAACTCGCCTCCTTTCTCAACCTTTTCGCGGTCGGGCTCGTTGAGCACGAGTTGACGCGCAAAGACAAAATCCTCCCCTGTTTGCACGCCGCGCGAAACCGCTTCGTAGCTATTCAAGACATTCAGATACGAAGATCCGAGCACCACCACGGCGAGCGCGAAAATACTCAGGGCCACGAGGACCTCGACGAGCGTGAATGCCCGCGTGAGTGGCGTTGCCCGCCGGCGGAAATGCGACGGAAGGACGATTCCGAGGAAACGCAACGGCCGCGCCGAACGCGGGCGGGTCGGGCGCGGATTACCAACCGGTGCGCTCATGAGCGTTTGCTTCATGGCGTCAGCGCAGGTTGACGGTGTTGGGGTCTACTGCCGGCAACATGGCCGCGCAGGTCCAAGGATCCACGGTGAGCACGTTGGCGGAGCCTGCTCGCATGAATTGCGCCCGGAACGCACTGCAGGTGCCGTCGGAATAGAATGTCACATAGGGAATGGATTGCCCCTCGATGAGCACGCCGCCGACGAGGATCATGTTTCCCCCTTTGACGGGCGCGAGAAACTCCACCGTGAGATCGGCCGCAAACGCCGGATGTACGGGAAACACTTTGATCGGAGCTTCCTCCCGGGTGAACCCGTCCGCGGCCAGAACCGACGGCGCGAGGCCGTCGATCAGGAGAAATTGCTTGTTCCGGCTATCGAACTTTAGCCGGATGTCGTGTTGCGATTTCAACGCGGCCTTGCGCGATTCCTGCACCGCGCGCCAAAAAACTTCTTCGGTCGTCACCGGCTGGTCATTCAACAGATGCGCCGCGCCGCCAATCAGCACGCTGCCAAGCAACGCAATGATCGCCAGCGAGAGGAGAACTTCCAACAAGGTAAATCCTCGTGTCTTGGGCCACGCCTCCGACGCCACGCCGCGGGACGCCGCGGTAGGCTGAAAACGCAAGAGACCAGAAGACGAATGCACGAGCAGGTGAGCACAGATACCCACGGGTGGGCATCCGCAAGTCGAACGACTTATTTCTCGGTGCCGGCGTCCCAATTTCCGATGTCGTCATCGGAGCCCAGCTGACGGTCTGGACCCTTGGACCAAAGATCGTAACTGCTCTTGTTGCGCGCGCCCGGATACGCGTATTGGTACGGCTCACCCCACGGATCGAGCGGAATCTTACCGCCATCAATGTATGGACCAAACCAACGATCGGACTTGGTGCCTGGTCGCGTCACCAGCGCCTGCAAGCCTTCCGCGGTGGAAGGATAATCTCCCATGTGAATGCGGTACGTGGTGAGCGAGGTCTTCATGCTCTCACGCACAAACAGCTGCACGGTCGACAGCTGGGCGCCACCGAAAATCTTGTCGACGTTGGTAATCGCAAGGCCCGCCAGCAGTCCGATGATGGCAAGAACGACCAGGATTTCCAAGAGGGTAAAGCCACGGCGGGCGGCGCGACGCCACGCAAGGCGGCGGGACAGGCGTTGATCAGGGAGAGGCATGAGAGGGAAACGATGTTAACGAAGACCAGGATGTCGAGACGCCCGCGTGGGCCCCAAGGTTGCAAACACCCCGACGGAGACCCGACCAGTAAATGACTTCGGCGGTTCTCCATCCGCCACCGTCCCGTCCGAACGACCGACCAGCCACCACAGCCCGTCCAGTCCCAATGAGGCAAGTCCGAAGGCCCGACCTGGGACCGCGGCCGCCCCCGGCCGCATCGGAGCGTGCAAATTCCAGCGTTCGCCCCGAAGCGCGTTGGGACAACACGCTCCACCTATGATCCGGCCTTTCCTGGGACCACCGCCGCCCCCGGCCGCATTTCGAGACAACGATGGAGCGGCTTGTCTCCAAGCCGCTACCGCGAGAGCGAACATTCGGAAGCGGGTTGGGGACAACTCGCTCCACCCTCCAATGGCTTCGGTTGAGACTTTATCCTAAATTCAACAGAAGAAGTAACCACTGATGAGCACTAATAAACACTGATCAAATAGATCCAGATCGATGGATAGAACTTCCCTTCACTTACCCGGTGAACGTCCTCCCTCGCGCAACTCTGTTTGCCTCAGTGGTCATCAGTGAAAATCAGTGGTTCAACGGCGTTTTTTCGGTTAATATACGTTTGATCGCATGAGTCCGGCTACGGCGCCGGATTCCAGATCGCATCATCCCCCGTGGCAAACGCTCGATCGGGCCCGGCGCTGCGAATTTCCATGTGCTGCCCGCTGATCTGATGAAAGCGAAAGGGCGTTTCCCACCGATCGCACAATTCACCCGCCGCGTTGATGGCGGGGTGCTGCCGCGGGATCAGAACCAGGCCCAAGCTGTTGTCGCCAGCCAGTGCGGCGGTGATCTCCGAGTTCTCCCCGAACGGATTGCCTTGGCCCGGAAAGTTCGTCCGCCACGCATCGAGCACCAGCGCAACCGTCTCGAGGTCACGCGCCAAGGTTGAGTCCGCCCGGTTAAGCGGCGCCACGATGGGAAAATCGGTGGCCAGCGTTTCCGCGTTCAGAAGAGGCAAATCCGCGCCATGCTTGCCCCCTGACGGCGAGGTTGACCCGGCAGAAATGGGCCCGGCGCTCTTCGGTTTATCAGCGCCCGCAGGCCAGCGCTCGGGTGAATCAGAACGTAACCCGAGTCGCCAAAGCAATCCCACGAGCAGTACGCCTAACCCGATGACTGCTACACGCCGCATATCCAGAGATTGTTCAGACACGAACGATCAAACCCGCGCCGCCCGCGAGCTGGAGGGCGTTAATACCAATCGCCCGTATAATGTAGACAATTGTCATCACGAGGTGCGCGAAGCGCGCCGTGGTGATCCAGCTCGATTGCTTCGTCGCTCCGCTTCTCGCAATGACAGTCTAAATATCAAGGGACGTTGGTATAAGGCAGGGATCAAACTCCGGGGAGATCGCTCGAAGAGCGACCTCGGCACCCGGAAAAATTCGGCGGTACATCCGTTCTCTCTGCGGACGAGGGCGGCCGCGGTCACACGCTATCACCTCAGATCAGAGGAACCCGAGATTCGCGGAGCCGAAACGCCCGATGTTGGGGAGCACCAGCGGAAGATTCGTGGCGCTCACGCCGAACCACGAAGCGAGCGTCGCTGAATATTCGTCGACACTCGTCGTCGGAATCCAGGAACCGCGCGTTCCGGTGTCATCGGGGCCGCGGATGGTGAGGTCAGCCATCTTGCCGTAAATATCGCCACCCTTGACCGCTCCGCCGACGACAAAGTGATTGGACCCCCAACCATGGTCGGAGCCGTCACCGTTGGTATTGTAGGTCCGGCCAAAGTCAGACGCGGTAAACGTCGTGACTTGGTCAGCACAACCGAGCTCGGACGTCGCGCGGTAAAACGCGGACACGTTGCGACTGACATCGGCAAACAAGTTGGCATGGGCGCCGAGCTGGGCATCATGGAGATCCCAACCACCGACGCGGGCAAAAAACACCTGACGCTTCAGACCCAGCTGGGGAGCCGCGGCGATCAATCGCGCAATCGTGCGCAGTTGCTGCCCCAGACCCGAGTTGGAGAACGGCGTCGTAAACGGCGGACTTCCGGAGAGGATACCTGAGAGCATGGCGCTGTCGGAGATCGCGTTGGTGGTGAGGTCCGCAAATGCGGTCTCAAACAGATTCCCGCTCCGAGCCGCGAGCAAATCGTTCTGCGCGCGCGTGCGATGTCCGGCCGCGGCCGTGGCACTGGTGGAGGAGCCGGTGAGAGAAATGGCTCCACCCGCATTGACCGCAAACTGCACCACGTTCTTGCCCACCTGAAATGAATTTTGGCCATTCAGGCTGATCGACATCGAGATGCTGCCGTTGTCGTTGAACGCATTTGTCAGGTCGGCAACCCGCCCACCCCAACCGGTCGAGAACGGTTTGTCCGGCACGCTGCTCTGCCATTCGACCTGCTGGTCGTTGTGTGAGAACAATTGGGGTGGCAGTGGCACCGAACGCGCCGCGTACTGCTGCTTGCTCGTCGGGACCACCAGCGTGCCCACATTACCCAGCAGCGCCATTTTGCCTTCGTCGTAGAGTGACTTCAGACCGGTATTGTTGGTCGCCGCCACGTCGGCGTTGAGACCGGAATGGAGGGCCCAACCGCGGCCGTCACCTGTCTTGGTCGTAATGCCAAGCAGCTGGGATTGCGGAAGTGCGATTGCGCCCCGGCCCGCGGCTGAGGCGTACGCCGCGTAGCCGGTCGTGTCGAACGGCACGATCATGTTATTGGCATCGTTACCGCCCGAGAGAAACAAGCAGACCAGCGCCTTGTAATCCGGCGGCAACGCGCCCGCGCGAGGCGGAGCGATCGGACCGTTTCCGGGACTGGCGACCGCGCCCAAAACTCGCAGTTGGGCGAGAGTGGAAAGCATGCCGGTGGCGCCCACCGCCGCACAGCACGCACCGAGGAATTTGCGACGATTCGGATCGAAAGCGGGATTCTTGGGATTCATGGCGCGACTTTATTTTTGAATGGCAGCCTGCGGAGAGGTGAGGGCGAGATAGATGGCGGAGCGCACCCGTTCGGTGTCGGCCGCCGTTGAGTTGGTCGGCATCGCGGTGATTGCGGCGACGATTCGATCGGTGGCAGTCTTGGGCAACGTGCCGGAGGCGAGCAAAAGGTTGAACGAATCGACCAGCTGCGGCGGCGTGCGCGCGAGCGGCAGCCAGTCGGCGAGCGTCAACGCGATCGTCTGCTGCGCCAGGTCGGTCGTCGAACGCGTATTGTAGATATAGCTATAATAAAAATTCGGCTGCGTGAGTGCCGTCGTGTCAGTCATGATCTGATACTCGGGAGCATACAGACCCGCCGCGGCCACCGCACCGGGCAGGACGAAGTTCGGCTCGAAGAAATTGAACACGGTTGGCGCGCGCAGAGCGGCCTGGGCGAGTCCGCCTTCAGGATTCGCGATGTTATAGCGGCCGAGATTGGAAGCCGCGCCGAACGCGCGCAGGAGCGACGTGGCACGGAGCAACGGTTCCTTGAGTTTTCCAAATGTAGCCGTCGCCGCGACGTCCGGAGAGCGCGCCTCGTAATCGAGCAGGATCGCATTGACGACCGCCCCGAGGTCACCGCGGACGCCCGCGCCGTTATTCGCAAAGATCTGCGCCACGCGGTAAACGTAGCTGGGGCTCGGGTTACTCGTCACGAGTCGTTGGATCAGTTGCCGCGAAATAAAGGGACCCGTATTGGGGTGCTGGAAGAGGGCATCCAGCGTGTCGGCCAGATCTTTCACGCCGCCCTGCCCCGCCGGGATAACTTTACCCCGCACGATGGTCTTCTGCGTGTCGTCGTGAAACGACGGCCACAGCATCATCGGGTTGAGATAATTCGCGGGGCTGCCCCGGAAGAGGTTAACATTCGCCGTGGCGTTCGCGGTGGCATTGGCATAGCCCCACCCCGTGAAAATCTTGGCGGTCTCGACGATCGTCTCCTGCGTATATGTCGGGATGGGTTGACCATTCGGATCGAGCCGGAGCGTTCCGTCCGGGTTCAGCTCATGCAGTCCAATGGTAAACAACTGCATGATCTCACGCGCGTAGTTTTCATCCGGCGTCGTGTTGTTCGCCGCCTTGGCGCTGCGCAGCGCGCTCAAATAAATCCCCATCATCGGGCTGAGAGTAACCTTCTCCAGCAAATCGCGGAAGTTGCCAAATGCGCCTCCCACGAGCAGATCGTAATAGTTCGCCGCGCCTTCCTGCCACTGGCCAATGGTGCCGTTCGTATCTGAGATCACGAGGATCTGGCTCAACGCAAATGCGACGCGCTGCCGCAGTTGGTCATCGCCGGTCAGGACAGTCTTCCACCACGCCGCCTGGCGATGGCTGCCGCCCGGACGGGTGTTGGGCATACCATTTACCCCACCGAGGCCACCGGCATTGATCGCTGCGAAGTCGGCCATCGTGGCGGAGGCGTGCAATGAAGCCGGGAAACTCATCTGCTGTTGAATCCAGTTTCGATAACCCGTGGCGACGAGCTCAGTGATGCCCGCCTGCGTCGCGCCAAACGTTGCCTGAGTCAGGAATCGCGCTGCGGCCTGCTGGTTCGTACGCGTGAGGTCGATTCCGGGGGCGGGCGCGGGCGGATTGAAAGCGGCAGAGCCCGTACTGCGGACGAAGCCGCCGCCCAATTCACCCGTCGGATATTGAGCCGTATCGATGCTCACCGTGACCTTGCCGGCCTTCAGGGCAGCAATCAGATCGGCGGTCGTGTACGTGCCCACCGGGGCGAAATTCCAATATGCATTCGTCACCTGACCCTGAGGAAGATTGAAAACGTAATCGCCGTTGATCGCGAGATGCGCGACCACCTCGGGAGAGCTGAGATTCGAGAAAGAGACGTTCACGAACCCAAACTTCTCGTCCGGATCCAGCTGCACGGTCGCGGTGCCATACGCGGTCGAAGTCGGCGCGTTGGGCAGGGCCCGGAGCAAAGAAACGTAGAGCGAACCCGAGTTCGCAAAGATGGTGATGCTGGCGGCATCGTTCACGCCCACGCCGTAGGCCAGTTGCGGCGTAACGGTCAGCGTCGCCGTGCGATTGTTGGTATTCGCCGGGTTTGCCCGCGGCTGCAGCGTCAGGTTCGCCGTGGCCGCACCGGCGGGAATGGTGATCGTACCTGAGAGCGGCGCATAATCCGTTTCCACCGCCGCCGTCCCACTCAGCGTGTACGAGACGGTAATGGGAGACGTAACCGGACCCACCCGGGTGAAAGCGAATACGGCCGAACTCAGGCTCTTGGTGTCAGTCGTCGCCAAGGTGGCAGCGACACTCACCGTTGAAAGCGTTTCAGGGGTGAGGTCGTAAACCTCGACGAGCGCAGCGCCCACGGTCCCGCCGACCCCCGTCGCTTGGATGATGTAGTTTCCGGGAAGAAGATCGAGCACCAGCGCTGAATCGCGGCTGCCCGGAGCAAACGGAAAGGCCCCCGCCTGAGCAAACGCGGCGGTGAGTGCCGGAGCGCCCGCCGTTTCCCAATTGTCATTCGCACCGCCCGCGATCTGCATGCCATCCCGCAACACGGCGAGGGCCGGATCCGCGAGCGCTCCGGTGACGCCGAGCGGGGTCAACGCGGGGCCCGCGGCTCGCACCAGCACTCGGCGCGCGCCACCGCCGGGCGCAACCGACAACCCGGAAAAAAATCCGTTCGCACCGGAGCCAACCAACGCCCGCGTGGACAGATTCAGAAGTCGGGCCGAACCACTGATGTCGTAAATCTCCAGGATCGCGATGCCACTGGTATTGTTTACCCCGCTCACCTGCGCCGTGTAGGCACCCGGTGACAACGTTGCCACCAAACTGGCGTCACGGCTGTTGACGGTGAGAGGGAAAGCGCCGACTGAGGCCATCGTCGCGGCATCGGCCGCCAGCCAATTGTCATTGGCCAGCACCAGCACGCCTCTGCTGTTAAACAACTGCACTTGAGGATCGGCGAGCGTCCCCGCGAGGCCGAACGGCGCTGTCGCCAAACGCGGGCCCACTGCACGAATCAACACCCGCTTCGGCGCTCCGTCTTGTACGACGAAGCCCGTGATCATGATGTTCGATCCGGTACCGACTTGAGCGCGGGTGGAAAGATTACCCAGGCGTTGGTCGTATTGCGCAGCCCCAGAGAACGGCGCTAACCCAGTGACACACGCGAGCGCAGCCATCGCGAATCGAGAGAAGATTTTCATCGGGCAAAGGGAGCTTCGTGGAAAAGTACCACGGGGTACGGAAGCATATATCGACCGTCTGACTAAGAGAGTCCAGCTTCGCGATGCGAATGCCAAGTAAAAGGAGTGCAGGGTATTTGCATTAATTCCGCGTCAAAACACCCGCACCTCGACTTAGACGCATTCGAAACTGATCCCGGTCCTGCTCCGATCGCGTGCCACTGCGCCGCGCGAACCGAATGTCTCCTGGGACTACCCACGCCGCCGTGCCGACTCCAACCCGATGGCCATTGTCCCTGGGACCGCGGACGCCCTCGTCCGCATCCCTCAAAACGGCGCCCCGGGGTCGGCCGTCCGACTCATAGATGGGCTCAGTGCGACGTCGCGATCGCCGCGCCGAACGGCTGTCCGATGGCGCCAAGAAGCTCTCGATACCAGCCCACCTGAATATCAAACGGCTTACCGCCCTTGATCCGGGAGAACTCGATCGCGCGCAGCACGTCACCGCGCTCCTCGTCATGCCCCACCACCCCGCTCTCGCGGCGCGACGCGCACTCCACGGCGTGAATCACGCACGTCTGGATGAGCTCGAGATCCGCTGCGTTCGCGGGCGCGGCGCGCGAGAAGTATCCGCTCTTCTGCACCAGGACCTTTTCCGCTCCCAGCATCTTGGAGAACTGATCGCCAAACCACTTTCCGGGATTAACGGCGTCGAGCTTGATGTGGCCAAAGGCGTCACGCGGCACGTCCTGCCCCCGAGCCGCCATCTCAGCGACGATCGTGTCCACACCCGCTCCCTCGCTGACGAACAGATTCACATTGCCGACGCGATCCATGACCGCCTTCAGACGGTCGGCTTCCGACGCCACGGCGAAAGCCTGCTCCGGCAAATAAACGCCATGAACATCGAGACGCTCGCGAGTGAGACCGAGTCCGGGAACAAAAGCCTGTCCATCGAGCCGTTGGCGGTAAGCTTGCGCGGTGGCCGCCGTGAGCCAGCCACAGTTTCGGCCCATGACCTCGTGGATGATGAGCATGCGCGGGTTCGCTCCCGACTCCGCCACGACCCGCCCAAAGAACGCCGCCCCCTCTTCGGCCGCCGTCCACGCCCCAAGGCTCTGGCGAATCGGAATCACATCATTGTCGATCGTCTTCGGCAGCCCGATGACGGTGAGCTGATAATTGTTCGTGGCGAGAAACGCCGCCAGATCGGCCGCAGTCGTGTTCGTATCGTCGCCGCCCACCGTATGGAGGACGTCCACCCCATCACGGACAAGTTGCTCCGCGGCGACGTGGAGCGGGTTCTGCCCTTCCTTCACCAGCCCACGCTTCACGCAATCCTTCGCGTTGGTCAGCTTCACGCGGCTGTTGCCAATGGGGCTGCCACCGTAGCGTTTCAGAATGCCGGCCGTAGCGCGTTCGACAGAACCCACGTTGAGGCTATCACCGAGCAGGAGACCTTTGTACCCATCGCGATAACAGATAAGCTCCACCTCCGGAGCGACCGCGGTGTACTGTTCTATCAGCCCCGCAATGGCAGCGCTGAGACAGGGGGCCAGACCACCGGCCGTGAGGATGGCGACTTTTTTCGGACGCATAGGACGCAAGAA
>Ga0163150_10008062_pt1 | contig 12111 bp, 10 predicted proteins | sample OliLakLV19P2IB_FD_148628 | JGI IMG/M metagenome (GOLD analysis project Ga0163150, IMG submission 148628) | Freshwater microbial mat bacterial communities from Lake Vanda, McMurdo Dry Valleys, Antarctica - Oligotrophic Lake LV.19.P2.IB | ecosystem: Environmental > Aquatic > Freshwater > Lake >...
TCCTCGGAGTGCGAAGATGCAATCGGTCATGAACCTGAAGATCAAATATCGTGAATCCTTTCGGCCGTTTGCCCCCTCAGTGCTGCGCGAACGAGTGGCAGACTACTTCGAAATGAACACCGACAGTCCTTACATGCTGCTGGTGGCCCCGGTATGTGAGAAGCGCCGACACGCTCTCACTGCCGACCAGGAATCGCTTTGGGGCATTGACCTTCTTAATATCCCGAAGTCCGATATCCCGGCTGTGACTCATGTGGATTATTCAGCGCGGATTCAGACGGTGCATGAAGACACAAATCCGGCATATCACAAGCTGATCAAAGCCTTCGAGACCAAGACCGGCTGTGGCGTTATCGTTAACACGTCCTTTAACGTCCGTGGCGAGCCGATCGTCTGCACTCCTGAGGACGCTTATCGTTGCTTTATGCGCACGGAGATGGACGTACTAGTGCTTGAAAACTGCGTTCTGGAGAAGGCCCAGCAGCCGCCACTAGACAACGATACGGACTGGAAGAAAGAGTTTGAGTTGGATTGATGGAAGGAGACCGGATGAAGCCAGGAAGTGAACGTTCTCAGTTAAGGTCATTTGCATTAATCGTTGGGGGTGGGTTTGCCATTATTGGCCTTTGGCCAGTGCTGTTTCGGGGGCAACCTGTCCGCGAATGGGCGCTAGGCATCACGATAGTCATGGCAGTGCTTGGCCTTCTGGCTCCCCTGCTGCTGAAGCCGATATACAAGCTGTGGATGACTTTGGGACATGCTCTTGGATGGATCAACTCGCGAATTATTCTTGGCGCGCTGTTTTTCACCGTTTTCACGATCGGAGCCTTCTTGCTTCGACTGTTCAAGGTGGATCCAATGCGTCGACGCTTCCAGCCGGACCTTTCGAGCTATCGCGTTCCTCGGTCCCCGCGACCGGCCACACATTTGAAACATCAATTCTGATTTATCAATGGAGGAGTGAAACCATGCTTGAGTTTGTGATTGAACTTTGGGCGTTCATGCGAGAGCGCAAGAAGTTCTGGCTGCTTCCGATTATCGTTATTTTGACACTCTTCGGCTCGTTGCTTGTTCTAACGCAGGGTTCAGCAGTCGCGCCGTTTATCTACACGCTGTTCTGATTTGCGCGTCGTCATAGACAGGGCGTTCAGACGCAACGCGGTCTGGCAGCCGTGTCGCAGGCTAGATCTCGTTTGCGGGCGCGGATGACCTAGGTTGCTACACTTTGGCACCTGTTGCGACCCTGCCGTTTGGGGCTTGTTCTGCACCTGCTTGCCAACTTGGGCGACCGTGAGGCCTATGTCACATTCACAACAAGACGCGAAGTTGGTACTTGAGGATGGATCAATATTCGCAGGGCGAAGCGTTGGATTTGAGTCTTCAAGTTCCGGCGAGGTGGTCTTCAACACCGGAATGGTGGGATACCCGGAAACTTTCACTGACCCGTCCTATCGTGGCCAGATTTTGGTCCTGACTTACCCGCTGATTGGTAACTATGGGGTTGGCCGATACAGTTCAAACGGTGCGCTCCCCAGCAGCTTTGAGTCGGAGCGAATGCAGATTGCCGGCTTAATCGCTTCTCAGGTGTCGAATCAATACAGCCACTGGGGAGCTCTGAGAGGCGTGACGGATTGGCTGGAAGAAGAACAAGTGCCTGCCTTGACCGGAGTCGACACGCGGGCTTTGACCAAGCGACTGCGCGAGCACGGGACGATGCTTGGCAAGATCGAGCTTGGAGAGGAGGTATTGGACTTCTACGATCCAAACCTCGATCACTTGGTCTCAAAAGTTAGTGTACGAGAAAGAATCGTCCACGGAACCGGATGCAAGCGGGTCGTACTGGTAGACTGTGGCTGCAAGAAGAGTATTCAAACCGAACTACTATCACGCGGAGTCACCGTAATTCGGGTTCCGTGGGACTATGATTTTCGACACGAAGACATTGATGGAGTGGTGATTTCAAACGGACCCGGAGACCCTAAGCTCTGTGCACAGACGATTGAACATGTGAAGTACGCTTTGGGGGTGGGAGTCCCGACTCTAGGCATTTGTCTCGGCCACCAAATTTTGGCGCTGGCTGCGGGGGCCGATACCTACAAGTTGAAGTTTGGACACCGAAGTCAGAATCAGCCGTGTATCGAAGTTGGCACAAAGCGATGCTACATCACCTCACAAAACCACGGTTATGCCGTGAGACAGGAATCTCTCCCAGACGGGTGGGTGCCCTGGTTCATCAATGCAAATGACCGTACGAACGAAGGAATCCGCCACCGCACGAAGCCGTTCTTCAGCGTTCAGTTTCACCCAGAAGCCGCTCCAGGCCCAATCGACACAGGATTCCTATTCGATGAATTCCTGAACAAACTATGACACAACGCAAGCCCCAAAAGGTGCTCTTGCTGGGTAGTGGTGCGCTGAAGATCGGCGAAGCCGGTGAGTTCGACTACTCAGGTAGCCAAGCTATAAAGGCTCTGAAGGATGAAGGAATTCACACAGTTCTTGTGAATCCCAACATCGCGACAATTCAGACTTCGGACCACTTGGCGGATCAGATCTACTTTCTTCCTGTAACGGTGCCGTTTGTCGAGCAAATCATTGAAAAGGAGCGTCCCGATGCGATCATGCTCGGCTTCGGAGGTCAAACGGCACTGAATTGCGGCCTCGAGCTAGAGAGCCAGGGGGTGCTCAGAGAGTTCGGCGTCGCGGTTCTTGGTTCGCCGATTCAAACCATTCGTGACACAGAGGACCGAGATCTATTCGTGAAACGACTGACGCAAATCGACGTGAGGGTGCCCAGAAGTTTGGTTGCATCAACTCCCCATGCGTCTCTGGCGGCGGCGGCAGACATCGGCTATCCAGTGATGTTGCGAGCCGCTTTCGCCCTGGGAGGCTTGGGATCTGGCATCTGCTTGAGCGCTGATGAGGTGCTGGAAAGAGCAACGAAAGCCTTCGCTCACAGCCCACAAGTCTTGGTCGAGGAGTATCTGACAGGTTGGAAGGAAGTCGAATACGAAGTGGTGCGTGACTGCTATGACAACTGCGTCGCAGTTTGCAACATGGAGAACATGGATCCCATGGGGATCCACACGGGCGAGAGCATTGTGGTGGCCCCAAGTCAGACTCTCACGAACCGTGAATACCACATGCTCCGTCAGATCGCGATACGTGTCGTGCGTCACCTGGGCATCTTGGGTGAATGCAACATTCAGTTTGCTCTGAATCCTCGGTCCCAAGACTATCGGGTCATCGAGGTCAATGCCCGCCTATCGCGCAGCTCGGCCTTGGCCTCCAAGGCAACGGGTTATCCGCTGGCCTTCATTGCTGCCAAGCTAGGTCTGGGACATAGTTTGACCGATTTGCAGAACTCGATAACCGGAGTCACCCAAGCATGCTTCGAGCCTGCCATGGATTATGTGGTCGTCAAAATTCCGCGCTGGGACCTGCAGAAGTTTCGGCTCGCAACCAAGCGGCTCGGGTCAGCAATGAAATCTGTCGGCGAAGTGATGGCGATAGGTCGCAGTTTCGAGGAGGCTTTGAACAAAGGCCTGCGCATGCTTGAAATTGGTGCTCTGGGAATCACGGGGAATTCCAGCCTGGACCACGACGACTTGGAAAGGGAACTACGCGAACCAACTCCAGACCGTATCTTCGCCCTTCCGGAAGCAATGAAGCAGGGTTACTCGATCGAGAGAATTCACGAACTAACGCACGTTGACAAGTGGTTCCTGTACAAGATTCGCAATGTTGTTGATATTGAGCAGCGGCTGAGCAATGCCGTTGGACCCTGTTTTTCGCAAGATCTGTTAAGAGAAGCCAAGCAGGCGGGCTTCTCCGATCGCCAAATCGGCCAGCTGCTGGACCTCAAGGAGCACCATGTGCGCGAGCAGCGCGAAAAATATGGGATTGTGTCTTGCGTGAAGCAAATTGACACGCTGGCGGCAGAATACCCCGCACAGACCAATTATCTCTACCTCACCTATAACGGGCTCGAAGACGACTTGACTTGTGGATCTGAAAGATCCGTTCTGGTCTTGGGTTCGGGCGCTTATCGGATCGGGAGCTCTGTGGAGTTTGACTGGTGCAGCGTCAACACCGTGACCACTTTGCGTAAGTTGGGTTACCGAACGATCATGGTCAACTATAACCCGGAGACCGTCAGTACTGATTACAACGAATGCGATGTGCTTTACTTTGATGAGCTGAGCTTTGAAACCGTTTTGGACATCTATCGCAAAGAAAAGCCGGTTGGTGTGATCGTGGCCGTGGGGGGGCAAATAGCGAACAACCTGGTAATGCAGCTCCACACCGCCGGTGTTAAGGTGCTCGGGACCTGTCCGTTAAGTATTGACACAGCAGAGGATCGACACAAGTTTTCCCAGCTCCTCGACCGCCTGGGCGTGGAGCAGCCCGACTGGCAAGAACTCAACAGTCTCGATGCTGAAAAGGAGTTCGCCGAGCGCGTAGGATATCCTGTGCTGGTGCGCCCTTCTTACGTATTGAGCGGTGCCGCCATGGCCGTTGCCTCGAACCCCGAGGAGCTGGATCGATTCCTTCGCAGAGCAGCTGCGGTTTCTTCGGAGTATCCGGTGGTGATCAGTAAGTTCCTGGAGAATGCTAAAGAACTTGAAATTGACGCAGTCGCCCAGCACGGCGAAGTCATCGTTAGTGCGATCTCGGAACACGTCGAAAACGCCGGTGTGCACTCTGGAGACGCAACACTCGTGCTGCCCCCGCAGCGCACCTATCTTGAAACTTTGCGAAGAATTCGAAAGATCGCAGATGCAATCGCCAAGGCACTTAACATTCACGGGCCGTTCAACATCCAGTTCATCGCCAAAGGTAACTCGGTCAAGGTCATTGAGTGCAATTTGCGGGCCTCTCGCAGTTTTCCGTTTGTCTCCAAGATACTCAACATCAACTTCATTGACATTGCAACACGCGTCATCATGGGCGAGCAAGTTCCGAAGATGGGCGAATCTTTTCTTGACCTAGATTATGTCGGAGTCAAAGCCCCCCATTTCTCATTCATGCGCCTGGAAGGAGCTGATCCGACTCTCGGTGTAGAAATGACCTCTACAGGGGAAGTCGGTTGCATTGGGAAGGATTTCGAAGAGGCTTTCCTAAAGGCACTGCTGTCGGTTGGTTATAGATTCCCAGCGAAAAGCATCCTGCTGTCGACAGGTCCGGTTGCAGATAAGGCTGCGTTCTTACGCTGTGCACTTATCCTTAGCGAGTTAAAGGCAACTCTTTTTGCGACGCAAGGTACGGGCGATTTCCTTCGGGAACAAGGAATCGAAACCACTATCCTTCATTGGCCATTGGAAAACAAATCTCCTAATGTCCTGGATTATCTGAGTAGCGGAAAGCTTGATCTCATCATCAACATACCGAAAAACTATCAGGAGGACGAGCTAACCAACGACTACATTATTAGGCGTCGTGCTGTGGACTTCGGCATTCCGCTGATTACCAATATCCAACTAGCCCAGCGCTTCGTCGAAGCGATGTCCGCAAAGAAGTTCGAAGATCTTGAGGTCAAGAGTTGGGCGGAATACACATCTTGTACTTCTCAGCCAATTTCTTCCAGACCACTTCACTGTTGCTCGTGAACCTAATTTGCCCGCGACAAACTGATGTCTGCCTCAATCTCCTCCCATCCTGTGACATCCTCGGTAGACTCCCGCAGTTTCTAATCTCCTGCTTTTCGCTAACGCTATTGTTGTTTTCACTGCTTGCCTACTCGCTAAGAATCGATCACTTTTTGTGGGAGAATTACAATAATGTTCTTCGCTGGCTGGTGGTGGCGTAAAGAAAGCTGGAAAGTCGTTGTTAAATCGCCTAAAAGCGCCCCGCCGTTGGTATCAGATTTGCACTACGGCAGTGGTGCCGTTGGATGGCTTGATATTGGGAGGTTTGATAAGTCGGATGCACTTCTCACGATCGCAACTTTGCATGCTACGATTTTCCTTAGCGGTTTGTTTCTCCATTGGTTGGGTGGCAATCGCCTTGGGTCAAGATGTGCACCTTGCCTGGAGCCCAAGCCCAGATTCGGACGTTGCTGGCTACAAGGTCTATTACGGTACGGCGTCTAAGAGCTACGCGAGTTCCGTCAATGTCGGAAACGCTACGAGCTACACTGTATCCGGGCTCAGCACCGGAACCTACTACTTCGCGATCACGGCTTATGATCTCTCTGGAAATGAGAGTGGTTTTTCAAATGAAGCGTCGAAGTCTGTGAGCTCAGGTACTTCGACGCCGCCATCATCAACCCCGCCGCTATCGGGGGGCGTGCTATTGGTCGATTTTGGGAAAACAAGTTCAACAGATACGTTTGGCCTTTCAGGCTGGACCGCAGTACTCCGCGATGTATACACGGACAACCGGGACTTTGGTCCTGGAGGCGTTACGATTGTCGTTGGCGATAATCAAACATACACGTTCCACGGAGTGAGTGGCCCTGCACGGTTGTTTGCGCCCAGCGAGAAGATTGTAGTTACTTGGTACAACAACTCGGCAGCCGCTATCACCTTCAAGCCAGCCATCAGCTTCACGGACTCGAACCGTCGATACTCAGATCCGGTTGGAGTTTGGTACGACATGAACACAAATACCGTTCCCGCGTTTGGTAGTGCTCAGAGTACGTTTGACGTCGGTACCGCTTCGGGAAATTATTCCTTAGTCAACGTCAATGCCAATTACCAAAACAGTCAGATACTCGTCTGCGACAAAATAGAACTCATGTCCGGCCAGACAACCCCTCCAAGCTCTCTCCTACCGGCGCCGACAAACGTAAAAGTCAAATAGTATAGTAATGAGGTCTCCGGCGCGCTTGGCTTAATTCCTGAATGCTAAGTGCGCCGGTTGGATGGCGAGCTTCGCTAGCTTCTGGTTGTCAAGTCCCTCGTCAATTCGCCCTCCGTCTTGATGCTGCTTGAACCCCAGCGCGGCATGTGTCACCATTCGCTCACCGTATATATACGAGCCGTCGAGTGTTACGGTCACAAGTGTGCTTCCTCCAGAAAATTGCAGCGGGCTGTCGTTGACTTCGCCAGAGACACCGTTACCACACAGAGTAATCAGCAGCCACAGGGTCTTTTGAACCAGCAGCCCTGAAGCGCCTTTCGATCTCTGAGCTTCTGGCGTTGGGCCTATTCACTTCGGGACCGGAACGAAGCGAAACTCGGTCAAATGCGGGAATTGGAAATATGAGAAAGGAAGGATTCACTCAAGGTACGTCCTCACAGGCATTGAATTTATCCGCTGAAACGACTGAGAAATTCTCGAGCCTGCTCCTGCCTCTTGGTAAAGGCGCCGTTTTGCTTGTACTTTTTCTTGGACTCTACGGGCCAACCATCAAGGGCCTTGTGGTTGACTGGTTTAGTTTTTACACTCATTCTCACGGGTTCATGATTGTAGCCTTGTCGGCCTACCTAGCTTGGTCCAGGCGACGAAAACTCATAGACTCACTCGGAAGGCCTCATCTCGGCGGATTATTACTGCTACTGGTGGGACTAGCGGTTTTCTCCCTGGGGGCCTTGGGCGGTGAAGAATTGGCCGAACGTGCGTCGCTCCCGATTACACTGCTTGGGCTTTTTTTCTATGTCTGTGGTTTGGATATGATGAGAGTAGTTGCATTCCCGGTCTTGTACCTTCTACTGATGATTCCCCTGCCCTATACCTTGTTTCGTGATATTGCCTTTGCGTTGCGGCTATTTGACGCCAAGGCTGTTGCTTTGGCGACCTCTTTCCTCGGTATCCCAATTTTTCTTGATGGATTCATGATCCATCTGCCTGAAATCTCGCTCGAAGTCGCCGATGGTTGCAGCGGTGCCTTCTCCAGTGTTGCTCTGATCGCTCTCGGAGTTTTCTATATTCACGAAATGGAGCGCCCTAACAAGTTGCTGCTCTGGTCTTTGCTGATCCCGTTTGCTGTCTTCGCCAACGTAGTGCGCATATTCGTGATTACGGTCGGTGTCTATTTTTTTGGTGATTGGATGCTGAGAACTTGGGTGCACCAGTTTTCTGGCGTCTTCAATTTCCTGTTGGGCTTTGGTGCCCTCGTCTTACTCAGCATTGTGACACAGCGAGCTTTCTCGAAGCGCGTATCTCCATGATGTCACGGCACGACTCGTTGGCGTGGTGGGTTGCGGTTTTTCTGCTCAGTACGGCAGTCTTATACACTCGAGTCGCCGAAGCCCCCGCCCCCCAATCTGTTGACACCAGTCTGACATTCTTTCCGCTCAAGCTTAACGAATGGTCTTGCATACCAGTGGACGGTAATGCAGCCTCTTATCGAGACGCGTCTACTGATTATTCCTGGGTTGGCAAGTGCTGGAAGACCGAACATGCTTTGGTGCTGGATGTTCATATTGGATATGCTTCGGGCGTTCCCTTCAGATCCAGAAATCTTTCGCCGCGGTTGAACCACCCGGGGCTCGGGCTCGATGACCGATGGAGCTTTATCCCGCAGGATCACCCCTCGAACGCCAGACAGAAGTCAGATTCAAGACCTCTACCCTGTAATCAGATCCTTCTCAGCCATTCTTCTGGCCCCCGAATAGCCGTGTTGTACTGGTATCAAGTAGGTAATTCGATCTACGGCGATGACTACCGCTATCGAGTAGCGCTCTTGATTCAAAGGCTCTTTCGGAGACGCACTGCCAGCCAGCTCGTTCGAATCTCCACGACCGTGAAAACTGCAGAGGAAAATTCGGCTTTTGATGCTATTCATGAACTGGCGGAGCTCTTCGCTCCGGTCGCGAGATCTCGCTTCACCCAGTAGCGAGGACACCAAGTTTGGTGATGTTCCGTTCGACACACGCTTCTGTCGAACGACTTTTAGGGAGGACTCCCATTGTTGAGTTCCTACGTGGGACTTGACAGGCTCTTCAGGAAGGGGGTAACCGCATGGTTCAAGCGGTCCGGTTGCTCCAGATTGAGGAGGTGACCGCACTGTTCGACCACGACGAGCTGCGAATGCTGGATTTCGCGCTGCATCGTCTCAGCTTGAATCGATGGAATTAGGGCGTCTTCTGATCCGGTGACTATCAACGCGGGAATCTTTATTTCGGGCAGGAATGCGGTGGAATCTCGGCGAGCAGCCAAGCCGTAGCAAGCTTGGGCAATCGCCTCCGGTGAGTTTGATTGAATCAAACGGCGAACGGTTTCTGCGACTTCGGGCTTGGTCGCTAGCGTCGTCTTGCCCAAAAAGCGTGGGATGAGCTTTTCGGCCAAGGTAGAAGACCCTTCGCGGCGAACAAACTCAGCAGTTTCGTAGCGTGCCTGGCGCGCGGCGTCGGAGTCGGCAACTGGCTGGGTGGCTACAAGGATCAATCCGCGCAACATCTCCTGGTACCTTCTCACAAACTCAAAGGCTACATATCCGCCCATTGAAAGGCCTAGCAGCACTACTTCATTTTCAATCCCCAGTGACACTAAGAGTTCGCGAAGATCCTCGGCACAGCCTGCCATTGAGAATTCCCCTGCAGCTATCGGTGAGTCTCCAAACCCTCTGAAGTCAGGAGCGATGACGCGGAAGTCGCGGCTCCAGGCTTCGACCTGAACGTCCCACATTCTTCGGCTCAGTGGAAACCCGTGCAACAGCACAAGCGGAGAGCCATTGCCCTGATCAGTGTAAGTAAGAATGTGTGGGTTCATGATTGTGGCTCATGGAGTTGTCTATACCCGACTGGAAGCCGGCGGCGCAGCCGGTTGGAAATGGGCGTGACTCTTATTCTGCTTCTCTGCCCCGGCTTCTGGCTCGGCAGGAGCCTCGCCCTCCCGAGGTCGCAGCAGAAGTACTGAATCAGGTGCGGTGCTAACACCATAGAAAGCGGCGCCGAGTCGCCGCACTCCAAAGGGCCAGCGCCGCGTCTTTATCAGTTGCTGAATTCATCAAGGCCGTAGGTACAGTCTTCTTCATCGTCCTCTTCATTATAACCGCATTTGAGGAGGACGCTCTCCGCTCACAGTACGACGTGGTTCAAGCTAGCAGGTGCTTGCTCGTTGGAGCGGTGGGAATAGCGGGAGTCCACGTAGTCGTCCAAAATTCGAATGAACTCGGAGACTAGAGCTGGGCCTTTGAGCGTTGTAAGCAGTCGCCCATCCACGAACACCGGAGCCTTGGGGTCCTCGCCCGTTCCGGGTAGCGAGATGCCGATATTAGAATGCTTCGATTCACCAGGGCCGTTCACGACACACCCCATAACGGCAACCTTAAGCTCTTCGACACCCCGATAGCGTTCTTTCCAAGCGGGCATTTGCTGTCGCAGATAGGTTTGGATCTGGTCAGCCATGTCCTGGAAAAAAGTACTGGTAGTGCGCCCACAGCCTGGGCAAGCCGTCACTTGAGGCACGAAGCTGCGGATTCCCAGAGATTGGAGGATCTGTTGGGAAACTCGCACCTCTTCGGCACGGTCTCCGTTTGGAAGCGGCGTGAGTGATACACGGATCGTATCGCCGATGCCTTCCTGCAACAGCACTGAAAGCCCTGCTGTACTGGCAACAATGCCTTTGGCGCCCATGCCCGCTTCGGTCAAGCCAAGATGCAGCGGGTAGTCGCAACGGCTGGCCAGCACGCGATAAACATCAATGAGGTCCTGTACGCCGGAAACCTTGGCGCTGAGAATGATCTTGTCGTGCGCCAGTCCGTAGCGCTCGGCCATGATTGCCGAGTCCAGGGCGCTCACCACAATCGCTTCCAACATTACCGCTCGCGCATCCAGCGGCTCAGCTCGCGCCGCGTTCTCGTCCATCAGCCGGGAGAGCAACCCCTGGTCCAGTGAACCCCAGTTCACGCCAATCCTCACCGGCTTCTCATTCTTCACCGCCACCTCAATCATGCGACGAAAGTTTTCGTCGTGCCGCTTTCCAACCCCAACATTTCCTGGATTGATTCGATACTTGGCCAGGGCCTTGGCACAACCCGGATACTCGACCAGCAGGATGTGGCCGTTGTAATGGAAATCACCGATGATGGGAACCTCCACTCCGTTAGCTCGCAACCGGCTCACAATCTCGGGCACCGCCGCGGCCGCTTCGTGAGTGTTGACAGTGACTCGCACCAACTCAGATCCTGCGCGAGCTAGCGCTGCCACCTGCGTCACTGTGGCAGCGACATTGGCTGTGTCGGTATTCGTCATGGACTGGACGACGATGGGGTGACCGGCGCCGATGCGGACGTTTCCAACTTGTGAGACTACCGATGATCGTCTCTTGATGATCGCCATGCAGTGCCCTCGATCGTCGAACTGGGAGTACAGATTAAGAGATCGTCTCAAGTTCCGTCAAGCCGTGTCCGCACGGAGGATCCCACGCCGAGCCCAGACACAACTCAGCCGGTTCGCGCAGAAGGGCACAGTGTCGGATACTACTTCGGAGTCGGGTGCTTACTCGGGTCGGTGCGCCCGGTCACGTAGTGGACCTTCACGGTCCGTCCTTTCGGAAGTAGAAAGGAATGCTGACCTCCATCTGAATGTCCACCGCGATTCCGTTCCTCTGGCTGGGCTTGAATTTCCAGTTCAGCAGTGCTTCGCTGGCACTCAGGTCCAAACGACCGTCGAGTTTTCGAATGACGCGAACGCTCTCTCCGTCAATGGTTCCGTCCTTACGAAGAATTGCAAACAGAATGACGACTCCTTCCAATTTCTCCCGCATGACCTCCGGGGCATACTTCGGATCGACCTTAACAATGGCGGAGGGTGCCGTTAATGAGGCCGCAGGGGTGGCCGGTGAAGACGGAGGCTCAGCGGCCCAGAGTTCAGCAAACCGAAAAATCCAACTGCCTCGCTTGCTTGTAAAATTCGGGGCGTTGATGGCGGCCGTGTAGACGGGACCTCCCCTACTTTCATAATCTCGAAGAGGTGACTCCCCTGACCCAATTTCTGTACGGCTTGCCGCCAGAGATTGATTTGATGGGATTAGAGAAGGCAGAAAATCGAGTAGCGACGAAGTTCTGGTTGGACTGTGTGGCTTGGGCAACTTCGGTGCCTTTGGCAGCGGCGCCTGCACGACGGTTGTGCCTGCGTCTCCCACCGTCGGTGCCGTTCGATTGTTGATGGAAATCGACGGCATGATGACTTCGGCACGGCTTAGTTCTGCGAAGCCTGGCGG
>Ga0163150_10008064_pt1 | contig 12110 bp, 16 predicted proteins | sample OliLakLV19P2IB_FD_148628 | JGI IMG/M metagenome (GOLD analysis project Ga0163150, IMG submission 148628) | Freshwater microbial mat bacterial communities from Lake Vanda, McMurdo Dry Valleys, Antarctica - Oligotrophic Lake LV.19.P2.IB | ecosystem: Environmental > Aquatic > Freshwater > Lake >...
TCGTAGATGTCCTCGATCCCGCGCGAGGCCTTGAACACCAGCGCCTCGAAGCCGGGCGCAATCGGGGTGCCCAGCTCGACGCTCAGCGCTTTGGCGCGCGCGACCACTTCCTGCGGATCGGAAATGTCGGCGGGGGTGATCTTGTCCATCACCTCGGCGGCGGTGTAGCCCAGCATCTTCTCGGCGCCGACGTTGAAGATCTGGATGACGCCCTTCGCGTCGGTGGCGATGCTTGAGAAGTTGGCGCTGTTGAAAATCGCGTTTTGCAGGGCCCCCGTTGTCAGCAACGCCTGCGGCGCGTCATTGTTCTTGTCAGTAGTCGGCATCTGTCTCCAGTTTCACCTTGGGCCGATCGTGTCGATCGAGCGCGGCCGTCAGCGGTGGGCCTGCGCTGGCATGCCGAGCGTTCGTGAGTCCGACGCACACGCGAAGGCGAAGCCATGGGGCCAGCGTCACGTGTTCTGGAGAGGCGTTCGCTTCGCTTGCAGCGAATGGCGAGCAGACTAGTCGACCGCGAGGGCGGGAACCGGGCAGCGCGGGAGGTCAACCGTAAACACGCAGCCCACATCGGGAAGGTTGAACGCAGAGATCTGACCACCATTCGCTTCAGTAGCCCACCGACTGAAGGCGAGGCCAAGGCCCAAGCCCGTTCGATTGGCGCTGCGCTGCTCGAACGGGCGAAACAGTTCGTTGACGTCCCCGCCCGAGAGACCGCCGCATTCATCCTGAATCTCGAGCAGCACCCGGTCGGCACTGGCGGCGACACGCAGCCTGACGGTGGTGCGAGGCCGGGTGAACTTGAATGCGTTCTGCAGCACATTCATCATCACCGCAGCGAGGACCTGGCGGTCCGCGTCAATCGCCACTCCCAACTCGACGGGCATCACCGTAAAGGTGATGCCCTTGGCGTGTGCCGCCAAGGTGGCGGCCGGCGCCAGTTCTTCGATGAACCTGGACACCAGAAAGGGCTCCCGATGCTGAAGGCCCTGTGTGAGCCGGACCTCGGCGAGTGAACGCGCAATGAGATCACGCGCTCCGACGAGGCTCCGATGGAGCACCGTACCGGTGCTCCCGCCGACGCCCACGTTCCCGGACTTGACCGCTTCGAACGCAAGCATCGCGGTATTGAGCAGGTTGCCCAGTTCATGCGTAAAGAATCCGAGCCGCTCTTTGTCGCGAACGATGTCTCCGTCGATGGTGGACTGGTCGCGTTCGCGCCCGTATTCCGTCACCGCGCGCGCGATGGCGTCGTCAAGGCATCCGTTCAGCATCCGAAAGTCTTCCGTGCTGACCGGCGCGTTGGTTTCCACGGCCAGATCGGTAATCGACTGACAGACGTCGCCATAGTCGTGCACGACCTGCGACACGGTAAACCCCCGACGCAGAAGATCGCGGCCGTGCAAGGTCGCGCCGCTGGCAATCTCCGGGCTTGTCGACTGCCCGAGACGCAATGCGTCGGCCACTTGATTGAGGAAGAGGGGTACGCCGTGATCGAGTTCCGAGTCCGTCGGCAGTGGAACCGATCTCGTCGCCACCTTCGCCCTGCACCGGCGGATGATCTCTTCGCGGTTCAGAACGATAAATTCATAGAGCATGATGCGACATCGGCGAAGCCTCCAATGAAGGCGCGTGGGCTTTGGAGAGGCTGGAGCAGCCGATTCTCGCGTAAGCGGAGGCCGCAGGGCTCAGGAAAGCGAGAAGATGTTGCACGTTACCACGTTTCTGCGGAGGCACCACAGAAATCAGAATTCAATCCTCCATAACGCTGAGCTGGCGAGCGCGGTGAACCGCGCTCGCCGCCAACTCATTACAACGATGACGACGCTGCATCATCGACCGGATCAATGCGACAGGGAATTGAATAGATGGAGCCCTTCGACGTGGATACCGACGGCCGGACGCGGCGCGCCGGTGGTCGACGCGTCCGGCCTGGGCAACGATGGGCTTCATTTCCCATCCATCCCAACAGCCTGCGCGCCAAGGCCGACGACCACACGTGTGCTCTGGGTGACGCGACCGATCTGCCGAGCTCAAAGGCCGGTTCGGTCGCGCATTTCCAGGCGGAAGTTCTGGAAGGGAACCTGCTGAACGCCATCGCCGGCCGGAGCCTGGATGACGGGTTTGATGGTCACGCAAAGCTCCGTCGAGACCGGCTTCGGACAGGCGCTGCTCATCGACTTCAACTACGAGTCACGCGGTGGCGTTGTGTCGGAGAACGATCGGCGGCGGCTGACGATGACACTCGTCGCCGCCGCCTTGCTGGTATCACTGGGGCCGCGGCCGATTCCTCAGCGCCGCGGCCAAGCCTCATAGGACAAAGCAGGCCGGATCTGCGCGCGAACGGGCTCGAGACCTCGGATTACTCCCGATAAGTCGCGTAGTGTTTACTGAAGGCCTTCATGGAATCAAGACCGTCTGAGTCGGACCTCTCTTCAGTGTTGGCAGTCGCCCGATCTCGGTACGAGAGGCAATTAGACAGGGTGGGCACAAAATAGGGCAGAGTCGGTTGGACCAAAAACTTCGAACTCTCGGCCATCTTCGAGTTTTCTCGTAAATCCTTCATTTTCCAGAACATCATCGAGCGAGCAATTTGCCTTGCGTTGGCTCTGGAGGCCCCGTTTGGTCGGCTCACAGGGACAATTTCAGGGACAGCGCATGGCTCAGGTCACTCACTCGCCGGCACTGTATAATCATCATATTCGATGCGAATTTGATGAGGCAGCCATGCTCGATCTCGCCAACGACATTCGTTCGCTCAGTGACTTCAAGCGCCATACGATCGAACTGCTCGATCGTCTGCGGAAGACCGGTCATCCGCTGGTCTTGACCATCAACGGGAAGGCCGAGGTCGTCGTCCAGGACGCGGGCGCCTACCAGACGCTCCTCGACCGCGTGGAGGCCATCGAGGGGATTCAGCGCGGGCTGGCCGACGTAAAAGCCGGTCGCACGAAGCCCGCGCGGCAGGTGTTCGATCGGCTGCGCCGCAAGCATGCCATACCGCGTTGATCTCGCGAGGAACGCGGAAGCCGAGCTCGAAGAGCCGTATTTGTGGGTCGTCGAGCGGGCTCCCCAGCAAGGCGCGGCCTGGTTCAATGGTCTCGAGCGGGCCGTTCTTTCGCTGGACCAACATCCGGAGCGCTGTCCAGTGGCGCCCGAGAGTCTCGACCCGGCCCACCCGGTTCGGGTGCTCAGCTACGGCCGGAAGCCGCACGTGTACCGCGTCTTCTTCGCGGTCGACCGCAACGCCAGCGTCGTTCGGGTGGTCCATGTGAGGCGCGGCGCCAAGCGCCGGCCGACTCTTGACGAGTTGACGCGCGAGTAGGCCGGCTGTCTGATTGCCTTCGCCGTGCCGGGCGCATTCCGCCTCGTGTCAGGCACGTTGGCTGCTGTTGGCTCTGGAGGCGCTCCTGTTGGCGCGCCACAGGGACCTTCGTGCGAGGAGACGACGGTCGCGTCGTCCCGCGCGGATCCTTGCGTGTTGATTGATGGAGCGAGGCACTGCAACGGTTGGTAACGGTCAGAGTGGCGGCTGTTGCGTCTCTGCGGTGACGATCAGTTTGGCGACGCTCCGAAAATCCGGTCCGATGATGTCGGGCTTCGGACCGAGCGGGTACAAGACCTTTCCTGGCCTTGCTACAAATGCGGCGGCGCATCCAGCACGAAGGGCTCCGACGATATCCCAGGCGTGTGCGGCTACCAGGCGCAATCGATCCACGGGAACTCCAAGCGACTCCGCCACGGAACGGTACGCCTCCGCCGCTGGCTTGAAGCGCCGCACGGTGTCCACGGAGAACGACCGCTCGAAGAACGTGGCGAGACCGGCGTGCGCGAGTTGCTGTTGCACTGCCGCCGGGGCGGAATTCGTCAGCGTGACCAGCCGTAGTCCGGCGTCACGCATGGTCTGAAGACCGTCTCGCGCATCGGGATGCGCCGGAAGCGTGAGCATGCCCTGGAGAATCCGTCCACGATCGGCGGGCGATAGCGTAACCCCGCGGGCCGCCGCCGTCATGTCAAGCGCGGCACCCCCGATGCTCGCGAAGTCAGAATACGGGCCCGCCAACGTCGCCACCTCAGAGTACAGAAGGACGGTGGCGAACCAGTCCTGCAAGACTCGGCCGTCGCCGAACGCCTCCTTGAAGTGCGGTTCCAGCGCCCCCACGTCCAACAACGTTTCGTTGACGTCGCAGACAATAACGCGAGGCATTCGGCGATCTCCTTGTGTCGACGCAAATCCGCGAGCGACTCCAGCCGCGTGCGTGACGCCTGCCAGTGCGGCGTGAAGGAATACGCGCCGGCTGGTCACGGCTTCATTTCGGCACCGTTGCGCGCTCGGTGTCCAATTGCCGCAACTTGACAGTGTACGACACGGGAATCGATCGCGGGGTGAAGCACAGTCGATCATCGCAGGCCTGGTAGTCGAGCGTGCCGGTAATCGTCATCGTCTCAACCCCCTTGAGCGCGGCCCGCGCCGCAGGAGATGTGCTCACGGCCATGCCTTGCACGAGGCGGAAGGGTTTCTGAAACACGGGAACCCGCTCATCGAGCGGCTTGAAATGGTAGATCTCTGACGCGGGATACTGCAGGGCCCTGGTCGTCAGGACCGGATTCGCGTCGATGCGAAGGTTGATAATTCGGTAGTCCTTCGCACCGGGCGCGTACACGTGGATGCCAGCGCCCGGCTTGACGTCGAACACGACTGAAAACAGCGATCCTGGAGCCACGACCTCGTCGCTCGCGTAGGTGGTGATGTCGAGATGATCGGTCTCGATGCGCTTCGCTGTTGCCGGCGTGCCGGCGTTTCCAAGCGCGATCATGATTGTCGAGACCGTGTTCCGCTCTTGGTACGCTTCCTCGAAGAAGCGCGATGTGACCTTGCCGCTTCGATCGATCAGCAACGTTCCGGGAAACGGGATGCCGTAGTTGCTGGTTCCCGCCGCGACCGTCGTGTTCAGAATGCCGTACGCCTTAATCGTCAGCGAGCCGGGATCCGACAGCAATGGAAACGTGATGCCGCGACGACGGCTGAAATCGGCCATGATCGCGGGAGAGTCATAGGTAATCACGGCGAGGCCGAGCCCCTTCTCCTTGAGCTCTCCGAGACGACCCTGCAGTTCGATCATCTGCGTCTTGCAGTAGGGACACCAATCCACTGAGCGCGAAAAGACCAGCATGGCGCCTCGCGGGCCCACGATCGAGTCCCGCGTCCAGACCTTGCCCTGCGCATCCTGTAACCGGAAGTCGGGAACCGCTTGGCCCGGCTGGGGGCCCAGCCTCGCCACGTCGATCTTTTGCGGAGATTGCTGCGCCAGACCCGGCAGGGTCAAGAACAGCAGAAATACGAGCGTGCAGCTCATCGAGCTTATGATCATCAGGTGCCTCAGTGTGAACAGAGAACGGCTTGACTTCAGTCTCTCGCCTCGGCATTCAACGGAATAAGTAATGGACGAATCTGCTGCTCGAGCTCTTCCTTCGTCATTCTGCCGGGATGATACAACTTGACGACACCCTGACGATCAACAACGACGACGGTCGGCGTTGAGCTGACGCCGTACAACTTGTGGTTCGCCTCGCTCAGCGGTACCGGCACGTCGGCAAGAAACCCGTAGTACTTGTCCCGTATCTGCAGGATGTAGCGGATCTCTTCATCGGGGCCGGCTGGGGTGCCGCCCGCGACGCAACCAAAGCGCTGCGTCGGCGCCACGACCGCGAGTCCCTGCGTTCGATATGTGGCCAGGAGATCCGCCAGGATCGGGCCCTGAATCTTGCAATCGGGGCACCAGTGCGCCCAGAAGAACAGCACGAGCACCTTTCCGTTCAGCTCATCGAGCGTTGGGGGCGCGTGCCCGATGAATTCAGAGCGGTCGAGCGCGGGTGCGGGATGTCCTTCGAGGCTGAGGAGGTTGATGTTTTTCTGAATCCGTTTGTGGATCGCTGTGTCCTTGTAGGTCTCGAGCTGGCGCTGTAGAAAGTAGACTGCGTCTGAGCGCTGCCCCCGTTGACCACGCACGTTCGCCTGGACCTCGATCGCGGCGCCCAGGGCTGTCGCCAACCGGGGCTCGCCGTCGGGCGCGCGACTGCCGAGCAACGTCACGGCGAGTTGCTGGGCCTCGCGCCCGTAGCGGTCGGCTCGATCCAATTGTCCCTCCGCCAGGGCACCTCGGCCGAGCCAGGAGAGCGCCTCGATAATCTCAGGGACGTTTCCGCGCTCACCGCGACGCTTCGCAAATATCGCGTCGGCACGATCAAGATCGCGGGCGCCAATCGCGGAACGGACCTCGGACACGACGTCCGTGGGAGCGGTGGTCTGACTTGCAGCCGGACCCGCAAGGAGAACCCCGAACAGCACGAGGCAGACAAACTTTATTCCGAGCCTCCCATGTCACAGTCGCGCGAACGCGGCACCAACCCGTGCGGCGAGCACGCCGTTTTTCGTAAACGCATGACAGGTCAGAAATATTCCACCCTAGCGGTGTCGCAGTTGCCCGCTGGAATAATTGAGGCCCCCTCAAGCGTTTGTAGGGAAAGCCGGACGAAACCGGCGATCTTCCGGAGGAGGAGCAGTATGAGAATGTTGGCAATCGTAGCGGGCACGGCGCTGGCGGTGGTGGGGCTCTCGGTGGCTGGAGCGGCTCAGGGGCAGACCCAGACGATGAAGGGCCACTTGGTCGATATCATGTGCGCCTCACACCACGCGACGGAGGCTGGGTACACGGAGAAGCACGACAAGAAGTGCCTGCTCATGGACGAGTGCGTCAAGAGCGGCTACAGTCTGGTCACGGCCGACAAGAAAGTGCTGACGCTGGACGCCAAGGGCAACCAACTGGCGCTCGACCTCATCAAGAAGACCGATCGCGAAAGCAACTGGACCGTGGCAGTAAACGGTCGGGTGCCTGGGGACACAATCGCCGTCGCCAGTATCCAACTGCCGTAGTGTGACGGCGGCCCCGTCGAGGTGAAACCGGCAATACCCATGCGCGCGCGCAGCTGTTTCGGAACGCTCGCCCTGCCGCACCTGGCAGCGATCTACCGGCTCGCTCGTCAGCTGGCCGGACCCGATCGGGCCGACGACCTGACGCAGGAGACGTTCCTCAGCGCGTGGGCACACTTCGATCAGTTCGACCCGGCGACCAACTGTCGTGCGTGGTTATGCCGGATCTTGCGCAACACCTGAGTCAGTCAGTGGCGCAAGACCCGGCTCGAACTGCCCGTGGCCGAGATCGAGGAGATGCCGGCGGAGCCGTGGTACGACTGGGAGCGCCAACGAACAGACAGCGACCTGTCGGCCGACATGCAATGGGCGCTCGATCAACTGCCAGACGCCTACCGGTGGGCGGTGTTGCTCGCGGACGTCGAGGAATTCACGTATCAGGAGATCGCCGTGACGATGGCGTGTCCGGTGGGTACCGTGATGTCGCGGATCAGCCGGGGCCGTCGCATGCTGGGACGGCTCTTGAACGAGCGGAGACGCGCCGACCGGCCGGTGATCAGAATCGTTGCTCGTGAGCGGTGACCACACATGATGAACTGCAAACAGTTTCGTGAGTCCTTGGATTGCTACCTGGATGGGGAGTTGTCCGCTGCCGCATGCGCAGCGGCCGATGCCCATCGCAAGGAGTGCCCTCAGTGTGACCGCGCGCTGGCGCACGTCCAGGAACTCAAGACAGCCGTCAGACGGACCGTGACCGTGGCCTCGCCGCCGTCCGATCTCGATGCTCGGATTCGTGCAGCAGTAGCCACCCCGTGGACGCGCCCGCTTGACACCATCCGGTCGTTCGGAACGAGGCGTTCGGTCCTCGCGCTGGCGGCTGCGGCGGTGTTCGTTCTGGCGGTGACGGTCAGTACGCGACCACCGATTGACATCAGCGCTGCGAACGCAATGGACCGTCTCGCGGTTCGTCTCGACGACACCAGTCCTGTGGTCCTCGAAGGCACGATCCTGTGCCGGGACTGCGAATTGGAGCATCGATACGGTGTCAAAGCGAGTTGCAAGATCATCGGCCACCATGGCGCCATTGCGACGGCCGACGGACGCATCTGGAACATCGTCGAACAGGGGTCGTCGGCCGCGCTGATTCACGACGAGCATCTTTTGGGAAAGAAGGTGGTCGTCCGGGGCCGTCTGTTTCGCGGTTCTCGGGTCCTCGTGATCGAGAGCTACCAGCTCGGAAGCTGAAGGGTTTCTTGAATGGGTTGCAGCCATTGGCGTCACCGCGGCCGTCCGTCCTGGCTGGTACAACGGATCGGGAGCGCCGGCTGCAAACGAGAAGCCCCTTGTCCTCCGGCTGTTCAAGAGTCCTGTTCCTGTAGAGACGCTCACACTCCAAACACTCGATGGGCGCGCGATGTCCACCGTCGAGTGGAAGGGCAAGGTCACGCTGGTAAACTTCTGGGCCACGTGGTGTGCGCCCTGCCGCGCGGAAATCCCTGACCTCATCGCCTTGCAGAAGCGGCACGCCCATCAGCTCCAGATCATCGGTATCTCGGAGGACCACGGCGCCGAGGAGGCCGTCGAGGCGTTCGTCGCCGAGCATCAGATCAACTATCCGATAGTGATGGCGACTCCTGAGATCGAACGAGTGTTCGCAGGTGTCGCGGGCCTGCCGACAACGTTCGTTGTCGATCGCGAAGGTCACATCGTCCAGAAGCACGTCGGCCTTCTCGACGTCGCGACCATTGAGCGCAACGCAAAGGCGCTCGCCTGGATACTGCCAGCGACGATCGTCTTGGCGTCGATCTCGATCACCTGAGCCCGGGCGTTCGCGCTGCCACCTTACAGCGCCTGAATGCCGAGCCGTGTACGTGCGGATGCGGGCTGACCGTTGCGAGATGCCGCGTTGATGACCCGAACTGCGGTGTCGGCTTGCCACGCGCCCGCGAGATTGCCGCCGAAGTGGCGAGGGCAAGCCCCTGAGGCCTCGGGAACGAGTGCGCGCGCGGTTGCCCACGACCGAGACCACTACGGGCACTTCGATGAGCACGCCGACGAGGCGCGTGTGAGGGCCGAGCGCCCTTCACGGCGCGCCGCTCGCGGTCCGGTTGTCGGCGCTCGACCACGGCATGCGCGACCCAATGCTCGCGGTCCTTGTGAGGTCTCGCGGCCTCAAACAGATATCGGTCACTCGGTGCCTGGTCGAGCTGCGAGCCACGCGCCGGTGCGACGAGGTTTCAGCGCCCCCTCACGCGATGGCTGGAGAACACGCCTGAGATCATCTATCGAGTCGATGTCGTACCAGGACGGGAGTAACGTGACAGAAAGATGGTGCGCCTCGGCCGCGGTAACTGTCGCTGCCAAGACCTCGGCGGTGCTCCACGGGATTCCGCGAAAGATCTCCGGATGGTTCGAGCGAAGGCCCACCAGGTAGTAGCCTCCGTCCGTGGAAGGACCGAGCACGACGGGATCGACCTCCCGCCTGAGCACGTCGATCCCGCGTTCGACGTGCTCGCCCGGCAACGTGGGGAGGTCCGAACCGATGATCGCTACGGCGGAGTACCCCAGGGCGAACAGGTCGGCGAACGCGTGCTCGATCCGTTCGCCAAGGTCGCCCCCACGCTGGGGCAACACGTGGAACTTGCCGTCGGCCAGTGACGCGATCTCATCGCCCACCGATCCGGGCGCGAACACCAGTACACGCTCTACGTCGGGCACACGTTGGACCACATCCAGCGTGTCAAGCAGGATGGCGCGCCGCAGATCCGTCCCGTCGTCTACGCCAAGCGCCTTCAGCAACCGCGTCTTGCCACGCGCGTCAGACGGCGCCCGTGCCATGACGGCCAGGGCGACTCGATCACTCACCGATCACCCCGGGCTCCGAGGCTCGTCTGCCCCTGGCTGTCGAACCACGACTGGTCCGATAGCGTTGGGCCAGCCACTCGGGAGATACACCGAAAAAAAAGAGAAGCACGAGCAGCAGGTTTTCCGAACTGCGACGGACCCATCCGTCAGCCTCCCAGCGGCGCGCCGACGTGACGGCCTGAAGCGCCGAATGATACAAGCGACCCGCTCCGCGCAGGCGCCGCACGAAATCGACATCCTCCATCAACGGGAGCTCGCGATAACCGCCGAGCGCGACAAACACATCGCGACGTGCGAAGAGCGCCTGATCGCCGTAGGGCAACTCGAACCAGCGCACGCGAAGAGCGACGGCACGCTCGATCACTCGAGCCCAACGACTCGCGGAGGCGAGTTGAAACCGGAAACTCCCGCCAACCGACTGAGTCCCCACGATCTTCTGGAGCTCTTCCAGCCATCCCACAGGCAGCCGCGTGTCGGCATGGAGAAACAGGAGCCAAACACCCGATGCGCCCGATGCGCCGAGGTTCATCTGTCGGCCGCGGCCTGGCAGCGACACAACCCAACGTGCCCACGGCGCGGTACGTTGAAGCTTCTCAATCGCCGGCGTATGCGCTCCTGCGTTAACGACGATGGTCTCCACGCACTCGTGGTGACCGATCGATGCGAACGCCTGCGCCAGGCACTTCGTATCACCGAGGACAGGAATGATCACGGACACGAAAGGCACTCGGTTATTGTCTCACCCGACAGTTCACGGAGCGGACAGTGATGCCGCCACCAGTCTTACTGACGACAGTAGTTGCACACAGCAGAGTGAGCCGATCGCGCCTGAGCCATTGTGTGGCCCGCACGGTCGTGGAACGAACTGCGCCCTAACAACCAGCCGAGCGTCGCCCCGAAGGCCGCATGTGCGGAGAGCACAGTTGCCGCAAATTGCCAGCCGAAGTCACGACCGAAGAGTCCCACACCGAGCGACTCGACAACGGGGCTCACCAGGAATCCGACGCCGACTGCGAGACCGTACGCGGTCGCTAACACGATCGAGCGCCCGCCTGTCACTGCCAGAAAGATCATGCCGAACGCGGCGCCGTTCCAGAAGTGGTAGGCGAATCCAGCGACGTTTGACCAGGTCGACGGCCCCAGGGCAAATCGATCGAGTATCATTACGCCCATCAACTGCGGTAGGTTGCCAGGCATGAAACCGAGTCGAAACCCAGGGTAACGGAAGACTTCTAGAGCGAGGGTCGCTATCGCGCCTGCGACCACCCCGCGCGAAATCACGACCGCGAGATCTGGGTGCCTGCGCAGAGATGCGGACCAGATCACCAGCAGGCCGGCAATCGACGGCAGCAACGCGGCCAGCGCGAGATCGTGAAGCGAGGCGTACCCCAGCTGCGCGAGTGGAAACACCAGGGGTCCGACCGCCGCCAGAAGGATGACAATGGCGCGAGTGAACATCATATTCTCCTGACCAAGAAACGACAGAAGCGACGGGACATACGCCCGCAGCTCCCCACTACACGCCTACTGCGCCGCCATGGTCGCGAGCCCACCGATTTTCTCGTCGAGCACCTGCGCGACCATCGCGATCTTGTCGTTCTTGAACTTTCCGAGAAGCGTCGACGGCTTGTCGTACTGGACGTACGTCTTTCCATCGGTATCGACGTACACCGCGATGCGCAGCGGCACATACAGGCCCACCGCGTGGCTCTGCTCGAACAGCTGCTTCCCCACCGTCGGATTGCCGACCAGAAACACTGTCGCCTTGAGGGTCAACCCCGTCATCGACAGCATCTTGCCCTGGTCGACCTGAGCCATGACCATCATGCCGTTCTTTGCGACGAGCGACTTGACCGCGTCGCTCACCTGCTCGAATGATTTGCTGGACGCGACCGTGACGAGGGCATCGGTGGCACCGTCAGCGGCGTACGCCGGCACTGCGAGCGCCGAGATCCCCAGCGCGAGCGCCAGCGCACCCGTTCGAACCTGCCGCCATGTGTTGCGCTCCCGACCTTCGTTGCGGATGATAGACATCGTCTTGTGCTCCCTTGGTTGCATGCGCTGCGTGAATCGCAATCGCGTGTTCCTAGAGTGAGTGCGACACCCTGGGCGTTTGTTACAGTGGGTCCTTCGGGGAGTGAGATTGACCACAGAAGCGGCTGACGACCTGATCGAGCGCTTGCGCCGTCGCGACGATCGCACGCTCCTCGCGATCGTCCAGGAACATGCGCGGCCGCTCTATCGGGCGGCCCGAGGCATGGGCTTTCGCGACCAGGACGCGGAAGACCTCGCTCAGGATGTCCTGACCACATTCATC
>Ga0163150_10008065_pt1 | contig 12109 bp, 7 predicted proteins | sample OliLakLV19P2IB_FD_148628 | JGI IMG/M metagenome (GOLD analysis project Ga0163150, IMG submission 148628) | Freshwater microbial mat bacterial communities from Lake Vanda, McMurdo Dry Valleys, Antarctica - Oligotrophic Lake LV.19.P2.IB | ecosystem: Environmental > Aquatic > Freshwater > Lake >...
TACACCAATACTGGTTGAAAAGTTTCTCTAATAAACACAAAAGGGAGCGAAACGCTCACTCCCTTTTGGCTATTTAACTTTTTATTATGAATGGGGGGATCAAAAAAACTTGATTTCCAACCCATTAAATGCGAATCAATCCTCCCAGTTGAGCCCTTCCGGCCTGGGCTGATCATTAGTTGGTTTATCCACTCCTGGTTGTTCTATCGGGGGAACAGGAGGTTTTACCCCCTGATTTTCATTTATGGGAGCAGGTCTTTCAGGACCTTCGTTACGATTTGAAGGCCTGCGGTCTCCATTGTCCGGCCGATCTCTGCGGTCGCCACCTCTGTTATCTCTTCGGTCGCCACCATCTCTTCGGTCACCACTATCCCTGCGGTCACTGCCACCTCTTCCGCCATCTCTTCTGTCTCCGCCATCTCTTCTATCATCGCGTCTGAATCCGGAGCCACCACGATCGGAACCACCGCGACCGCCACGATCCGAGTAGGATCTGTCTCTACCGCCGGAGTCCCCTCCGTTTTCCGGGCCTGCACCAGCTGGTCTTGGCATGAGGGCTTTCCGTGAAAGTTTGTATTTCCCTGATCTGGGGTCGATATCCAATAATTTAACCTTTAATTCATCGCCTACATTAAATACTTCTTCCACATTTTCTATGCGGGTATACGAGATTTCTGAAATGTGCAACAATCCTTGTTTACCCTGAAAATCAACTACCACACCAAAGGGCAAAATTTCAGCCACTTTCGCTTCGTAGGTTTCACCGATTTCGGGAACAAAAATGATTGATTTGACCCGGGCCAATGCTTTCTCAATAGATTCTTTATTGGAGCTGGCGATACTTACAATGCCTTCATCTCCGACTTCTTCTATGTTTACCACCGTGCCAGTCGTAGCCTGGATATCCTGAATAATTTTACCACCGGGGCCGATAACGGCACCAATAAAGCTCTTGGGTATCCTGATTTCGACGATTCGGGGTGCATGCGGTTTGTAATCTTCCCTGGCTGCATCAATGGATTTAGCCATTTCACCCAGTATGTGCAGACGACCTGCTTTAGCCTGGGCCAGTGCTTTTTCCAATAGGCCGTATTCCAGGCCATCTATTTTCATATCCATTTGGCAACCGCAGATACCCTGACTGGTGCCTGTGATCTTAAAGTCCATATCACCGAGGGCATCTTCATCACCCAGTATATCGGTGAGGATGGCGGCACGCGTCTTGTCTTTGATCAATCCCATAGCGACCCCGGCAATGGGTGCTTTTATTTTTATACCTGCATCCATCAGTGCCATGGAAGCTACACAGACAGAAGCCATTGAGGTAGAACCATTAGATTCCAGGATGTCAGCAACTATTCTGACTGTATAAGCATTGTCCGGAGGCATGATTTGTTTAACTGAACGGGCTGCCAGGTTGGCGTGGCCAATTTCACGTCGTCCGGGACCTCTTTGAGGTTTTACTTCGCCGACAGAAAAAGGTGGAAAGTTATAGTGGAAAATAAATCCTTCATCGTGGGCATTAAATGCGGTATCCACCAGCATTTCGTCTTTTTTTGAACCTAAGGTCACTACGCCGAGGGCCTGGGTTTCACCCCGATTAAAGAGGGATGATCCGTGTGCTGCCGGTAAGACATCGATTTCAGTCCAGATAGGCCTTACTTCGTCGGTCCTTCGTCCGTCCAGCCTTTTACCTTCGGCCATTACTACTTCACGAACGATGTGTTTTTTATTTTTATCGTACAAATCGGCAATCTTTTTGCTGTTTTCGGTATAATATTCCTCGCTTTTTGAACCGATTATAAATTCTTTAAGTGCCGCTTTGATTTCGTCAAACTGGTCTTTACGTGATTTTTTATCGGTAGCATTGCGGGCCAGGGAATAGATTTTTTCATCGGTGCCCAGGTGCACAAGGCTACTTAACTCTTCATCGATTTCAGGAACGATAACTGTCCGTTTGCCGTCGAGTTTGACGCCGAATTTTTCAGCAAGGGCAAGTTGCGCCTGGCAATGTTGTTTGATGGTTTCATGAGCTACCTGAATAGCTTCAATCAATTCTGATTCATCACATTCTTTGGCTTCCCCTTCTACCATTAAAAGATCTTTTTCCGTAGCAGCGACGATAAATTCCAAACTGGCCTCTGCGAGCTGGGTTCTGGAAGGGTTGACAACATATTCACCGTTGACTTTGGCCACCCTGACTTCAGAAATGGGGCCTTGCCAGGGAATATTGGAAAGTACCAAAGCCGTGGAGGCAGCCAGGGCGGCATAGGCTTCAGGCATGGTTTCATTATCGTTGGATAATAAGCTGATAATGACCTGGGTCTCATTCATATATTCATCAGGAAACAAAGGGCGGATCGCGCGATCTACCAAACGGGAGGTAAGTACTTCAGAGTCTGAAAGTTTACCTTCCCTGCGGAAAAAGTTGCCCGGAATACGGCCGGCAGCATAAAAGCGCTCGGCATAATCGACTGAAAGTGGAAAGTATTCCATATCCGGTTTGGATTCTTTATTGGATACTACGGTAGCCAGCATTATCGTGTGCCCACATCGCACCACTGCAGACCCATGGGCCTGTGTAGCTAATTTACCTGTTTCGAGGGTGATTTCCCTGCCATCCGGCAGATTGAACGAAACACTGATAGGATTTTTTTGTCCCATAAAATTTTTTTAATGGATGATTTAAGATTAAACAACAATAGCCCTAACCAGTAGAGCATTTAACTTCAGAACGTGGAAAAAATCGATGAAGGTAGTCGGGAGGCAGAGCCCCCCGGTATAACAGTTACTATTTTCTTATACCTAACTGCTCGATCAATTCGCGGTATTTACTCAGATTATGCTTGGCCAGGTAGTTGAGCAATTGTTTGCGTTGTCCTACGATAGTTAGCAGGGATCTGCGGCAGGAATGGTCTTTCCTATTCTGATTCAAATGCTCTTGTAATTGGTTGATTCTAAACGTAAAAAGAGCAATCTGAGCTTCAACAGACCCTGTGTTTTCAGGTCTGCCGCCATACTGAGTCATTAATCCTTGTACTTTTTCTTTAGTCATGTAAGCCGGCATATTCTATTCTTTTTGGCTTTTACTTTATTTTAAATATTTATTTCGCGCGCAAAGGTAAACTATTTTTAAATAATTGATTCATTGATTTTTATAATATTTCTTCGCGCATCCCCGCGTTTTTGAGTCAGGGACCAAAATCGCATGCAGGATTAGCTGAAATGAAACCTCACAACCCCCTGACTTTATATTGTTATTGATCCAACAGTTAAAATGAATAATTTCGCAGCTCCAAAAACCGCCCAGGCACTTAATGATTTCTTTTGAACGAAAAATATTAAAGAACGGATTGAGGATATTGATTCATCAGGACAGTTCCAATCCTTTGGCTTCTGTGAATATCCACTACCTGGTCGGTTCTAAACACGATCCCCCGGATCAAACGGGCCTGGCCCATTTGTTTGAACATCTGATGTTCGGTGGGACGAGCCGGGTACCTTCCTATGACCTGGCGGTCCAGAATGCCGGGGGTGAAAACAACGCTTTTACCACCACGGACAGCACCAATTATCATATCACCTTGCCGGCAGAAAATATTGAGATGGCCTTATTTCTGGAAGCTGACCGCATGAATGGGCTGCGCCTGGTCAAGACGTTGTTTGAACGGGAAAAACAAGTCGTTCTGGAGGAATACAAAGAAACCTGCCTCAACAAACCTTATGGAGATAGTTTTCATCTGATCAGTGCCCTGGCCTATTCCCGGCACCCGTATCGTTGGCCGACGATTGGGTTAAATGAAAAACACATCAGCCGACTATCGCTGGATCAGGCCAGGATGTTTTATAAAAAATACTATCAACCCGCCAATGCAATCCTGTCGATTACCAGTAAATATTCCAGCGGGAAATTATTGCCATTAATTGAGAAGTATTTTGAACCGATCAAACCCGTACCGGTTGATTTTAAACCAAGCCCCAAGGAACCACCCCAAAAAAAAATCCACAAGCTGGTATCTTCAAAAAAATCCCCAGCGGATGCCTTATATATGGCTTTTCATATGTCTTCCCGGGTGCACCGGGACTTTTATGTGGCGGATTTAATCAGTGATATATTATCAAACGGACAATCCACCAGGCTCTATAAAAATTTGGTCAGGGGAAAACAACTCGTCAGCACCATTGATGCCTACATCACTGCTTCGATCGATCCCGGGCTTTTTATTCTGGAAGCGAAAGCTATCCCGGGTGTTCCGATAAAAAGCGTCGAAGCGGCCATTTGGAATGAACTTAAAAATTTAAAAAGTCAATTAGTCCCGGTAAAGGAGTTGACTAAAATGAAAAATACGATTGAATCCTCCCTGGAATTCAGTGAAATCAACGGCCTGAATAAAGCGATTACCCTGGGCTTTTTTGAAATGCTGGGGGATGCCCATATGACAAACCAGGAATTTGAAATTTACCAGGACATCCATCCTGCCGATATTCAACGGGTGGCCAAAACCCTTTTCCGGGTAAAGAATTGCAGCGTGGTCTATTACCGTCGCGCTAAAGATGGGCCTGGATTTTTTGAAGAAGATGAAGACGATGATTAAAAGGAAAATAGGGTTTCAGACATCATACCCAATATCCTTTCTAAAGACTTTTCCTTCAAACTTAATATGTTCCAGGATTGAATAAGCCTGACGTAAAGCTTGATTTTTATCGTCGGCCAGCGCCGTTACCGCCATTACCCTTCCCCCTGCCGTCACCAGCTGACCCTCTTCATTCGTGGCTGTACCAGCATGAAAAATTAATGATTGATCCGGTGAACCGGGCAAGGTGATCACTTTAGATTTTTCAAAACTTCCCGGATATCCGGCAGAGACCATCATGACGGTAACAGCGACTTGTTCGGATTCTTCAATCTGAATTCCAGATAAGGTATGATGATGCATAGCGCTCAGTAATTCAACCAAATCATTTTTTAATCGAGGCAGGATGACTTCGGTTTCCGGGTCACCCAAACGGCAATTGTATTCAATCACAAAGGGCTCTCCGGAAACTTCAATGAGTCCGAAAAATACAAAACCATGGTATTTATATCCTTTGGATTTTAAACCCAGGATGGTGGGTTCAACAATCCTGGATATCACTTTTTTCATCATGACTGCATCGACAAAAGATACCGGCGAAACGGCACCCATACCCCCGGTATTGGGCCCGCTGTCATTTTCACCAATCTTTTTATAGTCTTTGGCTACCGGGAGTATTTTATACTGGTCACCATCGGTGAGTGCAAAGACAGAAAATTCCCTTCCGGCTAAAAACTCCTCGAGGACCACCTGTTGGCTTGATAAACCGAATTTTCCATCCAACATGGATTTTACTTCTTCTTTTGCTTCCTGATGCGTTGCACAAATTGTCACCCCTTTGCCTGCAGCCAGCCCATCTGCTTTCACCACGATCGGCACTTGCATTAGATCGATATACTCCAAAGCTTCCCTGACGGCCTCTTGTCCAAACGATTGGTATTTGGCCGTGGGGATATTCAATTCATCCATAAAGCGTTTGGCGAAAGCTTTGGATCCCTCCAGTTGAGCAGCCACCCGGGTTGGACCGATTACGATCAATTCCGATCCGCTAAACTTCAATTCAAGATAATCTGTAAGACCATTGACCAGGGGGTCTTCCGGTCCAATGATCACCATCCCAATCGTTTTGGAACGTATTATTTCTTCTATGCCTTTAAAATCGCCTACAGGAATTTTGACGTTTTCCCCCAACATTGTCGTCCCAGGGTTTCCAGGAGCAATAAACAAATGATCGCACAACGGACTCTGTCTGATCTTCCAGGCCAGGGTATGTTCCCTCCCGCCACCACCAATGATCAAAATATTCATTCGGCTAAGGTAAGTGGTCATGGGTAGACTTGATAAACTGGATTGGTAAATCAGTTCAAATTTTTACAGTTCTTCCTTTATGCATAAGAAGGACCACTGGATTTAATTCTATTCATAGGTTCGGGGGCGGGGAAAAAGGAGATCTCGTACCTTTTCAATTTATGCCGAGCCTCCAAAATTTGACTAGATTCATAGTATCAATTTTTATTTAATTTTTAGATGGACACATTTCAACATTTTACCTTGGATGAAAACCAACCCTGGAAGTTGGTGGGTGATGGAATCTCGCGCAAGATAATGGCCCATGATGAACACCTCATGATTGTAAAAGTTTCGTTTGAAGCAGGGCGTATCGGTCCCATCCACCGGCACATCCATACCCAGACCACTTATATAGAGAGCGGTGCTTTTGAAGTGTCCATAGAAGGCAAGGCCAGGTTACTTAAAAAGGGTGATGTGTTTTTTACCCGTTCCAACGAATTGCATGGAGTAAAGTGCCTGGAACCCGGTTTACTTATTGATGTGTTTAATCCTTGCCGGCAAGATTTTTTAGACAACCCATAGTTTTATTAATCCCACTACTGCGCCACTTTATCCAACCATTTAAAAGGATTAAATAAGTTCATATTAAAAGTGAAACTGCATTTTTTAAGGTAGCTATTTCTTTCCTGGTATACCGTACCCGAAGTGATTTGTTTACTTTCCCAGGCAGGAAGATAAATTTCAAAAATCCTGGGGATCAGGATCACCGCGACCCCTGAGGAATAGAAGAATTTAACCGGTTGACCGGCTTCCCTCGGAACCAATGCTCCCTGAACATAGGGCCTGACAGGAAGAAAACCTGGAATAGTGGTCCGAACGCCACCCGCCAACATCCAGGTTGTGGATGAACCTACATTGGTAAGATTTTTAAATCCGGCATCTTTTTGATAAATCTGTTGCGATAATGAACCCGTTTGCTCACTGCGTCCGAACAATAATTCATCCATTTTATAATCTCTCTGAAAATAACCTGAGCCGGTAATCCCATTCAATAAAAATGCGCTACTGACTTTGTTGCCAGCTTGTATGGACTGGATTCCCCCGAAAAAATTAAACTCAACTTGTTTTTTGGCACCGGAATAGGGTAGTTCGAATGCATATTGGGTGTGGAGTTTTGTGTAACCCCGATTGAGTTCACCGGTGATCACCCACTCCACCGGGAAGAGAGACTTTTTATTTATGTAGCTGTACTTTAATTCATGGATAGCGTAGGATCTGTTTCTGTTTTCAAAAATCCGGTTCTCAAACTGTATGCCTTCCGCATACCATTGTTTTATATAAATCCAACGGTATTCCAGGAATTTGCCCGCATGCGGTTTCCCGGTTTTGAATTTAAGCTGCACGGATGGCGCTAACTTGAAATAACGGTCATTCGTCAAATAATGAGTATCCCTGTTGAATGTAAAATGCCTTGATTCCAGACTAAAATTGAGGTTGTCCAAACTTTTGGAGGTCAATGGAAGGGTATAATCTATTCCTCCTAAACCTACAGGATTCTTTGATCGAAGTCCATAACCAATCACTGCGGCATACCTCAATGATTTGGATGGAAGAGTCAGGTTGTGCAGTCCCAGTCCAACCATTAATCCATCATAAAAATTGTACCCTACTGCCGGTAATAAATAAGTTTCTCTGGTGAGTGAATGATCAATACCGCCTAAAAACCTCAACGTCGATTTTTTCGGGACATAAACTGATGAATTTAAACGGTAGATATTATTGGTGCGTTTAATTTCAGGTAAACAAAATTCAGGGTCCAAAAGAATATAATCGAGGCTGTCTGTTGAAATGCACAGGGTGTCACCAATTGCAGGGACCATCAAAATCCGACTGTAGATCTTCCTGTTTTTCCGATAGCCCGCGATTTCTATTGGAAAAGTAAATCCTGCATTATGTTTAACCCAAAAACAAGAGGGTTCGCCTGATGCAGATATCGAACAATCTACTTTAAACGCATCAGAAAGGTATAAGCTGTCATACCAGTCGATTCCATATTGTTGGAACAGGTTCAACAAATCATGATCTTGGGGATGGCCAAATTTCCATTGATTAAAATAGGACTTCATCAACTGATCAAAACGCGCTGTCCCCAGTTGTTTCTCCATCAACTTAAGTCCTTTGGCGGGTTTCTCATAGATAGATTGGATGTATTCCCGAATAGTATAGTTGTCGGAACGTCCAGCCGAGGGTTTATCCTGGTGACGGTTGGCCTGGATATACCAATCAAAATCAGGTACCGGGTCATAATCGGTGTGGAGCGGAATCGGGGCATCACTGAATATCCCGGGTTGTTGATTGTTTTTGAAATATCGTTGTTCATAATAGGTGACCAGCCCTTCATCCATCCATGCTTGGGTCCTTTCATCGGTGGCCAGGATCGACTGAAACCAATTATGCCCGACTTCATGGACAATTACTTTTTCCAGCTCTAAAGGCTGTCCATAGTATTGGTCAATAAGGGTAATCATAGGGTATTCCATGGCATCCGAACCCGCTCGCGGGCATTCAACTACCGTCACCTGTGGATAAGGGTAATCTCCAACCAGGGTATTAAAATACTGGACGGCCTGAGCAGTATATTGGGTGGCCTGCGCCCAGACTCCCTTATTCGCAGGATAAAAAAAAGCCCATAATTCAATGGATTTATCCTTCAATTTTAAGGGTTGGTAATTTACCATAAACCGTTTATCGGCAAACCAGGCAAAATCGATGACCTGGCGGGCGGTGAATTTTACTTTTTTATACTCCATACCCGATAGAGGATATTCATTTGTTTTGTTGAATAAATTGCCTCCGTTTTGTTTACAGGAATCTGCATATCGCAGAAGGAATTTTTTTTCCTGTTCATCTTCCAGATTACCGGTTGATGCCACCAGATAGTTAGAAGGCAATTCAATAGATACTTCATAATCTCCGAAGTCATTAAAATATTCCCCAAATTCAAGGTAGGGCATGGTGTGCCATCCCAGGGAGTCAAATAAGGCAAGTTTTGGATACCATTGGGTCATCTGGTAGGCCTGGTCTAGTCGTCCGCCCCGGGATATATTTTTTGGGATTTTGAGGGTAAAATTGACCTGCAGGTTTATGGTCTGACCGGGTTTGATTCCTTCAGGCAGGACCAACTCCAGTATTTCATGCGTTTGATCTGTAAACTGATAGGTCAGGAGTTTTCCTTTATAAAAAAATTGAAGTTGTGTATATCCGCCTTGTTCATCCGGTTTTAATCTAAAACGGCGGTCTATGCCCAGGTTTTCCAATTGTTTGGAATAGGGGGTGGAGGGTTGGGTAAACGTATTCATCCAGGTATGGACCATAAGAGAAAACAATTCACCTGGGGAGTTATTGTGATATAGGATGCGCATTTCCGTTTCCAGCTGGTGGGCTTGATCATCCAGCCGGCATGCTATGGAATAATCAACCTGTTGTTGCCAGGATTGACTGGTGGCATCTATTCCTAAACAAACTAAAATCAACCCAGACCATAATCGCATGGGATAAAATTAGCATTATTGCTTTCAATCATGTGACTCATCGAATTCACCTAATTTTGTGCTATGGATTTAAAACAGGGCATTATCAAAACCGGTATAGCCTTTTTATACTTTTTTGTTTCAACTACACTTTCTGGACAAACCACGCTCAAAGGCTGGCTTATCGATGATTCAAAAATTCCGGTGCAGGGGGCTACGCTGACCTGGCCAAGCCGTTCCGCGAACGCGGTATCGGATAGCAGCGGACTATTTGTGATCTCCAGGTTTCCCGGGGATTCTGTCCTGATTATTCAATATGTAGGATTTAAGACGCTGGAATACCGGGTGCCGAATACGCAGTCAGACATCAGGATCACCCTTACTGAAAATATTGAACTTCAACTGATAGAAGTCCGCGCCAAAGCCGATGCAACTTTTACTCCTTTATCCAGCAACATGAATAAGGAGGTGATCAGTATACGTGAATTGAGAAAAGCACCCTGTTGTAATTTATCAGAAAGTTTTGAGACCAGTGCAGTAGTAGATGCCAATTACACCAATGCTGCGCTGGGTACCCGTGAAATAGAAATTTTAGGTTTGCGGGGAATCTATTCGCAGATCATGCTGGACTCCAGGCCTACGCTGTACAATTTTGCCGCACCGTTTGCATTTGATTTTATACCTGGCCCCTGGTTGAAGGGAGTACAGGTGAGTAAAGGAGCAGGTACTGTGGTGAACGGTTCGGAAGGGCTGGCAGGTCAGATTAATGTGGATCTTATAGACCCCCAGGATGGCCCGAGGCTGTTTTTAAATGGTTATGCCAATCACCGTTCACGGTATGAACTAAATCTCATTACCAATAAAAAATTTACAGAAAAATGGAGCTCAGGGACTTTAATCCATGCCAACCAGGATCAGCATCACCAGGATAAAAACGCGGATAATTTTCTGGATGCACCACAAAAAAAGCAACTCAATGTAATGCAGCGGTTTCATTACTATGCATTAAAATGGGAAGGCCAGGTCAATGTTCATGGGATCCTGGATCAAAGAGACGGCGGCCAGATGAAACACCCCAGTCCGGACCATACGGAGGATTTATTGAGTTATGATCATAACCAAAAGCGCCTTGAAATTTTTGGCAATATTGGATTTATTGGATTTAAAGATCCGGGGAGATCAATTGGATTTCAATGGCACCTTCAGCGGCATGATTATGATGCGACCTATGCCCGGATAGCTAATGGAAAAGATAAGTCGTATTATACCAATCTGATTTATCAGGAAAAGTTTGGTTCTAAAAAACATACCCTGATGAGCGGTTTGAGCATGAGGCGAAGTGTGACGGAAGAGGGGTTTTCCGATTTGATTTTTAATCGCAATGAATTTATACCGGGTGTATTCAGTGAATATTCCCTGAACGCCGACGTGACGGATTCAAAATTTGGTTATACCCTCGGTATGCGATTGGATCGATATGGTCCTTATGGAGTTCGTGCCACACCGCGGTTTTCGGCCAGGTTACAGGTGGAGGATTATGGGACTATCAGGGCTTCGGCCGGCAGGGCTTACCGGATGCCGAATCTGATTTCTGATAATATGCACTTTATTGGTATGGGAAGGTATTATCAAATCGAAACCATCGGGCTGGATGTGGCTAATAATTATGGCTTGAGTTATATACAGAAAATTTTTCTTGGAGGCCCGACGGAATTAAACCTCTCCATAGATCTTTATCATACCTATTTTAAAAACCAGAATATTCAGGATATTGAATCAGAAACCAGGAACATTATCAACCGTTATGTCGAGCAGGGTTCCCGGATCAATTATTTTTTAGTGCAGAATCAAATTCAGTTGAATCCTAACTTCGGTTTTAAAGTGGCTTATAAATATACAGATGCTCAATACCGGTTGGCCAATGATCAGGCCCTGATCAACCGAATGTATTTGCCTCGGCACCGAGCCCTTTTTACATTGGATGCCAATTCCAATGAAAGTATTTGGCTGGCCAATTTTACCCTTCAATGGGTAGGATCTCAGCGGTTGTTGGATATCTCCTATTACCCGACGCCGGGCAGTGCCGGCCGGCCTAACCGATCCCCTTCTTATTTTTTAGTCAATATTCATCTCAGCCACAATATTGGAAAATTTGAAATTTATAGCGGGATGGAAAACGCCACCAATTATGTTCAGGATTACCAAATCGTAAGCCCGACTGCTACGGGGTCGCGTTATTTTGATGCAACCCGGTTGTACGCCCCCAACATGGGCATGCGGTGGTACGGAGGGGTCAAATATTTACTCTTGTAGGAATTCTTGTTTATTCTTTTCCCAGACCCAGGCAGATGTCATAATGTCATCCAGGGTAAATTGGGGTTCCCAGTGCAGTAGATCTTTAGCTTTACGGTAATCTGCATAAATAGCAACTACATCTCCCGGCCTTCTTGCCGAAAACTTTACATTTAGCTGAGTGTGGCTCACCCGGTTAAACGAATCGATAGCTTCCAAGATCGATACCCCGGTTCCAGTACCCAGATTAAACACTTCATAAACACCAGGGCTTTGTCTGTCCAGAAATTCGAGCGCCAGGGTATGGGCCCGGGCCAGATCCAGGACATGGATATAGTCTCGGATGTTGGTGCCATCCCGGGTGGGATAATCATGGCCATATACTTCCAGGAGGGCCCGTTTACCTAAGCCGACTTCCATAAT
>Ga0163150_10008066_pt1 | contig 12108 bp, 15 predicted proteins | sample OliLakLV19P2IB_FD_148628 | JGI IMG/M metagenome (GOLD analysis project Ga0163150, IMG submission 148628) | Freshwater microbial mat bacterial communities from Lake Vanda, McMurdo Dry Valleys, Antarctica - Oligotrophic Lake LV.19.P2.IB | ecosystem: Environmental > Aquatic > Freshwater > Lake >...
AACAGATCTTTCGATCTATATTCCTTATTCTCTCTCACCCTCAAACCCCGTAGGTTCGAAAGGTTATTTGATCTTCCTCTTGCGAGGCATCTCCTACCTTCTTACCTTTGGGATGGACTATAGATAGTATACCTCTTGCATCGAGGAACAAGTGGATAACTTATTTGGAAATACAATTTAAAAACCCGCAAGCGACACCGGCTTTATTTTTTGGCCTTTTTTGGCTTACCTTCGCTCCCCTGCCCACTAAGAGCAAAGATCTCATCGCGAATAAGCGCTGCTGTTTCAAAATCTAGATTTTTAACCGCTTCAGCCATCTCGGCGCGTTTTGCAGTAATAAATTTGCGCGGGTCTTTTTTATATTCGCTTTTCTCAAGTATCATCATCTGGTTTACCGCTTTACCGTGCTCACTTCGAAGCTCTTCAGTAATGTCTTTAATCGCTTTTTTAATGGTAACCGGCGTAATGTTATGTTTCTTGTTGTGAGCAACCTGTACTGCACGACGGCGGTTAGTTTCGTCGATAGCTTTGATAAGGTTGGGTGTCATTTCGTCGGCATACAGTATGACGCGCCCCTCAATATTGCGCGCAGCGCGGCCAATGGTTTGGATAAGCGAGGTCTCCGAGCGCAAAAAGCCCGATTTGTCGGCATCTAAAATGGCAACGAGTTGCACTTCCGGAAGGTCGAGGCCCTCGCGCAAGAGGTTAACACCCACGAGCACGTCATAAACACCCTTACGGAGGTCAGTAAGCGTTGTAATACGATCAAGAGTCTCCACATCGCTGTGCAGATAAGCCGCTTTTACTTTTTTGTCTTTAAGATATTCTGCCAGGTCTTCGGCCATCTTTTTGGTAAGCGTCGTTACCATAACGCGGCCCTTGTTTTCCACCACCTTGTCTACCTCTTCTAAAAAGTCTTGCACTTGCCCTTTGTCGCCTTGGATACCGGTAACAGGGCGTACGACAATCTCTGGGTCTACCAGGCCAGTCGGGCGGATAATCTGCTCAACCACGTTCTTACCTGAATGTTCTTTTTCATATGTACTTGGTGTTGCAGAGGTATAGATCACCTGCCCTACCCGCTTTTCAAACTCCTCAAACATCAGCGGGCGGTTGTCGACAGCGCTCGGGAGACGAAAGCCGAAGTCCACGAGTGTTTCCTTACGCGCACGATCACCAGCGTACATCGCGCCAATTTGCGGCACCGTTACATGGCTCTCGTCTATTATTGTTAGAAAATCTTTAGGGAAGTAGTCGAGGAGCGTATAGGGCGGCTCGCCAGGGCTTCGGCCGTCGAAGTGACGGGAATAGTTTTCGATACCGTTGCAGTAGCCAATTTCTCGAATAAGAGCGAGGTCGTGATTGGTGCGGCGCTTTATACGCTCGGCTTCAAGTACCTTGCCCTGACGTTCAAACTTGGAGAGCTGCTCTTTAAGCTCTTCTTTAATCTGCGCCACCGCACGCGCAGTCTCCTGTTCTGGGGTTACATAGTGCTTGGTCGGGAAGAGAAATACCGACCGTACACTCTCTCTTTCTGCACGGGTAATAGGATCTATCACCCGGACTTGCTCTACGCTGGTAGCGCCAAACTCTACACGATAAATAGCCCGCTCGTGGGTAGGCATAATTTCAATAGCGTTGCCTACGGCCCTAAAGGTACCCGGCGTAAGGTCGGCAGTCGTGCGTTCAAAATAAATACTAATGAGCTCGCGAATAAGTTCGGCGCGATTTTTGGCAACTCCTAGACCTATTTCTATAAGTGCTTTTTTATATTCATCCGGCGAACCAAGGCCGTAAATGCACGATACCGAGGCAACAATTATGACGTCACTTCGTGTAAGGAGTGCTTGGGTCGAAGCATGGCGCAGGCGTTCAATTTCTTCGTTAATCTGCGCCTCTTTTTCAATATACGTATCGCTATGCGGAATATACGCCTCCGGCTGATAGTAGTCGTAGTACGACACAAAGTAGTGCACTGCTGCGTCGGGAAAAAACTCGCGATACTCCTGCGCAAGCTGCGCCGCGAGCGTTTTATTGTGGGCAATAACCAAGGTTGGTTCTTGTACTGCCTCGATAACATTCGCGACCGTAAAAGTCTTGCCCGAACCAGTGACGCCAAGGAGCATTTGGTGTGGCTCCCCCCTTTTAAGTCCTGCTACAAGGCTTTCTATAGCCTTAGGCTGGTCGCCTGCAGGCTTGTATGCAGATTTGATCTTAAACGCGGCCATCTGGTAACTGTAGCAAATTTAAAGAAAATCGGCGCCCCGTAGGGCGCCGATCATGATTTTTTGCTCATGAGCTGAGCATATCGAGCACCTCTGCCAGTGTCGGAGCTACCGCTCCGATCTTGCTTGCCGTGACCGCTGCAGCGGCATTAGCAAGTGTTGCGGCCTCGTTGAGAGTTGCGCCTGATAGCTTTGCGAGCATGGTCACGGCTGCTGCAGTGTCTCCACAACCCGTAACATCACGTACTTCGAACCGATGAAGTTGGGGTATATGCTCTACAGCATCACCACAGTGGGACACAAAAATACCTCGCGATCCTGCTGTCAGAAACACCGTCGAATTGTATTGCTCCGCCACCATGCGCGCCACTTCTTCAACGCTCACTTCTAGATCGTTGATATAGGCCCTTGCCTCTTTTTCATTCGGCGAAAGCATATCAACCCCCTCAAACCATCTCGCATGATTGGGTTTTATATCCCCGAGAATAGGAATGTTGGGAGTGGTCAGAGCCTTAATCTTTCTGACAACTTCCATAGATAGAACACCCTTGTCGTAGTCAGAGACGATGACGCCTGTTGCCACCCGAAGCACCGACTCGAAGTTCTGCAGGAGTTTTTCCCGCGCACTGTCCGAGATATAACCATTGTCGTCCACGCGAAGCAACTGCTGGCCCTGGGCGATATGCCGCGTCTTAACGGTGGTTTTTGATTGAGGATCTTCAAAAAGATACGAGCAATCGTAACCTTCTTTAGTTGCTGCGTCATAAATCTGCTGGCTTTTTGTGCCTACGCCCATAGCGCTGATAAGAACAGCGTACGCCCCGAGAGCTACTACGTTCTTAGCAACGTTACCAGCGCCGCCAGTGGCATAGCGCTCCTTCTCCACATCGAGCACTGCAACCGGAGCTTCAGGGCTTATCCGATAGACCGTACCTTCTTTGTAGCGATCGAGCATAATATCACCAACAACGACGATACTCTGCTCGGCAAACCCATGAAGCAGGTCTGCATAGCGCTTATGATCTTTTTTGGTGAGCATGGCCCACCTCCTTTCTCTCTTTAAATGTTCAGACTGTCTCCGAGCCTATCACATTTTGTATGCGCTCAAAAATTCTTCCCTAAAACTCTCAAACGTGCCGTTTACTATAGACTCGCGTATTTCTTTGGTAAGGTTTGCCAGGAAAAATAAGTTGTGCTGGCTCGCAAGTATAGGCCCGAGCATTTCTTTGCTTCTAAACAAATGGGCAATGTAAGCGCGGGTATAGATTTTACAGACCGGACATGCGCACTCGGGGTCGAGTGGTTTAAAGTCATTTTTATATTCTGCGTTCGGAATTTGGATTTTGCCCTTGCGCGTATAGATCCCGCCCGTGCGGCCGTTCCTTGTTGGGAGTACGCAATCAAACGTGTCACAGCCTGCTGCGGCGCCAATAAACAAATCTTCCGGCTCTCCAATACCGAGCAAATGTCGCGGCTTTTCTTTAGGAAGCTCTGTAGTAACTTTGTCTAAAATGCCAAGCAGGTCGTGCTTACTAAAGGAGCCGCCAATGCCAAAGCCATCGAAGTCCATTGATGCAATTTCTTTTGCACTTTCTATGCGCAGGTCTTCAAACCGGCCGCCCTGTACAATGCCATAAATTCCTTGCTCGGCGTTCTTTTTAATATTTTGACGATGAGCCTTAAGGCTTCTTGAGGCCCAGCGGTGAGTGCGATTCATCGCCTCTTTTTGATAGGCATGGTCAGCGGTGGGGGCAGTGCACTCGTCAAATGCAAAAATAATATCCGCACCAAGGCCATGCTGGATCTCAATAGAGCGCTCGGGTGTAAAGCGGTGGAGCGTGCCGTCTATGTGCGAGGTAAAAGAAACGCCCTCTTCATCCACAATCGCAAGTTTGCCGTGGCTCGTTGCCAAATCTTCGTCCCACACTGCCGGAGCAGGAATCTCCCGGACAAAATGGTCTGGTTGAGGCGAAGCCGACCCGAGGACCTTTTGGGAGGGAGATTCCTGCGTAGGCAGAAACTTCGAAAGTTTTTTGCCAAACCCTTCCCCCAAGCTAAATACCTGAAATCCACCCGAGTCGGTCATCGTAGGGCCCTTAAATTGCATAAACTCCCCTACGCCGCCTGCCTGCTCTACCAATTTTTCACCTGGGGAAAGATACAGGTGGTAGGTGTTGGCAATAATCGTCTGCACACCAAGCTCTGGCAGGCGGGCGGCCTCGACCCCCTTAACATTGGCCTTAGTAGCTACCGCAGTAAACGCAGGGGTTTTAATCTCGCCATGAGGCGTCTTTATAGTGCCAGCACGAGCAAGGGAGCCCTTCAGCTCTTTCTCTATCACAAACGAAATCGGACGCATTAGGAGAGCCTAGCGTTATTGTCCTTCAATATCAACCAACTCAACTTCAAAAGTAAGGGTTGCATTTGCTGGTATCGGTCCGTAGCCAGAAGGGCCATATGCCAAGTCCGATGGGATGATGAGAAGTCGTTTGCCGCCAACCTTCATACCCTGAAGACCTTGGTCCCAGCCGGGAATCACTTCGCCACCGCCAAGCACAAAGGTATAAGGCGATCCCCCAACAGAGGTGTCAAAAACAGTTCCGTCGGAAAGTTTGCCTATATAATGCACGACAAGCCGGTCGCCCACTTGAACTTCTTCTCCCGCGCCTACGACCTCATCTTGGACTATTAACTGACCACTTGCCCCTTGAAGCCCTCCGCTAATGCCGCTTTCTACCGCAGCAAACGGATTTCCGTATACAAAAAATAATGCGACGACCACTAGGCCCGCTCCAACAGCTATAGCCCGGGTGAGTATTGCTTTGCTCATAAGGCCAAGATACCTCTCGACGGGGGCTCCCGCAAGCAATACTATGGGGATATGAGAAAGATCCCATTCTATCCCCAAAAAAATAATTACTACTGCGGGCCGGCAACACTGCAGATGATACTCGCCGCGCTTGGTATCCGCTCCAGCCAACCCACACTTGCCAAAGCGGCAAAAACAAATAAAAAAATTGGTACGAGCCCTAGTAATTTGGTGAAAGTTCTGCGGCAACACAAACTGCCTGTGCGGGCTGGTAGCAATCGTACGTTAAAAGAAATCCGCCAGGCGCTTCGCGCTGGCGAAATCGTGATTATTTGCTACACCGAACCAATACTCGAATGGGGGCATTATGCCCTAGTGCGCAGTATTACGGAAAAACATATACACCTGCTCGACTCTGACGCACGCACCGGCAAAACAACTTTGTTACTTGGTGAGTTTAAACGTCGCTGGCACGACCCTTTATTTACTAAAACAGTTCGCTGGGCAGCGTTTGTAAGTGCACCTAAATCTCCTCGGTAAGAGTAGTTGCACCCTCCTCGCCCACTAAGACCGAGTTGCCGGCCGAGTTAAATATACTTGCCGTTTGTGTTAAGTCTGGAGTCGGAGCGAGTACGGTCATGTTAAGCGCAATGAGGCTTAGGGCAATACCCGCAACAACAGAGCCTCCTGCCAACATCTCGACCGGTTGTACCTGGATCTGGGTAAAAAATGTTACCCCAAGAAGCATAATCAAAACTGCCGCAACGCCCCCAAGCACATAGAGCGCGCTCTGTGAGGGTTCGGTGCCGAGCCTAGCCACACTCCGTATGAGTGAGTCGCTTACCTGCTGTGTCCCCACAGCGGCAAGCAATTGAGTATCTGAACCGCTTTCAGGCCCGAGTACGACAGAGGGCGGCAACGGAGCCGGAGTGCCTTGCGGCCGGGCAAAATACTGCACAACAAAAGTTGCAGGCGCCCCTTGATAGATGCCGTCAGCAACACCGACGCCAATTTCTGTATATCCGGCTTTAACTATGTTTGCACGATGACCTGGGCTGGCCATCCAAGCATGCACTACGCTTGCCGACTCATTAAAACGCACGGCTAAATTCTCGCCAGCAGAAGCATATAAGTACCCCGCTTCGCGTATCCATGCCCACGGCTCTTTGCCGTCGGGGCCACGATGCGAGAAATAACCGAGCGTAGCCATATCCTCTGCCTTAGCCTGCGCCGCGTTACTAAGAAAAGAATTTGGAGCAAGTGAGGCAATATGATTATTGGCGCGCTCTGCGTTAGTAAGTGCGACAACTTCGAGCGGAAGGACGGCCGCCAAGTAGTTGCGGGCCGACTCGTGGGACAACACATTGAGTACCAATACTGCTTCAGCAGTAAGGGTGACGGTTAGGAAGAAAAGCAGCCACTGCTTGCGCAACAGGTGCGGCCGGTAAGCATTATGGCGCGAGGGCACAGTATAGCTGAGCAGTTTTTTATAGAACATATGCAAAAAACTGCGGATAAATCGCATGTTACAATCGTACCATGCAGTTTTTAAGGCTCCTGATCCTGTTCACATTACTTACCCCCTCGCTTGCATTTGCTGCGGGGTTTGCAAAAGAGTCTCTTTTTCTCTCAAAATCGCCGGTTACCGAGGGCGACACAGTTTTTATTCATGCCATCGTTGCCAATGACTCTGCTACCAGCTTTGCGGGCGAAGTTATTTTTGAAGATGGCGATACTAAGATCGGCACAATAGCCGTCTCGATAGCCGCAGGAGGTGCAGAAACTGCATCATTGTCGTGGAGTCCTGCAGTTGGCACTCACCCTGTTGTGGCAGAACTCACTGCCAAAGACGGCACGGTGGTAGAAAAGTTGTCAGCAACCTTTACCATACAAGCAAAACCAAAGTCGGCAGAGGAAACTGCACCCGCTTCTTCAACTGATGTGCAGTCGTCTGACACGGTAAAAGAAGCTATTGCAGGAATCTCGCCCGGGCTTGCCGATACGCTTCAACCAGCATTTGCAACCATAGATTCACTCCGCCAAAAAGGCGCCGATGCGCTCGACAAAGGTATCGCGTGGGCTAAAACCCCCGAGGGTGAAATTGCCGGCTCTAGCACAGGGATCGGTGGTACCGTACTTGGTGTCGTAAAGACCTTTTCAACCTATGTCATGGAGCTTTTGCGATTTATCCTCAACAATGCGGGGATCTTTTATCCAGCGCTTGCTATCGCCTTTCTCTACGTTTTGTGGAGAACATTTAAACGCTTCCGCCGCCCAAGTCACGAATAGCTACGCAAGAATTTTTAATACCTCAAGCAAATTGCGCATGTCGTTCACCGCGTCGTGTGCACGACCGCCCTTTTTGCCAAATGCTTCAATAAGCGTGCCGCTGTTGTAGTTATTGGGATCAATGCCCCTCTCTTGCAGCGCTGGTCCCAGTAACGCCTTAATATTTACCGATTCTTCCGGAATTGCAGCCGGGAGACCGAGCAATTCGCAATTGCTTCTTAATACTCCCGCATCTTCAGCGGTCCACGAAGCCAAGGAGAGTTCGGAATTAAAAATTAAAAAATCAGAAACTGCCTCTGATAGAGTTCTGCCTTCTGACTCAACCCTGTCCTGCGTTATACCGGTTAAATGAATAACGTAGTCTGATAATTGAGGATTTTTTACCGGTTTTATAATAGCGCTAAATGAATCTTTTTCCTGCAGATCATCTCCTACTTTTATTGCTCCAATCTGGACAACCTCACGATACTTCCCTGGCATCTGCCAGTTGCTGTGCATAAAACCCTCCCATGACGTCCATTCCAAATCAAAAAGAACAAATTCGGACGGAAGATGCAACTTCATTTAGTTTGTTTGTAGTGCCAGAGCGCAACACTAAAGAGGCCTAGTGTTACGAGGGCCGAAAGCAGGCAGTACTGGCAAAACGCGCCAATTATCGCCGCCTGTATATAAATAAAAGCTGCCGAACAAAGCAGGCCGATACCCGTACATAAAAGTGTGGCCAAACGGAGCATTGCGGAGCGCGGTTTAATCGCCAGCAGTGCTACAAGCCCGAGCATAAAGACATAATAGGCAAGGCCCCAGTATGCGAGTGGAACGCCAAGCACTTCAGAAAGTGGGTGTGCCAACACTGCATCGCAGCCTTTAAGCAAACACGAGGGCGTCGTGTTCATAAACTCGTTGTAGGAGAGGTAGAGCGTGTCGGCAATGCCTATGAGCGCGAGCGATATGAGATAGAAGGGTCCGAGCAACATATCTAGATAAATTGTACCGAACCTAATATTCCGTCAAAGTCCTGGCGGTTTTTGTCATCTTCTGCCAGCCAATCAACTAAAAACATGTATATCTTGCCATTGTGTGCCGCAACAACAACGTCAGTGGCGTAAAGGCCAGAGTAGATATAGCCTAGTGCCGGCTGACCCCCAACCGTTGTGGTGGCAAGGGTGGGGTTTATTGCAAAACCATAGTTTGAGAACTTCGAATTTTTTATCCAATCTTCGGCTGTAAGATTGCTTGGATTCGGAAAGATCTGGACCGCAATCGTCGGAGGCCCTTCAGATGCACCGTTTTCGATTGCGGATTGTAAAATTTCTTTATCTATAAGAGTTATAGCGGTCCACTCATCTGCTTCGTTTTTGAGTGGAAATTCTTTAAGTTCATAATTAATAGGATACACAAAAGCAAAGCGATGTTCTGGTGAGACATATGCGGTTACTTCCGGACCTGCATCTTCTATTGGAGCTTTAGTATCAAGCGGGTTAGGGATAATACCGGTTAGCCCCAGTACTACCAACATACCGGCTACCACCGCCACAACAATCAAAATCCTTTTGAAGTCCATATTTTTATACTAGCACAAACTCTATTTTTTAGAGGCCCCGCTTCTTTTCCCGCCTGCGGACCTCTGGTTCGTCCATGCCAAAGTAGTGGGCTATCTCGTGCCAAATGGTATCGCGGATTACATTACGCAACTTCTCTTCCCCGCCCCCAAGCTCATTTGCAGCAATTTCTATTGGCAACTGATAGAGCGTAATGGTGTCCGGCAACGTTGGCCCGACACCATAGCTGTCGCCGCGAGCCGTGTGCGGAATGCCATGATAAAGGCCGAGGAGCGTGTCGCCAGGGCTTAAGCCTTCCTGCTCCCGCACGGCAAGCGAAGGCTGGTCTTCAATCAAAAACGCAACATTTTTTATCTTGCTGCGAAATTTCTCCGGTATCGCGTTCGGAAACTCTTCAACTACAAGTGTGTGGAAGTCATCGCGGTTCATTAAGCAGATTCTTAAACTTTTCCTGCACTTTGTCGAGTTTTGGCTCGATTACTACTTGGCAGTAGCCGGCAGTTTGATGATTCTCGTAATATTTTTTGTGATAGTCTTCGGCTGGCCAAAAGGTTGTGAGGGGTGCAATGGTGGTAACTATGGACTTGGTAAAGCGCCCTGTAATCAGCTTTATATAGTGTTCTGCCTTCTCTTTTTGCCGTTCGGTCGTGTAAAACACAGCCGAATGGTATTGCGGCCCTACGTCTGCACCCTGACGGTTAGGGGTTGTTGGGTCATGCGTCTCAAAAAACACCTGCAGAATTTCTTCAAAGGAAAGATTATGCGGATCGTATTCAATTTTTACAACCTCAATATGCCCGGTTTCGCCGATTGAGACTTGCTCGTAGGTCGGGTGGTCAACGTGTCCACCCGCATAGCCAGGCTCTGCTGAAATAATTCCTTTCAGCATCAGGAAGACCGCTTCGGTGCACCAGAAGCATCCACCGCCTAAGACTATGACTTCTTTCTCCACCCACTTAGTATATCGCGCACTCTACACTATTACGATATAGGATTTTCACCACGGATGAGACGGACGAGCACCATTACAACCGCAATAACCAGAAGCACGTGGATCAAACCGCCAATCGTGTACGAGGACACCATTCCCAAGAGCCAGAGCACTATTAATATAACTGCAATTGTGGTTAACATAAGTAGTAATTTAGACATGAGACCCATGAACAAGAGATGAAGGGCGAAAATACTATATACAAAAACGCCCCGCGTAACGGGGCATTTTTGATTCCCTTAGGCTTGGCCGCCCCGGCGACCCGCCTCGCGAGCCCGCTGTGGATCATTGGCAAAGTTGCCTGGATTGGTTGCTTTACCCTGGCTTTTGCCGCCTTTTGAGGCGATCCTGCGGCGGTCTTCCTCGCTCATCGAGGCAAAGCCGCGCCCGCTCTTGATGGTAGCGGCGGGGCTGTTGTCAGAAATATGTTCGCTTTCGCTGGTTTCGTTTAACAGCCCGTCGCGCTCTGCATCGAGTTCTCGTTCTTGTGCCATATGAGTCGTCTCATTACGCTCTTATAATGTCGACTTCTCAAGGTTACCTTAGGCAGGCTGAAAGAGAGATTAACGCCTGCACTGAACTATTCATGCGTACCTTATGAAGCGCGGGAGCTTTCTGCGTGGATAGTGAGGAGTGAAAACAACAATGCCACTGAAAGCGGGCCTAAAAATATTCCTGTTGGTCCAAAAAGCGCCAAGCCGCCAAGTACTGAAAGTAAAATAAGCAGCGGGTGCAGCTGTGCACCACGGCCAACGAGTTTGGGCCCCAGCATGTTGTCGATAAGCCCTACCGCAAGAATCGCCCACACCCCAAGGCCAATAGCCTGCGTGAGCGTACCTGTCGCTAAAAGAAATAGTATCGCGGGGATCATAATGAGCGAGGTGCCTACCGCCGGCACCAAGGCAGAAAGTGCCGCAACAGTGCCCCACAACACCGGGTTTGGAAGCCCAAAGAGTGTAAAACCAACGGTTGCGATAACACCCTGAAGGGCTGCAATAAGCAGGTTGCCCTTCACAACCGAATTAACCGCAAGCCCAAGCCGGCCAAATACGCGCTCCTCGTCTATGTCGCGCAGTGGCGAGAGCTCCATGATTTTTTTCTTCAGGGCCGAACCGTCTTTAAGCAGGTAGTAGAGAGCAATAAAAAAGAAAAAGAGACTCAAAATAAAACTGCTTACGCCGGAGAGCACTCCTCCTAAGTTGCCAATAATAAACTCAAGTCCTTGGGTAAGATAGGCATCTAAGTTTGCCGCCAGTACTTCAAGATTAATATTTACACCTGGTACCAGCTGTGCAATAAGTGCACTCACCTGCTCTCCAACACCATAGAGCGACGCTAGACCCGCGCCAGTCGTAAAGTAGAGGTAGAGCCCGCTCGCCTCTGCAACGATCTGCGAGGCCACAAAGGTAATCGGCACCAGCACACAAATAATAAATACAACGATAGAGCTGATTGCCGCGAGCGCTGTGCGGCCTCGGAAAAAACTTAAGAGCCGGCGATACACCGGCTGAAGCACCACAGCAAAGATAGCCGCCATAGCAAGCGGCCCAAGAAATGGTTTAAAGATATAGAACGCCAGCACAAATGCGCCAAGAAGGAGCGCTAACAAAAAGTAAGGGCGAAGCACTTCTACACGCATGCCCCTACTTTAGCACCTTTTATACGCTTGGCGAGATAGGCCATCTCTGTTCTACATCGATAACCCCCACAATCTTATAAACCTCTTCTGCACGTGGCTCACGGAGTATGCCTGTTACTTCTACCCTTTCTCCCACCCGGAGATCTACAGCATGCGAACCGGAGTACAAGTTGGTCAGTCCATAATAGCTACCATTGTCTGCCTTAAGCCCGTACGCGCACTCCATGGTAGTTGCAGGGCCGCCTTTATGCGGCAAACATACAATCGTACCCCCAAAGGTTAGCTTGGTGCCAAAAAGTGTTGGCTCGATGCCACCGCCCGCAGCAGGGTTTGTTGGGTCTGCTCCATGCGCTGCAGAAATTGCAGCGATAACATCAGTCACTGTTTCGTCGCCAGAAAGATTGTAGTTAAGACGAGTTGAAACGTTTACCAGAAGCTGGATCATGCCTTCGTCAGAGATTGCACGAGCTGCCGAATGCAACTCTGGTTCGCCATTAAGATCGTAAACTACTTCCCCATTTTGGTAGCGGTAAATGCCTATGAGCGCATCCACGCCGTCAAAGTCGTTAGCGGTAAGGCCCGGGAAAGCCTGCATA
>Ga0163150_10008068_pt1 | contig 12107 bp, 9 predicted proteins | sample OliLakLV19P2IB_FD_148628 | JGI IMG/M metagenome (GOLD analysis project Ga0163150, IMG submission 148628) | Freshwater microbial mat bacterial communities from Lake Vanda, McMurdo Dry Valleys, Antarctica - Oligotrophic Lake LV.19.P2.IB | ecosystem: Environmental > Aquatic > Freshwater > Lake >...
CCCTGGGACCGTCGAGCCCAGTTCGGCGGTCCCAGGCTCGGTCCCAGGTGCGATCCCCGTGCCCTCCGCGTCACGACCGTGAACGGGCCGCTCAGAGCCAGCGTTGAAGAAACGCGAGTTGTCGGTCCTTGGCTTCGGCGGCGAATGTGCCGAAGCCGATGTGCTCGGCAGGGGCGCCGGTTCGATCGAAGATCACGAACTCGATCCGGTCGGGATCCGACGCTCGATCTCGCAGCGCTTCGATGAACTCCTCCTGCCCCGTGATCGACACCCACTCATCCGCGCGGGCGTGGATCGCCTGGAGCGGGATGTCGCGCCAGCCTTCGGTCTGGACAGCGTGTGCCGAGTGTCCCGACGGAGACGGAGTTGCTTCTGGCGGAGCATCGAGGTGGGCAATCGGATTCAGCCGATTGCTGATTGCGGCATTCCACATGGCCCGGTGATTCTGCCAACGCCACGACCCCGTGGTCGCCTCGACCGAGGCGCAGCGGAAGGGATGGCGCCGGCACAGCCGGGCAAGTGTCACCATGCCGCCCGCCGACATGCCGCCGAGGGCGATCCGAGTGCCGTCGAACCCTTCGTTCCCCGAGAGCGCCGCGACGACCTCGTCGACTTCCTCGACCATCTGGCTGACCACCTCGAGCGTCGACTCCGCCTCCTGTGACCGCTGATCGAATCGTTCGCCATGACCGGGAAGATCGACCGCACAGACGGCAATCCCCGCCCGCATCCAGCGGAGGTATCGGCCCGGGTCGAGTTCCTTGGACGCCGTCCGTCCGTGGATCCAGATCATCACCGGCGCCGACCGCAGCGGCGCGGAGGGCTCCGCGGTGTCATTGCTCCAGTCGGGGTGAACGAGCAGGGCCGGGATCTGTGACGTCCCCAGCAACTGCCAGCGAGTGCGAATCCGCAGACTCGAGGGAATCGAGTCGCGCGAGGGTCGAAGATGCGGCATGTGCGGGCAGAGGGTACGGGGACCTCCGTCGCCTTGAATCGCCCGCTTCGAACGCCCCCACTGCGTCTGCCAGCACGCTGATGGCGCCGAGCGCGGCGGCGTGCTCTGTGGGCGAACTGCGTTCGCTCTACCATCTCGGCATGCTTCGAATCGTCGGTGGCGAGTATCGCTCGCGACTCCTTGAAACGCCGCGGGATGAAACCACCCGACCGATGTCCGCGCGGGCCAAGGAGGCGATCTGCAATCTCTTGCGTGGCTGGTTCGAGGGCGCCCGAGTGCTCGACCTCTTCGCCGGTGTCGGGACCATGGGACTGGAGTCGATCAGCCGCGGGGCCTCGCGGGCCTGGATGGTCGAACGAGACCGCGCCATCCTCCGCATTCAGGAGCGGAACATCGCCACGCTGGGCTGTGCGGATCGGGCCATCGCCATCCAGGGTGACGCCCTCACGGCGCACGCCCTGGAGTCGGTCACCGCCCCGCTCGACCTGGTGTTCATGGACCCTCCCTACGCCATCATGGAAAAGGAGGGCGAGCGGCACCGCGTCTTCTCGCAACTCCGCCGGGTTCGAGAGCTGATGGGCGAGCGGGGCTTCGTGATTCTGCGTTCTCCCCTCGATCCGAAGGTGGTCGACCACTCCATCGCCGGACTCGACGGCCCGGAAATCCACCGCTACGGACAGGGGATGTACGTCCTTCTGTACAGCCCGACAGCACGTCCCGCGACGAATTCCACCCCGGCGTCCGATCCGACTGGTTGACGCCCCCGCCCGGTTCGCCAACAATCGCCGTCCTTGCTGGAGAGGTGGCAGAGCGGTTGAACGCGCCGGTCTCGAAAACCGGTATGGGGCTCGTCCTCATCGGGAGTTCGAATCTCCCCCTCTCCGCTTTACAACAACGCCCCGGTCGAGACCGGGGCGTTGTTCATTGGTTTCAGGTTGTGCCGGCTCGGGCCAGTGGGTCGCGGCACGCCTCGAGGCGAGTCCCGATGTGGCGTGCGTCAACCGGTCCACGCGGCGAGAAGTTCGCCGAGATCGGCCCCATCGACGACCCCGTCGCCGGTGATGTCGCCGACTCCCGGTCCACCCCACTGGGTGAGGAGGAGGCCGAGATCGGCGCCGTCGACGTCACCATCGCCGTCGAGGTCGGCAGGATTTCCGCGCTTCTCGCAGGCATCCGCGGTTCCGTTGCTGTTGCCGTCGGCACAGTTGGTCTGCGGTCCGATCCACGTGGACCCCGCGAGTACGCAGTCGAGCTCGGTCAACTGCAGACAGAAGCCGGTTGCGAAGCAGCAGGCACCCTCCGGCTCCGGGCAGGTGATCACCGCACACGAGGTGTCGTTGCCTTGGAAGAAGCCGTTGAGAGCCGCGCACTCGGAGGGACTCACGCCGTTGACGCAGTCGCCGTTGGGCAGGCAGCATGCGCCCTCGGGGAAGCAGACGTAGCCGGCGCATGACTGCCCCGCGGGACCAGGGATGCCGCCGGCGAGAAGACAGTTGCCGGCGGAGATCTTAATGCAGTTGCCCGTGGCGACAAAGCAGCAGGGTCCCGAGGCAACTGGGCAGCTCGCAGTTGCGCAACTGGTTCCGTTGCCCTGGAAGGTACCCCCCGCCGAGACGCAGGCGCCGAGGGTGAGCGCCGAGCACGAACCATTCGGGAAGCAGCATGCTCCGATGAGCACCGGGCAGGTCTGCGTCGCGCAGGTGGTGAAGTTGCCCTTGTATACGCCGCCCGAAGCCGCGCAGTCGCCGGCAGTCAGCGTGTCACAGGTGCCGTTGGCGTAGCAGCAGGCGCCCGTCGGCACGCTGCAGGTGATCTGCGAGCATGAGACTCCGGCGCCTTGGAACTGTCCGCCCGAAACGATGCAATCAGCCTCGAGTCGCTCATCGCAGTTGCCGTTGGCGAAGCAGCAGGCCCCGAAGGACGGAGCGCAATTGCTGGGCGTCACCGAGGCTCGGATCACCCAGTCACCGCTCGGGCGACACTCCGCCGGAAGCTGCTGAAAATTCTTCCACCCGGGAGCGCAGCCGAGGGCGTCGCAGTTCACGGCGAAGAGCCAGTTCTTCGCCGGAACCTGGAGACCGCCGACATCGACGGCTGGAAACGCATTGCAGCACGGAGGCGGGGGTGCGCAGCATCCCGGCGGCAGACCCAGAAGACCGCACAACGGGCTTGCCGGCTGGGCGCTGTGCTTGTCGATGCGGTAGCCGACGCTGAAGGTGCCGCTTCCGTTGTTCTGAATGCAGAGCTCCTCGCTGGGATTCTGCGAGCTGTCGATGGCAAACGCCACGTTCACGCCACTCGTCCCCGGCGGCAGCACGATCTGCGGCAGATCGCCGTCGAGCGACCGGTAGACGGCGATGATCTGTCCGCTCGCCGGCGTGCCCTCCCAGATGATGATCGACCACTCGGTGATCGTCTGCACGGTTGCGTTCGAGGTGCCGAAGATCATTTCCGCCAGATCGAACCGCAGTGGAAAGAGGGCGGCGTCGACGGTGTACGAAACCGCGGCCATCTCTCCCTCGATGATTCCCGCCTGGAGGATGTAGCTCCCGGGGCCGAAGTCGGAGCTGGTATGCGTGAACTGCTGCGGCGTGCACTCGACCGCTGAACAACCGCCGGCAATCCCGCCTTCCGCGGGAGACTTGATCGGGGCGTAACTCACCATCAGCTCGGGCTGCTCGCGGAATCCGGCGCGAAGCTGCACCAATCGATCGACGCGGTTCTCCTGCGTCTGAGCAGTCGCAATTGCGGCAAGCGGCACCAGAAGCGCCGTGGTGGCAGCGAGGAAGGCGCGGTTCATTCCGGCGGTCATTCGTGAAATCCTCTGTGTGAGGGCGAAGAAGTGTTTCCGCGGGGGCGACCACAGGCGGCCCGCGATCGCGGGGGCGAGACAACCTCCCCAAACATACTTCCTAACCATCGAATTTACAACAAGTTGGAACTCGATCATGGTCGCCGGCCATCGGCCCGGACGGGCCCGATGGCCTCCAGCACCGCCGCCACGAGCTCCGCCGGTTCAGGCAGTCGGCCCACGCCCACGGTCCGACACGCCTGCCAACCCTCGCCGGGCGCGAGGATGCCGAATCCATCCGCACGAAGCGTCTGGAGGTTCCGTTGAGTCGCCGGCTGATTCCACATGACCTCGTTCATCGAGGGGGCCAGCAGGACCGGGAATCGTCGACGATCGATCGATGCAGCGAGCAGCGTGACGATGTCGTCGGCGCGACCGGTGGCGAGCCGGGCCAGACAATCCATCGTGCATGGGGCGATGAGCATGCACTCCGCCGCTCGGGCGGTGGCGATGTGCTGCGGGTCGCTGGCCTCGATGTGACTCCAGATGTCGGTGTAGACGGGGCGTCCCGACAGGGACTGGAAGGTCAGCGGGGCGACGAAGCGGGTCGCCGACTCCGACATCGCCACGGTGCATTCGGCACCGGCCTGGGCGAGCCCGCTGACCACCGCCGCGACTTTGTAGGCTGCGATGCCCCCGCAGATGCCAACGATGATCCGCCGGCCCTCGACGGACGCGCGGAGGGACTCGGGATCGATGCGGTCCATGGCGACCCGTTCCGCGAACTCAGCGCCCGCGACTCTTGCGAACACTCTCGGCCTTGGGGGCGACGATGCCGCTGGCCTCGAAGTCGATGGTGATCTTGTCCTGCATGATCTCGTCGATCACCACTTCAAAATCGGTTCGTCCGCGGCGCTCCACCAGCGGGCGCTCACCTTCGATGAGCTGGGCGAGGCGGCGCTGGATGAGGGCAGTGAGCTTGAATCGCCCGCCAACCTTCTGGACGATTTCGTCACTCTTGAGTGCTTCGATCATGGGGCAGGTGTTCCGAGGGGGATGGCGACAGTAGGACAGGCCGCCCCGCTCGACAACTCAAGCCTTTCCCGATCCTGCTCGCGGGTCCGGTCCCCCTCGCCGGTTGGGTGTTCCGCCGCTACGCTGCGAGTCGGCCTTCCCGCGAGTCAGTGTCCCGGCCCCGTCTCACCCCGCGGCCGCGGAGCGCCCCGCGATTGCGGGCGTCTCCCCTCTCCCCGTGAGCAGCCCCACGACCAACACGCCGGCCCCTCGATCGACGCTGGTGAGCCGACTGAGCCTGGGACCGGACTGGGGTCTCCTGGTGGTCGCCGCCCTGATCGGGGTGGTCATGTCCGGAGTGGCGATGGCCTTCATCCTGCCGTTTCACTGGCTCGAGGCGCTCCCCAGTCGGCTCGAGTCCGGCCGCTCCTCACTGATTCCGTGGCTCATCGCATTCGGCCCCATCGTCGGCGCCCTTCTCTGCGGCCTGGTTCAGTCCGCGCTCCCCGGTGACGCCAGCGGCCAAGGTGTGCCCGCGGTGATGTACGCCATCCACCGCCGGCAGTCGCGCCTGCCACTCACCCTGGCGGTGCGCAAGTGGATCGGCTCGACGCTCACCATCGGCTCCGGCGGATCGGCCGGACCGGAGGGGCCGATTGTCACCATCGGGGCGGTCATCGGATCGGTGACCGGTCGCATGCTGCGGGTGGCCCCCACCACCACCGCGACATTCCTGGGCTGCGCTGCGGCCGCGGGAATGGCCTCGGTCTTCAACGCCCCGATTGCCGGAATCTTCTTCGTGCTCGAGGTGCTGCTGCGGGACTTCTCGATGCGCACCTTCACCCCGATTGTGATCGCCGCGGTGATCTCCTCCGCGACCACGCAGAGCGTCCTCGGCTCCACTCCCCTCTTCGGCGTCGGCCCGGAGTTCTTCAACTCCGACGACAAGGCCTTCACGCTCCTACAGATTCCGAACTACCTGCTCCTCGGACTCCTCGCCGGCGTCCTCTCCGCGACCTTCATCGTGGGACTCGGGAAATCGGAGCAGATCTTCGCCCGCTCGGGCGCCCCGCGCTGGCTGCGCCCGGCGCTCGGTGCAGTGGTCCTCGGCCTGATGGGCCTGCTGTTTCTGCTGGCAATCGGCGGCGATCGACTGGTTCCACCCTTCTACGGCAACGGCTATCTCGAGATTGCCAGACTGCTGCGCATCGAGAGCTACCGCGATGTCCAGACGGGGCAGTGGAGTCCGCTCCTCTGGACCGTGCTGGGTCTCGTTGGGCTGCTGGCGCTCAAGATGTCGGCCACATGGCTGACTCTCGGCTCGGGTGGCTCCGGCGGTCTCTTCGCGCCATCGCTGGTGCTGGGTGCCACGCTGGGCGGGGCCATGGGCCATGTCGTCGCTTCGCTCGGCTGGTTCCCTTCCGCAAGCCCCGCCCACTACGCGCTGGTCGGCATGGCCGCGATGGTTGCGGCCACGAGTCACGCGCCGCTGACTGCGATACTCATCGTCTACGAGATCACCCGGAGCTACGAGATCATCCTTCCGCTGATGCTGGCGGCGGTGATCTCGACCATCACCTCGCGAATCCTCTACCCCGAGAGCGCCTACACCATGAAGCTCGCGGCGATGGGCGTGCGAGTGGGCGGCACCAGCGATCTGCCGCTCCTTCGTCGACTCACCGCAGGCGATGTTCCGCTGCTGCCGCCGATTGTGGTGCGTCCCGAAGAACCCGCGCAGCGGCTGATCGATCTGGCGGAATCGACCGGCGTCGGCGACTTCGTGGTTCTCGACGGCGACGATCGTTACGTGGGCATGGTCACTGGCGTCGATCTCCGCCGCACGCTGGTCTTTCGCGAGGCCGTGCCGCTCATGCAGGTGAGCGATCTCATCCGCAGGGACCTCCCCGTCGTCGATCCGTCGGAGACGCTGGATCTCGTCCTCGAACGGTTCAACACCACCGACGTGCATTGCCTTGCGGTCGGACTGGCCAACGGTGACGGTCGAATCGCGGGCGTGCTGGCCCGCTCGCGGGTTCTCAAGCGCTATCAGCAGTCGCTGGAGTCTGACGAGTGAGCCGCGCCTGACGGCCTTCCCACGCGCCGGGCGTCCTCTTCACCTGAACTCAAGGGGCCCGGTACGGCGCTCTCCGGCACCGGATCTTCGCCCCCGCCGCCCCAGGGATGGCAGCGGGCGAGACGCCGCAGCGCCAGCCCCACACCCCGCCGACTTCCGTGCAGGCGGATCGCCTCCGCCGCATAGACCGAGCACGAGGGATGGAAGCGACAGTGCCCGCCGAGGACGTGCGCGAGCGTGCAGCGATAGAGGGCGATTCCCGCGAGGAGGAGACGGCCGAGTGTCGGAAGCGGCGCCGCGGGCGCCGCGCTCGGGCTAACCGCGGGAGTCGACGGACGACTCATGACCTCCGGCCTTCTTCGTCAGAACTCTTCGCAGAGTTCGCCCCGGAACTCGCGGCGGAACTCGCGGCGGAACTCGAGCTGGAACTCGCCGGCGAAGGCGACGCCGGGGCTCCCTCCGCTCTGCGCAACAGGGCTCGATCCAGGGAACGGGCTCCCTCGAGCAGCGCGGCTCGCACGGCCTCCAGACTGCTGGTCGGGGCGCGATCTGAATGCGGCTTGACCACCACCACGAGGTCCATCCCTCTCGGGAGCTGTTCGGCGTCGAGTCGGAATGCCTCGCGCAGCAGGCGCTTGATGCCGTTGCGCGCCACGGCATTTCCGACCCTCCGCCCGATGCTGAGTCCGAGTCGGGAGTGCTCCAGACCGTTGCGCCGCCCATAGAAGACGAACGGTCCGATTCCGCGCCGGACCCGCGCGGCGAAGACGGACTCGAAGGCCCGTTCCCCAGAGATGCGGGCGGCGCGGCTGAATCGGAATCGTCGGTGCTCGTCCTTCACGCTCCGCGAGCGTATGCGCGGCGCGCCGCCGCAACCCGCGGGCCATCATCGCAATCAACATGCGGCCCACACGAATCTGATTGGTCGCTTCCACCCGCCTCGAGCGTGACTTGGATTACGCTGCTCGCATGCAGATTCCTCCAGCAGTACTGGCCGTCGGTCGGAACTACGCCGAACACGCCAAGGAACTCGGCAACGAAGTCCCGACGCATCCCCTGATCTTCATGAAGAACCCGGCCGCGGTGGTCGGCGATGGCGCCGACATCGTCATCCCGCCGATCTGCCGGGCTGACGCATTCGGCGGCCCGGCCCAGGTCGACTACGAAGGCGAACTGGCCGTGATCATCGGTCACGATTGCCGCGACTGCTCCGAGGCGAAGGCGCTCTCCTTCGTCGCCGGCTACGCGGCGTCGAACGATGTGAGCGCCCGGTGGTGGCAGAAGAACGGATCCGGTGGACAGTTCTGTCGCGGGAAGAGCTTCGACACCTTCTGTCCCGTCGGACCGATGCGCCCGGCGCGGGAGGTCGCCGATCCGCAGGCCCTGCGCCTGATCACTCGTCTCAACGGCGAGGTCATGCAGCGCGACTCGACCTCTGGAATGCTCTTCAGCGTGGCCCGGCTGATCGCCGACCTGAGTCAGGGCATGACGCTGCTGGCCGGGACGATCCTGCTGACGGGCACACCCAGTGGCGTTGGCGCCGGTCGCACCCCGCCCCGCTTCCTGCGCGACGGCGACGTCATCGAGGTCGAGATCGAAGGGGTCGGCAAGGTCCGCAATCACGTCCGCGACGCGTGAGTCTCCGCAGCCAGAGCGACTTCGCTACTTCCGCTCGAAGTCGCGCCTCGGATCGAGCCGCGATTCCTCGGCCTTCCGCGCCGCCTCCGCAGCCCGCTCGACGCGGTACGTCTCCATGCCCGGAGGCTCGGGGAAGACCTGCGCAAAGGTCAGCCCGTTCGAGATCGGGTCCGCCTTGAACTCCTGTTCGAGCAGGTCCTTCACCTCGTCGAAGATCATCCGCCGCTGGGCCTCGGTGGCCCGGCTGTACATGATCAGCCGATCGAGGAGAGGCAGCGATCGATCCAGAAGCAGCCGCTGCAGCACGTCGCGAACGCTTGTCTCGAGCGAGCCGAGAAGCGCGCCCAGTCGAGCGACGCCGAACTTGTTGACGAAGTCGGTGTAGCGGTTCTTCTGGAAGAACTGGGTCACCTGATTGGCGAACTTGGTGGCGTCTTCGAGAACCTTGGGGTTGTTCGTGAGCAGTCCCTCGCGGAAGCCGCGCTCGAGCGCCGAATAGACGTCCGAGCGGGCGACCTCGGGCTGGAACTCGTACTCGCCGAAGGTCACTTCCTGCACCACGACATCGATGGGCCGGGCGTAGAAGCCGTGCGGCGGTGTACCGCCACTGCCGTACAGGGCATCGAGGTTGTCGAGGATCCGCTGGGCACCCTCGACGTCGCCGGCGCGGTACAGCTCGCGCACCGCCTGCTTCATGAAGTTCTCGTGCTGGTTGGTGAACGAGTCCGGACCGGCGCCGCGGGTTCGGTAGTAGCGGTCATAGAGCACGCGGAAGAAGGCGTCGAGCACCTTGATCCAGCGGACATCGTTGAGACGACTGGGGTTGTCGTTGGAGAAGATATCGACGTTCATCAATCCCGATCGCGCCAGAGCCTGCATCGCCTGGATCTGGAGCCGGTCGTTGTTGAGGATCTTGTAGATGTCGTCTTCGTCGTCGTAGCGCTTGACGCCGAACTGGCTTCCGCGGCGAGAGAAGTAGAGGGCGTGGGCCTGCGGGTGGCGCCAGTCGATGGGACCGAGGTCTCGCGTGTACTCGTACATCAGCCGCGGATCCATGCGGTACTCGTCGAGCAGCACGCGCCTGCGCAGATGGGCCAGCAGCACCCGCCACGCATCGGTGAAGTGCGGATCGGCCCCGATTTCCTGAAAGGCCTTGAAGATCGGATCGTTCGCGAGAAACGTCGCCTCGAGGTTGAGGATCTGCGCGTATCGCGAACTGCGCACTCCGGCCCAGCGCCCGTAGTTCAGCAGGAAGTTCCGATCCGGCGCGAAGCGGAACTTCGGATCGAACGCCTCCAGCGTCTTCTGCAGTCGATCGACGAGTTCGCGCACCGCGGGAGTCGCCGGCAGCTTCGGAAGGAGCACGCCCTCCTGACGGGCGAGGCGCTTGAAGTTCAACGAGGCCATGGCCCCGTCGTCGGAGGTGGTGGCGATGCGCCGCAGTTCCTTCGACGCCGCGTCGGGAAGATCCGCCGACTCGATCAGCCGTCGCACGATGGCGACCGCTTCGTCCGCTCGCATGTGACGCTTGTCCCGTTCCTTGAGCTGGGCGATCTCGCGGTCCAGCTCGGCCGAGATCTGCTCCAGCAGTTCGACCGGCACGGTGAGGGCGGGACGGCCCTCGATGGCCTGCGTCAGCGTGTCCGCGGCGTCGGCGATCTCCCGCATCCACGCCGCTCGTTCCTCGTGGGTCACCGGCGGCTGTCCGAGGAGCAGGTGCCACTCGCGGGCGAACTCCTGCTTGTAGAAGAAGTGGGCGTCGTCGGCGGTGCCGTCGACCTTGTGCGAGAACCAGAAGGCCAGCTCCTTGTGGAGCACGACGTCGTTGGGGTTGTAGAAGAGCCCCTTCTCACGCACCAGGCGGATGCCGGCGTTCACCCAGTCCCAGCGCTCCTGCGGCGTGTTGGTCAGGACCGAGACGTTGTAGGCCATGTTGTGGCCATGGAATCCCCAGACTTCGGCGAAGCGCGGCTGGAGCTTGGTGATCAGGTCCGAGTCGGACATGATCTCGTAGAAGAGCCCCTTCTGCTTGTTGGCGTTCACCTTGATCCAGAGGTAGTCGACGATGATCCCGCGCAGGGCGCCGATGGCGGTGCCGAGCTGCACGATGGGCGGAGCGCCGTCGATGGCCACGTCGGTGTAGCGCAGCGTGTTGTCCTCGGCGCTGCGCAGCAGCCTCGGCAGCAGCGATCCCGCCGATACCGCGGCGCCGAGCGCGAGGACCATGGCGATGATCTTGACGAGTCTGGAGTGCACGTGGTGTGAGCCGAGGAGGAGTGTCGGGGAGGAGCGGACCGAACGAGTGGGAATCGAGTGGCGGAGGAACTGTGTCGCTTCGTGATCGGAACGTGTCGATTTCGCAGGAGCGCGTGTGCAGCGAAGCCGCTACGGAACGCTCACCTCAGCCATGACCGGAGTAGATCGCAAGTTCCTTGCGCCTGAATCCAAGCCAGCCGACGATCAGGGCACCGCCGCACCAGACCACTCCGATGGTGCCGGCGGCGAGGACGACCGAACTCACCGAGATCAGTCGACCCTCGACGAGCATCGCGGTCGGTTGAATCGACCCGAAGGTGCGGAGCACCCACTCGGCCGCGGTGGCGATTCCCATGATCACCCACTGGTCCACGCGAGCCCAGCTGTCGACCGACCAGTACTCGAGGCTCTCGGCGATGAACGGGGCCATGCTGCCGATGAGGAAGACGGTGAAGGAGAGGATGCAGGCCACCGGAAAGCTGAGCATCGTCGCGGCGCAGACCCCGAGCATCGCCAGGAAGCAGAGCTTGATCCAGAGCAGCGCCACCGCCCGCAGGAAGTTCATCTCGAAGTCGGAGACCTTGTAGAGGACCTCGAAGTCCTTCGCGTCGAAGTTGATGGCCCATCGCCCCGGGAAGAAGGATTCGCTGGCCTCGTCGAAGCCGGCGTTGTAGATGGCCACTTCCACGGTTCCGTCTTCGCCCACGACGCTGCTGGGCACGGTGAGGACGTGCCCCTGCACTGGAACGAACTGCCGCGTGATCACCCGCTCGAGACCGGTGAACTCGAAGATCACCGGGTGCACCTCGTGGGGATCGTGCTTGCCGGCGTAGAAGGTGTAGCGAAGCGTCAACGGCGCCCCGCTCGAGCGGGCCCGTCCGAGCCCGGGGAAGACGTAGGTGCGCTTCTCGCCCGGCTTGATCTCGCGCTGGCCGGCGAGGTAGTTCGTGGTCATCTGCATGGCCAGAGCGCGGCGCACTTCCTGCTCGGAGCGCTGCCCGCTGGCGATCTCGGCGGTCATGATCGCGTCTTCGGCGATGGTGCGATCGACGCGGGCGATCAACTCGTCGCGGCTGATCGCCTGGTAGACCGGGAACGCCGAACTCCGCGCCGTCAGGACCTCGTCGCGGACCGCCGCGGCGTCGCGGATGTCGGCGCTGGGGCGGGTCCGCAGATACTGGACGAAGACGAAGATCGAGATGCCGCAGATCAGAAGCAGCACGAGATTCAGTGCGGCGATGCCGATGAACTTGCCCAGCAGGTACTGGAAGCGGCCGATCGGCTTGGTCATGAGCTGCCAGATCTGCCGGTCGCGGATCTCGAAGGCGACCGTGGCGCAGGAGAGCAGCAGCGTCATGCAGGCCGCCGCGACGTAGGTG
>Ga0163150_10008069_pt1 | contig 12107 bp, 6 predicted proteins | sample OliLakLV19P2IB_FD_148628 | JGI IMG/M metagenome (GOLD analysis project Ga0163150, IMG submission 148628) | Freshwater microbial mat bacterial communities from Lake Vanda, McMurdo Dry Valleys, Antarctica - Oligotrophic Lake LV.19.P2.IB | ecosystem: Environmental > Aquatic > Freshwater > Lake >...
GCGCTGGATCGCCAGCCTCGTGACCCCACCAGGCGACCACATGCCTTCCCGAGCCTCCGCAGCGCTCTACGCTCTACTCGAGCTTCACGAACCTCGCCGGAGAGGGGATCAACGTGGGGGGCGTGGACTGCCCCACTTCCTCGACCACCCAGAGCATGTACCAACCCGGAGGACCGAGCGACTGGTGGGGTGGCGTCGCCGTGATGACGGAGGTGTCCCCAGCCGGGTTGGGTGAGTAGGCGGTCGCGGTGAAGTCCAGCTCGATGTAGAGCTGGTCGTTGTCGAAGTGGTGCGTGATCGCCGCCGGTCGCGTGAGGACGACGCGGTCGATGCGGTTGTGGAAGACGGTCGCCTTGATCTCGAACGTACTCCCGTTGAACGGGATCGCCGTCGGGTAGTTGGTGATCGAGGGCTGCGTGCCGTAGGAGAAGTAGGGCGGATAGAAGACCTCGCCCCGCTTGCCCGGATGCGGGTAGTTGGGCTCTTCCTCCTTGCCGCCGGCGATGAACACCGAGCCGTCAGCCAGGAGGACGGCAAAGTGGTGGTAGCCGCGCGGCGTGGGGCCGAGGTAGCTGACTCCTGGCGGCGGGTCAGGAATGTTCGACATGTTCGCCCTGCACGAGCTGCCGCTGCCCCCCGTCTGAAAGGGGCTCGGATCGTAGATCTCCGGGACGGCGACGCCGCAGGGAGCGAAGTGCGGGTTGTGGGGCCCGGGGTTGCCGAGCGCGTCGCACGGGTTACAGGGACGGCAGGGATTGTGGTGCCTGTCCACCGCCGTTCCGCCCTCGATGAAGATCTGGCCCGTCGGCAGTACCGTAGCCGTGTGGAACACGCGGCGCGAGCACATGGGGGCCTTCGGCTCCCACCTCCCTCCAGCGATCGGATTCTGGGTGTTGGCGTAGTCCGGGACGAACTCTGCCACGTCGTTGTCGACCTCCCACCAGGTACTCATCGTGCCGCACGGTGGAGCCCCCGGGGTGTGGCACGGATTCAACTCCCCGGCGACAGCACGCCTCGAGCCGCCGAATCGGAGCACGCGGTTCTTGATCGCGCGCGTGTGGAGCATGACGACCGGATCGTGGTAGTGGTGGTTCGGCACGAGCGGATCGCTTCCGCCCGGTAAGGCATCCCGACCCTTCCAGAGTTCCCAGCACGAGTTTTCCCCCGGCCACGGCGGCTTCATGACCAACGAAGTACCCGGCGCGTTGGGTACGTTGGGGTTCTGGGTATTCTCTTTGGAGTCGACGTCGTTGACCAGAAAGATGCTGCCCCTGACGAGGGGGAGGTCGACAGCATTCCGCTCCCCGAGCTGCTTGGCCCTGTCGTAGGAGTCGAGCAGCGGGTTCGCTGGGTCGTTGGCTGGCCTGCGAACGTAGTGGTGCTCTGGCGTTCCCTGCGGCAACGAATTGGGGTTGGGGTAAGGAGGGACTTGTTGAGGATCGGGCCGGAGTGTCGCCGACCAGTTCTGGCCGCCGGCAGGGAGGAACTGCCAGAACTCGTTCCCTTCGAAGTGTTCCACCCGCGGCGGGCCCGAGAGGACGACCGTCGATCCGCCCTGCACGACCAGGGTCGACCCGGCGCAGTTCGAGCTCAGCGCTTCCTTCGTCAGAGTGATCAAGGTCGGGTAGTAGCGCTTGATGCTCAGGTCGGAGAGTCGAGTCCAGGGAGCTCCCGCGGCTTGAAGTCCAAGCAACGGGTGCAGGATCGCCACCTTGAGTTGGAACGGGTCGAAGCGGTAGGTCTCGATGATTCCATCGCCTTGTACCTGGTGATTCAGCCCGCCCGCCACCACGTGATGCCCCTTGGCGTCCCAGGCACCCCCACCGCAGTTGATGAAAGGATTCGGCGGATCCTGGACACGGATGAGCTGCCCCGGGTTCTCCGGAGCGTACAGCCACGCCCGTGTGCCTTCCCACATGAGGACCTTGCCTGCGTGAGTCCCCGTCGGGATCAACGCGGCGTGGGCGAACTCGACGTCGGAGAGCCGCGCATCGAGATCGAAGGGCCCATTCCACGTCCCACCATCCGGGCAATTCGTGCATCCACCTTGCGAAAACCCAGGGGGAGCGAGCCACAGCATCGTCGCAGCCAAGGTCAGGCTTCGCAGGAAAAGGGCTACGGACGAGAACCGCCTCCAGCCGGAATCTTCCTCTCACATGGCCGATGTCGTGTTGGGATCCACCTGACGTTCCTCCTCTTTGCGCCGAGGTCGGTGCGCGGGGCTCGCTAGCTCCAGCCCCTTGCACTGCGAAACTTCCGGGTTCGTCGATGGTCCGGGGCCATCGGTTCTGGCGAAACAATAGCGAGGGTACGGCGGCCCTGGCAAGATGAGGCTTGCCGAAACTGGAAGCCGCCCGCTCCTGGGAGCCCGCCGTGGGGACGGATCCGAGTGCGCTGGTGCCGCAGGCCTCTCGACAAGGAGTGGATCCATGAGCAGAACGGTCCTGTTCGCCGCGTCAGGCCTGCTGACCTTGCTCGCCCTCGTCGTCGCCTCGGACGGCCGCGGCTCGCGTCAAGCCGTCACGGGCGATGCGCTGGCTCCTGCGCCAGAGCCCGCCGCAGCCGCGGCTCGCGCTCCTGCCACGCTGCGCGCAGGTTCCTTCGATTGGGTCGAGAACCGCGGCCAGTGGCCCGAGCCCATCGTGTTCGCTGGACGGCTGGGGCAGATGACCGTCGCCGCCGAGCGCGGCTCGCTCCAGCTCGGGGTCCGCCCGGACGGAGACAGCGGCGCGAGCGTGCGCCTTGTCTTCGAGGGAGCTGCCAGCGACGCGACGACCGTCGGCGAGGAAGCTCGGCCCGGCATCTACAGCTTCTTCGTCGGAAACGATCCGTCGCGCTGGGTGCGGGGCCTGCGGACGTTCGGCGCCGTGCGCTACAAGGGCCTCTACCCGGGCATCGACCTCCTCGTCTATGCCGGATCGTCGGGCATCAAGTACGACCTCGAGCTCGCGCCCGGTGCGGACCTCGCGCTGGTCAGGATCCGCTGCGAGGGCGCGCAGGACTTGCGCCTGGACCAAGACGGTTCGCTCGTGCTGGAGACCGCCGCCGGGCCCCTGGTCCAGGGCGTCGGCCGCTGTTGGGAGGTGGACGGAGCGGGCGAGAAGCACGACGTGATCGGCAGCCATCGGCTGATCGACGACAGCACCGTGGGATTCCACATCGATGGGCGCGACCCGGCGCGCGCGCTCGTGATCGATCCGGGGCTGGTCTGGTCGACCTACCTGGGCGGTGCTGGAAACGGGGTTGGCGACACCGGCAACGCCGTGGCCTTCGACCGCGACGGCAACGTGACCGTGGTCGGGACGATGGACGGAACCAGTTTCCCGATGACTCCGGGCGCCTATCAGCACCCAGGCCCGAGTACGAACAGCCAGATGGACATCTTCGTGACGCGCTTGCGCGCCAGCGACGGCGCGCTGATCTACTCCTGCGTGATCGGGGGAAGCAGTCAGGAGGACCGGGCCCGGGCCGTGGCGGTGGATGGCCAGCGTCGGGCAGTCGTGGCCGGGCGGACCAACAGCATGGACTTCCCGACCACACCCAACGCCTTCGAGCGAGTCAACGACGCGGGAGGCTGCGCCTTCGTGCTGCGCTTGAGCCCTACGGGAAGCGATCTCGAGTACTCGACCTTCATCGAAGGCACAGGTACGTTCGGGGGATCGGAAGCCTATGCCTTGCGCGTCGACATGCGGACTGGGGCCGCGATCGTCGGGGGGATGACCGGGAATCCGACCTTCCCGGTGACGCCCGGAGCCTTCGACACGACCGTCAACGCGGGCGAAGACGGCTTCCTGGCGAGGTTGGATCCGAGCGGAAGCTTCCTGGAGTGGGCCACCTACTTCGGCGGGTCCGGGGGGGACTGGATCCATGCCCTCGACGTCGACGAGCAGGGTCGCGTGGTCTGCACCGGGGACACCTATTCCACCGATCTCCCCGTGACGCCGGACGCCTTCGATCCGGTGTACGGACCCCAGAGCTACCGCAACGCCTACGTGGCCCGGTTCGACCCGAGCGGGAGCGCCCTCGAGTACTCGAGCTACTTCGGAGGAGCGGGCCCTGGCAGCAGCACTTACGGCTACGGCATCGCCTTCGAGCCCAGCGGAGGGGTCATCCTGGCCGGAGATACAAGCCCCGTCGGTTTTCCGACGACACCAGGAGCCCTTCAGACCGACACGGCCACAGGGACCGGCTATCTGGCGCGCCTCTCGCCCGCGGGGACGCTCTCCTACTCCACCTACTACGGAGGAGCAGCAGCAGGGACCTTCATCCGCGGACTGGCCGTGGACGCATCGGGGATCGCGACCTTCGTGGGGCACACCAGCAATGGCCAGCAGCAGACCACGCCCGGTGCCTGGCAGCCTCCCACGCAGGGCGCTGCTTCGTTCATCGCCCGGCTCGATCCGCGTGGCGCACGGCTCCTCTACGGCACGTCCTTCGGCCCCTACACCTCGGGCGGGCAGGCTTGCGCGATCGCACCCGCGGGAAGGGCCGCGGTGTGTGGCTCGACCAGGCCGGTCTTCCCGACGACCCCCGGCTCGGCGAGTCCGAACTATAATGGCGGACAGACCGATGCCTTCATCGTGACGATCGACTTGTTCCTCCAGGGCGCGGAGCCCTTCGGCGCCTCGACCGCATCGTGCCGTGGTCCGCTGCTCTTGAACGCGACCATGATGCCTGCACCGGGCACGCCCGACTTCAGCCTCTACCTCAGCGGCGCGCCGCCGCTCTCGAGCGGCCTGCTCATCTTCGGCACGGCGGCCGCCACGCCGACGACGGCCCTTGGAGTCGACATCTGGCTCGACCGCCACCGTCCCATTCGTCGCATCCCCGTCGTCACCGACGCCGACGGGTACCTGGATCATCCGATCCCCATCCCGCTCGCCACGAGCGGGCGGAGGATTTCGGCTCAGGCGTTGATCCGCAACACTCCGCAGTGCGCGGGGACGGGGGCTTGGTCGGCGAGCAACGGGCTGACGATCACTGTCCAGTAGGCGGTCACGCACTGGACGGATCCGAGCAAGGTCACGGGGGATGAGGATTCGGGGCGCGTGTCTTCCGGCGGCACCAGAATCTTCGTGTCGCGGGGAGGCCTCGGGCAGTGCACTCCACGGGCCGATGCCCCGCATTCCAAGCCGCCGGCTGGTCAATCCGGGGAGAGCCTCCTAGAGTGGGTGCGACAACACGTCGTCGAACTCGGGGAGAGTCCCGGCCGCTGGCCGGGCGCCGAAGGGGCAAACGGGGCGAAGGCGCCGCGCGAAACTCTCAGGCAAGAAGGACCCGGGATCTCGATCGACCCTGGACGTCGTCTGCCGGCCGCAACGCCGCGCGGGCCGGGAACAGGGGCGCGACCGCCGTCGCAGGGGCGCGCCCCTGCTTCGTATCCCGACCGCTCCTGACGCTCCCCGCCCGTCCGCTCCGTCCGCCGCGCCGTGCATGCACGCGGACCCACCTCTCCCCTGCCTGCTCCTGACCCGATGAAGAACACCCCGCTCCACGACCGGCACGAGCGCCTGGGCGCGCGCCTGGTCGAGTTCGGCGGCTGGCAGATGCCGGTGCAGTACGGGCCGATCCTGGACGAGGTCACGACCGTCCGGACGCGCGCGGGACTCTTCGACCTGTCGCACATGGGGCGCGTGCGCGTCACGGGCAAGGATCGCGTCGCGTACCTCGACCGGCTGGTCACGAATCACGTGGCCAAGATCGCGCCGGGCTCGATCCGCTATGCGCTCTTCTGCCGCGCGGACGGCATGCCGATCGACGACCTGCTGGTCTACCCCGGCACGGACGAGGTCTTCCTGGTCGTCAACGCGTCGAACACGGCGGTCGACCTGGATTGGATGCGCGAGCACGCCAAGGGCTTCGACGTGCGCATCGAGGACCAGACGGACGAGCTGGCGATGATCGCCGTGCAGGGCCAGGTGTCGCGCGAGATCGTCGCGCCGCTCGTGCGCGGCATCGAGCTCGAGAAGCTGGGCTACTACAAGTTCGGGTTCGGCACCGTGTGCGGCATCCCGAACGTGCGCATCAGCCGCACGGGCTACACGGGTGAGCTCGGGTACGAGCTCTACGTCCCGACCGCGCAGGTCGGCCGCGTGTGGGACGAGGTCATGGCCGCGGGAGCAGCGCACGGCCTGGCGCCGATCGGACTGGGCGCGCGCGACACGCTGCGCCTCGAGGCCGGGATGCCGCTCTACGGGCACGAGATCGACGCGACGCACGATCCGATCCAGGCCGGTCTCTCGTTCGGCGTGTCGTTTGCGCCGGAAAAGGGCGACTGGATCGGTCGCAACGCGCTCGAGGCGATCCAGCGCGCGCCGACGCGCCGTCTCGTCGGCTTGAAGACGAGCGGCCCGCGCGCGCCGCGCCAGGGCTACGACGTCTGGGCCGGCGGCCAGAAGGTCGGCCAGGTCGTGTCGGGCGCCGTCTCCCCCACTCTCTCCACGAACATCGGCACCGCGTACGTCCCGCTCGCGCTGGGCGAGCCGGACACGGCGGCCGAGATCGACGTCAAAGGCAAGCGGCAGTCCGCGACCTTCTGCGCGCTGCCGTTCTTCTCCAGGACACGCAAATGACTCCCCAACCCTCCTCCGCGCGCTCCATGCGCCCCGACGATCGCCGCTACACCGAGAGCCACGAGTGGGTGAAGCCGGACGGCGAGACCGTGCTGGTCGGCATCACCGATTTCGCGGTCAACGAGCTCTGCAACGGCAACGAGGGCGACCTCGTGTACTGCGATCTGCCCGAGGTCGGCCGCGCGCTCGACCTGGGCGAGACGTTCGGCGAGATCGAGTCGGTCAAGGCCGTCTCGGATCTGTTCACGCCGGTCGCGGGCGAGATCGTCGAGGTGAACACGACGATCGAGGACCACCTCGAGGTGCTCTCGAAGGACCCGTGGAACCAGGGCTGGCTCGTGCGCATCCGCCCGAACTCGAAGGAGCTGCCGAAGCTCATGGATGCGGCGGGGTACGAGAAGTTCTTGGCAGATCGGAAACACTAGTTCCGCGCGTCCCATGCGCTTGCGCGTGGGACCACTGGCACTTCTGGGTCTCCCTGTCTCTCTCTCTCTCTCTCTCGGTTCTCCGCTCTCCCGTCCTGCTCGCTTGTGCACATGACGCCGACTACACGCGAATCCGCCCGCGCGACGGGCACCCCGACCCCGATGCGCGAGCCCGAATCCCTGGCCCAGGACCGCTTCGTCGATCGCCACGTGGGTCCGCGCGAAGTCGAGGTCCAGGCGATGCTCGACATCGTCGGGTTCCCGACGCTCGACGCGCTGGCTGATGCAGCCGTTCCTGCCGCCATCCGGCTCGAGCGACCGCTGTCATTGCCCGCGCCCCTCTCCGAGCGCGACGCGCTGACCGAGATCCGCAAGATCGCCGCGACGAACCAGGTCTTCCGCACCTACATCGGCCAGGGCTACCACGACACCGTCACGCCGCCGGTCGTGCAGCGCAACATCCTGGAAGCGCCGGGCTGGTACACGCAGTACACGCCCTACCAGGCCGAGATCTCGCAAGGCCGCCTCGAAGCGCTGCTCAACTTCCAGACGATGGTCGCGGACCTGACCGGGTTCGAGCTGGCCAACGCTTCGATGCTGGACGAGGGCACGGCCGCGGCCGAGGCCATGGCGCTCGTGCACGACGTGGCCAAGGACAAGAAGGCCCTGTCCTTCTTCGTCGACGCGGCCTGCCACCCGCAGACGATCGCGGTCGTCGAGCAGCGCGCGCTGCCTCTCGGCTTCGAGATCGTCGTGGGCGACCCCCTGACGTTCGAGTTCGAGGCCGGACGCTTCTTCGGCGCGCTGCTGCAGCACCCGGCGACGGACGGCGTCGTGCGCGACCTCTCGGATTGTGCAGCGCGCGCCCACGCGGCCGGCGCGCACGTCGTCGCGGCCTGCGACCCGCTCTCGCTCGTGCTGCTCGAGCCGCCCGCCGCGTGGGGCGCGGACGTCGCGGTCGGCACGACGCAGCGCTTCGGCGTGCCGCTCGGCTTCGGCGGTCCGCACGCGGCCTACATCGCCACGCGCGAAGCCTGGCGGCGCAGCCTGCCCGGCCGCCTCGTCGGCGTGTCGATCGACCGGCGCGGCAAGCGCGCACTGCGCCTCGCGCTGCAGACGCGCGAGCAGCACATCCGCCGCGAGAAGGCGACCAGCAACATCTGCACGGCGCAGGTCCTGCTGGCCGTGATGGCCGGATGCTACGGCGTGTACCACGGGCCGGAGGGATTGCAGCGCATCGCGCGGCGCGTGCGGCACCTGACCGCGACGTTGGCCGAAGGACTGCGCGCGGCCGGCGCGAAGGTGCGGCCCGGCCTCGTGTTCGACACGCTGCGCGTCGACGTGACGCACTCCGACCTGCGCCGCATCCAGCGCGCGGCCGAGACGATGCGCATCAACTTGCGCGCGTACGAAGACGGCCTGGGCATCACGCTCGACGAGACGACGACGGTCGCCGACGTCGCCGACCTGATCGGCCTGTGGGCCGGCCGTGCTTTCGAAGTCGAGGAGGCGCAGGCGCTGGCCGCGCGCGTGCAGGCGCCCGACCTGGGTCGCCACGCTCGCAAGGGCGAGATCCTGACGCACCCGGTGTTTCACAGCCACCGCTCCGAGACGGAGATGATGCGCTACCTGCACCGGTTGCAGTCGAAGGACCTGAGCCTCGTGCATTCGATGATCCCGCTGGGCTCGTGCACGATGAAGCTGAACGCGGCGGCGGAGATGCTGCCGATCACCGAACCGGGCTTCGCGCGCTTGCATCCGTTCGCACCGGCAGCACAGACGAAGGGCTACGAGCGCCTCTTCGACGACCTCGAGACGTGGCTGGCCGAGATCACGGGCTTCGCGGCCACGTCGCTGCAACCCAACGCCGGCTCGCAGGGCGAGTACGCCGGACTCCAAGTGATCCGCGCGTTCCACCAGGACCGCGGCGCGCCGCAGCGCGACGTGTGCCTGATCCCCCACTCCGCGCACGGCACGAACCCGGCCAGCGCGGTGATGGCCGGCATGAAGGTCGTCGTCGTCGAGTGCGACGAGCAGGGCAACGTCGACCTGGCCGATCTGCGCGCCAAGGCCGAGCAGCACAGCGTGCGCCTGGCCGCGCTGATGATCACGTACCCCTCGACGCACGGCGTGTTCGAGGAGCATGTCGTCGAGATGTGCCGCGTCGTGCACCAGCACGGCGGTCAGGTCTACATGGACGGCGCCAACATGAACGCGCAGGTCGGGCTGTGCCGCCCGGGCGACATCGGCGCGGACGTGTGCCATCTCAACCTCCACAAGACGTTCTGCATCCCGCACGGCGGCGGTGGCCCGGGCATGGGCCCGATCTGCGTCGCCAAGCACCTGGCCCCGTTCCTGCCCGGACATCCCTCCGCGGTCATCGGCGGCGCTCACGCGATCGGCCCGATCGCGGCCGCGCCCTGGGGCAGCGCGAGCATCCTGCCGATCTCCTGGATGTACATCGCGATGATGGGCGCCGAGGGCCTGAAGAAGGCCACGCAGGTAGCGATCCTGAACGCCAACTACGTCGCCAAGAAGCTCGAGTCGAGCTACCCGATCCTCTACCGCGCTCCGCACGGGCTCGTCGCGCACGAGTGCATCCTGGATTGCCGTCCGCTGAAGTCGGCCGGCGTCGAGGTCGAGGACGTGGCCAAGCGGCTGATGGACTACGGCTTCCACGCACCGACGATGAGCTGGCCTGTCGCCGGCACGCTGATGGTCGAGCCGACCGAGAGCGAGTCGCAGGCCGAGCTCGACCGCTTCATCGACGCGATGGTGCGCATCCGCGGCGAGGCGGCCGCGATCGAGCGCGGCGAGATCGACCGCGCCGACAACCCGCTGAAGAACGCGCCGCACACGCTCGACATGGTCGTCGCGGACGACTGGAAGCACGGGTACGGACGCGAGCTGGCCGCGTATCCGGCGCCGTGGACGCGCGATCGCAAGTTCTGGCCGTCGGTCGGTCGCGTCGACAACGCGTACGGGGACAAGAACCTCGTGTGCGCGTGTCCGCCGATCGAGAGCTACGCGTAGCGGCGTCGTGGAGACCTGGCGGCTCGTCGTCACGTGGGGCGCCGACCCGAGCTTCAACATGGGGCTCGACGAGGCGCTGCTCGAGGCGGACGAGGCGCCGCCGACGCTGCGGCTCTACTCGTGGGCGCCGGACACGCTGTCCCTGGGCTACTTCCAGAAGCTCTCCGACGTGCCCGGCGCGGACAAGGCGCGCCAGATCGTGCGCCGCATCACGGGCGGCGGCGCGATTCACCACGTGCGCGAGCTGACGTTCTCGATCGCGGCGCCGCTCGACCACCCGATCTACCGCGGGCCCGTGGCCGAGTCGTACGGGCGCGTGCACGCCGCGATCGTCGACGCGCTGGCGCAGGCCGGAGTCGAAGCGGCACCTCGAGGCTCGACGAGCCCGATCGCCTCCGACCAGGCGGGCACCGGCATGTGCTTCCACCACTCGACGCCGCAGGATCTCGTGTGGAACGGGCGCAAGGGCGTCGGCTCGGCGCAGCGCCGCAAGCGCGGCCGCGTGCTGCACCACGGCTCGATCAAGCTGGGCGATTCCGTCCTCGAGACCGGCGTCGCGACGCTGCCCGGCGCGGGCCGCGACCCGGGGCCGCCCGAGATCGGCGCGCTGTTCGCCGACGCGCTGACGAACCGGTTCGACCTGAAGCTGGAGCGCACGGTGCCCGAGCCGGCCGAGCGCGCGCGTGCCAAGATCCTGGGCGTGCGCTACCTCGATCCCGCGTTCGTGCGTTCGCGGTGAACGGTCCCGTGAAGCTGGTCGCCGCTCTGGGGCTGGTCCTCGCGCTGGTTCTCTCGCTGGTTCTCTCGCTGGTCGCGTGCAGCCGCACGCCGGCGCGGCCGAACGTGCTCGTGATCACGATCGACACCTGGCGGGCGGACCGCCTGTCCGCCGCAGGATTCCCGCGCCCCGTGACCCCCGAGCTCGACCGCCTGGCCGCGGAAAGCCTGCGTTTCACGCACGTCAGCGCGCCGCGCGCCAAGACGACGCCCTCGATCGCGTCGCTGTTCACCGGCCTCTACCCGCACGAGCACGGCGCGCGCGACCTGCTCATGCCGCTCGCGCCGACGTTCCCGCTGCTGGCCGAGCGCCTGCGCGCCGCCGGCTGGAGCACCGCCGCGATCGTCGGCAACTTCGTGCTGCGCGACGATTTCGCCGGGCTCGCGCGCGGGTTCGATTCGTGGACCGAGGACCTGCCCGACGCAGCCGGCGTCCCGCCTGAGAACGTGCCGCAGCGCAGCGCGCGCTCGCTGACGGACGGCGCACTCGTCGCACTCGGCCTGCGACAGCCGCAACCGGGAGACGCGGCCGGCCCGATGCGCTCCGCCGTTCGCGACGGCGAGCCGTGGTTCCTGTGGCTGCACTACATGGACCCTCACGGCGACTACGCCGCGCCGCCCGAGCACCGCATCTTCGAGCGCGCGACGCCCGAGTGGATCCCGCCCGCTCCGCCGCCGGCCCCCGACGGTCTGAACCGCCGCTGGATCGCCGAGTACAACGTGCCTGCCGGCGCGCGCTCGGCCGACGGACGCATCGACGCCGCGCGCGTGCGCGACCAGTACGACGCCGAGGTCCACTACGCCGACGCCGAGATCGGGCGTTTGCTTTCTGCGTTGCGCGCGCGCGGAGAACTGGAGAACACCCTCGTCGTCGTCACGTCCGACCACGGCGAAAGCCTGGGCGAGCAGGACTACTGGTTCGAGCACGGCCGCAACGTGTCCGAGGCGACCGTGCGCGTGCCGCTCATCGTGCGCTGGCCAGAGTTGCTCGCTGGGCGGCTCGCCGGGCGGCCCGCGCCGGGCGTCCGCGGCGGCGACGTGTCGCTGTGCGACGTCGCGCCGACGATCCTCGAGCTGCTCGGCCTCGCAGCGCTCGCTCCGCCCGAGGCCGACACGGTCGTGCGCGGAACCTCGCGCCTCGCCCTGTGGCGCACGGACGACACGGCGCCCCACCCCGTCTTCTCCGAGAAGGTCGACCGCGACGAGCTGCAGGGCGCCGTGCAGTCGAAGGCCGTGCGCATCGGCGACTGGAAGTGGATCCGGCGCTTCGCGCACGTGCCCGGCGCGGCCGGCGGACGCG
>Ga0163150_10008071_pt1 | contig 12106 bp, 9 predicted proteins | sample OliLakLV19P2IB_FD_148628 | JGI IMG/M metagenome (GOLD analysis project Ga0163150, IMG submission 148628) | Freshwater microbial mat bacterial communities from Lake Vanda, McMurdo Dry Valleys, Antarctica - Oligotrophic Lake LV.19.P2.IB | ecosystem: Environmental > Aquatic > Freshwater > Lake >...
CCAAAGAGCCGCCCCTGCCATAGCCGACCAGCAGCCCCAGACAGCCAAGCCGATCAGTAACGCCAGCGCAAACACCGAATTAGCCGTGTACCATCCGCCCTGCAGCGCGCCGGTGAGGATGGATGCATTGGCCGCGAAGATCGCCGCCACCAGCGACAAGAGGCCCAGCCTGACGACGGCAATTGCGATAATCCCGTAGACCGTCGCGTTCGCGACCCAGGCAAGCAACACTTCCTTGCCGCCGAGCGAGGCGAGCAATGAGAAAACCGCGACGAATGCAATCGCGGCCAGCCACTGCTTGCGGAAGATCACTCTGAAAATGAACAGCAGGAAGAAGAACATGAGTGCCGAGCGAATGCCGTAGTAAACCTTGCGAAATAGCTCTCCCAGTGTGGGCCTGAATCCATCCAGCACCACGAGTTGAACTCCGTCCATGATCGCCGGCGGTCCCCATATCTCCAAGCCTCGATCGATTAATCTCCAACTGAGCCCGAGAGCAATTCCCAGGAACACATCGCGCCCCACGATCGGGTCGCGCCAGTTACCGACGGTTACGCTTGACCAGGAGATGATCGACTGAGGCCAGTAGCGTCGAACGAATGGTTCTATAGCCATGTAAAGCATCCACATCACAGCCGCCCATCCGATGCAAGTGGCGATCGAGATCAACAGCATGCCGATCGTGCCGAAGGACGCGGTGAGGTGTACGTCGCAGGCCCAGATGGCCATCAGCACGCCGAACACGATGGTCGCCAAACGCATTCCACCTCTACGGTCGCCTTTGCCCAATACGATATTTCGTCGCGCGATCAGGGCGCCTCCGATCAGCATCGTTCCGATGAGCCCCAACTGAATCCATGCTGCCGAGGTGCCGTCGCCCGAGCTTTGGGGTTGACGCGAAGGAGTTGTCCAGGCGCCGATGAGTTGGAAGCTCACCAGCTTTCCCCGCCAGCCCGCTGCTTCCACTCGCACCGGGCGTTGAGTGTCGGGCCAGTTGCCGGTCCACGCTTTTCGTTCATCGGCCGGCGTCAGGAAGTTCCATTCCGACCGCACTTCAGTGAACTTCGACAGATCGAGGGCCGCGGCTTTGAAAACGTTGTTCCAGTCTAGGGGTGAGTTGGGCGGGGGGTTGACTTCACGCTGCGGTGGAATCGCGAGAAAGTAGGAGAGGCGGCCGGTGGGATCGAGTTCCATGTCGATCATGCCGGTTCGCCTGGTGGCTGGATCGTCTTCAGTAACGATGCCGGGCGTCAGCAAGTCGCTGTGGAACTCGCCGGCCGTCATCGGGCTTTGGCTCTCGCGGTACCAAAAGCGCAACGCTGAAGGGCGTTCCACGATTGACTTGTTCCACGACGGCGGCTTTTCGTTCTTTTGAAGCCAGCCAGTGTATTCCCCGTTCCACGAAAACTTCCCCTCCGAGTCGGCTGGCCGGGAAGTGTACCCCAGTTGCGCCGCTGTATCGCGAGCCTTTACCCTCAGCACATCCCGCGAGTACTCGGGCCGCACGGTATTGAGCAAACTGCGATTGCTCATGAGCACGGCATTCCCAATGAGCGCGCCGACGGTGATTGCGAGCAGAGGGAGTGCGATCTTCGCGGCCAATCCGCGGCCCTCACCGGCGGCGGCCACCATCTGTGGTGAAGGCGTCTCGCCCGCTGCGAGTGCAGCCGCCAGCGGGTCGCCTCCTGGCAACGCCGCGGAGACCGAAATGGCGGACGCAGGGCGCTTGGCCGGATCGGGGTCGAGGCAGCGCAAAATGATGCGTTCAACGAGAGGGTCGAGTTCACGCACCAGCGAGGTCATACTCAGCGGCGTCGCGCTCGATCGCGCTTGCAGCAGCCCTGCCAGCGTGTCGCTCTCGTACGGCCGTTTGCCCGTGAAGACTTCGTACATCACCAGGCCGAGCGAGTACAGGTCGCTGCGAATCGTCACCTCGCGACCCGCAAGTTGCTCCGGCGCCATGTAGGCCGGCGTGCCGCTGCGGATCTCGTTGCCTTCCACTGACCCGGCCAGCGCCGCCAGACCGAAGTCCGTGAGCAGCACCTGGCCACGGGCGTCGAGCATGATATTCGCCGGTTTCAGGTCACGATGAAGGACTCCCTTTTCGTGAGCGGCGGCGAGTCCGGCGCAGAGTTTGCGCGCGATCTCGAGAGCCTTGTCCGCGGGCAGCCGTCCGATTCTGCGCAGCAGCGATCCGAGATCCTCGCCGTCGACATACTCCATCGACAGGAACAGTTGACCTTCGATCTCGCCAACATCGTAAACGGCAGACGTTGGGATGGGACACCTGTCGAGCGATGCGGACTTCGCCGCGGAAGCGTTCATCGCCGGAACCGCGCGGCAGAAACTTGAGCGCCACCGACTGCCCGAGCAGCAGGTCGTCAGCCCGGTAGACCTCACCCATTCCGCCTTTGCCGAGCAGCGAAACGATGCGGTAGCGATCGATGAGAATCTGCCCGGGTTCAAAGCCGCCAGTGTTTCCGGGAGATGCCTTCGAGCCGACTGATGCTTTCTGAACCGAGGATGGTTTCGCGGAAGAACTCGCTGGGCGTAAGGCGACTGTCTCGTCCTCGTGCGGCATGGCGTAACGTCTGTTTTACCACACCATCACGCGCGTGCATTAACGGCAGATTAACGAGCCGCCCGCAGCTTCGTCACACTCTCTTCAGCCTTTTTGAACGCCTCGGCATACATCTTTGACAAGGCGCCTTTAGCGCGTAGTCCGCTCAGTATCGCGAACGCCTTTTCGTAACTCGCCCGCGCCAGTTGAACGCTGCCCTGACGCAAGTAGACATCCCCGATTCCGGAGTGTGATTGGGCGACGTTCACCTGAGCCGTCACGTTGGCGGGATCCTGCTGGACGAAAGCCTGACGAGCCGCGAGCGTTCGGCGGTGCCGGTCGAGTGCTTCCCGAACCTGGCCCATATCCAGCAGCAAGGCGGCAATGCGATACTCCATGTTCGCCGCCGAGGCCTGGGCGTGCGCGTCCCACGGATCCTCCCTGGCGATTTCTCTACGATGTTGAAGCGAGCGGTTGTAGTTCTCGAGCGCTTCCGGCAGCCGCTTCATCGCCGCGAGATCCTCTCCAACCTCACCGTAAGAGAACGCCAGATCCTTCCGCGCCTGAACGTCGGTGGGATTCTCGTGTGCACGCGCCACGTCCGTCTCCAGGGCCTTGCGCGAGTGAATGAGAGCCTCCTCCGGCCGCCCCAATCGGTTGAGCGTGGCCGAGACATTCTTGTGCAGCAACGCCACACTGCGCATGTTCCCGGAGGTCGGATTGACGCGGTGCAGTTCCTGAAACAACCGCAGCGATTCCAACCGCGCTTTCAGCGAGTCCTGGTAGGAACCGGTTTCGGCGAAGCCGACGCCCAGTTCCCAATAACCGACCGCGATAGAGCGCTTCATCTTGAGATCGCCCGAATGACCGGAGTAAACCCGCTCGCGAATACTGAACGATTTCTTCAGCGATTCCAGTGCCGCATTTGCATCGCCGAGGTCTCCCACGTATTGCGCGGCTTTGCCGTGGGCCGAAGCAAGCGCCAGTTGATCGTCCGCACTATCGGGATTCTGACGGGCCAACGCCTCGCGCAGTACGAGACCCCGCCGAAGACTTTGCGCGGCCCCGGCAGTGTCCCCAAGACTCGCCTGAGACGAACTTCCCTGCACTTCCGACACGCGCTCATAGGCTTCGGCGAGCTCGCGCTGGAGCGATGCGCTACCCGTTGACTCGCGGGACAGACTGTCCAGATAGGCAAGGGCTTTTCGAACGACCAACGCCCGCGCCGCGGTGGAGCCCGGCAGATTCTGAATCGCATCATGAAACTCGAAGAGGAACGAGGTGGCCAGATGGCGAACGTCGTTGAACCGGCGCTCGGCTTCAGCTCGGGCGATTCTCGCCTCGCGCGCTTCACGGAACGCGACCGCGCCCCCGCCCAACGCAGCCACCACAATCAACGCCGCTGCTACCACCGCCGCCTTGTGGCGGGCCGCGAACTTCGAAGTCCGGTAAGCGATTGAGTCAGGCCGCGCAATCACCGGCTCGTTCTCGAGATGGCGGCGGATTTCCTGGGACAGTTGGCCTGCCGATTCGTAGCGCTTCTGCGGATCCTTGCTCATCGCGCGCAGCACGATGTTGTCCAGATCGCCGCGCAGCCGGCGCGACAGCTTCTCCGGACGCCCGTCCCTTGCGCCGCTCACCCATTCGGGCGTGAGCACGAGCGTGGTCCCGCGCCGGTCAACGACAGTCTCCGTCCATCGCACTGCCGCGCTCGGACGCTCGGGGTCGACGTCGCAGATCATCCTCTCGAGTTCGTGCGTGGGCTTGACGCGACGGTAGGGATGATGGCCAGTCAACAATTCAAACAAGAGCACGCCGAGCGCGTAAACGTCCGTTGCCGTCGTAATCGGCTCACCGCGTACCTGTTCCGGGCTGGCGTAGTCGGGCGTCATCAGACGGATCGCCGCCATCGTGGTTTGCAAGTGCTCCGACGGACCGTCGGTAGTGAGCATTTTCGCGATGCCGAAGTCCAGCAGCTTTGGCGCCCCGTCGGGCGTGATCAGAATGTTAGTGGGCTTGAGATCGCGATGAACGATCAGGTTGGCATGGGCGTATTGAACGGCCGAGCAGACCTGGCGGAATAGCTTCAGGCGGTCGGAGGTATGCAGCCTGTGCGCGTCGCAGTACTCGTCGAGCGGCGCACCGTCCACCAACTCCATCACGAAGTAGGGACGATCGTCGCTGGTGGTTCCACCATCGAGCAGGCGTGCGATGTTGGGGTGGTTGAGCCGCGCCAGAATCTGACGCTCGTTGCGGAAGCGCTCGACGATGAACGCCGATGACATCCCCCGGCGGAGCACCTTAATGGCGACCTGCGCCTCATAGTGCTCGTCGTCCCGCACTGCCCGATAGACGGTGCCCATGCCGCCTTCGCCGATGCGGGACACGATCTGGTACGCACCTACTTTGGCGCCGATGAGGGGATCGAAGTCGAGATCGATTCCGGCATGCCGCTCAAGTGCGGGATGGTCGAAAAACGTGCTGCCGTCTCCAGACGCCGACAACAACGACTCGACCTCTTCGCGGATCTCGGGTGAACAAGTGGAGTTGAGATAAGCAAGCCGGTCTTGAGCGGGCAGCTCGAGCGCACTCGCTACGATCGACTTAACCTGTTCCCAGCGGGCCTCCACAGAAATACGGTACCAGCTACCTCACGGCTGCGGCTCGTTTGGCTTCGCCTTGCGCCAGCCGCCGCGCTTCTCGTTGTTCGCGGGATCTTCCGCCTTCTTTGCCGCGGGAGCTTCGGCCTCTTTCACCGGAGCCTCGTCCTTCTTGACAGAGGTCTCGTCGGCGCGCTTCCATCCGCCGGTTGGCCCGCCCGTCTGAGTGGTGGACGGCGGCCGACCGATCATGGGGCCGCTGCGATCGCCATCACTGACACCGCGGCGCCGCCTCAATCCGCCGCTCGACTCCTCGGTTTGAGGCTCAGCCGGAACAGAGGACTCTCGAATCACGACAGGCCTATCCTGGCCCGCACTCGCAACTGACGACGAACCTTCTGGCGTGAGGTACATCCGCTTGTAGCGCACTTCGGCGTTCGGGTAACGCCGCAGCCCTGCTTCCGACAGCGCCACTTCGATCTGTCGCTCCTGGCCCGCTTGGACGCCGGCCGGCAGATAAAAGTGCAGCGCATAGCGTTGGCGGATGCGTGTCAGCGTGGTTTCGAATCCGTAGGTGCTATCCACCGGCATGCTGTCGCCGCCTGATTGCCTGGCGATTTCCGCGGTGCCGGCCGACTTCAGCCGCCCACCACCACCACCCTGCGGGTATCGCCCACCACCGGGGCCACCGAGAATGATCCCGCCCAGGGGTCCGCGTCCGCCTGCGCCGCCTCCGGGCCAGCCCCCACCCGAGTTTCCGCCGCCGGGATAGCCGCCGCCACCGCGCCGCGGATATCCGCCGCCGCCACCGCCGTACCCAATCGAGTCAGCGGCGAGCAGGGCGCTGAGCACTGCCTCGGCACGGTCAAGCGCACGGCCGACGCGCACCTCGTCCCGTTCAAACTCGGTCCGGTCGTCGGTGAGAATCACGATCGCACGGCGCGCGTCGCGCCTGCCTTCGCGCTCCACGTACCGTGCGGCATCGAGCAGCCCGCGCGTAATATCGGTGCCTCCGTTGAAATCCTCATAGTCGAGCAAGCGGTCCAGTTCGCGCGCCACTTCGGTGAGATTGCCGCGGAACGGCTGCCTCAGCCGGCTTGCGCGGTCGAACACCATGATGCCGACACGGTCGTCCTTGCCAAGAACATTGAAAGCCTGATGCGCCGCTCGGGCCACTCGCTGCACGTGCGGGCGCATGCTCGCACTCACGTCCAACAGGAGCAGCACGTCAACGGGAAGATCCTCGCGGGAGAAGTTGCGAATCTCCTGCCGCTTCCCTTCCTCGCGCAACACGAAATCTTCAGCGGTCAGGCCAGTGATGGCGCGATTGCCCGAGTCCAGAACCTGGACGTCAACGCGCACTAGCGCGACGTCGCTCTTGAACACAACGGTGTCGTCGGCAATCGCAGCGATCGCGAAAGTAAGCAGCAACCCAGCCCGGACCATGTATTTTGAACGTCGGCGGAACGTATCCGGTTTCCTCTGAACGGTCATCCTTTGTAAAGGAGCCGATCCTTCAGCCAGCGCACCATCTCAACCTTGTACCCGATCATACGCTCATTGCCTTCCCACCAGCGGATGCCGTGGCCGCCTCCGTCAACGGCGATCAGCTCACACAGGGCGCCTGCCGAGAGCATCCGGGAGCACATCTCCTTCGACTGTTCGAATGGAACAAGCGCGTCGGCGGTGCCGTGGATCAGTAGAAACGGCGGCATGTCCGCCCGCACATGCTGAATCGGCGACAGGCGGCGGAGGCCTTCGAGCAGCATCTCCGCGAATGGACTACCCGCCATCGACCGGCGCAGTTCCTCAGGGATCTGCCGTGCCGTTTTTGCGAGCGTCACCAGATCGCTGGGGCTATAAATCGCGACAACGCCGCGAAGCATGCCCTTGATCTCCGGCGACAGCGCGGCCATCGACGCCAGTTGTCCGCCCGCTGATTCCCCGATCAGCGCGATGCGGTCCGGGTCTACATGGTAGGTCGCCGCGTTCAGCCGAATATGCTGGACCGCTTGGACCACGTCTTCCACGGCATCGCCGAACATGAACATGTTGCCGGCCAGCCGATAGCTGATGGAGAACGATGCGAAGCCCGCGGCTTCGAGTGGCGGGAACAAGGGCCCAACATTGTTCTTGCGGTCGCCGGTTACCCAGCCGCCGCCATGAACGATAACAACCGCCGGAAACGGTCCCGCACCCGCCGGTGTTCGAACGTCCATGCGCAGGCTGGTATCGCCGATGCGTGCATACTCGACATCGTGGCGCGACTCGGGCCGCGCCGGTGAAAATGCTGAAGCTGTAAAGGTAGACAAGAGCACCGCCCCAGAACGCAAAAACAACATCTGCACTTTTGATGTATGTGAGGGCGGCGGCGTTGCGTCGGCGTTGTCACCATTCCCTGAGAATCCGCGAAAAGTTGGGCGGACGGCGGTTGTGGAGTACCGCTCCCTACAGTCGCGGCTAGGTTTGGACTGGCGGGATTGCGTCGGCTTTCGATCGCGTGAGCCCGAACGCCAGCACCAACCAGGCGGCGATGAAACACACGCCGCCGATCGGCGTGATCGCGCCCAACCAGCGCGCTCCCGTGACGGCGAGCAAGTATAGCGTGCCTGAGAAAATCACCACGCCCGCGAGCAGTAACCAGCAGACTAGCGTTCCGGCGCCCGCCCGCAACGCGCCGGCGCGGACCAGCAAAGGCGTCACCAGAAGTCCTAACGCGTGGATGAAATGATAGAAGACGGCGCGGTCGTAGACGCCCATCGAGTAGTCGTCCAGACGGCCTCGCAGGCCGTGTGCGCCAAACGCCCCGAGCATCACGGCAACGCCCAGCAGGCAAGCTCCGGTGGCGCTCCAGTACATGCGCATCAAGCTTTCTTCTTCGCCCGGAAAGGACCGCTGTACTGGCCGAAGGTCCACTGTCCAGTGATCTCGCCGCCCTTCAACTCACCTGCGATTTTCAAAGTTGCCGAGAACCCGCCTTCTTCCGAATGCAAGGGAAAGCTGAGGTCGAGCTTGCCGTCGGCGAACGCGCCTTTGACGTCAGACTTGTCCCACTTCCCGGCGACTGAAGTTCCCTCCACCTTGAACGTCGCCTCGGCCCTGCGCTCGCCACCTTCGGTCTCCATCACAAACGCCCACCCACCATCGAGCGGACTGACGGTCTGCGCCGATACCAACCCCATCAACAGGACGATCATGCACCAACAAGCTTGCATGGACCAAAGATCTCACGCCCAAGGTACACCCCACAACTGACAAACTGAAGTATTGAAAGATTCAATGAGTGCTCCCTCGATTCCTTCCACCTTCCTGCCGCGCGCCGAGATAGCGAAAGCATGGCTGGTTGCGTTCGCTGAAGGCTTTTCAACGCTGGCCGTGGAAGTGATCGCCATACGCCTGGCAGTGCCGGTTGTCGGATCGAGCATCGTGCTCACGGGCGTGATGCTCGGCGTGGTGCTGTTCGCGCTCAGTGCCGGGTACTGGCGCGGTGGAGCGCTATCGGCGACATGGGACGCGCCGCGCACGCGCACCATCCTGGCGCGCAACCTGCTGCTCGCCGCGGTGCTGTATGGCGCGATCGCGTTCCCCCTCGAAGCCCTTGCGCTCGAAAAGTTCCTCGAGTTGGGACTCTCGCTACCGTGGGCGATCGGAGCCGCCGCGATCCTGCTGCTGCTGGCGCCCATCTACCTCGCCTCGCAAACCGTGCCGATGCTCGCGGAACTGACGAACGTGGATGGCCATGCCGGCCGCGCCTCTGGTAAGGTGCTTTTTTTCTCAACCATCGGCTCGGTGGCTGGTGGCATCGTAACGCCCGTATGGCTCTTTCCCACCATCGGCGTCACTCGAACAACCTTCGTCGTCTGCGGGATTCTGGTGGCCGCGGCGGCGCTGATGGTGGCCGGTCATGCGCGGAGCCTGCGGACGTCGGCCACTGGCGCCGCTGCCGTGATCGCAATCGCGGGAGCATCGCTCGTTGCCGCCCCGCGCGCGGGTCTGTTCTACTTCGACAGTCCTTACCAGACCATCCGTGTCGTGGAGGAAAAGCTGAAAGACGGCCGCACCGAACGGGTTCTCATGATGGGCGGCGGAAGGGCGTCGGGCATCTACACCGACACTCTCGAGACGTCGTTCAACTACGCCAAAGCGACTGATGCCGCGATGGCTGAACTTCGACCAAGCGAGATCCTGGTCATCGGCGCAGCCGGGTTCAGTGTTCCGCGAGACGCCGCCCTAAATGCGTTCGTCGAGCGCATCGACGCCGTTGATGTCGACCCTGCCGTCCGCGCCATCGCGGAGCGGCACTTCCTGCGCTCTCCACTCTCCACCAAGATCCGGTTCCTGCCGCTCTCTGCCCGCTATGCCGTGCGTAGGCTTCACAAGGAGAAAAGGCATTACGGCTTCACACTCATCGACGCGTACTTTGGCCAGGGCATCCCGGAGGAACTGGTGACGGTGGAGTTCTTCCGCGACGTGCAGCGTATCTCGGCGCACGTGGCGGCCAACGTCATCATGGACGACGACATCGAGACTGCTTTCGCGCGCAACCTGCTCGCCTCGTTTGAAGAAGCCTTCGGCGCGGTATGGGTAAAGGACGTGAAACCGGACGATTCCTACTTCGCGAATATGCTCGTCACCAATTGGCCCTTGCCTGATTCAAAGCTCTGGACCGGCCGCGGCGTGCCCTATCGAGACGATCGCAACTCGGCTGACCAGGACCACATCGCGCTGGTCTGGTGACATCACTTCAATCCAAACGACGGCTTGCCTCTGGTGCCGGTGATACGCAGCGGAATCACCGCACCAGCGCCCTGCTTCTTGAAGAACGGATCGACTGCTTTCAGGAAAAACGATTTCACACCCGTGGTCATCTCCGACACTTTGGCATTCGTTCGCGCGGTGCCCCTGAAGTCCAGCCCTTCAGTTGGGACGTCATAGGTTCCCGACAGCTGGATAAACGCGCCGGGGACGCTGAACTGTACCGGCTGAAGCCCGATCACTCCGCCACCCATTTTGAACCGTCCTCCAAGATCCGAGACGACATCCTTGGTCGCGCCCGCCTCAGGGTTCCCGCTGGCGCGGCCGCTCAGTTCATTCACTTTGCTCTGCACGCCCGCCATTCCAAACCGGGCATTGTCGACATCGAATTTCCCATCCAGCCGCATTTTCCGCATCACCTCAACGTCGCCCGGCGGAATCACAAGTTTGGTGTTGAATCGGATCGCGCCCGTCATCGGTTCTTTCGTCTTGGTAGCGAGCACCATCATGTCCTCAAGGCGGCCTTTATCGACACGGCAGTTGAGATCCACGGTCTTGCCCTTCACCCCCTCAGTCTCAACAATGCCGCCCTTGCACTCGACGTCGGACTTCAGGAAATGCGCACGCACGGGCTCCAGCAGCGTCTCGCCATTGGTGCCATCGATAACCGAGTGGTACTGTACCTTCAAGTGAACCGGATTCCCGCCCGATTGCACAATGAAGTTGGGGACGTCGGTCGTCCCGTCGGCGACGATGCGGCCGAGCACGCCTTCAAACTTCCCAGTGGATGCGAGAGTCCCCGAGATCCCTTTGAAGACGCCGAGATCGGCATCGCGAAAGGTATACTCGCCGGTGAGCGGAGTCTCTCCGAAGTCGTCGGTGATCAGCGGACCGAAGGTTCCAGTAGCGTGAATGACGCCCGGAGGCTTGGCGTTGCGCAGTTCAGCTCGGTACTTCATCGCCCGTCCAGGGCCAGCCGAGTTCAGGGTCAGCTTGTAGATATCGAACTCCAACGGCGACTTCCCCTTCACTTTGGGAATGATCCGCAGTTGAGTACCGTCGGCGATGATCTCGTCAATCACCCACTCTTTGCCCACACTGCCATGCGAACGCTTCTCCCTGCCGCGATCCACGTCCACCCTCAGACCTTCGAGCGTCACGCGTCCAACTCGTCGAGGAGTGGACAGCAAGCCGAACCAGCCGGCACTCACGTCGGCGCGATCGAAACGAACTCCCGACTGCTCCACCACGACATCCTTGGCCGTCGCGTGCACGCGAGGAAACAACGAGATCTGCACTGAGCCGACGGTGGCTGACCCGAACCGATCCCGGAGGCCCTGCTCCAACTCCGTCTTGAGCCGCGAACCCACCATCTGGCTCGCAAATCGCAAGCCGACTGCAATCAGGGCGATGCCCAATGCGGCAAGTGCCACCCATCTCCAACCCGGCCAATCGCGCTTCATACCCGTATGACTCCCCGCGACTGGAAAAGTAACTCAGTGACACAATTGTTCATGGCCCACTTACTGGCGGAGTATCTCCGCGACACGCTTGAACGTGAACTACCCGTGCTTGCCGCTATGAGTGACGAACAGACCAGCGGGCCCGTCGCCGCGGGAAAGTGGACGCCGAAGCAGGAGCTGGGCCACCTGCTCGATTCCGCCGCGAACAATCACATTCGCTTCGTCCGAGCGACGCTTGAATCGAAATTCGACGGCGTTGGATATCAGCAGGACGCATGGGTGAATCTGCATCACTACAACGGCATGCCGTGGTCGCGGATCGTAGATTTGTGGGGGGCCTACAACCGCCTGCTCGTCCATCTGGTGGAGCGAATTCCTGACGACGCGCTCGGCGCCCCCTGCCGGATTGGGAACAACCAGCCGGCGACACTCGGCTTCGTGATCGACGATTATGTCCTTCACATGCGCTACCATCTCGACCGGCTGCTTGGCCGCGAAAAGGTGACGCGGTATCCGCGGGCCGATGGAGTTTAGCGCGGCTCTTCCAGAGCGACGCTGCTCGATCGCGATGGCGGCCCGTTGCGCACTGGTTGCCTCACACCCACGGTCCCGTCGTCGTCACCCCGTTGGCGGCCGCCGAAAACTCGTTTAAGCTGGTGCCAGAGGGCGGAGATGAGGCGAGTCATAGGCACCATTTTACTCTTGTCCGCCGGAGGCTGGGCAGCGGA
>Ga0163150_10008078_pt1 | contig 12095 bp, 10 predicted proteins | sample OliLakLV19P2IB_FD_148628 | JGI IMG/M metagenome (GOLD analysis project Ga0163150, IMG submission 148628) | Freshwater microbial mat bacterial communities from Lake Vanda, McMurdo Dry Valleys, Antarctica - Oligotrophic Lake LV.19.P2.IB | ecosystem: Environmental > Aquatic > Freshwater > Lake >...
CCCCCGACCCCTTCCCCCATGATTCGCGTCGACGTTGCCAACGAACAGGCCCGGCATGAAGTGGATCGGCCGCGGCTTTGCGCCGCGATCGACGCCGTGCTCCGCGCCGAGGGTATTTCCACGGCGACCATCAGTCTGGCGATCGTCGACGACACGAACATGCAGGCGCTCAATCGCCGCTGGCTGAGCCACGATTATCCAACCGACGTGCTGAGTTTCGTCTTGGAACAAAGTACGGAAAGCCTCGAGGGTGAGATCATCGTGAGCGCTGACACGGCGGCGGCTGCCGCGGAGCGGTTCGACTGGTTGGTCGGCGATGAGATGCTGCTGTACGTTATTCACGGCGCGCTCCACCTGGTGGGCTACGACGACCACGAACCGGCCGATCGTGACAAAATGCGACAGCGCGAACGTGAGTTCCTCGGCCGTTTTGGACTCGCGCCCCGTTACGACGAGGCGCACGCACCCGGCATAACGCCCCGGCCGCGCGACGCTATGGAAAAGATGGCCGTGGGCAAGACGGTGGAAGGATCGAAACCGTGACGATCAGTTTGTTGCTTTTGCTCGCAATCGCCGCGCTGGCGACGGCCGCGCTCTCCGCCACGGGCGTGAAGTCGTTGCGAACCTTCTCTCGGCATGAGCTGGAGGGAATCTGCCGCCAAAGAAAGGCCGAGCACCTCTTGCGCGACGTGCTGCTAAACCATCATGAGGTCGCACTGGCCGTCGAATGCTTGCAAATTCTGTCGACCGGCGTGCTGCTTTCGGCCGTGGCGGCCATTGCCTGGTTCGGCCTGATTCCGGCCGAGGGACCGCCCGATCTCACCGCCTTTGCCGCTGCGGTGTTCGGCGGGGGGTTCTTGTTGGCAGTCGGTGTCAGTTGGTTTCCGTGGGCGATCGCCCGTCTGTGGGCCGCTCCGTTCTTGTTCTACACGTGGCCGCTGTGGCGCGCGGCAAGTCGCGTGCTCGTGCCGTTGGTTTGGGGCGCGCATCTGACCGATAACTTCATGCACCGATTGGCCGGTCGCACGCCCGATCAACCGTCGCTCGAATCCATCGAAGAAGAGATCCGCACCATCGTTTCCGAGGGGCACCGCGAGGGGCTGTTGGAAGAAGACGCCCGCGAAATGATCGAGGGCGTGATGGAGCTGGGCGATGCCGACGTCGCGCAGATCATGACGCCGCGGACGTACATGTCGTGCATGCACGTCGGGCTGTCGCTGGATGATGCCGTGACGTTCGTCATCGCGTCGGGGCACTCGCGGATACCGGTCTTCGACAAGAACCGCGACGACATCGTCGGCATTTTGCACATGAAGGACCTGCTGCCCGAGCTGACCAAGAGTCCCGAGGAGCGCACGGGCCGCATCGCCGACATGCTTCGCACGCCGCAATTCGTGCCTGAAACCAAGCCGCTCGACGCCCTGCTCGAGGAGTTTCAGCGCACCCGCAACCATTTGGCCATCGTGTTGGATGAGTACGGCGGCGTATCGGGTCTGGTGACGATCGAGGATGTGCTGGAAGAAATCGTCGGCGAGATCGACGACGAGCACGACGACGGCCCCATCGAAGGCATCAAGAGCATCGACGACCGCACGGCCGAGGCCCGCGCCCGGGTCCGCATCGACGAAGTCAACGAGCACCTGGATATCCACCTGCCCGAGGACGGCGAGTTCGACACAATAGGCGGTTTCGTGTTCAGCCACCTGGGGCACATCCCAGTCGTCGGCGAGGAGATCACGGTCGACGACGTGCGGATCACGGTCATGGACGTCACGCGGCGAAGGATCGAACGGGTCCGCATCGAAGTGCTCGACCGGGCCTCGCACGAGCTGGCATGACGCCCAAATAGGGTAGTGGGTCAGTCTGAATTCCATTCTTCGGGTGCCCGTCGACCACAGGCACCTCGAAATCAAACTGACCCGCTACCCTTTCTTTCTCGCGCACGCACTCCCCCCGCTTTGCCTCCGCTCCCCGCAATCTATAGAATTCCGCAATCCACCATCAGCAGTCCGAAACCCGCAATTCCCCTACTCCCTCCGCATGTCCAGCGAAAAGGCCACCGCCCTGGTATTGAGGGTTGTCGAGTTCAGCGAAACGAGCAGCATCGTCACGCTGTTCACGCGCGAGTTCGGCAAAGTGCGCGGACTAGCGAAAGGCGCGAGGCGTCCGAAGAGCTCCTTCGAGTCTGCCCTTGACCTGCTCTCGCTTTGTCGGATAGTCTTCCTCCGCAAATCGTCCGATTCCTTGGACCTGTTGACCGAAGCAAAGCTGGAGCGGCGCTTTCGGGCCGCGGGCCGCGACTTATCGAGTCTTTACGCGGCCTACTACGTTGCCGAGTTGCTTGCCGAACTGACCGACGACGGCGATCCCCATCCCGAGCTGTTCGACGCCGCGTGCCAGACGCTCGCGGCGCTGGGCGCTTTGGGTTCGCCCGTCGCCACGGTGCTGTTGCGTTTTGAGCTGAATGCGCTGCGATTGCTGGGCCATATGCCCCAATTGGATGCCTGCGTGGAGTGCGGTCGAGAGGTCAACAACGAGCAACGCGTGGCCTTCGGGCAGTTGGCCGGCGGCGTGTTGTGCGCGCGTTGCAGGCCGGGCAAGCGACAAGTCGTGTCGATGAGCGCCGCAGCGCTGCGTTTGATGAAACAATTGGCCACCGCCGGAAGCGAAGGGCAAAGCGCCGGCGACAGAACGAACGAAATCCAAACAACCGAAAACGCACCAGCGACTGACCCGCAAGCGCCGAGCGATCGCCGCACCGTCGGCGAGTTGCGCGGGCTCGTGAACCATTACATGTGCAACCTCTTGGGCCACAAACCCCGCATGCACGCATACCTAACGCATTTGGCAGACTAACAGCAGCGACGAAAAGGGGAGCGACGAAAAGGGGACTGGTGCATTATTCGGACGATAGGACCTGGTCATCGTGGCGATGCGAAGTAAGTCTGCTGAAAGAATTTGCTCAGCACGACAAACCGAATAATGGACCTGTCCCCTTTTCGTGAGTTTGGCGCCGCCTGAAAAAGGGGACAGGTTCATTATTCGGTTGATGGCGTGGAGCGTGCGGTGAAGTCGCTTTGTTACAGGCGCCGAGTCGTCAATGACACGAGGTCCGAATAGTGAACCAGTCCCCTTTTTCTCCTGCGTGTTCCAGCGGCGTTTAGTTCGTCGCTACGACCGCGAATCGATCATTCGACCACCAAGCATTCGTCGGAACACGGAAGTCGGCATGCAATTGGCCTCACTCGGATCCGTTGCTCGCATTACCAGCGCGATGCACTGCGCCCTGGCAGGCTGCGTTGTGACAGCCTGCGTCGTGGCCGGTTGCGCGATTCCGCGCGCCCCCGAGAATCCCACGCCACACGCACAATCGCTGCCTCGGCCCGGTCTCCAGCCGACGGCGCCGCCTCAACAAACGGCCGGGCAGTATCCCGGCCAGCAGACCGCGGCGATCGAGCCGCAGTCACCCCGCTCGTACGACGCCGCGGTCCGCCCCGACACGCTCGATCCCGATGACAAGGAAGATCGCAACCTGGCCGACCGACTTTCGGAAGTGACGCCGACGAAGATTAAGGCGCAGTTCAAGGACGCGGTTGGCCTCGGTCCCGACGAGCCCATCGCCCGCGCGGCCTATGCCCAGGCCGAAGTCTTCTTCAAGAACCGCCGCTATCCCCAGGCCGCCAAGTCGTACAACACCGCGGCCGGCCGCTGGCCCGATTCGACGCTGGAAGAAGACGCGCTCTTCATGCTCGCCGAGAGTCAGTTTCTCGACAACAAGTACTCAGCCGCCAGCGACACGTACACCAACCTGATGAAGAAGTACAGTAATTCGCGTCACCTGGACAAGGTGATGAACCGCCGCTTCGCCATCGCCCGCTACTGGGATCAATTGGGGCAAACGCGGTCGATGATGCGTTTCAATTTCACCGATCGCACCTTGCCCTTCTGGGACACCTCGGGCAATTCCGTCGCACTCTACGAGAGTATCCGGCTCGACGATCCGACGGGCCCGCTGGCCGACGACGCGACGATGGCCACGGCGAACTCGCACTTTCTACGCGGGCACTACGAGGACGCCGCCTTTCACTACGACCTGCTGCGGAAAGAATTCCCCCAAAGCGAATTCCAGCCACAGGCCCATCTGTTGGGCATGCGGAGTAAGTTGCTCTCGTATCAAGGGCCCGTCTACGACGACAAGCCGCTCAAGGAAGCCAAGCACCTTGGCGAACAGTTGACGTCGCAGTTCGGCGGCCAGATGGATAGCGAGAAAGAGCACGTCCGTCAGGCGCTGCGCGAGATCGAGGCGCAATTGGCCGAGCGCGAGTGGGAACGCGGCGAATACTACTACCAGGGCAAGTTCTATCGCGCGGCCCGCGACTACTACCAGGCGGTCTTGAAGGAGTATCCCGATTCGCGTTTTGCCCAGATGGCGCGCGACCGGCTCACCGAGATCAAGGACCTGCCCGACCAGCCCAAAAACGGCGTCGAATGGCTCACGAGCAAATTCACCCGAGACAAACCCAAGACGGCGGATCAACAGCCTCTCCTGCGCTAATCGCGGGAACAGTCTAGCCGCGCGCCAACGGCGAGCGCGGGAAGTAAGTCGAGTGCATCATGCTCACACGCCGCGAACCTTGGTTTCTCGCACCGCGGCCGTGCAAGCGGCTCGATCGTGCGTCCATGGCCGCGGTTGCCCTGCTTTCGTGCCTCCTCCTCGGCGGTTGCGCCGGCTACCGCATGGGCACCGCGACGCTCTATCCGCCCGATATTCACACCGTGTACGTGCCGATGTTCGAGTCCGACAGCTTTCGCCGCAACCTGGGCGAGCGGCTGACCGAAGCCGTCGTCAAGGAAATCGAGAGTAAAACCACCTTCAAGGTCGTCAACAGCCCCAACGCCGACAGCATCCTCACCGGCCGTCTCACCAACGAAACGAAACGACTGCTGATCGAAGGCCCCACGCGTGAAGGCCGCGAGTTGCAATTGGACTTTCGAGTCGACGTGAACTGGATCGATCGCAAAGGCGAGGTCGTGCAGCCCATGCAATCGGTGGCCGTGCCTTCGTCGATCGTTAGTGTCGGCCAAACCAGCGACATCGTGCCCGAAGTGGGCCAGTCAATTGCCACCGGCCAGCAGCAGGCCATCCAACGCGTGGCCGAGCAGATCGTCTCGCTGATGGAAGCGCCCTGGTGATGCCTGGCCTTCCGCTGGAAGCGATGGCAGGGCGCTGTGCGAGTCTCACATTGTGCGATGGCCGAGCCCGATAAATCGGGTCACGTCAGACGGCACATGTAGTGTTATGGCCGGTCCGGGCGTGCGGTCTATTGAATGGATCGCCATCGCAACGTCGACGGGTCGTGTGCTTGCTCGCCTTGTCGTCGTTGCACCGTGCAAAACTCGGCAAGAAAACCATGCCCACACTACGTAAGCCGACCGCGTCTGCGATCGGTCGATTCCTCGCTCGACAACGCGACATGGAGTTGTCTTACGACGACGTTGGTTGCACACGCGGCTGCGTGCCGAACAGCTACACTGTCGACCGATACCGGGTGCGACTGGGTCAGGGACCGCGTGTATTCGCCGCTGCATGCGACGCACTGCGTAGTTGGCAAATGTTTCGCGTAGGTTGGGTTCAGATCAATCCAGACCCACCTCAAGTCGCTGAGGGTGAGCCAGTGGCCGTGTTGATACGAGCCTGTGGACTGTGGTGGCTGAATGCTGCAAAGATTGTCTATGTCGACGATCGCGAATCCTCACCGCGGCAGTTCGCGTTCGCCTACGGAACGCTCGAGCAACATGCCGAGCGTGGCGAGGAACGGTTTTGCGTCAACTGGACAGATGACGACTCCGTTTGGTACGAACTAACCGCGATCTCACAACCCGGCCACTGGTACACCAGGCTCGGCCTGCCACTGGTTCGCTGGTTGCAGCGGCGCTTTGCCGCCGACTCGCAGCATGCCATGCTCACGGCCGTTCAAAATGATGGGTTCAAGTGAGGTCTTGCTACTGGAAGCTTCTGCCCTCGTCAAACGCAAAGCCCAGAATGTTCTCGCACGTCGTAGATACCAGACACAAAGCAGCGCCGCCAAAAGCATTGCCAGCAGCTCACGGCCGTAGGAATCGTCTGAAGCCGTCGTGGCGATTCTCCAGTCGGCCGCCGACAGCGCGCCCGCCAGCGATGCCAGGGCCAGCCAACCTTGGCGGGCGGCCAGCGCGGCGGCCATGGCCATCAGGCAAGCAATGCCCGCGATCGCCGAAAACGCCAGCAGCACGCCGCACACGGTGATGTACTCGAGCAAGTCCGCCAGGCTAAACTGCGCCGGCCCGGGAAGGTCTTGCTCACAAGCGAGTTGCGCCAGCACGAACGTACCGTCGACTTCCCTCGCTTGCACTTCAGGCACGCTTGGTTGCGGCGAAAGTGGGGTCGGCGATACAAATTGGGCGTCCATACAGAGTCCTTCAATTTTGGCGCTTGGTCGCCCATGAATAAACCGCAGGCCTTAACTCCGTATTAACGCCGTTACATCGGCCCGGCCTTTGCGGATTGGATGGTGGCCGCGTTACGATGGCGCGCTCGCCGGAGGCTCGCGACTAAACGAATCTGCTGCTTGAAAGTCCAAATTCATGTCCGGATCGCTCCAACGAAGCATCGCGAATGGATTCACACTTTGGTTCGGCGTGACCGAGCGGGTGTCCCGACCGGCGTATGCGTTCAGCGGATTATTCTTGGGCACGCTCAAATACGCGGTCGAAGCGCTAGCGATTTGGGCCTTCACGGGGGCGGAGTTTTGGCCCTGGGATTTCGTCAATCCGCTGCTCACGTCACGCGCTGCGATGCTCCAGCCGGGACCGGCATGGCTTCCTTGGGCGTTGTTCGTTTGGACGCTGCCGTTTTTGTGGATTGCCGTGACGATGACGGTCCGCCGCGTGGCCGACGCTGGCGGTTCGCCTTGGCTGGGCTTCCTCGTGCTGATTCCACTGCTGAACCTGTTCTACATGTTCGCCATGTGCGTTGCTCCCAGCCGTCCCGGCGCTCAATGGTCGAGCGGCCCGCTGACGACCAGCGATGAAGATTCTGCCCGCAGCGCCGTCGTGGCCGTCGTGTATAGCCTATTGATCGGCGCCGTCATGCTGGGAACGAGCGTTTACCTGTTCGCTTCCTATGGCGCATCGCTGTTCTTGGGCACTCCCTTTCTGATGGGCGCCGTGGCCGCCTTTCTATACAACCGGCCGCATCCGCGCAGCTATCCGGCATCGGTGGGGATTGGCGCCGTGGCCGTGCTAGTCGCCACCCTGGCGATGCTACTCTTTGCGCTCGAAGGCGTGATCTGCATCGCCATGGCGCTGCCCCTGATCGTGCCCATTGGCGCGCTGGGCGGCATCATGGGCAAGGCCATCGCCGACGCCACGCGACGCCCGCGCAGCGAGCTGTTGGTCACGGCGCTGGTGCTGCCGCTGCTGGCGGGGGGCGAATCGCTGTTGGTCTATCCGCACGAGTGCATGGTGCAAAGCAGCGTCGAGATTGACGCCCCGCCCGAGGTCGTGTGGCAACACGTCGTGAGCTTTCCGGACCTGCCCGAGGAGAAGCCTTGGTACTTCCGCTGGGGCATTGCTTGCCCCCAGCGAGCGCGGATTGTGGGCGAAGGCGTGGGCGCCGTTCGGTATTGCGAATTCACGACCGGCGCGTTTGTCGAACCGATCACGGTCTGGGACGCGCCGCGGCGACTGGCGTTCGACGTGACCGAGCAGCCCGCGCCCATGTTCGAGCTCAGCCCCTACCGGCACGTGCATCCGCCGCACCTCGATGGCTTTCTACGCAGCACGCAGGGTGAGTTCCGGCTGATTCGACTTCCTCAAGGCCGCACGCGGCTCGAAGGCCGCACCTGGTACACCGTCGATATGTTTCCGCAAGCTTACTGGACGCTGTGGTCGGATCTGCTGATCCATCAGATTCACTTGCGCGTGCTGCGGCATGTTGAGCAATTGGCCGAGGACTCATCGCCGTAGGCGGGTGCAGGTCGTTCTTTGTGTGGCCGCGTGTGTACTCGCCGCGGAGCAAACTTTTCCCCAGCCCAGGCGTTTACGCCTGGGCTGGGGAAAAGACTGGCGATTCTCCAATTACGTTCACAGGGGGCATCATGACCGTCATTCCCGCGCAGGCGGGAATCCAGTACACCACAAGTCGGTCCTGCACCAGAAGGTTTACAACCGCCGCGTACAAGTCTCGTTCGTCACTACCTCCCCGAATCCCTGGATTCCCGCCTGCGCGGGAATGACGTCCGAGTAGTAAGGTTAAGGGATCGTAGACCGACGATCGCCACCACAATCTCGAATCCATCGCGCAGCACTATCGGCGCGAGCCAGGTTCGCGGAAGCCCCCATGTCCAATCAATCGCCCAACGCCCGTCCTACAATCTCGTGGCGGTTGCTGAAGCGTGGCCTGCTGTTGTTTTGGGCCGTATGGCTTTCTTTGGTCGTCGCCACCAACGTGACCGACGGCCTGAAAGCGCTGGGCGTTCTGCCCGCGTCGTTTCGCTTCGTCTCGGGCAACTACGAAGCGATTCTCGAAGTAGTCGCACCGCTGGATCTGCCGGCGGCCGTTGCCGGTTGGTTGTTTGCCGGAGTCGTGGCGTGGGAAAGCGTCAGCATGCTCCTCTTCTGGTGGTCCGGGCTGACATTTCAAGGCGTCAAGGCCATCGAACGTCGCGGGCGGCTGGTTGCTGCCTTCATGGTTGGCCTGGGGTTGTGGGCAACATTTCAATTCGCCTGCGAGGCGCTGCCCTCGGCCCTGGCCTACCAGATCGAAGGAACGCATCGCGGCCTTTTCACCGCACAACTTGCCACACTGCTGGCCATCGTGCTGCTGCCTGACGAATGAACGCTTCTCAACGCTTCGCCAAGTGCCTGCGGTTCAATCAGATGCGCGAACCGCTCGTATTGAAGTTGCACTAGGAGCCGCCAATCGATTGCTCTCACGCTAGCGCCGAGCTGGCGTGCGACCTGCCCACAGGTAGGGTAAAAATGGCAAATTGCCTTTCACGAGGCCTGTAACCTACAATTGGGCACCCGTCGGGACGGCATGCGCTGTTTTTCGACGCCCTCCTGGATTCAATCATTGAAGGCAAACCCGCCGTGGCCAGTCTCACCGTAGAAAACTACCTGAAGACCATCTATCAGATCTGCGCCGAGCAGGGGAGCGATTCGGCGGCGACCGGCCAATTGGCCGGCGCCCTGCATGTTTCGCCCGGCACGGTCACCAGCATGCTCAAGACGCTTTCCGAGAGCGGTCTGGCAACCTACACGCCCTACGAGGGCGTCCGCCTGACCGCCGCGGGCACGGCCCTGGCTTTGCGCGTGTTGCGCCGGCATCGGCTGATCGAGCTGTTCCTGGTCAAGACGCTCGATCTCAGTTGGGATGAAGTACACGAAGAAGCCGAGAACATGGAGCATGCCGTCAGCGACCTGCTGGTCGATCGCATCGACAAATACCTGGACTATCCGCAGGTCGACCCGCATGGCGATCCGATCCCGCGGGCCGACGGCTCGTTGGACGAAACGGCAAGCCAGGTGCTTTCTGCCTGCACGGTGGGCTATAAGTTCCGCCTGGCGAGGGTTAAAGACCAGTCGCCCGAGTTCCTGCGGTTTCTGACCGAGACGGGCCTGTCGCTGGGCGCCAAGGGCCGCGTCACGGCCAACCGGCCCGAGGCGGGCATCGTCACGGTCGTCGTCGACGGCAAGGAAGCGACGCTGGGCCGCGACGCCGCCGAAAAGGTGCTGGTCGCCGAGATTGAAACTGCCGCTCGACGTTAACGATTGCCACAAGTTAGCCGCCCAGCTTGCTGGGCGCTTCGCTCGTCACTAGATTTACCGGTTCCATCGAAGTCGGCGCGTAGCGAGCCGGAACCGCGGAGCGCCTCGCAAGCGAGGCGGCTAACTTCCGCGGTTTCTGGCCCAGCGCCCCCTCTTTGACGCGCTGCGGTTCACACCGTACAACTAGTCAGTCGGCGCACAGCAGGCCGTCGACTTCCGATGAGAGACCCCCGCGGTGGGGCGCTGTGAACCTGGTCAGGGGAGAAATCCAGCAGCCATAAACGGTTAGCTCTTCGTGCGGTGGGTCTCTCATCGGCAGCCGACGGTCGAAACCTGGCCGATTCAAGCCGGCCGCTGGCCGTTCTCCTTTCCAACCGGCCCGTCCAAGCCAACGGCTCGCCGGGCACGCCCACCATTTCGACGGAGCCGAGGGTGTTATGGCGGATAGTGCAATGGCCCAGATGCAAGAGCCCCCCGACGCCATCAAGCCGCGCGAATACCAAGTCGTTGCCCGGCGATATCGTCCGCAAACGTTTGCCGAGCTGCTCGGTCAGGAACACGTCGGCCGCGCGCTGGCCGGCGCAATATCCAGTTCTCGCGTGGGGCATGCCTACCTGTTCACGGGGGCCCGCGGCGTCGGCAAGACATCGGCCGCACGGATTCTTGCCAAGGCCCTCAATTGCGAACAGGGCCCGACTCCCACGCCCTGCGGCCAGTGCGATAGCTGCGAGAAGATCGCCGCGGGCGACGACGTCGACGTGCTGGAAATCGACGGCGCCAGCAACCGCGGCATCGACGAGATTCGCGAATTGCGGCACAACGTCGGCATTCGGCCTAGCCGTTCGCGGTTCAAGGTCTACATCATCGACGAAGTCCACATGCTCACCCGCGAAGCGTTCAACGCGCTGTTGAAGACGCTCGAAGAGCCGCCCGAGCACGTCAAGTTCATCTTCTGCACGACCGAGGCCGAGAAGATCCCGATTACGATTCTCTCGCGCTGCCAACGGTTCGATTTCGCCGGCATACAAACGGTGCAAATTGCCGAACGATTGCGGCAGATCGTCGAGACCGAGGGGATCGAGGCCGAAAGCGAGGCTCTGTCGCTTTTGGCGCGACGTGCCGCCGGCTCGATGCGCGACAGCCAATCGCTGCTGGAGCAACTTTTGGCCGTGGGCAGCCAGCGAATCACGGTCGCGGAAGTGCATCAAATGCTGGGCACGGCCGGACAGGAACGCTTGCAGCGGCTCGTCGAGCACATCGTCGAGCGCGACGCCGCGGCCGTGTTGGCCGACTTGGACGCCGCGGTCACCGAGGGAGTCGAAGTCGGCCAGCTCTTGGATCAATTACTAGGGCACTTTCGCGACATGATGGTCGCCGCGGTCGGCTGCTCGGCCGAGAGCATGCTGCACGTCGAGCCCGCACAGTTTGCCGAAGTGCGGCAAACGGCCCAGCGGTTGGGGGTTGAAACGGCCCTGGAGATGATGCAGATCATCGAGCAAACGATCTCGCGTTTGCGCTACAGCACGCAGCCCCGCGTGTTGGCCGAGCTAGCCTTGGTGCGGATGTGCCACCTGGCCGACTTGGCCGAACTGTCCGCGCTGATCGAACAACTCTCGACGGGTGTTATTGTCGACCGCCCGAAAGCCGCCGTGCCGGCATCGCCACGCCTGGCGTCATCAATGGCAGCTTCACTCGCGTCGCAGCCCGCTCCGCTCGCGGATCCAAAAAAAAAAGCTGAGTTCCTAAACGGGAATCATGCTGCCAGCGATCGCACTGGTGAAGTCGCGCCGCTACCAGTCTCGCCGGTTGAGGAACCGGCCGCCGCTGGCTTATCGCTCACAGCGGAGTCGGTGGGCGAGATTTGGCGGCTCGTCCTCTCGCGGTTGTCGGATATGACTGCCGAATACGCGGCGGCCTTCGATCGTGTGGCAATTTCCGCGCCAAATCATCTGGTCGTGACCTTCAGAGCAAAGTACAATGCCTGCAGAGCCTTCTGCGAGCGGCCCGAACAGGTCGTTAAGCTCGAACGGGCCTTGGCCGAAGTGGTCGGCCGGACGATTCGCGTGGGCTTTGCGACGCTGGACGACGAGCCCGCGGCGCCAGGGACGACGGGCAGTACACAACGCATGGACCCACAACAGAAGCTACGGGAAGCCGCCCAACACCCGCTGGTGCGGCGGGCGGTGGAGCTGTTCGACGCCCGGCCCGTGCGACTGGAATCAGCAGACCGATAGGAACGTAGGTCAGGGCTCGCCCCAGCCCTTTCAAGCTGTCATTGAGAGCAA
>Ga0163150_10008079_pt1 | contig 12095 bp, 5 predicted proteins | sample OliLakLV19P2IB_FD_148628 | JGI IMG/M metagenome (GOLD analysis project Ga0163150, IMG submission 148628) | Freshwater microbial mat bacterial communities from Lake Vanda, McMurdo Dry Valleys, Antarctica - Oligotrophic Lake LV.19.P2.IB | ecosystem: Environmental > Aquatic > Freshwater > Lake >...
CGCCAAAGAAGCGGTAAAAATTCGACGCGTAAACAAGCAGCGTTTCGTACTTCAGTTGCTGCACGGTTTGGGCAACCGCCGGTTCGCGTGTAATCTTCCTCAAATGCACTTTCGATTCTTGCATGTTAGCCTTCCTGTAAAAAGTTGCGGTCGAACGACGCGAAGAATTGGTTGCTCATCTATGCTTCTTCTTCATCATCCGGGAAAATGACTTCGAAAAATGTGCCCAACGAAAGGGAGTTGAAAAACAGCGAGCCAAATATAACGGCTGAATTCTGGGTTACCATGCTCGAAAGTTCCTGCTTGAAAAATAACTTCGATGCATAGGCGGACTGCGCCTTGGCCGGGCGCCGCGAAATTGCCTTCGTATGCTTCATCCCCGTGATTCCTCCCAGTTGGCTCGCTCGAGCCGTTGCTCGTGTTTGTGCTTGGGCTCCCCGGTAATCGGGATGCGCGCACACCACAACGTCGTCAACCAATTAATCTATCCCGCGCACTGAACGCCAGCGCCGGGAATTCGTTTTTCAGGCCCCTTAAAACGCTGTCCAATCCGAACTTTCATGCTCCATTACAATCCGGTTGGCCCTTTACTATACACCCTGAACCATGATTTGTGTCAACCGTACAATTATCGGATTGCGCATTTGAAAATTTTGGCCCCTTTCACAACTGCGGACCAGCCACCTCCGCCAGCCGTTTCCCTTCCGGTGTCATGTCAAACCGTTTGAAATTGGTGATGAACATTTCGGCCAGCTTCCGCGCCATTCCATCGTATTCGCCTTTGTCGCGCCAGTTCTCGCGCGGGTTCAGGATATGCCCGTCCACGTGCCGCACCGCTCGGGGGATTTGCAAGCCAAACAGCGGCATCTCATCGTACCCCGCTTCGGAAAGAGAGCCGTCCAATATCGCATCAATGATATGCCGCGTGTCAGCCAACTCAATTCGGTGTCCCGCCCCGTAACCACCCTTGATCCACCCCGTATTCACCAGATAGGCCTCAGCATGGTGCTCCCGCATCTTCGTACCGAGTATCGTCGCGTAGTCGGTTGGATGGACAGCCAGGAAAGCCGCGCCGTAACACGTCGAGAAAGTCGCCTTCGGTTCCGTTACGCCAAGTTCCGTGCCTGCCACTTTCGCCGTATACCCGCTAAGATACTGGTACATCGCTTGATCCGGAGTAAGTTTGGCTACCGGAGGCAGCACGCCAAATGCGTCGCACGCCAAAAATATGATGCGGTTCGGGTGCCCCCCGCGCGACACCGGCTTGACGATATTCGGAATATGATAAATGGGATACGATACCCGCCCATTCTCCGTCTTGCTGATATCTTCAAAATCCACGCTGCCGTCGTCCCGCACTTTCACGTTTTCGAGCAAAGCGTCTCGCCTGATCGCACGGTAAATGTCCGGCTCGTTTTTTTCGGACAGGTGAATGGTCTTGGCGTAGCAACCACCTTCAAAATTAAACACGCCGTTCTCATCCCATCCATGTTCATCGTCGCCGATCAGCAGTCGATTCGGATCCGCGGACAACGTAGTCTTCCCCGTCCCCGATAAACCAAAAAACAGCGCCGTGTCGCCCTTCTTCCCCATATTCGCGGAACAATGAAAAGCCCCGATCCCCCGCAGCGGCAGAAAGTAATTCATGATGGTGAAGATGCCCTTTTTCATCTCCCCGCCGTACCACGTCCCGCCAATCACCGTAAGCCGTTCCTGAATGTTGAATGAAACAAACACCTCCGAATGCAGCCCCCACTTCTCCGCGTCCGGGCACGAAGTCTTGCTCGCGTTGAGAATCGTCCAATCCGGTTTGAACGCCGCAAGCTCTTCCTCAGACGGACGGATGAACATGTTCTTGCAAAAATGCGCCTGCCACGCCACCTCCGCGATGATCCGCACCGACAACCGCGTATCGGGATTCGCGCCGCAAAACCCGTCTATGACGTACAGGCGTTTACCGTTCAGTTGTTCAACCGCTATTTCTTTGAGATGCGCCCACGTCTTCTCGGTCATCGGCGCGTTATTGGACCCGGGATGATCGGGCGTCGCCCACCACACCGTATCGCGGCTAGACGCCTCCTCGACGATGTATTTGTCCAGCGGAGATCGGCCGGTGAATCGGCCCGTATCCACGGCGACCGCCCCAAAACTCGTCACCACACCGGCTTCATGCCCTTCGAGATTCGGGTCGGTTTCATGCTCAAACAACACGTCATACGAAGGATTGTGAAAAAGTTCGCTCCACTCTGTTATACCAACCGTCCGTAAGTCCGGTGCGACACGCAACGGCAGTCCTCCAGAGTCCATGCAATTTTCTCCTTTTCCGATTTCCACCTGCGGATTGTAACAAATACAGTGTTGCTTTACCGCCAAACTCTTGATAGCATTCGACACCGGATTCCCCGCATACAGCGCAAGTTGCGCATCCAAGGAGCATTATGGCCGACTTGAAGAATCACGTTTTCACCAGCGGAGAAGTCGCGCAAATCTGCGGCGTCTCCCCCGATACGGTGTCGCGATGGTTTGACATGGGGCAAATCGACGGTTATCGGCTCGGACCCGGAGGCGACCGCCGCATTCCCTATGAAAGCCTGCGGCAGTTCATGCTTAACCACGGCATTCCACTGGACCGCCTCGAAGAAGGCGAACGCAGGGTCTTGGTTGTTGACGACGACCCCTACTACCTCGACGTAATTCCCGCCGCGCTCACCAAAGTAAGCGATTACCAGGTGTACGTTGCATCAACCGGTTTCGACTGCGGCGCACTCGTGGCCGAACATAACCCGCATTTGATCATTCTCGATATCCACCTCTCCGACATGGACGGCCGCATGGTATGCGAACGGGTAAAATCTCGGCCAGAAACCAAGAACACGCGCATCCTCGCCATCTCCGGCTACATCGACGACGACGAAGCCAAAATGCTCTCCGAATACGGGTTCGACGATTATTTGAAAAAACCGTTTAGCCTCGTAGATTTGAACGAACACGTGTCAAAGTTGTTGGCCCTACCGGCATCAAAGATAGCCCGCCCAAAACAACAGGCCTAATGAAGCACCGAATTCCGAAAAAACAAGCGGCAGGAAATGGCAGTCGTTGACTGAGGTGAGCTACATTAATAGTGCGCTAGAAGTCGTCAGAATTCGCTGTTCGCATCACACACCCAGTGATAGTTGAACTATTTCGAAAGTGTGCGCGGTTTGATGCCGTGTCGAGCAAGCTTGTAGTAAAGTGCGCTACGTGACATCCCCAGGGCACGCGCCACCTCCAGCACATTGTTGTCGTGATGGCTCAGCATTTGGAGTAGATGTTGGCGCTCGAGTTCGTCGAGCGAAACCAGTACCGTTGGGTTCCCACTGTACGTCGCGTGGTTGTCTATCTGAATATCATCACTGGCAACCAACGTGGTACGCGCCAGGTAGGATGCGCGCTCGATCACATTGCGTAGCTCCCGTGAATTCCCCGGCCAGTCATATAGTCGAAGTTTATCGATCGCGTCTTGTGTAAATCCTTTTGGGTGATTTGGGGCATGCGGAGCCGCCAAGCTCAAGAAATAGCCAGCTAGTTCGAGAATGTCTTCTTTTCGTTCTCGAAGAGGCTTAATCCGGATTAGTATGCCGGCCAAGCGATGATACAGGTCTGCTCGAAAGTACGTGTTGCTTGTGTCCGGTAGCGGCCTGTTCGTTGCGCAGACAACGCGCACGTCCACTTGCAATTCTTTTTCAGAGCCGACTGGCCGGAAGGCGCCAGTCTCCACCGCACGAAGCAATCGCGCCTGATTCGGAAGAGAAAGCTCCGTGACTTCGTCAAGAAAAAGCGTACCACCTTGCGCCTGTTCGAATAACCCCTTTTGCCTGCGAATCGCGCCAGTAAACGCTCCGCGTTCGTGACCGAACACCTCGCTCTCGAACAATTCGGTCGAAATTGCCGCGCAGTTTACAACGACGTAGGGCCCGGCAGCGCGCGCGCTCAGATCGTGCAGTGCGCGCGCGGCCAATTCTTTTCCAACGCCCGTCTCTCCCTGGAGCATCACGTTTACGCGCGCGATCGCGGCACTACGAAGTTCTGCTTTTAACCCTTCCATTGCAACGCTGCTGCCGAGCATTTGCATAGGCTTTGCTTGCCATCGTGAAACAGTTTCTGCATCCCGGCGCAACTGTTCCAGCAGTTCCGCGCCGCGCATTAACGGAGCGCAACTCTCGGATACGATCGCCAAATATTGCAGGTCGAATTCGTTAAATTCTTCAACATTGGGGCCTCTCTGCGCGACGATTGCCCCGAAAGGCCCGCCCCCGTGCATCAGCGGCGCGCAGATTAAGGATTTCACGCTCGCTTCACCTGGCACCGACAATATCATGCCTGTACCGCTAGCGCAGCACTCCTCCATGATCTCGAATGGCGCGCGTTGTGTTTCTTCCGGCGACTCGGGCGGCAAAAGCACCATGTTTTCACGCACATCGCGGCGCCAACCGATCCAAAGTTTTTCCGATTTCAATCGCTTGGCTACGTAATCCTTCAGACGCTGGACCAACACTTCAACTGATTCCGCCTGCCCCAGCGATCGCAGGAGGCCGAGCAATCCGTGCACGCGGCTCGCCAAACGGGGGTCCTGCAAATACGCGTCCGCATCGAATTCGGCGCGAAGTGCAATCGCGTCTGCAAACGATCGCGTTGTACGGAACTCCGCGGTGTCACTCTCGGAAGGCGCCGCCGGACTAGACGTATAATCCACGATCAACAACGAATTCGCGAACGAAATCGTGTCGCCCGGCGACAAGGTCGCCTCGTCACTGGCGCGATCGTTGACGCACGTTGGATTGTGCTGCCCCATGCTCCGCAACCGCAGGACACCGTCTTCGTTCGCGATCTCGCACTGCACGCGAGATACATGAGGATCGTCAATGCGCACGTGACAGCCGATCCCCCGTCCGATCGCCGTCACCGGCTCCGTCAAGCCCCACGTCTTCCCCACGGCGTCCCCCGCAACCATGCGAAGGCAAAATCGATCCGCTGGCGGATTGATTGGCGAGGTACTACGTTGTGGCGTCTCACTCACGTTCCATCGTCCTGACGTAGTCTAAATGTATGAACGCGAGTCGGCTCGACTCCCTGTAATTCAATGCCTTCCAATTCCGGGCCGGGTAATAAGGCACAGAGTGTTTCGCCCGCATCAGGAGTTTTGGCCAGGAAGAACGCGCGATTGTCGTGAGTCCATTGGAGGTGATGCGGCTCAGAGCCCAGTGGACCGGGGAAAAGATCGATCACGAGACGTGCTTGCCATTTCCCATCTACGAGTCGCGCCGACCACAATTCTTCTCCGTGCACGCCATCATTGGCAGTGAAAAGAATGTAGGATCGGCCCGCAACCAGGTTATACGGCTCACTCGAATCGGACCCTGGCATTACATCGGCCACAAGCATCGTGCCTTGAATAGTCCCGTCCGTCACCCACAACTCACGCCCGTGCATGTCGTCTTTGGCGCGGAAAAAAATATGGTCGGCGGCCAAAACGAATCCATAGGGATCGCTGTCACCCGCTCCAGGATTAATGTCAAAGATTTGACTCGTGTCCACAGGATTGCCGAGCGCGATCCAAAGTTCTGCTCCCGCTTCGGGTGTTCGCGCCTTAAAAAAGGCACGACCGCCGATGCTGAAGAATTCGGAAGGATGGGACGAATGAGGGCCGGGCCAAATGTCGTGTAGCAGCCCAAATTCCTGAGAACCCTCATCAAAGTTCCACAACTCATATCCCTCAGCATCGCTGGAATTGGCAAACAATAAGTGCCGCAGAACTTGTGTCATACTTGCGGCATGCTCTCCAACATCGGCAATTTCCCGCAGGCTCCCGTCCGAATAACTGTAGAAATACAACGTAGCTCCGCGCGAAACATCTTTTTGCAGAACGAAATAGACACCGTCAGCGGTCTTGTAGCCTCCCCGGGACCCGGCAGCGCTTTCCACACCCCGGTACGTATCTGCGACCATCACGGTTTGATCTGCGTCTATACCATTCGTACGCCAAAGCTCTCGTCCGACGCTGACGTTCGTTGCGAAAAACAGGACCGTCTCGCCGTCGGACGCAACCGCTTCGGGATTGCTGCCTATAGGACCTTGTACGATGTCTTTAATTATTCGCGCGTTATTCGATTTCGAGTCTGAGCCGTCGCAAAAGTACAATTCTGCACCCGCCTCCGTTGAATCAGCCGTGAAAACGAAGCCGCCACTCTCGCGAACAAGGAAGTGGCGAGGATTGCTCGAAACCGACCCGGGAGCAATGTCGGCTGCCAACTTACACGTATTGTCGGCACCGATTTCGCTGCACCAAAGTTCATTTCCATGAATACCGTCATCTGCCCCGAAGTAGGCCGTATTTTCCACCACCAACAAGTTGCTTGCCTTCGGATCCTGAGTCACAAAAACTGGGGCCGTTGGCTGCGCGTCTCTTCCGGGAAAAATCAGATATCCCGCTATCGCCGCGCAAATGAGGAATGCACCAAACAACGATGCCAACAACGCAAGGCGTCGTCGCCGAGGTGTAACGACGTCTGAACGTTCGGCATCTACGCGCGGTGCCGGCTCAAGTTCAACATAATTCCTAATTGAAAGGGTGTCCAGCGCGCATCCCTCTAATTCAGGTGTTTCGCAGAGCGTTGCCAGCGCGGCACGTGCGCTCGCCGGCCTCGCCAAAGGATCGTGTGCGAGCATGAATGCGACAAGATCGGACAACGCGTCCGATGTATCCGGTACAACCGTCTTCAGCGGCGGAGGATTCGTCGTGAGGATCGCTTTCATCAGCGCGGCGAGTGTCGGGCTTCGAAACGGCGGGACGCCCGCAATCGCCTCGTAGATCAACGCTCCCGCCGCGTACAAATCCCACTGCGGCGTAATCGCGCCGCCTTCCCACGCCTCCGGTGGACAGTATTGCGGCGTTCCCCACATCGGACTTGTTATCGGAGCGGAGGTCGACTCCGACGAAGGACCGAGCGCGCCACTATCGTACAGCGCGCGCGCAATCCCAAAGTCGGTGAGCATCACGTGCCCATTGCGCGTGACCAGCAGATTGCCCGGCTTCAGATCGCAGTGAATGACCCCTTGCTCATGACACGCGATCAGCGCCTCAAGCACTTGGCGCAACAGGTCGGCCGCGTCGCGCGGCGAGATGGGCCCGGAACGCAGCAGCACATTCAGCGGCGTGCCGTCGATGTACTGCATCTCGATGGCCAAGCGCCCGTCATGCGTATCCACGCGGTACACCCGCACGACATTTGGGTGCTCGATGCGCGCCGCACGTTTCGCTTCCTTCTCGAACCGCTCCGAAATCGCGGGGTCCGCCAACAAATGCGGGTGCACCATTTTCAGCGCGACGCGTCGCTCCAACCGCGTGTCCCACGCCTCGTGGACGACCCCCATTCCGCCGCTTCCCAAGACACGGTCTAAGCGATAGGGCCCACTTTTTCCAAGGTTACGCTCATTACTCATGACGCATATTCTATCCAATTTCCAGGACTTTATGTCCAAAAATCTGGATTATCATCAGCCCCGTCCTAACCAATCTTTATTTATACCTATCATTAAATCTAGCATACCACAAAGGTTACAGGTCTTTCTACTGAGATTAACTCTTGGCATATATCTTGCTTTAAGATTCTCCGCCAAGGGGTTTCGTGCGGACAGACTCAACTTCTTTTTTAGCGATTGACAATTGTCGCGGAATCGTAATCCGTTCTCAGCTAACGGACTAGTGTAACGGGATGAATGGAGGTTCATAAGATGGTTGCCCACGTCAGTCGCGGTTCCTTTATAAAAGGCTGTTGGCTAGTAGTCCTCGCCTTAATTTCAAGCTTCGGTTTGACGGCAACCGCAAGTGTCATACCGACGCAAGGCAACTGGTCCAGCCCAATAGAGGTTCTCGACGAAGAACCAGATTTTTTTACAGTTGAGATACCGATACCACTAGGCGCAACTAGGGTGGAGCTAAGTGTAAACGGGGAAGACTACGGATGGCCAGCGATTGATAATATTAGCGATGTTGCAAAGTTTTTTGTCGATGGTCATTATCAGGTCGAGATTAGCTGCGCACCGGCTAAGGGTAATGCAACAATATCAAATCTAGCGGGGGGCGGGACCTTACAGGCTAAGTTTTTCGCTTGCAGTACGAGCATAAATTATGAAGACCATGACTCCACCATAAAGTGGATGTTCGATTTTAGGGATTCATATAACAATCCTGTTGAGGATGAGCCTGGTAACTGTGAGCCGCATTGCGATACTTTTTGCGGCGGCAGGACAGCGCTGGAATGCGGCATCGATTTTATCTCCGATGCCGCGGAGGAGGTTGCTCGAGTAACGGAGGAAGTCTGGGGAATACTCAAGGGGGTCTACGGCGATGATATTAATCCCGATAGTCAGTTTGTGGATATCTGGTCCGCACCTGGAACCAAGCCCATCATGTACCGCCCATTTTGGGGCAGGGCTCTTGGCCCTCACTGGATCGAGGCACCTACATTCCCAGAGGTAGAATCGGATACCGTAGACTTTATGGCTGGCTGCACAGCTTCTCACGGTTGTGACGACTACCGTTGGTTTCTGGAACGATTGGATCCAGACGTTGGATTCGTGCCAGTACAGACGTTCCCGCCGTCCGAGGACGACCCCAGATTTGAGAACGGCGAGTATATGACAAAGAATGCATTCACCCGAATGCCCGGTTTTAACTGGGACGGCACGCTCTATCGCTCAAAAGTATACCAATCCGTTCAAGACCGCCATGAATGGACTCTAGAGCATGATGACTGGAAGTATTTCTTCAACGGCATACCGGATACCCCCCCCGTACCGCCCGCATTGATTTCTCCAAGGAACGGAGAGGTGGCCGGCGGTAACTCGGTTGTGTTTGTTCTGCAAAACCGAGGCACCGAGATGATGCACCCGGCATTCAAGTATCGCGTAGAAGTGTACAAGGCAAATCCAGACGGAACGATACCCGAGGGAACCCAATTGAATGAGAATGTCAATTGGTGGATTCTGGGTCCTGATCAAATCAAGGTTCGAAGTCGCGGCAACGTACCTCCGATGGGTTTTAACATAGAACCTTTTGAACTTCAAAACGATACTGCTCTCTACTATTGGCGAGCCCTTGCTACGTTCGCACCCGATTTCAGTAACCCCAATAAGGTGACGAGCAGCAAAATCACCGGCTTCAATACCACAAAATTGAACCAAAGCGGGACCAGGTTTAGCGCGTATGGGCAAAATGTGGATATGTATAACACGACTTCTGTAGTCGGTGCGCCATACACTGCAATTGGCTTTCAGGAACAAATTGGCGAGGTGACAGTTTTCGAAAAAGTGAATGACACATGGGAAGACGTCGCAAGTCTGCTCCCGGATACGCCGGAGGAATATGATCAATTCGGATACGACGTCGCACTCGGTGACAGGCGCCTTGTTGTCGGTTCGCCGGGAAGAGGAGACTTTGGGCGCGCCTTAGTGTACACGCGTAGTGCAACCGGCTGGAACTTGTCGCAAACGTTTGGGCCCGGCTTAACCGAAACTACTAATCCTTTGTTCGGTCGTTCAGTGGAGATCGATGGTCTTACTGTATTGGTCGGCGCTCCGAACGGTTTCAATGGCAAAGGCATTGTCTACTCGTTCGAAATAGGTAGCGTCGGTGTAGATAGAACCATTATTGCTAGAGACAGCTCTGGAAACCCTGAGGGACAAATAAACGGCGAATTCGGCGCCTCACTGGCTATTTCAGGCGGAGACCTGTTCGTCGGAGCACCGCGGGCAAATAATCAGGATGGTTTGGTCTACGTCTATCATCGCCAAGGGTCGAACTGGGTGCAAGACTCCAAGATCAGTCCCCCAATTAGCGGACTGGCCGAGCATTTTGGCTACGCGCTGAGTATTGAAGGTGGAACACTGATGGTCGGCGCGCCAGGCGAGGACGTCTATCACCTGGCGATGAACCCCGACACTGGGGGATTCTTTAAGTCCGCACAGAACAGTTCCGTATATGTATATGAAAAGCAGGCGGAAGAGTGGGAACTAATCAGAGAACTACCGACGGACAATTTGGAAGCCGACGCCGCCTTTGGGTTCGACGTCGCGCAATCGCCAGGACTCTTGCTTGTTGGTGCTCCCGCCAGTGATCCAACGGGCCTGCCAGGCTCGAATATAGGAAGCGTACCGGTATTTCTCCGTGCGGCTCCGAGTCCCGTGTCTATTTGGTCGCAAATAACCACGCTTACGGACCATGGCATAAACCAAGGAAATCATGGCGCCGAAGACGCGCAATTTGGCAGCAGCGTCGCTCTTTGGGGGCACAGTGCTATTATCGGGGCTCGATACGACCGTTACGAGTTCGATGGGATTGAAAACCTTTTGCCCGAAGATAAACATCCTCTTGAGAATGCAGATATCGGTGGCACATCAGGTTGGAAATGTTTTCATAGCGTGATAAATGAGTGTAGTCACAATTGCCTTGTAACCAATACGAGCACGACGACGCGCCAAGATGTACAACTACCAGATTACCTTGCGCCTTTAATTGATGTCGGAGGGCTATCTGTCCGATTTGGCGGCACTGCAGTTCGAATAGGTGGGGGTGATAATATTCCAGCCGACTTCGTGCTCCATTTTTATGACGGTACTGCTTTCCCGAGTCTCGATTGCTCCGATGAAAGCATTGGAAATTTCTTACGCGAAGAGAGAAATCGCGTCCTGATAGCGGAGAACACTCCTTGCGGTTTCGAAGCGAATCCCATCGAGGTTGCGGTACCACCCTTCACGCGCTGGATCCAATTTCGCATGGAACAGGTCAACAATCAAGACTGGGCCGGGACAGACTTGCAACTAGAGCTGATCCAGTCGGATCGGCGTGGCACGGTGTCCTTCACTGATATAGATACCGTTCCGCCAGTCGCGAATATCATCGCAGCTGAACCAGCCTATCTCACAAATCAAAACAGCCTAACGTTTACGGTCATATTTAGCGAGCCGGTTCGAAATGTGAATGCGGAGAATCTGATTGTTGAGGTCGATGGGAGTATCTTGCATGATAATCCACTAATCGCATCAATAGATGAAGGCAAGATATGGGAGGTTGTACTAACGGGCATTAGTGGGAATGGAAACATACACTTAAGAGTTTCAGATTCTTCCGCGAAAAGCGCAGCCAAGATTCAAGACCTTGCCGGAAATAACTTGGTGGCAACAGTGAAGAGCACAGTAAGGATTGATCAGACTGCGCCTGCCTTATCACGAAGTTTTGTCGTCAGCCAGCCTAGAGCTTCAGCCGGACAAACCTTGCAGATTGCACTTACTTTGGCCGAAGATCTGAGAAGGCCCCCGATACTTACTATCAACGGGAATGAGGCGACAGTCATTTCTGCGATCACCGGAGAGGCACCAGATTTCGAGGTTGATTACATCTTTAAATATACCGTGACGAATACGGACGATATTGGTCCTGCAACCCTACACTTCCAAGCTGCAGACGACGCTGGCAACCCGCTACGCCTAGTTCGTGACAATCTAATCACAATAGACCCGCCGGCACAAACGCATTCGCTCACGATCCAAAGTTCTCCGGATACAGGAGCGGCGATCGCCGTCAGTCCGAACGATAACACGTCGCAAGGAAACGGCACGACCAACTTCACGCGAACATACAACCACAATGCCGCGGTGCAATTGACGGCGCCAGCAACGTTCAACGGCAAGACATTCGTTCGCTGGAACAAGGACGGCGTACAACACGCAACAACTCCTACCACGTCAGTGACGATGGATATTAATCACACCATGGTAGCGGTCTACCAGACATCAACCCGCACGCTGACGGTGCAAAGTTCTCCGGATATCGGCACGGCGGTCATGGTGAGCCCGAACGATAACAGCGGGCAAGGCAACGGCACGACCAACTTCACCCGCACGTACAACCAGAACGCCGCGGTGCAATTGACGGCGCCAGCAACGTTCAACGGCAAGACGTTCGTTCGCTGGAACAAAGACAGCGTACAACACGCAACGACTCCTGCCACGTCAGTGACGATGGATATTAATCACACCATGGTAGCGGTCTACCAGAC
>Ga0163150_10008080_pt1 | contig 12094 bp, 8 predicted proteins | sample OliLakLV19P2IB_FD_148628 | JGI IMG/M metagenome (GOLD analysis project Ga0163150, IMG submission 148628) | Freshwater microbial mat bacterial communities from Lake Vanda, McMurdo Dry Valleys, Antarctica - Oligotrophic Lake LV.19.P2.IB | ecosystem: Environmental > Aquatic > Freshwater > Lake >...
AACCCAGCCCGGCGTAGCCGGAACCAAATTGGACATTTTTACCGACCGCTCGGGGCGACAAGTATTCGAGCATCGCGCAGCCATATTCAACGCGTGGAGGCGGACAAACACGAGGAAACGTGGACAGGATTAACAGGATCGACAGGATAGGGACGAGGAAATGTGGATGAGGATCGCTTCGCCCGTCTCCTGATCCACTCCATCCTGTTAATCCTGTCCCTCGGTCGTCATGGTTTCGCGTTTTCGTACTTTCGGGCTTTCGCGATCTCCGTGTAATTGCGTACCAATCAAGGACTTTCACACGACCGCAGAAGGCGACAAAATCCGCGCAAGGCGCGTGCAAATTCAACGTTTGTAGTACGGATAGCGAAGTAGTCCGCGACGCGACGATATCGCGCAAGCCAATAGAACAAACGCGCAGCCGGCCGATTTCATTCGTTTCGCACTCTTCAAGTCCTCTTCATCCGTGTTTGTTCCGTGTTCATCTGTGGCTAAGAACTAATCGAAGTATTTTCGAGCTGTCTCTACGTCAAACTATAAACTTCCGGGCCGACATGTTCCGTGACTACTTCACCAAACAGGGTGAACGCCGTCGTATCGTAGATGGTAATAGGAAGGAAGCGGCCGATCAGCCGGGGCTGGCCGTTGAAGACCACGATGCGGTCGCAATTTGTGCGGCCGGTCAATTGCAGCAAATGGGGCTCTTTGTTGTGATCATGGCTGTCGTGATCGTGATTCGCCTGTTCGCGATCGGCCCGTTCGCGATTGGCTTGTTTGCGGCTGGCCTTGCTTGGTCCCTCGACGAGCACGCGGACCGTGCGGCCCAGGAGCTGTTGGTTGTCTTCTTCGCTGATCTCGGTCTGCAGGTCCAGCAGCTCGTTGTTGCGGCGACGCTTGGTTTCCTCGGGCACGTCGTCGGCATACAGATCATGGGCCTTGGTGCCCGGACGTGGGCTGTACTTGAAGACGAAGCTGTTCTTGAACCGCGACTCGCGCAACAGCTCGACGCTCGCCTGATGGTCTTCTTCCGCCTCGCCGCAGAATCCGACGATGAAGTCGCTGGTGACGGCGGCATCGGGAATCGTTTGCCGAACGCGCGCGTGCATCTCGCGGTACTCTTCGATCGTGTAGCCGCGTTTCATCCGCCGTAGCATGCGGTTGCTGCCGCTTTGCGCCGGCACGTGCAAATAGTGCGAGCACTTGGGCAAATCGCGCACGGCCTGCAGCAGGTCGTCGGTCATGTCCTTGGGGAAGTTCGTGACGAACTTGATTCGCTCGATGCCGTCGACGTCGTGCAACCGCGCGAGCAAGTCCGACATCCGCGTCGTGCGGCCTGCGGTCACGTAGCGGTAACTATTGACAGTTTGGCCCAGCAGCGTGATCTCGCGGCAGCCTTCGGCGGCCAGCTTGCGGACTTCGGTCTCGATGTGCTCGGGCGGACGGCTTTGCTCGGGGCCACGAACGCTCGGCACGATGCAATACGTGCAGAACTTGTCGCAGCCGATCATGATCCGCACGAAGGCCTGGTAGGGCGAAGACCGCATCTGTTCGTCGCGCAGCGGGTCGTAGCTCTCGAAGCTCCGCTCGACTTCTTCGCGGCTGCCGGCGGTGCGCTCCAGGCTGACTTCCATGCGTGGGCCACTGCCGGCCGCGATCTCGGACAACAGTGCAGGAACCTGGTGCAACTGACCTGGCCCGACAACGAGATCCACGTACGGCGCCCGTTCAAAGATCAGCTTCTGATCTTTTTGAGCCATGCAGCCCAGCACGCCGATGATCTTGTTTGGATTCTGGCGCTTGGCGTGCTTGAGCCGGCCCAGTGCGCTGTAGATCTTGTCTTCGGCATGTTGCCGGACGCTGCATGTATTGAAGAGGATGGCGTCGGCTTCGGCGGGCGTGGCGACGAGCTCGTAGCCGTCCTTGCGCAGCGAGGCCACGACCAGCTCGCTGTCGAGCATGTTCATCTGGCAGCCGACGGTTTCGATGTACAGACGCTTGCTCATAAGTGGAATCGCTGATTGATGAACGATGAAAGACGGACGGACGTGGCGTGGCATTCGTTCATCATTCAGATTTCATCGTTCATCATTGGTTTTTATCTCTTGGCCTTCTTCGCTTGCTGCAACTTCTTCTTCTCGGCCGCCACTTTTTGGTGCAGTTCTTCCACGAGCTTGTCGCGGCGGGCGAGCATCAACCGCACCAGCACCACGACCGCCACAAACGTGGCCACGGCCAGCAAGGCCCAGTTCCAGCCGTCCATGTTTCCGTCATCCGTATTTCCGCCAGCCGTATTTCCGATGGCTCCGGCCTGGCATGAGCGCAACGTGCCTCGACAAATCCGTTTGTGGCGACAGACTGAAGATTGTAACACGCGCTGGCGACCGGCGGCGAGTGGAAATCCACTCGGGCTGGCAACTTCTGGGCGGCACGCCCTGAGCAAAGCGAAGGGTGTGGACGCGTGTCGCACCGCGGTATCCGCTGTTGTGCGGCGGTCTCCGGAGCATGGATATCTGCATATCCTCGTACCGTGGCAAGAACCGAAGTTGCGACCGGCGCCCTCATGAAACCCCGCAGGGGTGGAGGCAGTTAGCCGTGGGCGAAAGCCCACGGACATGAGCGCAGGAGCACGTCGTAAGCCGCGCGGCGACGGCGGCGGCTTAATATCCGCGGCGACGTCGCCGCTACGCGGCTCGACAACGATGTTGTATGACGTGGTTCCGTGGGCTTTCGCCCACGGCTAAATGCCTTTGCCCCTTCGGGGCAGATGCTGCGTTTCACACCGCAAATAGCTCGCGATATTCCGCTGCGATGTGCCGATGCCCATGGTGTCGGGACCGTCGCTCTCGAACACTGGCATGGTCGGGAGACCATGCCAGAACGATGAGAAGGTCATGCCAGAACGAGATCATGCCAGAACGAATGCGGACGTTGAATCGCGGATACCCTCGCTGGCGCGTCGGGCTAGTTTTTGTCGTCTGGCCCTAATCGCTGGCTTGGGCGCACGGGGTAGCCCCGCAGGAACTCGGCTGCTGGCAACATGCGGCGGCCTTCGGGCTGAATCTCGAGGATCTTGAGGACGCCGTCGCCCGTGGCGATCTGCAATTCGTCTCCTTGGGCTGCCAAGACGGTTCCCGGCGCCGATGCGGTTGATTCGCTGGGCTGCACGGCAACGTGGCCCAGGATCAGCCGCAACGGTGCGCCCCCTTCGCGATGCCAAAACGTGTACGTTTTGGGCCAGGGTTCCAGCGCCCGAATTTGATTCTTGATGGCCACGGCCGCGCGCGACCAGTCGATGATGCCATCGGTCTTACGCAGTCGCCGTGCGCCGCTGGCCAGTGCGCGATCTTGCACGAGCGGATTAGCGCGGCCCGCGGCCAGATCGTCGATCACTTGTACGATGAGCGGCGCGCCCAGTTCCGCCAGGCGGGTTTCGAGCTGCGGCGCGGTTTCGTCCGGTCCGATCGACGTGCTGGCCTGCGCGAGCGCCGGTCCGGCGTCGACGCGGGGCGTCATCTCGATCACCGTCACGCCGGCTTCCGTGTCGCCCCGGTAAATGGCCCAATTGATGGGCGCGGCCCCGCGATATTTGGGCAACAGCGATCCGTGTAGGTTGATGCCCCCCAGCCGAACGACCGAAAGCAAGTCGTCGGACAGAATCTGCCCATAATCGGCGACAACGAACAGATCGGCTGCCAGCTTGCGAACTTCAGCGAGCGATTCCGGCGTGTTGACATCGGCGGGATCGAGGACCGGCGTGCCGTGCTCGGCGGCGACTGCTCGCATGGGATTCGGCGCACTGGCGTCCTTCCCGCGCGCATTGCGCAGTGGCTGGGTGACGAGCGCCGCGACGGTGTGCGGCGTCGCGTAGAGCGCCCGAAACATGGGCGCTGCAAAGGGCCCCGTGCCGAATATAATCAGGCGCATAGGGCCCTTTCGCGAGAAGAATGCTTACGTTCGCTCGGCTTCCAGCGCGGCCAGTCGCGCGGCGATTGCCTTGTCGTCCGGAATCTCGCCCCGCTCGCGGCGCTCGGCGAATTGGATCTCGAACTCTTCCAGCTCCTCGCGCAGCGCCATCCGTCCGGTGGTCGTCAGCCGGTCGATGAACAACACCCCTTCCAGGTGATCGGTTTCGTGCTGGGCCACGCGGGCCATGAGACCCTCGAGCGGCAGCGAAACTTCTTCGCCGGCCAGCGTGTAGGCGCTTAAGTGGATGCGTTCGTAGCGTCGCACGTCGGCGTATATACCCGGCAAGCTGAGGCAGCCTTCTTCGCCCTCGATCCCGCCCTTGGGCTGGCTGAGCACCGGGTTGATGAAGACCTTTTCTTCGTCCCGCGCTTTCGGGTCGCTCTTAAGGTTGACAATGAACATACGGTAGGGCAGATCGACCTGATTGGCGGCCAGGCCAACCCCCTTGGCTTCGTACATCAGGTCGAACATCTCGCGGATCATACGGTGGATTTCGGCGTCGACTCGGCGCAGCGATTTCGACGCCCGCCGCAAGGTCGGATGGGGGTACTTGATAATCTGCAAATCCACGTCTCCTGGACTGAAAGGTTGAGGAATTATAGTTTTGCGCCGTTGGTAGTAGAAGGGTCTGCCAGTAGACGGACCGTTGTTGAATGAGCCTGCTGCCGCTCGTACTACATTGCGTTACTTAGGCGACCGCGGTTGAGGCATGATCTGCCACGCCCAATGGCTACCGGTCGCTCGACTTACGTATCGGATAAAGTGCTCGCGCGCGCCACCTAAAGTCCGGAGTTTCCAACATGAGATCGACTCACGTTGACTCACTTGGAGGGCCCCTCTAGAATTCGGGCGTACGACGCGCAATTCTTTTGGTGGATTCATCTTGCGGAGTTTTCGATCATGCCAGCCGCCCAGACTGCGCAGCCGCCGCGCCGTCATCCGCCGCTCTGGCTCCGCGTGAATGTGCCGTCCTGGCTGGTTTCGCTCGTCGTTCACTTGGGCCTGGTGTTAACGCTGGTTTTTACCGTCGAGACGGCGCCGCGTGGCCTTGCCCCATCGGCGGGTAACTCGACGATGGTTTCGCTGTCGGGTGCGCCGGTCGACATCAATGGAGGCTATTTCGATGACGAAGGGCAGTCGGACGGCGCGACGAACGGCGCGGCGGAATCGGCTGAAGGAGGTTCGCCGGGCCCCCGTGGCGAGGTCGTCGACGACCAACCGCCGATTGACATCAGCGCGGCTTTGCCCAAAGCGAACGCGGCCCCGCAGGGAACGGCCTCGGGCGATCCAGGACGAGCCACGGGCGCTGGCGGGTTCACGCGCGGTTCCGGCGGATCGGGAGGTTCTGGTGGCGCAGGCGGACTCAAGGGTGGGGGCGCTCGCACACGCGTCTTCGGCGTTGAGGCCGAAGGCCATAAGTTCGTCTACGTGTTCGACCGCTCGGGCAGCATGGGCGGGTCCGGCCGCAACAGTCCGCTGAACGCTGCCAAGGCCGAGTTGCTGGCCAGTCTGGAAGACCTGGGCGAGACGCACCAGTTCCAAATCATCTTCTACAACGAGCAGCCGACGATCCTCGCGCTGGCCGGTCAGCCGGGCAAGCTGGTGTTCGGCAACTATCAGAATAAGGCCAGCGCGCAAAAGTTCGTTCGCGGCATCATTGCCGATGGCGGCACGCAACACCAGGACGCGCTGGAGCTGGCGCTGAAGTTGCACCCCGACGTGATCTTCTTCCTCACCGACGCCGATCAGCCGGAGCTCTCGCCGGCCCAGCTAGCCAAGATCAATCGACTCAACGGCGGCTCGTGCTCCATAAACGCCATCGAATTCGGCTTGGGTCCCGAGATCGGCGACGACAACTTTCTGGTGCGGCTGGCCCGCGAGAACGGCGGGCGGCACACGTACGTCGACATTTCGCGACCGGCCGGGTCGCGGTAGGACCATTTTTTACCGCTGAGGCGCGGAGTCGCAGAGGAATACTAAGCGATGCACGATGCCTACGATGAGTACACGGGCTCTTTGACAAGCCGGCTACGGTCTCGATCAAGTTCCCTATTGCAAAGTCTCTGCGCCTCCGCGGCTCTGCGCTATTCTCAGCGGTATTCTCGATGGTTCGGCACACAAAACCGCTTGCTATTGCGATGACCGGCAGCGTGTATAAGTGTCTCGATGATTGCCGGCGCACTTCCGCTGTGGTTGCGGCAATCGCGCTGGCAGTTGCGTTGTTCGTCGTGCCATCGAGGGCCGCCGAGGACGTCGTTTATGTTAAGTCCGCGGCCAATCCGCGCGCTCGCACCAAGATCAGCGGGCAAATCCTCGATTACACCGGCCAGGAGTTGGTGATCCGCACGGATGCGACCACGCCGCGGCGCATTCCCAGCGAGCAAATTGCCGGCATCGAAACGGCCTGGTGCGCGGAACAACAGGCCGGTGATGCCCTGCTAGCCAAGCACGAGTTCGCCGCCGCGCTGGCGCAGTATCAACTCGCGCTAAAAAAGGACGAACGCCGCTGGGTTCGCCGCAAGATCATCGCCGACATGATCTGGTGCTATCGTGGTCTCGACCAGTTGGGCCGCGCGGGCGAATTGTTTCTAATCTTGGTGCGCGACGATCCGGCGACGCCGTTTTACGCTTGCATGCCCTTGAATTGGCTGCCCCGCGAACCAGCGCCCGACGTCGAGCAGCGGTCCCGCGAATGGCTGGCGCGCGGCGATAGCGCCGAGGCCGTGCTCTTGGCCGCCAGCCATCGGTTGCCCACGTCCGAACGCGGCGCGGCGCTCAAGCGGCTCGATGGGCTGTTGGCCGACAAGGATCCGCGGGTTGCGGCCCTGGCGCAATCGCTCGCTTTTAGTGCGAGCAGCGTGAACGTGGACGAAAAGCAAGTTGCCGCTTTTGGCGATCGTGTCCCGCGGTTTCCATTGGCGCTCCGCGCGGGACCGTATTTCGTGTTGGGCCGTGCCTTGGAGAAAAGCGGCCATTTCGACGAAGCGGCCTTGTCTTTTTTGCGAGTGCCGATTGAGTATCCGCGCGAATGGTTTCTTTCGGCCGCGGCGCTTTTTGAAGCAGCCCAGGCGCTGGAAAAGTCCAATCAGCCGTCTGCCGCTGCTCGGCTGTACCAGGAGCTGGCGACCGACTATGCCGAATCGCGCTACGCCACCGAAGCGAAGCAGCGCTTGGAAACTCTCAAAGTGCAGGGTGAGTCGATTGCGACCAAAACGTCGGAAGGGTTCACCAGTGATGAACGGTTTCTCGACGGCTTGCGGCAGCGACGGCTCTATGCTCTGGCGGAGAAATTTTGCCGCGCAGCCCTGACACGCCCGGATCAGAATTCATCGCGCAGTGCGGAAATGACAATCGAGCTGTCGCGCTCGTTGGTGGAACACGCGCTTGAAGTACCGCCCGGCGAGAGTGCGGACCTGTGGCGGCAGGCGCTAGAAACGACGGACAGCTTTGCCCAGAAATCGCCCGAAAGCTCTCGAAGGGTGCAGGTCGGCGTGCAGCACGCGCTGGTGTTGCTGTCGCGGGGCGAAGTGTTGCGCGAGGAAGCCGAGGTGATGGCCGAACGGGCGGGCCGTCTGGAAGCCGCTCGAAGCGATTTGCGGCAAGCCATTTCCGAGCTCAAGCGAGCCAGCGCTGACATTGCCGAGCAACTGCGCAAGCCACCGGCAAACACAAAAGACGACGCCGATTTTACCACGGCCGAGTTGCTCTCCTTGCAGAAGAACGTCAACTTTCAACTTGCCCGCGCGCTGCGCAATCAAGGACAAAGCTACCCGGCCAATAGCGCCGACCGATCCGCTGCCTTGCTGCAAGCGGCGGAGCTGCTGGGACCGCTGGCCCAATTGGAACCAGCCGATCCCTTGGGGTGGCCCAGCCGGCTGGACGAGATCACCTGCTATCGCCTGCTAGCCGATGAGCCCGCGGCCGTGCGACGTCTGGATGTTCTCGAGCGTATGCCCCCCCCGCCGCAGGTGTTGTTGGCCGCGCGTGCGCAGCGCGTGCGGCTGGCATTGGCCGCGAAGAATCTTCAGGAGGCGCTTGCGGCCCTCGACAAGGGGCGCGACGAGGCCGGCCAGACGTCGCCCGAGTTGGACCTTGCCTTTCTCGAAACCTTCTTGCAGGCCTGGCAGGCAGCGGTCGAGGCCAAGCAAACGGAGGCGGCCGCAAAATGGCAAGCTCAAGCCGCCGCGGTCGTCCAGCAGATTGATCGCCTGTACGGCGGTTATTGGGCCCGCCGGGCCGAAAGCCTTCTGGGCGAGCGCGTCGCCGGATCAACCGAAACCGGTGACCTCTCCGTGCTGGTCCGTGCGGCCGAGGGCTTTTATCGCGCCGGTCAGATCGACGACGCGCTGCTGGCGTACGATCGAGCTCGCCAGACGGCGCAGAAGAGCGGCGGTGCAGCGCAGGCTTTTGACCTGGGCTTCACCGCGGCGGCCATTGAACAAGCCCAGCAACATTTTGCCCCGGCCGCAAAACGATTCCACGAATTAGCGCTGGCCGACCCCCGGCATGCCAAGGCGGCCGACGCGCACCTGTTGGCGATCTACAACACGACCAGGGCCGAGCGCGGCGACGCAATATCTGCCGACAAGGCAGGTGACGCGTCTCCGAGTCGGCACGTCCAATTGCTCAAGGAGCATCTGGCGCTCTGGCCGCAGGGCGCGAGCGCCGATCAGGCGCGGTTGTGGCTCGGCCGGCAGAGGCAGCGTGAGCAGGCGTGGCCGGAAGCGATCGAGTTGTACCAGGCCATTCGCCCCGATGCCCCGCAGGTCGATGAAGCACTTCCCGAAGTCGGGGCCTGCTACCGGGCGATGCTGGCCGACTTGCGCGCCAAAGGCAAGCCGACGAATGAAACCGCGGTGGCCGCGGCGCGCTACTTCGAGAGCATCGTTTCGGGTGGCGGACGGATGCCGACGAGATATGCCGCGGTCCAACTGAATGCGGCCCTCGAAGCCGCCAAAATGTGGCTGGAGCTGCCCGGCGACGGTTTCGCTCACGCGGAGCAGATGCTCTCCGCGGCGCTCGCGGCGGCGGAAAAACCAACGGAAAAATGGATGGCAACCGCGCGGGGGCTGCTGGTTTACTCGCTCGCCGGCCAGGGCCGCAATGACGAGGCAGCCCGCGCGCTGGATCAGTTGAAGGGCGGCCCTTCCGCGGACTTGCTGGCATTGATCGAAGGGCTGGTGACGCTCTGCGAAACGGCGACGCCCAGCATTCGTCGTGACCTGGCCGGCATGGCGCTGCGGGTGACAGACCTCATCGACGAGAGCAACAACACGTTGGACGGACCACAGCAACGAACGCTGGCGCGACTTCACGCCGAGGCCTTGGCCGCCGCGGGGCACACGGAGAAAGCCTTGGCCGACTTGGAGCGATTGGCCAAGGAGTCGCCGCGCGATGGACGCATTCAGGAAGAGTACGCCCGCATTCTATTTGCCGCGGGCCGCGCCGAAGCGCTGGAGAAATGGCGCGAGATCGAGAGGAAATCGCGCCGCGGAGGCGAGCGCTGGTTTCGCGCCAAATACTACCAGGCGCTCGCGCTCGAACGTAAGGGCGACAAACCGGCCGCGGCCGCGGTGGTCAAGTTGCTGCGGGCGCAGTACCCAGAACTGGGCGGCGCGGATCTCAAGCCGAAGTTTCTGGAAGTCTTGGCGCGCTGTCAGCGGTGACGCATCTTGTGCGAGATACACGCGTTGTGCGACGGTCTCCTGACCGTCGCAGCCGGCGAGCGGGGCGGCGTAAGCCCCCCGGTGTTTTGCGAGATGCAACGCGACGTGGCATTGGTGCGTCACCGGCCGGCTTACACCGGCCGCTCGCCGTTGGATTTTTTGCGTGACCACCACTGCGGCGTGGTCAGGAGACCACGCCGCAACAATTTAAGGAGACCACGCCGCAACCGCTTTGCGTCTCTCCTACTACCATGGTCCGCGGATGTAGTAGTAACCAAACTGGTCCGTGTGGCTGGGCCAGTATGGCTGCGGAGCGAATCCGCCGCCGCCGCCAAACGCTCCTGGGTAAGGCCGTGAGTACTGGTGCCAAATCGGACGCACTTCGGTGTTGGTCACTCCCCAGCCCCATTTTGTTTGACGCCCGGCAGTGGGCGGAACGACCACGGCCACGGGCTGTCCCCAGGCCAGGTTATAATAACTTCCGTGCCAGGGGTATTGCTGGGCTCTGTACCTGGCGTTCTCATTGCGCAGCGGCGTCGTGGCATTGGTCCTTGTGGCCGTCATCAGCACCGCGACCGCGAGTGCGGCCACGGCGAAGACCCTGTGAGATTTCATTTTTGGGCAGTATCCTTTCTATCGCGGACCCGCTCGCCGTTGGCTCTCGGCTAAACGGCTAAATCCATTTTCTCGACTGGCAATTTACCACGGGCGATTTACCACCACAGCACGCGCGTGCTGGTGCCGCCGCCCTGGTACGGATCCCACCGGCGATAGGTGCGGTGATGCTTGTAGAGGAATTCGTGCGGCATCAGCGGCTGGTAGGTGATGTACGTGTGGCCCACCAACGGAGGCGTGGGGATCGGCGACAGATACAACTGCGCCGGGTTGCCGCCCACGGCGCTGGGGCCAACGTAGTGGTTGTAGAACAAGTCGTCGCGTGGCCGGGCGATGCGAACGCCGTCGGCACGGGCCAGCGCATCGCAGGTCATCCAAGAGGCCACTACCGCCGCGAACAAAAGCGCGCGGCGCATCCAATTGAGGGTCATGGTCAGGCTCCTTCCTGGGTTGGGTCGAACCGGAAGAGTAAGGCTTAGGGTGAGTGAGGGGTGAGAAGTGAGGGGTCGAGGGCGTTCATTGATCCCTCACCACTCACCCTTCACCAATCACTCCTCACTTGTCTCGGCAGGCCGTGAGGCTACGGGTAAATCTTTGTGTATGGCTTGTGCCGCAAGCGCCGTACAAGACGCGCTTGCCGGCAAAGTCACCTGGGAGGGTCCCCGCACAGTCGGTATAATCGGCACGACCGGAATCGCGCGAGGGGAAACCCAGGGAAGGCGGTCCGCGCGGTTTTCTGAGGGAAGATCTTGGGCCGCCATCCCTGGGCTTGGGGTAGTAGAATCCGAAGACATTTCCTAGCCGTTAATCTTTGCCACACACCGATGCGGAGCTGTCGTTTGCCAAGCGTAAAACCCCCGCCGTCCCGCAAAAAACCCCCGCACGACAAGCCTGCGGCAGCCGCCACTGAGCCCTCGGAGAACGGCGCCGTCGACGACGACGCCATCGATGATGCCGTTGACGGCGAGGCCGAAGGCAATGGTGAGGCATCCGACGATTCGCCAGCGGTCGCCGCCAGTGCGGGCGGTCGTCCGCGTCGCCGCGTCACGGCCGAGACCATGGCCGCTGGCCAGCGCGATATTTCCGTCAGCGAGTTCTTCGCCAAGAATCGCCACTTGCTGGGATTCGACAACCCGCGCAAGGCGTTGCTGACCACGATCAAAGAGGCCGTCGACAACTCGCTCGACGCCTGCGAAGAGGCCGGCATCCTGCCCGAGATCTGGGTCCACGTCGAGCAGACGGCGCCCACGCGATTTAAGGTCGGCATCCAGGACAACGGGCCGGGCATCCTCAAATCGCAGATCCCCAACATCTTCGGCAAGCTGCTGTATGGCTCGAAGTTTCACCGCTTGCGGATGAGCCGCGGCCAGCAGGGCATTGGCATTAGCGCCGCTGGCATGTACGGCGTGCTCACGACGGGCAAGCCGGTGAAGATCATCTCGAAGGTTTCCCAGCGCAAGCCGGCCCACTATTACGAAATCCAGATCGACACCAAGAAGAACAAGCCCGAGATCCTCAACGGCCGCGGCGAGGGGGTCGACATCCCGCCGGGCGCCGCCGGCGCAAGGGTCATCGAGAAGCACGAGATCGAGTGGATCGATGCCGACCACGGCACCCGCGTGACGATCGAGCTCGAGGCCCGCTACCAGCGGGGCCGAGCCAGCGTCGACGAGTATCTCGAACAGACGGCCATCGCCAATCCGCACGCCACGCTGCACTACATTGGTCCGGAAAACCACGCGAACGACTATCCCCGCGCGACCGAGACGTTGCCGCCCGAGCCCAAGGAAATCAAGCCGCACCCGTATGGCATCGAGCTGGGCATGCTCGTGACGATGCTCAAGGAC
>Ga0163150_10008081_pt1 | contig 12093 bp, 9 predicted proteins | sample OliLakLV19P2IB_FD_148628 | JGI IMG/M metagenome (GOLD analysis project Ga0163150, IMG submission 148628) | Freshwater microbial mat bacterial communities from Lake Vanda, McMurdo Dry Valleys, Antarctica - Oligotrophic Lake LV.19.P2.IB | ecosystem: Environmental > Aquatic > Freshwater > Lake >...
AGCCGGCGAGCCCTCCCCCGACACGCGCGAGCAAGTCGGCCCGGTAGCCGCTGGGCCTACGGCAGGGTCGGCACATCTTGGGCACAACGAAACCCGACGTTCGGCGCATGCTCGGTCGGATCGCTCTCAGCCACCCACTCTTAGAGATTCCCGGCCAGGTCATGGGCGCCATGGAGGCTCCGCCTCAACTCGCGATTGCCGATCGGCGAAACACATACACCTGCACCACAACGGAATATAGATTTTCACACCGCACTGGATTCAGCCAGACATGCACGTATCCCGCATGATTCATGACGCTTCTGCTGCAAGCGCGGATACGCGGCTCCAACAGGCAGTCTCGCCATTCAGCCCTTCGACATACTGCACGAGTATGCCTCAGGACTTCACGCCTCCGAGTGCCCGTCTCGCTTCACGTTTGCACGCTTTCGCGACGAACCTTCATGAATTATGCGGGTTATGAGTGATGCGCATGTTGCAGGACCAAGAGCCGAAATCGGGTTGGCCTACTGATTATGACCTGGGCATACGACACGTCGATTCCTGGGCTAATTCTTGACAGGATTAAAAATGGAGCGCAGGCTGTCTTTTGATTGCGTCGGAACCATCACTACTCTCTATTCCAGGAGGTGTTGCATGCAGAAATCGATCGTCGTCGCGTTTGCCGCTCTTTGCCTGATGGGAACCAGCTCGCTGGCCCTGGCTGACGATGCCATGAAAGGCGAGATGGGCAAGATGAAAGACGAGATGAAGGCAGAGAAAAATGCGATGAAGAGTGATATGACAGCGAAGAAGGAAGAGATGAAGGGCAAGATGAAAGCCCGAAAAGATGCGATGAAAGCGAAGCGCCATGAAATGAAGGAGAAAGTGAAGGCGCACAAACATATGGCAAAAACCAAAGCTGGAGAGGCTCAGGGCGCCGCTCAGTCAATGGGACAAGACATGAAAGCAGCAGTTCCAGCAACCCCTGCTCCTGTTGCCGCACCCTAAATTCTCGTGGTCGTATTCGTAGATTGCCGAGCCCTCGGGAGGTCTTTCCTCCTGAGGGCTTGTTTCTGTTAGGAAACAATCTGCGGCAAGGATGAGATCACTCGCCTTGTTCCCCCCATGAGCCTTTTGCTAGGATGCGGCGGCTGACGTGTACGTGGAGGGGGGCCATGAAAGTCGCGACATTCAATGTCAATTCGCTCAGGAAGCGTATGCCGATCGTGCTCGACTGGCTTGCCCAACACAAGCCTGATGTACTCTGCCTTCAAGAAACCAAGGTCCAAGACAGCGAATTTCCCCTGCTGGCACTCGCTGAGTCGGGATACCACATCACTTACCGAGGAATGAAATCGTACAACGGCGTGGCAATATTGAGCCGGGAGAAACCGGAATCGATAGCCTATGGGTTTGATGATGGAGGAGAAACGGAGGATGCCCGGCTCTTGCGTGTGGTGATCAAGGGAATCCCCTTCATCAATACCTACGTGCCACAGGGCTTCGAGATCGACTCACCCAAGTATCAATACAAGCTTGGTTGGTATGATCGGCTCCGCAAGTATTTTGAGAAGCATCTGTCGCCCAACAAACCGGCTATCTGGTGCGGAGACATGAACGTGGCTCCGCGACCGATAGACGTGCATAGCCCGGAAAAACATCTGAAGCATGTCTGCTATCACGAAGAGGTACGGCGAGCCTATGAATACACCCTGGCATGGGGATTTCAGGATGTGTTCGTGAAACTCTACCCACATCGGCAGCAATATACGTTTTGGGATTACCGGGCACCCAACTCACTGGAAGCGAATAAGGGCTGGCGCATCGACCATATTCTGGCGACGGCCTCGCTGGTAGAGCATTGTCTCATGGTAGAGGTGGACGTCGAGCCGCGGCGAGCGAAAGACTCTTCAGATCACACATTTTTATGGGCGGAGTTTTCGGTCTAACCACGAGCGCCACGTCCACACTTGCCCAATTCAGTCGGTTGAGTCAGTCATCCGCGCCGTCCGAACAGGCTCACGAGATTGAACGAATTATTACGCCGCCTTCAGAGCTCGCTCCTTGGCAGGCAATGTGGTCACGCGATTTTGCGCAATCAACGGATCGAGGACCAGGCCGCAATTGATACAACGGAGCACCGCAGCTTCCTGCGAAAACTCAGGTCGCCACTCTTTCACCATCAACCCTTTGCATTTTTGACAAGTCATCGTGCTCTCCTTCTGCTCTCATGTGTTCCAGCGCCGACAAGTCTGCCTTTCACGAAGGGGACCATAACATTACAAGATTAATACAGTGTTAACTGGCAGTTAAAATCCTCTAATGTCTATACATGACGATATGCATGACGTTGCAGTGGTCGGGGCAGGCGCCGCCGGGTTGGCGGCCTCGATTTTCGCTGCAGAGGCCGCAACAAAGGATGGTCACGCCCGAAGGATCGTGCTGCTCGATGGGGCAAAAACCATCGGCGCCAAGATCCTGGTCTCCGGAGGCGGTCGCTGTAATGTCACGCACGAGGTCGTCTCGCCCATCGACTTCTTTGGCAATCGCCGCATTATTAAGAACGTGCTGGCCGCATTCCCGGTCGAGGACACCATCCAATGGTTTGCTTCGCTAGGTGTTGAACTCAAGCGCGAAGAGACCGGCAAACTCTTTCCGGTAACCGATAAGGCGCGAACTATCCTGACCTCACTCGTCAATCGATGTCGTGCGCTGGGTGTCATCATTCATTCTGATCATAGTGTGACGGGCGTCGATCCTCTTCCTGGTCCCCAACCCGGGTTCGTAGTTCATCATGCTCACGGAACTCTGCGCTCTAGGAAGGTCATTCTGGCGACCGGGGGCCGATCGATCCCCAAATCGGGGAGCGACGGGTTTGGCTATACCCTCGCTCGCCGACTCGGCCATCACGTGACGGCCACCGCCCCGGCGCTAGTGCCGCTCGTTCTTGATGATACGATGTTCCACAAGCACCTCTCAGGCCTCTCGCAGGAGGTCGAGTTAGCCACAGTTGTGAAGGATTGCAAAGTCGACTGCCGAACGGGAAGCATGCTCTGGGCCCACTTCGGGATCAGTGGCCCAGTCGTAATGGACGCGAGCCGCTTCTGGACACTCGGGCATGAGCAGGGAGAAGCCGTCGAAGTCTATGGAAACTTCTTGCCCAGTCAGACGCAAGAAGAGGCGAAGTCGTGGCTTATGAAGCAAGCAACGGATAATCCACGGCGATCATTGCTAAAGACATGGGCTCAACAGATACCGGAGCGGTTTGCCGAGGCGCTCTGTTCCCATGTCGGGTGTGATCCCAGGACGGCGGTTGCACAACTGCCGAGAAAAGACCGAGATCGTCTGCTCACCGCACTGACCAAGTTTCGCTTTCCCATCATGCAGGATCGCGGCTGGAACTACGCAGAAGTGACGGCGGGTGGGGTCCCTCTCGAAGAAACCAGTTTCAGGACGATGGAATCCAAGCTGGTGCCGGGTCTCTATCTGATCGGGGAGATGCTCGACTGCGACGGCCGAATCGGCGGGTTCAATTTCCAATGGGCATGGACGACAGGATTGCTGGCAGGACGGGCGGCGACGGCAACGCCTTGATCAATCGGCAACAGGAACTTAGGGAGTGGCAGGTGTCTTGGCAAGCGCTTTCAATACCATCGAGACCTCCCTAAACGATTGAGCAAGTTTGTCGAGTTGTGATCCCTTTGCTATCACCTCACCTGCAAGAGACTTCAGCTGACTCTCATAGTTCCCAACCTCTGAGGCAATTTCTGAAATCTTCGTGAGGACCTCTTGGCATGCAGTCAGTTCCCGTTGCAGTTGCTGAGAGCAAGCCTGAGCGGCCTTGATCTCCTCCATCGACGCTTGCACTTGTTGTGTCAATCGACCGACATAGGCTTCCCGATCCCGCATGTCGGATTCCAAGTTAATCCGTACTTCCTCACTCTCGCGGCGCCGCTCCTCCAGACTCCGAATGATCTGACTCCAAGACGCAACGTCCCCAGCTAGCTTTGCCGAGTCCGGCAATGTCTGCCCACGCTCCAATGCCTTCAATGCAGGACTCAACCACTCAATGAATGCCATCACCTCGCCCAGCTTCAGATCGGTCGGCGGAGCAGGATTTAGAGCAGGCACAGCCGCGCGAACCGGATAGGCCTGTGTCGACGGTGAGACAGAGGACGGCTTGACTCTTCTCTGTTGACCGTTTCTCGGCTGTGCCCAGCGATGATATTCCAACAGGACCGCAATACAATGACGGCACATTGGTTCTTCCGGTAACGCGCAACTGCACTTTGAGATGAGATGCCCATCCTTGAGACGGATCGTCTGTTCATAGAGGCCGGAATTCCCGATGACGGCAGACGAAATCTGGTCGTCATCAGCCTCGATAATCCGAACGCGATTTTCAGAGAGGTACTGGTTGCCGATGTGAAAGGCATTGCGATCAGCCACCGCCTTGATCATCGGAGGATCCAGGAGGCTTAACCGCTCAGCGGAACAGGGGATCTTGTTTCGCATAGGTGATGTTCCCAATTGCTCACAACCCTGCTTCTATTCGGTCGTAGTCTGAAACAGGCCCGGGAAACTGTCAAGAATTCATCCGTTTTCAACGAATGTTGCATCACCGCAACATCTCTTTCATCGATACTACGCAGAGCCTATCCTTGATGGCATGGCGGCCGGTTAGTTATGGAGAGGATGCAGGCCCTGCTAGCGATAGAATTGTTTGTATTCGTTCGGTGAACCGCTGCCGGCCCTATATAATGAGCAGAAGGTGAGGCAACACACATGCCCCGGTGGACCGTTCTGTATACCTCACGGCTTTGTCAACATCGGCGAGGCAGCCCCTTCGCACTGACCGGTGTCAGCCACAGATAGTCCGCGACTTTTTCGTCAATCATGCCTTGTAACTCCTCGATGCGCCCCACCTCGAACGACGTCATATAGACGCTGATCTGGCGGACCTGATCCGTGAGGCGGCGAGTCACTCGCTTTGGAACCGGAAGGTTGTACTGAATGTGCCCGGCCCCTGTATAGCTCACCAGCGGCCCGGCCATCGTATCGCTCAACGAACGAATCTGGTTGAAGCGACGGACTAAGGTCTTCGCCATCCCTTCGTCGCGAAACATGGACGCGTCGAGCATGGTTTGATAGAGGCTGTCATCCCCTTTGCCATGACAAGCCTGGAGCTGCTGAAGAATACGGGCCCGATAGATGGGATCATCAACAATCGCCTCATCCTTCATATCCCACTGCGCCATCATGGGATCAGACCCTGCTTGAGCCAAACCATTCTGGGCCACGATCCTCACCAACGGCTTTGGAGGATTCATCGCATCCACAGTCCAATGGTGATCTTTCGCCAACTGAACCAGCGGTTCATAATCTTCTAACTGGCCGCCCCAGTTCTGGCTCCACCGGACTGCCTCTAGGAATTCCTGACGGTTCATATCTGACCCGGACACATACCGATCCAGCGCCGCTTGACCATCCCAACCGAACATCTCCATGGCTAAGGCCGGTGTGCGCCCCCCCGCCTTCAGCCACCGCAACACCATCAGCGCCGCGTCGATATGAAATCGATTGTGATGTTCCTCTCCTAGGTAAATAATGTCCTGCTGGAGCAACGACCCCGCCCATTGATCAAGGGAAACCGGTTGACCCGTCTTTGTATCAATGATCTGCCATTCCTTGAATAATACATCCTGCCCGTTCTGTGGAGAGGCAGAAGATCCGGCCCCTCCTCCACTCATGCAGGCGGCAGCGAAGCACAAGACCCCGACAATCAACAGCACCTGACCTGTGACGAGGATTGCTCGTGCAGCAAACACTCCTGGCATCGTGCGCATAGTGTGTCCTAACACAGGTCTTGCGGGATGGGCAAGATGGAAACCTTGACGCTGGTGGGCGAGGTCGTTATGCTGCCCTATTGTAGTGAACCGACATTGACGAACCGGCTTTCCCACCCCACAGCACACGATTCATGGATGTAGATTCTCCCGCACAGGTTCTTGCAGACTTTCGGTCACAGGTGACCCAACTCTTGCAGGAACGCGATAAAGAGTGGGAGGCCTCTCGCCAATTGGTTGAAGCGAAGCAACTCACGGCGACATTGAAGCGGCTGATTGAAGAAGCTCACCGCGTCGATCTTCCCATCATTGTCCAAGATGCCATCACCTTGGCGTTGGGAGGCTCAGAAGCCACCAATATTCAAAGTCTCCCAGGCCCTCGACTCAAAGAACTCACAGGGCTCCCTCCAACCAAAGCCATACGAGCCCTCTGTGTATGGTTTGGCATCCTTGAAAGCCCGACGCCCCAGTGGCCCGTGACATCCCGGCAGAGTAAAGAGATTGAGGCGTTCGCCCAGTCGCACACCAATCCCTTCGACCTCTTGCTCGACGCAGACGTCGCCTCCCTGCTCGATCTAGGAGCCGGCGACCTCTCCTTCGCCACAGAGCTGGTTGAGCTCTACGTCGCCCCCCTGCAGCACAGGCAGCACGAATTGATTCTTCATGCGCTCGACCGGCTTCAACCAGGATCAAAACTCGGTGGCCCCCTCCATCCAGAGCGAGAAACTCTCAACGGCCTGCGGTCTCGGGCAGGACTCTCGTTTCAATTCTACGGGAACCAGGACATGTTCGACCTGGGTAGCCTCGATCAGACGAGAAAGCTCGCACCCCGCTACACAATCGCGACCTGCTGGGCCCCCGCGACACCCACGTTTGCCTATGAACCGACCCGATTGTCTGAGTCCATCATCACGCAAGATCTCCATCAGACCAAAGGCACGTTCGGACAGACCCGCTATTCTGGCGAACCGGCACTGGAAGTCCAGCATGAAGGCCGCGCACTCCTCTTTCCCCCTTGGAAATTTGAAGTTCGAGGCCCGCTCGCTCTCCTCGACCTGATGGCGCACCGTGGCCTCCTCTGCGTTCTGGGAGCCGTCGACACCCAAGTCTTCTGGGAAATTCTTGCGCAACTGCTCGACGATGTCCGTTATCGACCTGACAATCAGCCATTCACATCAGAAAACCTCCCCCTGGTGTTCGGCCCAGTCTTCGAACAGCTTTCGCGCCTTGCGATCGGCGACAGGCTGAATTTGTCGGATTGTGGTCCCTTGCGCAAAGAGATTCCACGTGTCCTTCCCCTTCTGCCGATGCAGGATCCCTCTTACCGTTTTCGCTCCGTCCAGATCCGCCGTGGAGCCATCTTCCCAGGAGTTCCCGCCAGCAGTACTGCCCGACGGTTTTCCGGCATGGCCGAAGAACACCCTCCTTGGATGCTGATTCTCGTCCCGGAATAACAAGAGACTGAAAAAATTCTCCAGCGGCGTTCTCGCATCGTTCAGACCCTCAACGTACCCCAAGGGTACGCCTCGGCTCTTCACTCGCTGCGGCCTTGCTGGACGAAATTTTTGAGCCTCTTGCGGGACAGCCCTGCTGTTGTTGTGTCACACGAGCGAGCCACCGAGGTTCTCGTGTGCAGAATATCACCTTTCCGCGCCTGATAAAGCTGAACCCAAGCAGCCCTGCCGGCGCAACGCCTTATAACCCGCTCTTTCCAGAGTGGTCAATGCAAAAACTCAGGTGAAAATTGACCATCTCCTGACCCTTTGTTAGACTTCGATCGTGTCAGATCATCCTGCATTCCTGAACCATCAAGACCACTAATCCCAACATGAACTCATCTCACACCATCCGGTCGATCCAGGACAATATTGCGCTGGTCATCAAGGGAAAGACGCATGTGATCGAAATGGCCGTCGTCTGCCTTCTGGCACGAGGCCATCTTCTCCTCGAAGACGTGCCTGGCGTCGGGAAGACCACGCTGGCGCACAGCTTGGCTCGATCATTGAGCTGTTCGTTCAAGCGCATTCAATTCACCAGCGATCTCTTGCCGTCCGACATCGTCGGGGTCTCCATGTTTAATCGGCAAAAACAAGGATTCGAGTTTATACCGGGACCGATTTTCGCGAATGTCGTGCTGGCCGACGAGATCAATCGCACCACACCGAAGACCCAGAGTAGTCTCCTGGAAGCGATGGGTGAAGCGCAGATTTCAGTTGATAATCAGACACACCCGCTTGAGCAACCCTTTATGGTGATCGCCACCCAGAACCCCGCAGAATACCATGGGACATTCCCCCTTCCTGAATCCCAGCTCGATCGGTTTCTGATGCGCCTCTGCATTGGATATCCCACGCTCAAGGAAGAGAGAAAGGTGCTCAACCGTGCGTATTCGTTGCACCCAGCTGAAATGCTGGATCCGGTTCTGTCGGCCCAGGAAGTGTTGGCTCTGCAGGCCCGTGTAGATCAGGTCCACATGGAAGAGAGTCTGACAGATTATCTCCTGGCGATTGTACAAGCTACCCGTCAGAGTGAACTCTTATCCTTGGGGGTCAGCACGCGCGGCGCGCTGGGGTTGAGCAAAGCGGCCAAGGCCCTGGCCGTCGTCCGAGGGCGCGACTACTGCCTCCCCGATGACATCAAAGAGCTGGCGCCAATTGTGCTGTCTCACCGCGTCATGCTGAACCGAACCCATGGCATGCGGACACAGAGTTTCGAACAGGCGGAGCGTATGGTGATCGATATTGTCGAAACCGTCCCCGTCCCGGTCTAGCAGTCTGCTGAAAAACGTGATTTTCTTACAATATGTTGTCGCGATATAACCATTGATGATCATGTCAGAGTCGCAGCAGGATGCTCAAAAAGGCCGTCCAGCAAGGCCGCAGCGAGCGAAGAGGCGAGGCGTACGCTTCGGTACGTTGAGCCTCTAAGCGACGCGAGAACGACGCTGGCGGACTTTTTCAGCATCCTGCTAGTCAGTCAGCGATGGATATCCCGGCCAACCGGCTACATGAGGCGCGTGAAGCACCTATTCCTCAACCTCCGTGCCTCCTCACCCCTCTCGTTCATTCGAGGCCTCTCACAGAAACGGTCGATCCGCCTCACATCTGAAGGAACAAAGTTCCTTCTTTTCACCTTCGGGATCGGACTCGCCGCCATCAATACCGGTAACAATTTGTTTTACTTGCTCTTTGCGATGATGCTCAGCCTGATCGTGATCTCTGGACTGCTCTCAGAGCACTGCCTGAAGCGCCTGGAATTTCACCGCCATGTCCCCGACCTCATCATCGCCAACGAGCCGACCTCCCTCACACTCTCAGTCACGAATCGCAACCGTCACTTGCCCAGCTTTTCTTTACGTTTCTGCGATGTCGTCGAAGGCAACGATGTCGATCGAGGTCTCATGATCCCTCTCCTGCCGGCACAGAGTTCTGTGCTCTTGTCCTATCCACTCCTTGCGACGAAACGAGGCCGGATCCGGATTGAAGCTACCCGAGCTCACACGCTGTTCCCCTTCGGCCTGTTCCTCAAGAAAGGGCGTTACCCTGAGGAAACACATCTGCTCGTCAGCCCACCCATCAAACCGCTCACCTTGCGATTCATCGATGAATTAGTCAGTGAGGGGCAAGGAGAATCAATCCCGCAACGAGGAGATGGAACCCAACTCTACAACCTCCGCCTCTATCGACCGGGCGATGACTCCAGAGCGATTCATTGGATGACCACTGCCCGCACGTCTCAGCTGATCGTTCGGGAAACAGAAGCGGAGGATCAAAGACGGATCACCGTCATCTTGTCAATCGTGGCCCCCGAAGAATGCGACGCCCTCTTCGAGCGGAGCGTGACATTCGTAGCATCACTGCTTTCACAACTGACCGAGCGAGCCTACCCTGTGCGACTGATTGTCGGAACGGTAGACTCGGGACTCGGGTCGGGATCCGGTCATCTCTTGGCGATGCTGCGCTTGTTGGCATTATGCGAACGGCGGGTACCTGGCACTGGTAGTATCCAATACGGCGAGAGCCTCCCGCTCATGCATAACGACGAGCGAGGCTATACGGTGGCGGTGGTGCCATGGTCGGATCAGGAGGCTTCTGTGAGCCCGGTACAGGCCGATCGGATACTCCATGCCGCGCAGCTTGAAGAATTGACACATGCTTTTTGATCGAGCCTTTACCATCAGCTCCGTTCTCCTTGCCGCCACGGCATTCAGTGGGCTCGTACTTGTGCAGAGCGTCCCGCTCTGGCTCGCGTTCCCCACCGTGATCATCCTCATCATCTCGTTGCTTCGCGCTGAAGGGAAGGGAATCATTCGTCGGGCAATGGCCCGGGTCACCGTCTCGGCAACCTTGTGGAATGTCCTGCTGATCTGCGCCTTTCTCATATTACTGATCGATCTCACCCTGGTGTCACAAGACTTGCTCCCGGCCGGTATCCACTTTCTCGTCGTGTTGCTGGATATCAAGTTACTCACGCTTCAACAACGGCATGACTATCGGCATCTCTACGCGATTAGTCTTATGGCCATCTTGGCGTCCGCCGCACTGACGACCGACGCGTGGTTTATCCCCATATTTCTGCTGTACCTGCTTGCGGCGGTCTGGACACTCCTGCTCTATCACTTGACCCACGAAACGGACGACATCTCTCCCGGCGTCACACCCTCAAGCACGGCAGCCGGTCACGCGGCATTTCCAAGTGGCATCACACACCGGTTCTTTTGGTGGACCAACGGAACGGCCCTCATGACGATTGCGCTGACGCTGACTATTTTCTTTCTCATTCCTCGCATCGGCGCAGGGATGTTTCAGAAAACAAGCGGGGAAACCCTGCGGACGACCGGGTTTTCTGATCGAGTTGACTTGGGAACAATCGGATCAGTCAAACAAGATCCGCAAATCGTCATGCGAGTTGAATTGCCTGACCAGCCCGCCGTTGAAAAAGATCGACTCTACCTGAGAGGACTCGCGTACGATCAGTATAATGGGCGATCATGGAACCACAGCGAAACCCGACGTCGCTCGTTGAATTCCGTCGATGAAGGACGAGTATTCCTCGTTCGCCCAACCGACCTCCCTCCAGGCAGCTTGTCGATACCCATCCGTCAAGATATTCTGCTGGAACCACTCGATACCGCTGTCCTGTTTGCGGCACCATTCGCTGAACGGGTGAGCGGCGAGTTTCTTACTGTCCTGACCGATACCATTGGTGGGCTGTACTTGCCCTCCCCTCCTTCTTCCCGTATCCGATACTCCGTGACCTCGCACGTGACACGCCTGGCCCAGGACGAACGGACCGCATCGACCCTGGTCTACCCAGACTTTATCCGTTCCCACTATCTTCAGGTTCCTGAGGAATCACAACTGGTGGCGGAGTTAGCGCATCGCGTCACTCAAGAAGCCACAACTCCATTCGGGCGAGTGTTGGCCGTCCACCAACATCTCTTGGGAAATTACCGCTACAGCCTTGAAGGCGAGACGGCCACGCTCAGTCATCCGCTCGAGGAATTTCTTTTCACGAGAAAAACCGGATATTGCGAACATTATGCCACCGCCATGGTCGTCATGCTGCGAACTATAGGCATTCCTGCTCGACTGGTGACAGGGTTTTTGGCCACAGAATGGAATGAATATGGAAGCTACTTCACTGTGCGCCAGCGAGATGCCCATGCCTGGGTCGAGGTCTATTTTCCTTCCTCAGGCTGGATCATCATGGATCCCACCCCTACCACCGACACACTGGTCGCCACCAATCGTTGGGAATCCTTTCGCCACCTCGGGGAATCCGTTCGATTACAGTGGGACCGTCTGTTCGTGCGTTATAGTGCGAAGGATCAACTGGCAGTCGTTCATGGAGTACGCGAAAGTAGTGGTGCTCTGCGTGAACAAGCGAGCCACTGGGGTTCATTGATCAGTGCCCCTATAGAAAAGGGCTTCAGCGGCCTGGTGCATGTGGCCCACACGTTTCGGCCTGGCATGCTGGAACTCATAACAGGCGTAGTCGTGGTCGGCTTAGCCCTGCTTCTCCTTATACTTCGGGATAGAATCGGACTCTGGGCGACCACCCATCTTCCGACATCGCATCCACAGCTTGCGATCGCCCATCTCTATGCTCGCATGATTCGTACAGTGGAAAAACACGGCGTACGCAAATCTCCATCCGCCACCGCTAATGAATTTGCCAGACTGGTCGAACGGGAATGGAAAGCAGCCGGCCCCATGGTGGCTGATGTCATCGCCCTCTACCATCAAGGACGATATAGCCGAAC
>Ga0163150_10008082_pt1 | contig 12093 bp, 11 predicted proteins | sample OliLakLV19P2IB_FD_148628 | JGI IMG/M metagenome (GOLD analysis project Ga0163150, IMG submission 148628) | Freshwater microbial mat bacterial communities from Lake Vanda, McMurdo Dry Valleys, Antarctica - Oligotrophic Lake LV.19.P2.IB | ecosystem: Environmental > Aquatic > Freshwater > Lake >...
CCGAGTCTTCAAGAGGGTAGGTCTACACTACATCGCAGTCTTAAAAACTCCCATTGAGGCGACAGGACTTGCCTCCAGCGATTTGGTCAAATAAGCTCGAAACTACCAATGTCGTGACGAACTTGGGCTAACAAACATCAGCCACGAAATGCCAGCGTAGTCGTGCGCGCATTCGCGGGCAGCGTGCCGGTCTGACTCCTGAACTGGACCTGTGAGGATCGGAGGCGGTGACTGGGGCAGGAGAATAATTCTGAAGGTGTGGCAAAAGCAACGAGGCATTTGCGGCCAGAAAAGCCCCTGACTCGCAAATGCCTCGGTTACCGACGTGACGAGCTTGTTATTTACCTGCGTACTTCACGAGGACAAAGTCAGTGGAGGACTTGCCTTCGGAATCAGTCACAGTAAGTTGCAGCATATGTGACTTCGAACCACGCTTTGAAAACTCCAGCGTGGGAGTAGCTGAATCGGCATTGAGAATGCGGGCCGACGCACCTTCATTGGCAAGAGTCCACTCGTAGGTCAGTGCCTCGCCGTCAGCGCTGGTTGACGCGGAGCCATCGAGCTGGACGGAGGGCGAGCTGGCGGAGATATTCTTAGGGCCGGCGATCGACGCCTCAGTCTGTTTCTTTTCGGAGGCAGCCCGGCCGGTGTTCATCGCCGGGAGGGTAATCGTGTAAGAGTAGACGGCCGTTGCAAAGCCGAACTGGAGTTTGTCGGATCCCGGGGGGACCATGATTAGCCCGTCCTGAACCGCGTAGTAAGAGCCCTTCGCGCCTTTGAAAGCGCCCGTGCCGCCGGTGATTTCGACGGAACCCTGCTCGCGGAAGGTGCCATTCGCCAGGTTGAGGCAGGCAACGAGGTCGCCCGGTTTGCCCTTCTCATAGAGTAAGTCGCCGGTACGTTCAAAGCGCGTCACTGCAACGTGGTCCACCAGCTTCAACTCGATTCCGGTGGCTCCACCCGGCATGGTGCAGCTCTTTCCAGTGGCTCCGGACTGGCTTACGCCCTGGCCAGTGATTCTGCCCATGTCGCTGTTCCCTGCGTACCAGGCGTAGTTCGCTACGCCGTCCCCGGCGAAGTTGAACGGAGAGCTGCCGAAGGTGGTCGTGTTGTTGCTTTCGAACTGGAGGGTCCTTGTTACTCCCTGAGCCATGAGGCTGCCTGGTAACAGCGTGAGGGCGACCAGTCCGATGCCAGTGTTGATGCTCTTTGCCAATTTCATTGTGATCATATGTCCTTTTAGGGGTAAAACGAGGTTTATTCCGCCTTTAACGGAGAAATTACAGTGACCGAACCCTTCACCATGCTTTTGCCGTGTTGCATGTTCCGGCACTGGTGGAGCCCACCGCTACAGTGGACCCTGAGTTTGTCCCGACGCGCTGCCACAATTTACAATCGACTTATTCTAAGTCACTTTTCGGATCTGTCAAGAGCCTGATGTCATGAGGCGCCGGAGCGAAACCACGCTTCTTTGGAGAACGCGCACATTCAGTTACTAACAGCTCAGAAGACAGCCGGTATTTCAGCAGATGTTACTGTGAGGTTTTCGACCGGCACATACTTATGCCGTGAGTGGCTCTGTCCGGGGGCCGAGGTATCTCAGAGTAACAATCGTGAGATCGTCGCTCTGCGGGGCTGATCCGACAAACGCCGCAACGTCATCGACGAGTGCACGCACGATGGTCGACGCGGGCACACCATCCACATAGCGGCGCAGCGTAGTGTCCATGCGGTTCACATGGAACAACTGGCTGTCGTTGTCGAGCGCTTCGTTCACACCATCGGTGTAAAGCACCAGGGTGTCTCCGGGATTTAGCTGCAGGTATCCGGTCGGGAATGGTATCCCGTCCATGAAGCCGAGCGCCATCCCACCCTTTTTGTCGACGAATTCGACACCGGTCTTGTGACGAATGATAAAGGGCGGCTCATGCCCTCCGTCGCTGTATTCAACGCGGCCAGTCCTCAGGTCGAGAATGCCGCAGAAGACGGTAACGAACATTTGCGAATCGTTACCCGCGCAGAGAAACTTGTTGACCAGCTCCAGAGTTGTTGCAACCAGGCCGGAGTTACCCATCGCGGAGATCTTGAACGCAGTGCGTGTGATCGCCATAAACAGTGCGGCGGGAATGCCTTTGTCCGACACGTCTCCGATGATGAAGCACAGCCGGTTCTCATCCAGCAGGAAGTAGTCGTAGAGGTCTCCGCCGACGTCCAGCGCAGGATCGAGCACTGCGTGAATGTCAACCTCGGGCTTGTCCGGAAATGCCGGAAAGTCCCTCGGCACCATACCCATCTGAATCTCATGAGCGAGCTTCAGGTATTGCTGGAGCTTCTGGGTCTGTACGTAGGAATCGACCAGTTCCGCGCGCTGCAGTGCCAGTGCGAGATGCGTGCAAATGGCACGGAGGAAGTTCTGGTCATCGTCAGTGAACACGCCGCCGCGCTTGTTCAGTACCTGAACAACCCCGAGGAGGCGATTCTGCTGGCTGATGATGGGTACGCTCAGGATGGACCGGGTGACGAAACCGGATTTCTTGTCGAACGCCTGGTTGAAGCGACTGTCCTGGTACGCATCCGGAATATTAATCGGACGCCTTGCTTCCGCAGTCATCCCGACGATGCCAATGCCGAGCGGAACGCGGATCTCAACGGCATTCATACCCTCGGCGACCTTCGTGTACAACTGCTTCGCAGGTTCGTCGTACAAAAAGAGGGAGGTGCGTTCCGCCCGCATGGCTCTGGTTACTTCAGAGACCATGGTGATCAGCATTCGGTCGAGCTGAAACTCTTCGCCGAGGGCCTGGGAAATATTCAGCAGGAGTTCAAGTTTCTGTTGAGCATCGGACTGCTCGCTTACCTGTTCCTGTGGCGTGCTCATGTTGCTTCACTTCCATTAGACGCCGTTCCCGCCTGCTTCAGCAACATCGTAAAGGAATGCACGTTTCCTTCGGGCGTTGAGACGTAGTCCAGCTTGTCCACTGAGTCTTTCGCCAAAAGGATCCCCAGGCCACCGATGCGTCTGTCCTCAAGGGGCAGATCCAGACCGGTGTCGGACTGCTGCTCATGTAAGTTCGGATCGTAGGGGCGTGCGTGATCCCAGAGCTGAACTTCGAACGCATCGGGCGAGGCGATTATCTGAACGATAATATCGCCGCTTAAACCAGCCTCTTCATAGCCGTGAATGACGATGTTGGTTGCTATCTCGTCCACCGCGAGGCAAAGTTTGTAAATCGGACTGCGATCCATACCTGCTTCGGCAGCCTGCTCAGCAACGTAGTCGCGGATCGGTTCCAGGGAGTCCAGTGTTCCCTCGAAGCTTCGTTCGGTCATGCTTTCCCTCGTGGTGACGTGAGGGGCGGCACGCGGGGCTGCCCCTCTCTCCGAACTAGTTCACGCTTGCTTCGTCCCCAGGATCCGTGTCCTGCACATAGACCGCGTCATAGAAGCCGGTCTTCCTGAGAGTGTCGATAATCGGCTCCTGCGGCTTGACCACATAGATCTTGAGCTGAGGCTGACGCTGTTTTGCGAAGATGATGATTCTGAGGCCAGCCGACGCCATGAAGGTCAGGTCCTCGACTTGCAGAACAAGCCGGTCCAGCTTTTGGGTCAGCAGGTGCTCGATTTCATTGCGTACAGCCGGAGCCGAAGCTCCGTCGAGCTGTCCTGTTAGCTTGAGTCGACCCGTTGTCCCTGTAACGGACGGTTGAATATCCAGCGCCATAATTAATTCCTCTCCAGAGTTACTTTTGATCGGCTATAAGCACCAGGATCGACCTGGGGCCCACGATAACGTTGTGCTGGTCGTGCAGTACCGGTGCATCGGCTGCCGAATAGAAGTCATCCGGGCCTGGCATCGACGTGTTCACTACAACTTTCCAGACTTTTCCCTCGCCCGGGCCCGGCAGCGAACAAGGCAGACCGTCCCAGAACATATTCATTGCGACATAGATGGACTGATCCGGAGCCTTGGCGTGCGCACCGTCGAGCCGGAACGCAATGCACCGGCTTCCACCCGAAAAATCCGGCTGCCACGCATGGGTGCCGTGGAAGCTGATATCGGGAAACCCGCTGCCGGCGGTGTCGCGATGTTCAAAGAATTTCCGGCCGCGGAGAACCGGGTGTTCTCGCCGGAAGTGGATCATGCCCGCGGTGAAGCGCAGCATCTCCCGATTCTTAGACACCCCGGACCAGTCGAGCCAGCCCAACTCATCATCGTGGCAATATGCGTTGTTATTGCCGCTCTGCGTGTGGCCGATTTCGTCGCCCATCAGCAGCATTGGGATGCCACGGCTCAGCATGAGAAGGCAGATCGCATTCTTCGCCAGGCGTCGCCGCATTTGGTTCACACCGGGATCGTCGGTCTCGCCTTCCCAGCCGCAGTTCCAGCTCTCGTTGTCATTGCCACCGTCGTTATTGTTCTCGCCGTTGGCTTCGTTGTGTTTGTTGTTGTACGAGAACAGGTCGCGCAACGTAAAACCGTCGTGGCAGGTGATGAAGTTGACGCTCGCCTGAGGCCCGCGGTAGTAGTACAGGTCCGGTGAACCTTGAATGCGCGTTGAGATTTCGCCGACAAGGCCAGGCTCGCCTTTGAGGAACTTGCGAGCCGAATCGCGATATTTGCCGTTCCATTCGGCCCAGCGTCCGTAGGCGGGAAATGAGCCGACCTGGTAGAGGCCGCCCGCATCCCACGCTTCGGCGATGAGTTTGCACTTGCTCAGAACGGGATCGTAAGCGAGCGATTCGAGAAGCGGCGGATTCGACAACGGTGCGCCGTTCTGGTCGCGTCCGAGGATTGACGCAAGGTCGAAGCGGAAGCCGTCGATGTGATACTCGGCCGCCCAGTAACGCAGGCAGTCCAGAACCATATTGCGAACGACCGGGTGATTGCAGTTCAGCGTGTTGCCGCAGCCGGAGAAGTTATAGTAGTAGCCTTCCGGCGTCAGGATGTAATAGGTTCGGTCGTCGATGCCCCGAAACGAGATTGTGGGGCCGCGGTGATCGCCTTCCGCGGTGTGATTGAACACGACATCGAGGATGACCTCGATGCCAGCCTTGTGCAATTCCTTGACGAGCGTTTTCAGCTCATCGACCTGCATCCCGAAACGGCCCGTAGCGGCATAACCCGCTTTGGGAGCGAAGAACCCAAGTGTGCTGTATCCCCAGTAGTTCAGCAGCCACTCGCCGGTTTCCGGATGCTTTCGGCTGTTCTCCCATTCATCGAACTCGAAAATGGGGAGCAATTCGATTGCATTGATACCGAGTTCTTTTAGGTACGGGATCTTTTCGCGAAGACCTGCAAACGTGCCTGGCGCGGAGACGCCCGACGACGGATCCGCGGTAAAGCCCCGAACGTGAGCCTCATAAAGTACGAGATCCTCGGTTGGAACTTCGAGGGGGCGGTCATACTCCCAGTCAAAGTCGTCGAAAGCGAGTCTGCCCCGATGCTGATGAGCGTGATTCCAGTCGGGCGCCTCGCGCCATATATCCCGCCCGCCAATGACCTTGGCGTATGGATCGCAAACCACCTTATTTCGGTCGAAACGCAGTCCGGACGCCGGGTTCCACGGACCGTCGAATCGATAACCATATTCCAGTTCTTCGGTTTCCAGATCGAACACGATCATGGAATACACATCGCCGATCCGGAACTCCTGAGGAAATTCGATCTCGACTACTGGCTCAGCTTCATGTTTGCGAAACAGAACCAGCGTGCATGACGTGGCGGAGCTGGAGAACACGGAGAAGTTGACTCCGCTCGAAACGATGTGGGCTCCGAACGGGAGAGTATGACCTCTCCGATACTTAAAGCCAGAGTGCTCGTGGGTCGGATAATAGTCGATTCGGGATTCTGTCATTTCGCTGGGCCGCCGATGGCCTCCAAAGCCCGTTCTTTATCGGCTACCAGAGTGAAGAAGGTAATGAATCCCGTGTGCGACATCACTGCCTGGATGTCGGGGGAAACGCCGGCAAGCACCAGCTTTCCGTTGCGGGCCGTAAATTCGCGGTACACCAGAAGGAGAAGCCGAAGGCCGGCACTGGACAAGTACACGACCTTCGTCAGATCCAAAACGGCCTTCTGAGTTTCGTCAAGAGCAGGACGAATATCCTCTCGAATCTGGGGAGCGGTCTTACCGTCAATGCTCCCCTCGAGTTCGATAATAGTTACATCGCCCTGTTTGTGCACAGAAAACATAAGTTTATTTACCAGCGGTCTTGTCAACCCACGAGGCGGGCGAGATCAGCACCTTTACGGTGCGCCGGTCGCCGCCGCTGGGCAACTGAACTGTCAGGCCAAAAGCGTCGAAGTTGTCGTATGGCTGTCCGTCGATCCAGCATTTCTCGATGAAGATGCTGCCTTCAGGGAGAATATCCGGAGAAACCCGAAGTATGTTGCCCGGGAACGCGTCCGGATACGGCTTGAAGTAGAAGAACATCGGCTGCTTGGTGATGAGCAGGTTCGTGTAGACGGCTGAGAGGAAGCACAGTTCCATGGAGTGGTACGCACTCATGGAGTGGCTGCCCTTCAGACGCTCGTTCCCAAGCAGATACGGCAGGCCGTTTGCGAGGGTGTTGAAGAACACACCGCCGTCGTCGTGATCCAGGAAGAACGCGTTATAGAACGCGGCAGACTCACGTGCCAGCTTGAGGTAGTGGTCGTCACGCAGCACACCGTGCATGATCAGGTAGGCCAGAATGCCCTGTTCCTGCTGCCACCAGGCCTTGCGGTCGTGCCAGACGAAGCGATAGTTCTCGCCGTCCGGCTGGAGGACCCGTTCCACGACGTCGTACCAGCCGCCGCGCTGCTGATCGCAACCGGCTTCCGGCATCAGTTCGGCAATCTTGCGGGCGAGATCGACGTAGGTGTCCTTCTCGCGCAGCGAATTCATGCGGATCAGGTTCCACGCGATCTTCAGGTTGTGGCCCACCACCGAACGGTTCTGCTGCCAACCCCAGCCCTGGTCCTTGCTCCAGTCTTCAAAGAATCGCTCCTGAACGAAGGGGCTGTTTTCGTAGTCCGGGAAGTATTTGGCGATGGTGTCGAACGTGTACTCGAGGAAATCGGCGTGCTTCTTTTCGCCCGTCGCCAGGTACAGGTTGATGAGGTAAGCCGGGGCGTGGTCGCCCACCGAGTTCCAGTTCTTACGTGCCCGGTTGTTGCCCAGCGATTCGGCACGCGCATCGAGAGTGACCGGATCGAGATGGGAGAAGTAGCCACCCTGCTCGTCGTCTTTGTAGTACTTTTCGAACAGCGCGATGGTCTGCTCCATGTCCCAGAGGATCCTGGGATCACCGGTCAGACGGTACGTCATGCAGGGTCCGCAAAGCGCGTAAATCTGCTCGTAAGCGGGAATGGAATAGTAGTCGTCGCCGAATTCCGACGTGAGCAACTTGTGTTCTTTGTTGCCGTCGGCCTCGACCTTGACACCGTGATACCAGTAAACGATGTTGTCGTCGGCGTCATGGAACCGCATGTGATCGCGGAGGTACTGAGTGCCCTTCTCGGATGCCTCGAGAAATTCCTCGTCGCCGGTCATCATGTACGCCGTGCTAAGTCCGTACACCATACGGCTGATGGTGTCGGTCTCCTGCAGATAGTCGCCCTTCTTGGCGCCGGCGAGATGCAGGATGGTCCGGTAGTGCCGGTAGTCGATCTCCTGACCGGGGTACTCGAACTGCCACTTCAGGTAAGACGAGCCGATCGACCGGGACTGGTTGATCCACCAGTCGGGCTCTTCATGGCGGAACGTGCCGGGGCCGCTGCCGGGGAACACGAGCCACTGCGCCTCAAACCTCGAATTGGTTCCGTCGCCGGGATAATACGTCCCGTACGCATACACGAACTGGCGGTGGAGTGCCAGGAGCGCTGGCATCACGCCCGTCGCATCTCTGTAACTCTCAGTCAGGTTGTAGGTCGTCCGCGCGAAGGTGTTCGGAGTAAGGTGAACTGTGACCTCGCGGTCGTCCGAGGTCCGCAATACGAAAAGCTGGGCCTGCGAATTGAACGAACTAACGTAGCCGGCCACTGTGTCTGAAAATGTAAAGTCGATTTTCATGCCCTGCTAATTTCCCACTCCTTGAAGTTTTCAAAAAAGACCGCGACGAAAGCGTACGGACCACCGCTGCGCTGGATACACTTCACCGACATCCGGTTTCCGCCCGGACGACCCTAAAGCTCGTGAGTGGTCGTTGAAGGGCAGCGCACGACAGGAATTTAGCAACGCTACCATGGCCGTAAATGGCTGTCAAGCAGCCCGAAAAGTAGGCGGGATTTCGTTTGTCGTCCCGGCTCAGCCGCGGAGCGAAAATTCTCTTCGGGGGTGAGCTGAAGGACGGAAGGTCCGCGCGTAATATCACGAGATGCGGCCGGGTCGGCTGGCGGTTCTGATACTCTGACCTGAGCGAACGTAAGAACAAATTGTGGCGAAAGTAAGGCGAGTGGCCAATTGAGGGCAGCCGGCGAGGAAGCTTATCGGATGTGGTCTTCGCCCGGGCAGTGTCGCATTGTTGAGAGGGGCTTTCAGGTCGGTCTTTCAACCGCTTGACGGCCAATATTCAGGATGGTATCGTTGAATCCGTTTTAAGTCCTGCGTTCCCGGAACTCGACAGCATGCACTTGCGTGCGGATGGAGCGTGGTACTTGCGTGATGCAGGATATGTGTGAGGACTCAGAACTATGCAGAAGGCAAGCAAGGGCAAAATCGCCGTACTTATTGAAGATCACTTCGATCAGACCGAGTATCGGATGTTCAATGAGTATTTTCCGGAGCACGGCTATGAGGTAGAGTATGTCTCGCACCTCTGGGGCCAGCCGGAGCTACACTTTGGAGGCAACCCGGACAACGGTGTCGTGGAGGACCACGTAACAGTGCGCACGGAAGTCAACGACGTGAAGCCTTCCGACTACAAGGGGATCATCCTCATCGGCGCGTACGCGATGGATCGGTTGCGCTATCAGGCCAAACCGAAGAAGGGTGAACCGAACCAGGCTCCGGCGGTTGCGTTTATTCGCAAAGCGATGTCGGAGAAAGCACAGGTCGGCACCATCTGCCATTCGCTGTGGCTGCTGTGCGCCGACGCGTCGATGCTGGATGGCCGCAAGGTCACCTGCGCGCACAACATCATCTGCGACGTGGAAAACGCGGGCGCGGAAGTGCTGTTCGAGGGCGATGAAACGGCTGAACTCGTGGTTGACGGGAACCTCATCACGGGCAAGCATCCGGGGATGACACAGCGTTTCATGGAGACCTTCATCAGTCAGATCGAAGGCCGCCCGGCAGCTGCCGCGCAGAGCTGACCACTTTTTCTGGAAATCCAATCTGAGGCAGGCATCCCAATGCAGAACTACGCTGTAAGAGATCAGGACGGACGGGTTGTCTTCTACGTGCTCCTTTGGAAGCGCAAGGGCATCTCCCTCCAGTTGTTTGACGACTACTGGCGCAACGTGCACGGCCCGGTGTGCGCGAGACTGCCAGGCCAGTATCAGTACTGGCAGCTTCATGTGGCCCACAACGAAGGTGGCGTGTGGCCACAGTTGCCGGGCATCGCGTACTCCACGCCCGAGGCGCAGAATTTCGACGGCATCGCCGAACTGACGTTCCAGAGTGAAGAGGATCGCACCACGTGGTTTCAGGCTGCGGCGATTCTCATGGACGACGAGCACAATCTCTTCAGCAAGGCGATTGGCTACAACACGGGCACCGGCAATTCGATTACGTTTGTAGATGGAATTCCGACTGGCGATCCCAACGGTGCTCCTGGCGTCGAGAAGTACCATGTCATGGTTCGCAAGACCGACGGGATCTCTGTCGCAGATTTTCGTAAGTATCTCAGGGACACGTTCGCTCCGGCCGTTGCCGGGAGTGAGAACGTGCTGAAGTTCCGGCTGCACATGTTCGAGGAAGTGGATGCCACGCGTCCGGAAGCCGCTGGCGTTGCCCACGCGGAGCCGTACGAAGACAGCTATCAGGCGGCATTCGAGATCGCGTTTACAAATCGTCTGGAGCAGGAGAAATTCTTCGCTTCCGATGCGTACGCCACGGCGGTCGCGGATCAGGCGAAGTACATCAAACAAATTTTTCCGTTTCCGGAGCGTAGCGCTTACGCGTTAGTATACGGCGGAAAGATGACACTGGCCGGGCAGCGAAGCTCGACGGTGGCCGAGTTGATTACGAGCATCGGCGCAACCAACCAGTTGCGTGACGACATCACCTCACTCATGCTGGGTGGTGGATCAGCAGTCGGTGCCGGAGCTTAAAACACACAAGGGGCGGAGAGTGAACGAACCTAAGGATGGGGCATCTGTCAGTACAAACGCCGTACTCGGCGACGAAGCGCTGCAGCTGGCGCTGAAATCCATTCACCCGGAGTGGGGTGACTTCTGCATTCGTGCTGCCGCCGAGGTATGGGGGCGGCCACACGTCGATCAGAAGACCAAGGCGCTGATCACGATCGCGGTGGACGTTGCGAATACTAATATTTCCGGTCCTGGGTCGCCGTTTGAAGCCCACGTGCACATGGCATTGGCACAGGGCGCCAGTGTCGCGGAGATTGAAGAAGTTCTGATGTTTATGTCCGTGTATGCCGGATTTAACAAGGCTGCCAGCGCGTTTGGCAGGTTTGCAGAGATCAGGGCGAACGGAAAAACAGGTTTTGGCGACGCGGTCTGAGCTTGTTCTGGCTGAGCGCGTCGCGTACAAGCAGTTGCGGTTACTTCAGTAGATGGAGATTTGCGAATGCGGACGAGAACTAATTATTATCAGCACCTGTCGGCGGATTACTCAAAACCCCAGCCTGTTCCCGACAGCCAGTCAGCGAAGCTGCTGGAGGATGCGGCGCGTTACATCGCGATGAAGGAAGCCACGCTTCCAACGCTCGGAGTCGACTACGATTTGCAGGTGATTGAGGTGGAGAACAAGGAGTGGTGGCCCACTCATTGTGAAGCGCTTCGGAAAGGACGCGGGGATCTGCTGACGGGCGAGTATCGCGACGATCTGGTGTACTTCTGCCAGGACGGACCGTACTACGGGCTCGGCGAGCAGAAAGAGCGTGAGCAGCACTGGTGGGCACTGATCGCGCAGCCGGGTGTGATTATGACCTGGCCGATTGTCATGTTCTGGGGCGAGTTCGTGCACTTCGAATGGGCATGCATGGACACGTCGACCAACGAGACGCTCGCGAAGGGAACTGTATGCTGGGTCCGGCGCGGCCACCGCGGAGCCTGCTACTTCAAGAGCGAGCAGTTGACGTTCTACCGCGATGTGTTTGCTCCGCAGGAACTCATCGAGAAGATCACGACAGCCACCGCTTAAGTCCTTCCTCAACGCTTCCTCACGGTCGCGGGCTTCGAAGTCGAGCCCGCGGCCGCTTCTGTTGTGTGCCGAGCATGTTCGACAGCTTGAGGGTGAAAGTCCCTTTGACAACCTGATGGAGGTGAAGTCATAGCGAAGCGCAAGGGCGTTCCGGTGGCGGAGGGTCTGAAAGGTTGCGCTACTTACTCACCGCTCCCATCACCCTCCTTGCGAAGGACCGTTTGGGCATTACGGTATATACCATGAACCGGCAGCGACTGTTGAGGTCAATTTACCCAAGCTACCCGTCGCCAATACCCAGCTTCATTTCCGTATATACAAGTGAAGACCTGCCAACTGTTTTGTTTTCAGCGCCTTACGCACCTTAACGGCTCCCCTCGTAGTAAACTCCCGCCAGAGGGTAGGTCTCCACTACAAGTACTCGTGGAAATGTTTTATTTATTGATTGCGAAGGCTTTATCTTGGCGATCCGGTCGTTTTTAGCCGAAAACTCATCGCAGCTGCGAAGGTTGGGCTAACGCGGTTCATCACGACGAAGCTCAAGTTCAGAAGCCTGTGGCGCTGCCGCCGGGCTGTTCGTGGGAAGGCAAGCGTTATAAGGTCGGAGAATCGATGTGCTGGGGCGTGCTGAAGTCGTCCTGCGGGGCTGAGGGTTGGGCCAACGCCGGTCGCTGCGTGCCGTGAAGGTGTCCCTCAGCGGATCGTTCGTTCATAAGGACTGTGGTGACCGATCCAGATCCACACAAGGCCGTCTTCAGCTTCCACCGCTACTGCCCGGTGAGCC